>Ga0181558_10000075_pt1 | contig 77633 bp, 73 predicted proteins | sample 011ome_22_FD_133754 | JGI IMG/M metagenome (GOLD analysis project Ga0181558, IMG submission 133754) | Coastal salt marsh microbial communities from the Groves Creek Marsh, Skidaway Island, Georgia - 011507BT metaG (megahit assembly) | ecosystem: Environmental > Aquatic > Marine > Intertidal... | reverse complement strand
TGTTCAACACACATTGAAAAAAGGCGCATTTCGCTTGCATTCTAAAGCATATAGTCGAAGGAACTTTGATACCTACACCTTATTCAGAGAAAGACCTGAGGTGTTTCAAAATAAGCATCGCACTGATGTGGAAGGAGCTGAAGTGCACGGAACGTATACCTATAAAATTGGAACTGTAGGAGTCGGAACTGAATATCGAAGGGAGGCCATCAACAGCAATAATTTGGGACTGTGGACAAGAGACATTATCGGAGTTTTTGTTGAGAACAGATTGTGGCTCATGAAAGAACGCTTGGCAATCAATACGGGCGCATATATCAACGTTTCCAGTGATTTTGGAACGCAAATTCTTCCTTCCCTCGAATTGAACTACAAGGTCAATCAACGTGTAGCGTTGTTTGGAAATGCTGGACAGTCTTTCAGAGTGCCGACATTCACAGACCTTTATTATGTCAGTCGATTCAATGTGGGAAATGCCAATTTAAAACCAGAAAGCAGTACCAATTATGAGGTTGGTTTAAAAGCAAAAGAAGGGATTCACTTTGTACAAGTCAGCGGCTTTTTTCAGGATGCAAGCGATTTGATCGACTGGGTGCGGGATAGCATCACGCAGCCATGGCAACCACAGAATTATGAATCGGTAGCTACAACCGGGTTAGAGTTTAACTATGAATTGCGCGCTCGGCAGTCCTTTGGAAATAGTTTGTTTTCGTGGGATATAGCGCGCTTGGGGTATACCTACCTCGACATGCAGACGCAAAGCCAAGGTGAAAGCATTTCGCGTTACGCCATAAGCAACCTGCGCCATCAGGTTACTTTTCAAACCACGTTTTCATACAACAATAAGTTGAGTCTCAGCCTAACTTCTCGTTATCTCGATCGACCGGTTTACAACAGTTATTGGTTGGTGGATACTCGTTTACAGTATAAAGTAACCAATGCTTCATTCTGGCTCGATTGCACCAATTTGCTCGATACGCAGTACCTCGAAACCGCGAATGCATTGATGCCTGGACGATGGATTCGTGCTGGATTTGAAATCGTGATTAAATAGTTTTCGTCCAAATCGTCATGAAATTGTGAAAATCACCGTCAAATTGGCTTGACGAAAGGGTTTCGTGCGTCATTATGACTTGAATCAAGGGCACAAAACTCCATGGATTGTATTTTGTTCTATGGTTCGCGTCAGCGTCTGACTCTCAATTGGATGAGAGAATGAACATGCAGTTGAAGGTCGGATGTTGATTTAACTTAAATACAACGGATATGAACTTTAATAAATTCACAATCAAAGCCCAGGAAGCAGCGCAGCAAGCACAACAAATAGCCATGGGTAAGGGAAATCAATCCATCGAGCCTGCCCATATTTTGAAGGGTGTCCTCGAGGTAGATGAAAATGTATCGCCCTACCTCTTCAAGAAGGTGGGTGCCAATGCTCAGATGCTCAATCTGGCATTGGATAAGATGATTGAGTCAATGCCTAAGGTAGATGGGGGCAATCAATACTTAAGTCAAAAAGCGAATCAAGTGCTGGCAAAAGCAGAAGATTTGATCAAAGGATTTGGAGATGAATTTGTATCCATCGAGCACATGCTGCTGGCTTTACTCGATGCGAAAGATCAAGCAGCTACTCTGATGAAAGACAGTGGAATTGATGCCTCAACGCTAAAAAAGGCCATTGAAGAACTGCGGAAAGGTGAGAAGGTAACCTCTCAATCGGCCGAAGAAAATTACAATTCGCTTAACAAGTTTGCGATTCACCTCAACGAGCAGGCAAGAAATGGGAAGCTCGATCCTGTTATTGGTCGTGATGAAGAAATTAGAAGGGTGCTCCAAATACTTTCTAGGAGAACCAAGAACAATCCGATTTTAATAGGTGAACCTGGTGTTGGTAAAACAGCAATTGCTGAAGGATTGGCCCACCGCATCGTAAACGGAGATGTTCCAGAAAACTTAAAGGATAAAGAGCTCTATAGCTTGGATATGGGAGCGTTAATTGCCGGAGCCAAATACAAAGGCGAGTTTGAAGAACGGTTGAAAGCAGTGGTGAAGGAAGTAGTGGGTAGCGATGGAAGGATCGTACTTTTTATTGATGAAATTCACACGCTGGTAGGTGCAGGAAAGAGCGATGGGGCCATGGATGCAGCCAACATTCTAAAGCCAGCGCTGGCGAGAGGAGAATTGAGAGCGATTGGTGCAACTACGCTCAATGAATACCAAAAGTATTTTGAGAATGACAAAGCCCTGGAACGAAGGTTTCAAACTGTTTTAGTTGACGAACCTTCCGAAGAGGATGCGATTAGCATTTTAAGGGGATTGAAAGAGCGTTATGAAACGCACCACAAGGTGCGTATCAAAGACGAAGCGATCATTGGTGCGGTGCAGTTGAGTCAACGCTATATTACCGATCGATTCTTACCGGATAAGGCGATAGACCTCATCGATGAGGCGGCTTCAAAATTGCGCATGCAAATCAATAGCATGCCAGTAGAGTTGGACGAGGTGCAGCGTAAAATGCGTCAGTTAGAGATTGAGCGCGAGGCCATTAAGAGAGAGAATGACGACAAGAAATTGGAAACATTGAATCGTCAGATTGCTGAGTTGCAAGAAAAGCGCGACAGTTTAAAGGCGAAATGGGAAGGTGAGAAGGAAGTAGTAGAAGGTATTCAACTAGAGAAAACCCTCATCGAAGAGTTAAAGCTCGAAGCAGATAAAGCAGAGCGTAATGGTGATTTGGGAAGGGTGGCAGAAATACGCTACGGCAAGATTGCTGAGGCTGAGGCCAAACTCAAAGAATATGAATCACAATGGAGTGAGCTGGAAACAAGCGGCTCGCGCATGATCAAAGAAGAAGTTGACTCGGAAGATATCGCAGAAGTTGTAGCCAAATGGACAGGAATTCCAGTGCGTAAAATGCTGCAAAGCGAAGTCGAGAAATTGTTGCATTTGGAAGATGAATTGCACAAACGTGTGGTAAGTCAAGAAGAAGCGATTTCAGCGGTAGCTGATGCTGTTCGAAGAAGCAGAAGTGGCTTGCAAGACATGAATAGGCCAATTGGTTCGTTCATCTTCATGGGAACAACAGGTGTCGGTAAAACAGAATTGGCAAAAGCACTTGCGGAGTATTTGTTTGACAATGAAAATGCGATAACACGCATTGATATGAGCGAGTATCAAGAACGGCATGCAGTGAGTAGGTTAGTTGGTGCACCTCCCGGATATGTCGGTTATGATGAAGGTGGTCAGTTGACCGAAGCTGTGCGAAGAAAGCCTTATTCAGTAGTGCTTTTAGATGAAATTGAAAAGGCGCATCCAGATGTGTTCAACATTTTATTGCAAGTGCTGGATGAAGGACGATTGACCGATAATAAAGGCCGTGTGGCGAATTTCAAGAATACGATCATCATCATGACATCCAATTTGGGTTCCGATATCATCAGTAAGAACTTTGAAGGAGTTACGGATGAGTTGCTCGATGCTGTGCTTGTGAAAACAGAAATGGAGATGAAGGAAATGCTTCGAAGAACATTGAAGCCTGAGTTTATCAATCGTATTGATGAAACGATCATCTTCAAACCTTTGAATAAGCGCGATGTGAAATCCATCGTACAGATTCAATTGAGGCATCTTTTCGAACATCTTAAGACACAAGACATTCGCATGATAGCCACAGATGAAGTGATCGATCACCTCAGCAGCGAAGGGTTTGACCCTCAATTTGGAGTAAGGCCCATCAAAAGGTTGATTCAAAAGAACATTTTGAATGAATTGAGTAAGCAGATTCTGGCTGGAAAGGTGAAAAAAGGTCAAGATGTAGTACTCGACATTTTTGATGGAGAATATGCTTTCCGTAAACCAATCAAGGAAACGGAGATGCTGAATGAAGAGTAAGGATTTGATTAGGTTAGAAATAAAAAAGGGCGCTAACAGCGCCCTTTTTCTTTATAATCAATGTGTATCATCATCCTCATGATCTTCGATCACACTTTGTGAATCGGGAACAGAATCCCTCAATTCAGAGTGCATGATTTTACCGCCATGATTCGCTAAGGGAATAAGGCTTACAAAAGCAAAGCCGGTGACAATGAGCGTAGAAATGCGAGCAGTTTTCGTCAGTTTCGGAGCAACCTTGTAAGAGGCTAATGTCATCAGCGCAAGCCCTCCGCCAACAAGCATAAGCCAAAGTGAGAGCTCCGCGTGTTCTTCGTGTTCTTCCAATTCATGTTCTGAAACACCCTGTAAGTGTTCAACTTTATGTTCGGCTTCTTCGCCCGTTAAGTATACAGGAATCGTAAAGATTGATGCAAGAAGAATTGTGGAAATAGCCGTGACTTCGACTGCCTTATTCTTCAAAAGCATACCTATAATTAGCAGTATAACTCCGAAAATGGATCCCAAAATAGGAATGTGATTGGTCAAAAGATGTGCGTGCGTGGCGTCCTTGGTTTATTATTTCCGCTAAGGTGAAATTAATCTTCGTTTAATCCAACGCCTTAAGCAAACTTTAAGCCCTCGCGAGTTTTCTTGCGCTTAGTTTCCAGAGGAAGACGATCAATCCAAATACCATTAATTGAGTTAGAATCGTTTCATAAGTAGGATACAAACCAATGAGTGGCCATTTCAAATTCAGAGGAATGGAACTGATGTTGAGGTATCCTCCTTCTTGTATGGCATGAATTCCTTGTCCGGCTAAAATGAATGCGAGTGCAAGCACTACATATGTAGAATAGAGGAATACTTTAGTGATGGGCATTTTCTTAAACCACCTCAACATGCTCCATGCAAAACCAAACAAAACAATGGCTGAAACGATTACTCCCAAGAGCACACCAGTGTTGCTATCTGGATTGCCATCAAGGGTGAGTGACGAGACGAATATTACGGATTCGAAGGCTTCTCTGAAAACCACCAAAAAGGAAAAAGAAGCCAACCCAATCATGTTGTTTTTGGAGAGCAATCCTTTTACCCGGTCTTCTACAAAGGCTTTCCATTTGCTGGCATTGGACTTGCCATGCATCCAAAAACCAAGGTACAATAAGACAGAAACAGCGAAAAGTGCAATCACTCCTTCCATCAATTCTCTGCTTTGTGCATCCCATTGCATCAGATAGCCGGCAAAAAACCAACCGATCAACCCAAAAACAATGGCCGTTATCCATCCACCATGTACATAACGAATGGCTGTTTTCGCATTAACCGATTGTAGAATACTTAAGATAGCAAGGATCACGAAAAATGCTTCTAACGCTTCTCTGATCAGAATAGAGAATGTAAGCGCAGCAGTCATGAATAGTCCTCGGTCGGCTTCGCCCAGCAAAAGGTCTGCCTCATCAAGTGCAGCATATGCTTCCGAAAAACCTGCTGTGATTTCTTGCTCTGATGTATTCGATTTTATCAATGTTCTTACCCCAAGCATGGCAGATTCTAATTCTTCAAAAAGTTTATTGTCTGATGCTTTTATACGCGGTTCAATTGGCTCCACACCTTTGAGGTAAGCAGTAAGGGCCGAAGTTGTAGCTTTTTCTAACGAACCCGCACGCAGGGCATTTTCAGAATCTTTCAGCAAGTTTCTTGCGATCTCTATGTGGTCATCATTTGCAGCAGGTATGGTTGTTCTTAACAATTTCACGTCCAGCGTAGGATCCTGAGAAAGCAAGTCTTCGTTGCTCAGGGTTGCCAATTGGTTCAAATCAATTTTGTGCTTTGCGGACATCGGCTCATCGGTAAGTTTGCCGTATTGAAGCTGTAAAATGTAAAATGAAAGATCCCATATTTCTTCACTGCTTAATTCAGTGAAGGCTCTCATGGCCGTGCCTTCAATACCCAAGGTGATCGTATTGAACGCCTGAAGAGGTGAAATGCCATGCATGATTTCTGGGTCGTTCAATTTTGTGGGGGAAGGACTCAATCCTACACCTGCAGCACCGTCTCCCGCACCCGATAAGCCATGGCAAGAGGAGCATTCAGCCTCAAACAATGACTTGCCACGACTAAAATTTGGCCATGTAGAAGGAGCTAACGATACCAAGTCCAAACCAATAATGGCTTGTTTTACCTGGTCGGCACTTTCCTTTACAGCAATGAAATCCTTTTTTTCTGTGATCAAACGTTGAAGGGCTTTCAATTCAGCGAGCGTATGCTCGTCTTCGGTAATTGTTTGCGAATTCACCAATTCCGTGTAGAAGCTGATCGCGCTGCCAGAAAATTCAGTCATTTCGCTGAACTCAAATTCATTGACCACCTCTCCATTGTTCACCGCCATTTTGTAGTCTTTGGCGATGTAGTCCATCAAGTTAATGAGCATCCTAACTTTGGTAGATTCTGCTTCGCTGATCGCAAATGAAGTGTTTAAGAAGCTGATTAAGAGTGATATGGTTAATAGAATTGACTTCGCAAGCGTTGACACCATGTTAAATTATTATCTTATTTAGATTAAATTTAGATAAGGACAAAAGAACGACTCCATTGTTCACATAACAATACCTATTATGAGGTATTATTACATTTTTCTTATTCGCTCAATTAGCAATACATGCTTCATGAATATCCTCATTGTAATAAATGGCCTGTCCGATAAGTCGGTTTCGATAGAATCCTCTGCGGCTGGATTGATAAGGTCTTTTCCAGAGCACAGTATTGATATTCGAGTGACGAAATCAGCCGGTGATTCTTTCCGTTATGCCTATGGCGCCACTATGTACCAAGTAGATGCGGTGCTGGCTTGCGGAGGTGATGGTACTTTGAATGAAGTGGTAAATGGAGCATTCAATGCAAATCCTCATAATAAGGTTTTATTTGCCCATTATCCATGCGGCAACGCCAATGATCTAGCGAAGACCAACGGTAGCCATGACCTTAAATACTATCTCGAGGGAATAGTGTCGGGCAAGCATGAAGGCATCGACTGTGCGTTCATCGAACGCAATGGCAAGGAAAGACGTTTTGTGAATGGATCTACAGCGGGCATTGGTACTTTGGTGTGCAAAGACGTGTCTACTCTTCGCAGAAGCATGCCTTATAGGTTAAATTATCTTGTAAATACCCTTGCTTGGGTCATAAAGTACAAGCGTCCTTTCGTGAAGATAGAAATGGACGATGATGTGTACTAGGGCGAGATGCTGCTCTCTGTGATAGGGAAAGGTCATTTTGTGAGCAATGGATTGGGTTTCGCGCCACAGGCAAAGCTTACGGGAGGTAAATTTGGAGTTACGGTGGTTTCTCGTGCTTCGGTTTGGGATATGATTTCGTTCAGGTCAAGGTTGACCAACAAAGAAAAAATTGAGCGCCACGAGGTGAGTTATTTCTCAAGTAAGAAGGTGAAGATTACCGTATTGAGCGGTCAGATGCCCATTGAAACGGATGGAGAATTCTTAGACATCCTCTACGAAAATGAAAGCATCGTGTTTGAACTCGATCAGAATGCGCTTTGCATGGTAGTGTGAATCAGCTTTTGAATTTCAAGTGGAATAAAAAAGCAAGAAAAGAATAAGTCTATTTTTGGCCACGAATACAGTAACATGAAGAAAAAAATACTCATTGCCCTTGGATTAATAGTTCTCATTTTAGGAGCAGGAATGTTCTATTTAAACAATAGAAATCGAACCTTAAGCCCTCCTGCTGAGCAGAGAATCACTACCAATGGTGGGCTCACAGTAAGTATTGATTACAGCAGGCCTTCAATGCGCGGAAGATTGATTTTCGGCACCGAAGAAGAAGGTGCGCTTCAGCCTTATGGCGTTTATTGGCGATTGGGAGCTAATGAGGCAACCGTAGCCAATTTTAGTGAGGACGTAAAGATCAACGGTGTACTCATTCCCTCAGGTTATTGCGGAATTCATGCTTTTCCAGGAAAAGATTCATTTGACATTGCACTCAACAAAACTTGGGATCGATGGGGTTTTTCTGAACCCGATTATTCTCAAGATATTGTTAATCTGACGGTACCTGTTGAGCACATAACCCAGCCCATCGAGCAGTTTACCATCCGCTTAGGAGAGGACAATGCAGGTGTCCAGATCATTTGCGAATGGTCTGATGTGCGCTTCGTAATTCCAGTTGAAGAGTTGTAGGCTACTTAAGCCACTCGTCCAACCAACCGTAAAATTCTCGGTGCCACATCACTCCATTTTGTGGCTTCAACACCCAATGTCCTTCATCAGGATAGTACAGTAACTTGCTTGGGATCCCTTTGAGTTGAGCGGCCGTAAATGCTTCCAATCCCTGATTGAGTGGTACTCTGAAATCCAACTCGTTGTGGATTACCATGATGGGCGTGTCCCAATTGCCCACTTTCTTGTGCGGACTGAAATTTTTATAGCTTTCAGGAATAGGGCTTTCCCAATAAGGTCCGCCAATATCCCAATTGGCAAAAAATAGCTCCTCAGTGCTCGCATACCAACTTTCTAAATTGTATAGTCCGCAGTGGCTGATAAAGGTTTTGAACCTGCCCTCATGCACACCAGCCAAATAGTAGACGCTGTAGCCGCCATAACTAGCTCCAACAGCACCCAACTTTTCAGTGTCTACAAAAGGTTCTTTTGCAACCTCGTCAATGGCACTTAAGTAATCTCGTATGGCTTGTCCTCCCCAGTCCTTCGATATGTCATCATTCCATTTTTGTCCGAAACTTGGTAAGCCTCTGCGGTTCGGGGCCACCACGATGTAACCATTGGAAGCCATCAACTGAAAATTCCATCGAAAGCTGAAGAATTGACTTACTGCACTTTGTGGTCCGCCCTGGCAATACAAAAGGGTAGGGTATTTCTTATTTGGATCGAAATCAGGCGGATAAATTACCCATGTGAGCATATCTTGCCCATCGGAGGTTTTGATCATGCGCTTTTCAACTTTCCCCATTGAGGTTGCCCGCAATTGGGCGTCATTCGATTTGGAAAGTTTTGTTTCTTTCCCAGTCTTAATGTCCCAACTGTAGAGTGAGTTGGGACTGCTGATCGTGCTTTTTGTGCCGATCAATTGAGTGCCGGCTAAATGTATTGAATTGATGTTGTGCTCCCCTTTGGTCAAGGCTCGAAATGAGTTTCTTTTCATGTTTTTGTCGATACCCAATTCAAAAATTTGATACGTAGCGTTCACTGGGCTGAGCGCATAGATCTTATCTCCTTTTGCCGACCACACAATGCTTCCAAATGTTTGGTTAATATCTTTTGTGATGTTGGTTGGCGTTCCAGTGGCAAAATCCAGAATTCGGATGTCATTTTTATCAGACTCAAATCCATTGCGCGCCATGCTCATCCAAGCTAATTTACTTCCATCGGGCGAAACCACTGGGTCGTTGTCATAGCCCAAATTTCCTTCGGTGATATTCGTTGTTTTTTTCGTAGCAATGTCATAGCGATAAATCTCTGAATTTGTGCTCACCGCGTAATCTTTGCCCACGAGTTTTTTGCATACATAAAAAACCGATGAACCATCCTTGCTCCAGGCAATTTGCTCACTACCTCCAAAAGGATTCATAGGGGAATCATATGGCTCGTCCGTCATGATGTCATTCTGGTCTGGGGCAGCCATTCCGGGTGCATAAGCACTAATAAAGACATGCGAGTAGCTGTAATCATGCCATTGCGTCCAATGCCTGAACATCAAATTGTCATAAGCGCGGCCGGTTGCTTCAGGCAAATCAGCATACTTATCGGCCAACGACTCCTCAATTTTTACATCCATCGAATAACTTATATGTTTCATATCTGGCGAATAGCTCCAATTGGAAATGCCTTGATCATAGAAACTCACTTGCTTTGCTTCGCTTCCATCGGGATTCATTTCCCACAGCTGCATGCTTCCGCTCTGAGTACTGAGATAGCCAATTTTTTTGCCGTCAGGTCTCCATTGGGCAGCATATACACTGTTTTCTCCATCAGAGATACGAGTGATGTTTTGGCCATCTGTGCTCATGATGTACAGGTGAGTGGTGCCCTTGTCTTCTTTTAGCTGGTATTCTGTTTCAGAGAAGATTACTGATTTCTGATCGGGCGAGACAGACTCACCATAAATTCTCTTTAGCTGCCACAAACTTTCAGGAGTTAGCTTGTTTTGAGCAACGCTAATGAACGAAATATTGAATGCAAGCAATAATGTAAATAATCTCATTGTTTTTCAATTTGATCACAAGTATAATTCAATGCTTAATTTATAGCGCTACTCCAGATGCGATTGGTTAATATTGTTATATACATATTGAATCGATGATTGTACGTATTTATCCCGAAAACCCTAATGAGCGCGAGCTGCTCAAGGTGGTTGAAATTTTGAAGAAAGGAGGTGTTATTATCTATCCTACAGATACAGTATATGGATTGGGATGCGACATCAATAGCAAGAAAGCCGTAGAGCGCATTGCTCAAATCAAAGGGATAAAACCTGAAAAAGCCAACTTATCGATCATTTGCTACGATTTAAGCCACATTACTGATTACGCTAAACACGTTGATAACAAGACTTTTAAGATGATGAAAAAGGGGTTGCCAGGACCTTTTACCTTCATTCTTGAAGCCAGCAATTTGATTCCTAAAATTTTCACTGCAAAAAAGAAAACGATAGGTATTCGTATCCCAGACCACAGCATTCCACGTGAATTGGTGAGGCTACTCGGCAATCCAATTGTTACTACATCCATACATGATGAGGATGACATTATTGAGTATTCTACCGATCCTGAATTGATTCACGAAAAGTTCGAGCACATAGTAGATTGCGTCATTGATGGAGGATATGGAAACCAGGTAGCATCAACCATAGTCGATTGCTCCAGCGGTGAAATCGAAGTCATTCGACAAGGATTGGGGCAGATAGAGGACCTCTATTGATTAGAACCGTTCTTTAATACGTTTTCGATGAGTGGGCTGAGTTCATTTGCCCGAGTCAACATCATCATATGAGATCCATTTTCTAGGATTACATCGGCATCTATGTGTTTGATGGGTAATGTATGGTCGTTGTCTCCATGAATGTGGTATAAAGAGCCGTCACAATATTCATGATCCCATCGAATAATCATGCGAACGGTGCGTTTTAAAAACTTTTTGTCCTTTGCCTTGAGCATAGCAACAAACGTTGATTTGTGTTTTTTGCGGTCGGGTTCCAAAATAGGTTGTAGTATGAATGCTCCTCTTTTTATCAGCCCACTCGGTACAAGTGCGTACAAGGGAATACTGCGCTGAAAACGATAGCGCAATGGCAATTCCTTTCTACACGCAGCACTTGAGATTAGGATCACATTTTCAGGATCGAGGAAGGTCATCATTTCTGCACTGATCATTCCGCCCAGCGAAACTCCAAGCAATGAAAATGGTTGGGTGCTGTCTATTTGCGAGCTCATGCGAATTGCGTAAGCGTTCATGCTTTCTTTTGGCAAAGGCGCAATGAAATGGACGTGTGCGGTGTCGAACGCAGTGGTGTCAATCTTCAAAGAATCAAAAACCCTATAATCTGAACCTTGCCCCGCAATGAGATTAAGCGTTTGCTTTGGCTGAGCATGAAGTGGCTGGAATAAGATTGCCCAGAAAAACACAAACAGCAGTAATGAAAAGTAAACTTAATTAGAGTGCCTCAACTATGCTCGAAATATTCTCCTTCCAAAAGTTCCGCATGATTTCAGCGTCAATCGAGCTTTTCAGGTTATCGTGTTGAACTACCATTTGTGTTTTTGACTTTCCCTTGGCTAAGAATTGAACTTCTACGTTGGAGTGATCAGTTTTCCATTCACAACTTATGCACTTTCCATTCACTTTGGTGATCAATGCTCTGTCGTGTTGAGATAGCCAATTTTTAGCGTGGTCTACTACACTTTCAATCGGATGAGGGAAAGTCTTTCTTACAGAAATCTCGAAGTCTTTTTTCTTTATTCCTGCCTTGCTTAAATCGTATGCGTCAGAAAATGTGCGGGCAATGTCCTTTGCCCAATCATTGTCTAAAAAGTAATTGGATTCCAGGGCTTGAATTATTTCTTCTTCTGATTTATGATTGAATCCTTTTTGCTTTAATTCGTCAAACCATTGCTGCCATGTTCTGCCTGATGCATTGATGATGGCTTGGTCTGAAAGTCCATTTTGAAAATCGCCCATAATCGCTATTTAGGATTTATTGTTCGGCTCCATATTTCCGAACCTTCTTTGTCAAAAATGGATATTTTCATCTGACGAGACAAGCGTTCGCCTGTAAATTCTAAAATCGCAAAATTATGTTCGGAAATCATAGTTCCTTCCACTAGGTTTTCGTTGGCTTCATTGACCACACTGTGCACACCCGAGGTGAGCGGACTGACCGTTAAATCGTAGATGGTTATATCATCAACGTTTATTTTTCTTAGTTCCGTATGATGACGATCGCCTGTGAGGAAAACGACTCCCGTAATTTTTTCTTCTATGATGCGTTCAAGCAAATACTTTCTTTCTGCCGGATATTGGGCGTGATTTTCATACACCTTAGCCGGGTTGAGAACTTGGCCGCCTACAGCTACTAATTTGAACGGTGCGTTGCTGAATTTTAAGGCTTCAATCAGCCACTCAATCTGGTCTTTACCCAGTATTTGAGGTTCAACTCCTTTGTTGTCTGGTGAGTTTCTATTGTAGCGATTGTCCAAGAAGAAAAAGTGGATATCGTTGATCGGAAACGCAGTGTTAATTCCTTGTACACCAGGAATTCCATAGGAAGGATTCATCCAATATAGTTTGAAAGCATCCAATGCCCAATCTTTATGAATCCAACTACCATTGGCGTCATTAGGACCAAAGTCGTGGTCGTCCCATATAGCGTAATTGGTGGTGGTTCGCAAAAGGCGTTGCATCTCTTTTGTTTTTCTGGTGTGATTGTATCGATGCAGGTAGCCCTTCCAAGTAAAGTAGTCGTATTCGCGCAGATAGATGTTGTCACCTAACCAAATCATGGCATCGGGCTTCATATCAGCTATCCGCTCGAGTATTTTGTAGTCGCTTCCATACGGTTTTCCTGGACGATCATACGATGCTTCATTGATGTAGGTGCAACTTCCTAATGCAACCCTGGTCGTAGGAGGATCAGTTCTGTAATGCCAGAGTTCTTGCGTCTTAAAGGTCAAAAGACTGTCGAAGCTTTGCTTTTCACCATTGATCAGAACATTGTAGTAATAGGAAGTGCCAGGGGAAAGTTCGCTTACCACAAAGGTGGCGATATGCGTCTCGTTCATTTCACGAAACGAAGGTTTCAATTGTGATTTGGTGATGTCTTTGCCTGATTCCCAAAATTCAATAGAGACATCGGCCGAATCGCTCAGTTGGACCCATATGCTCGCCTCATTCAGCGCATTATAGCCAAGCATGGGCCCACTTTGAATGTTAACTTGACCGATGAGCTCTAAATTCAAGGTCAATGCAAGTGAAATAATCGAAAGCGTAGTATAGCTCATAGCATCTTAAATTGACCTCAATAGTAGAAAAAGCCGAATGAATTCAAGGTTAAATTTCCCCAAATAGCAATTCAATGAAATCTTTTGACATTAGTCATGTTAGATATAGTTTGATTGTCTTTAATTAGCAGCCTAAAACGAAACAAAATGAAAGAGTACATTTTTTTGTTCAGGGGAGGAAAAACTGATTCGGCAAGTGATCAAGAATTGGATGAACATGAGCGCGCTTGGGACGACTGGATGGACAGCCTTGAAGAAGAGGGTGTCTTGATAGATGGCTTGCCCATGAAGGATCATGCAGTTATTGTTGATAAAAATGGGGCTTCGGCTAGACAAGGCAGTGCCGATGACAGTGTTACGGGATATTTGATCCTGGAAACCACTGACATGGAGATGGCTGTTGAATTGGCTCAGGATTGCCCAATTTTTGATTTTGGAGGCACCATTGAAGTGCGAGAGTTGGAATCGCATCTGGATGAATTGAGCGATGACGATGACGATGATGGCTTTAGAGATATTGGTGGATAAATCATTTTGTAAGCGCATCAAAACTAAATCGTCCTGATCATTGTTAAAATGAACAAGATGAAATCAACAGTTAGGACGCTTGGCTTTTTTATGAGCCTTATGGCTTTGTTTGCTTGTGGAAATGCGGGAGAATATAGTGCAGATGTGGTTTTGTCGCAGAAAAATGAAGAAACAATGATGAAAGAAGGAATGGATACAGCCACCTTTGGTGCTGGTTGTTTTTGGTGCATTGAAGCTGTATTTCAAGATTTGAAGGGAGTGGAAAGTGTTACTTCTGGATATGCTGGAGGTTTTGTAAAAAATCCTTCATATAAAGAAGTGTGCACAGGAAGAACAGGGCATGCAGAGGTAGCTCAGATTGTTTATGATCCGCAGGTCATATCCTATGACGAATTGCTCGAGGTTTTTTGGAAAACCCACGATCCAACTACGTTGAACAGGCAGGGCAATGATGTCGGGACCCAATACAGGTCATCGGTGTTTTACCACAACGAAGATCAGAAGGAGAAAGCGGCATATTACAAATCGAAGTTGGATGAATCAGGAGCGTATCCTAACCCAATTGTCACCACCATTGAAGAGTTGACTGACTTTTACGTGGCTGAAGATTACCATCAGAATTACTACAATAACAATTCCTCTCAGCCGTATTGCACATTCGTTATCCAACCTAAGGTGGAAAAGTTTAGAAAGGCCTTTGCGGATAAACTTAAATAAGTGATCGTTCGATGTATGGTTCATTTTGTCTTGAAAACTTACCATCTAAATTGAACACCTGACGTTTAAAAATCACACTTTTGCAGCCCAAATAAGAAAAGTTGATGGAAGAAGAATATGAGTATGCTGATGAAGTTATTGCGAAACTAGGAGATGCAATTGTTTGGACCACTATTCTTGCTGCAGTTCACCAAGATGGTGTTATTCACGAAGAGGAAAGAGCTGAAGCTATAAAGCAAACACACATTCGCACGTTTAGCTCTGAAGAGTACCTTCAGCCTATTTACGAAAAGCTAGACCTTCATTTTGAACGTGATTTTGATGCGTTCACTGCAATGCTTCCTGAAAGCTATGAAGAGAAAGAGTCATTCATCCAGAAGAAGTTAGAGGAGTCGATGGATATACTAAAAGAAGTAGGTCCGGTGTTTACTACCGAATTCAGTAGAAACTTAGAGTCGATTTACGACAAGGTATTCAATGCCAATTCAACAGTATTCCAATCCTTCGCATTTCCGCTTTTAAGTGCGCACCTTGAACGGCACAAAAAAGGACTTAAATGATTCATTCATCTGCCTATTCTTTATCCAAACTTGCTGCGATAGTTGTTTTGTCGGCTTTCGGCCTAAGCGGGTGCGACAAAGATGTGGTAGATTTGGTATATACAATCGAAGACGACAAACAATTGGGTTTGCAATTACAGTCTGAGATAGCTTCTAATCCTGATGAATATCCTGTGTTAGATCGCACGGAATATGCCGATGCATATGCCTACCTTGAGGGATTGCGAGATCAAGTGCTAGCCTCTTCCGAGATCCGCTACAAGAATGATTTTACTTGGGAAATGCACATCATTGATGCCGATGTTCTCAATGCTTTTGCGGCTCCGGGAGGATACATTTATTTTTATACAGGAATCATTAAATATTTAGACAGCGAAGACGATCTCATGGGAGTGTTGGGGCATGAAATTGCGCATGCAGACAGAAGGCATTCGGTGAAACAAATGCTGGAATCTTATGGAGTGCAAACGTTGATCTCAATGGCGCTTGGTGAAAACCCTTCTGCAGTAAGTGCTGTGGTGGCTGGTTTGGCTGGAAATGCTGCTGCATTGAAATTCAGCAGGTCCGATGAATCTGAGGCTGACGCGTTTTCGGTGGAATATTTGTCGACAACACCATACAGATGCGATGGTGCTGCCACGTTTTTTGAAAAAATTACGGCTGAGGGAAGTGGCGGAAGTGTGCCTACTTTTTTAAGCACACACCCCAACCCAGAAACGCGAGTTGAGGATATAAGAGCCAAGGCGGCTGAATTGGGTTGCTCCACGGAGTATTATGCTCCAACAAGCTACGACAACTTTAAGGCAATGTTGCCTTGAGAAATTGAATTTGTATCTTTTATTAGTAAGTATACATTTGAAAACCAACAACAACTAGAATAACTGAGATCATGAATCTACACGAATACCAAGGTAAATCAATATTAAAGAGTTTTGGAGTAAGAATACAAGAAGGTATTGTTGCTAATACTGCCGATGAGGCTGTTGCTGCAGCTAAAAAATTACAAGAAGAAACTGGTACTGGTTGGTGGGTTGTGAAAGCTCAAATTCATGCTGGGGGGAGAGGAAAGGGAAAGATTGTTGGAACAGAGCAGCGTGGTGTGGCTTTGGCAAAATCTCTGGACGATGTCAAGACAATTGCCTCAAATATATTAGGAGGCACTTTGGTTACGCTTCAAACCGGTGAAAAAGGAAAACTGGTGAGTAAAGTATTGATAGCTCAAGACGTTTATTACCCTGGAGAAAGTGAGACATCGGAATTTTACATGAGTGTGCTTCTCAACCGTCAAACAGGGCGAAACATGATTATGTATTCTACCGAAGGTGGGATGGATATTGAAACCGTAGCTGAGCAAACACCACACCTTATTTTTCAAGAAGAAATTGATCCTAAAGTGGGGTTGATGCCTTTTCAATCGAGAAAAGTAGCCTATAACCTTGGACTTTCAGGCAATGCGCTGAAAGAAATGACCAAATTTGTTACGGCTCTTTACAAGGCTTATGAAGGTTGTGATGCTTCAATGTTCGAAATTAATCCAGTACTGAAAACGTCTGATGATAAAATCATGGCAGTTGACTCAAAAGTGACGCTGGATGGAAACTCTTTATTCAGACATGCCAATTATGCAGAAATGCGCGATGTTACTGAAGAAGATCCAACTGAAGTGGAAGCAGGTAAATTCAATCTAAACTACGTTAAGCTTGATGGAAATGTAGGATGCATGGTGAATGGTGCTGGTTTGGCCATGGCTACAATGGACATGATCAAATTGAGCGGTGGTGAACCTGCTAACTTCTTAGATGTAGGAGGAACGGCCAATGCAGAACGTGTTGAAAATGCATTCCGAATTATTCTTCAAGATGAAAATGTAAAAGCAATTTTGATCAACATTTTTGGCGGTATCGTGCGTTGCGATCGTGTAGCTCAAGGCGTTGTCGATGCTTATAAAAATATCGGTGAGATTCCTGTTCCAATCATCGTTCGTTTGCAAGGAACGAATGCCGAGGAGGCGAAGAAGATCATTGATCAATCAGGACTTAAAGTTCAATCGGCCATTGCGCTTCAAGAAGCTGCGGATATCGTGAAGGAAGTGCTGGCATAAAAGCACAAAACGTATGAAATTTTTCGGATCTGTAGTGATCCTCATTCTTTTCAACCTTGGGTCAATTGCCCAACAGTCAAAAGTGTATCTAAAAGTTACGCCCCGCAATGCTGTGGTGAGCTTAGATGATGAGGATTTAGGTAAAGCCAACCTTAAAACATTGAGAATTGGCTTCAATGAGCGAAAGGGAATCACCGAGCATGAAATCGTTGTAAAGGCTGACGGCTACCAACCTTTCAAGAAAGTGTTTGAGCTTGGAATGGACCGAAAAGAGACGGTAGTCATTAAACTCGAGCGCAAACTTCCAAGTTTTGACCCATCACCAGAGCTGTATATTGATGTAGAAAAAATTGTTTCTGGCGTTGAGTATTCCACCGAAGTTGGTGCCAATACAAGATGGAAGTTTCGGTACAATGAAGAGATAGATCTCGATCAGAAGAAATTTAAAATGATCGAGGTGCTTTCTAAAATGGGCCTGAAAACAATTGACGGACCAAGTGAAGACCTGTTTAATACAGGAAAAAATAAACCTCGAACAGCTGATGTTTTGATCGCAGGGCGAGTGGAGTCATTTACACTGAAACGAGCAACCAGTTCGAGTGGTTACTCTAACTCGGGATATACCTCGGATATCACTATCAATTGGCAATTTTACGATCGCCACAAAAAGGAAATCATATTTAAAGAATCGATTTCTTCTACTTATTTTTTTGAATCAAGCTTGATCACAGAGGAGTTTTACAACACTGTAATCGAGAATTTTTATGTTTTATTCGGCCAAGGGAAAGGACTAAAGTCTATTCTAGATAGCTATAAGGCCGTGCGGGTTGATTTTTCTTCTACCAATACTGATGAAACAGAGCCGGTAAAGGAAATTATCGATTCAACGGCTACTGGTCAGGAGAATGTTCAAAGCAGCGAATTATTCGAAGATCAAATGCTTTTCGAAGAAGAAATCAGCATTCCATACGTGCAACTTGAAAAGATGGATGTTTTCGCGGATCTAGTAGCATTGTCAACCAACGCGAGCGTAACGGTGATCATCGATGATCGAGGACACGGAAGCGGAGTCATTGTAAGTTCAAATGGATACATCGTTACCAACCATCACGTTATTGATGACGCCAAATACATCGATGTGCAGTTCGCTAATGGCATTATTTTACCAGGCGATATCATCACTTCATCAGAAAAATATGACCTCGCCTTGGTTAAGGTGAGGGCTGGAGGTTTAACGGCTCTTCCAATTACGAGTGACCCGGAAAAAGTGAGACAAGGGGATGAGGTGTTCGTAGTTGGAGCGCCTGGATTTAAGGAGTTGGGACAGAGCGTCAGCAAGGGAATTATCAGTGGTAAACGCTCGAATGAAGGGGTGAAGATTCTTCAAACAGACACCAAAATAAGCCCAGGAAACTCCGGTAGTCCACTCATTAATATGAACGGTGAAATTGTAGGAATCATCAACTCAAAATTTGTTGATGAAGGGGTAGAAGGTTTAGGTTTTGCAATTGACGCTCGATACCTCTACAACGTCTTAGGACTTAAGTATGAATAGATTTTCACATTCCTTTCTAGTCCTTATTTGCGTTTCAATACTTCCTTCTTGTGTCAAAGAAATAACCTTGGATCCGTTTGAATTGCCTGATTTAGTGCAAGATTTTGTGCGAAAAGTTGAGTGCTTCGATCAGGAAAAGGCGGCCTTGATTGCTACAGATGGAGGTGTGCTTCTCATTTATGGTGACGAAAGGGATCAAGTTATTTATGATGCCAGTCGCTTTCCAGGACTAAATTCCATCAATTGGGCTGACTCAGAAGTGCTTTATTCTTCTGCAACAGAAACCTTCTGGGTAATCCAAGACTCAGTTTTCATCACCCTCGATCGCCAGAAAAGGCTTAACATAGAAACTGATCGAACACAGTTCAATATTTCTACTTCCAATTATTTCGACTATACCTTGTCTAATCAGGGTGAGTTGTATCGAATCGGATTTTACAAGGAGCTATGGGCTGGATCGTCAAGTGGTTTTACCACTGATCTGTACATAGGGCTTTATAAATACTTGGGTAACCCAAACAACATGTGGCAGGAGTATATAACCGACATGATTGTGAAAAGTGACAACGTGGCCATTCCCAACAGCATTTTCACCGAAGAGGGCGATATTCTTATTGCCACAAATCCACAATTTCGAGTGGTCAAAATTGACCAACAGAATACGGAGTTTAATTTAATCGGTAAGGCGGGTGATGGGTTTAAATATGAAACCATGTACTTGCCATACATCAATCAGACAAATGGCAACTTATACGGAATGGCAACCTTGCCGGAGATTAATTCTCCTTTGCAAAATATTCTCACTACTGTGATAAGTGAGAATGAAGTTCAGCGAAAGGCATTTGATAGCGAATGTCAATTTCCTGAATTCTCAAGGGGCATTGTTAAGCTGATTGATTGGAATGGTGAAGTTGGACGCTTTTATGTAAGAAGTTCAACGAATCAAACGAATTCAAATGACGTTGTTTTAGGTTATGTTTTGAGTTATAACGCTGAGAGTGGAAGTTGCGAGGTAACCTCCATTTTTGGAAACAACGAGCTACAAAGTGCGAGCGGAGTTCAAGATCTTGATGTTATGGGCAAGACTGTTTACATTGGTACCCGAAATGGATTGTTTGTATATGATCTTGAGACACGCGCATTGAGTGGTTACATCAATCAATTATTAGAATACTACCTATGATGAAATATCGATTGTTGGTTTTATTATTCGCTGCTTTTTTCTTTCTGAATAAGAAAGGTTTGTCTCAGAATGAAGCCACCAAGTCAGTCTATTTCATGAGTTTTAGTCATCTCAATTCCACTATGCGCAATGAGTTGGGTTTTTCTTTCTTGACGCACTTTGCTAAATCACCACTTTTTGCTGAATACAATTATGTAGATGCAGGAATTTCTTACCCGCAGCCCGTTTTCAATCGGATTATAGGTGTGTTTTCAATGACCTATGAGCCTCAGTTTAGACTGGTTGAAGTTGGTTCAAATTTTTCAGTCTCTTTAGACTTGCCTATCACAGGATCTTTGTCAACCGTTGATCTCAGAACACCATTTGGAACGAGTTATTCCACCGAAGAGGTTACCGCCAATGATATTAGCACGCGCATTTATGCTAAAGAGCGGTATGCTGAGCTGGGGTTTTTTAACTCAGAATTTGGAGCTTTGGCTACAATGAACTTTTTCCAGGGCGCAACTTATGAGAATACCCAAGCCATGGGTCTGAGCCTTTCTGCAGGAATAAACTACATCACGGCACCATTGATTATGAACTTCACCGATGGTGTCACTCGAAGCGATTATAAGGGCTTTTTAAATTGGACATCCGTGGTAAGTCGCCTCGGTATTCGCTTTGGTAGGGTGACAATGTATTATATGATTGGTGTTAACCCTACAAGAGTTTTATATATAGATCGGTATGGGGATGATGAGCGTTCGTTTGGTAATACCTATAACCGTTTCAGCATAGCATTTAGATTAGGAAGATGAAGAAAATTTTAGTTGCCAATAGAGGTGAGATTGCACTGCGCATAATGCGTACTTGCCGAGAAATGAATATTAAGACAATAGCCGTATATTCTGAGGCAGATCGCAATGCACTGTTTGTGCGCTTTGCCGATGAAGCCTACTGCATTGGTCCTCCCGCATCTTCTCAATCTTATTTGGTGATTGACAAGATCATTGATGTTGTCAAGAAATCAGGAGCGGATGGGGTGCATCCTGGCTATGGATTTCTATCTGAGAATGCTGCTTTCGCACGCAGATTGGAGCAAGAAGGAATAGAATTGATCGGCCCTTCGGCCCATTCAATGGAAGTGATGGGCGACAAGCTTGCTGCAAAGGAAACGGCTCTAAAACAGGGAGTTCCATTGGTTCCGGGATCTGATGGCGCAGTTACTGATCTGGAAGAGGCAAAAGCCGTTGCACGAGAAGTAGGATTTCCGCTTTTGATAAAGGCTTCGGCTGGTGGAGGTGGAAAGGGTATGCGCGCTGTATACAACGAAGAGTCCATTGATGAAGAGTTGAAACTAGCCATGAGTGAGGCAAAGTCTGCATTTGGAGATCCAAGTGTTTTCATCGAGCGCTATGTAACATCACCAAGGCATATTGAAGTGCAGGTTTTAGCAGATAAACATGGCAATTGCGTCTATTTGTTTGACCGTGAGTGCAGCATACAACGAAGGCATCAAAAAGTAATTGAAGAGGCTCCTGCCTCCATTTTGACACCTGAAATGAGGAAGGAAATGGGTGAGTGTGCAGTAAGCTTAGCCAAAGGTTGCAATTACAAAGGAGCAGGAACGGTTGAATTCTTGGTTGACGATAAAATGAATTTCTTCTTCCTTGAGATGAACACTCGCTTGCAAGTGGAGCATCCAGTGACTGAAATGATTACCGACATTGATTTGGTAAAACAGCAGATCTTGGTTGCGCGCGGTGAAAAGTTGGCCTTCACCCAAGAAGATCTTCAAATTCGAGGACACGCATTAGAAGTAAGGGTGTATGCCGAAGATCCCAGAAATAATTTTCTTCCTGACATCGGAACGCTGCAAACCTATCGAAGGCCTCAAGGGCCAGGTGTGCGCGTAGATGACGGGTTTGAAGAGGGTATGACCATTCCAATCTACTATGATCCAATGATTGCCAAGTTGGTAACCTTTGCCGAAGATCGTAAATCGGCCATCGACAGAATGACCAGAGCCATTGATGAATATGAAATTTCTGGTGTAGCTACAACTCTTGAGTTTTGCCGATTTGCCATCAATCATGATGCTTTTGTTTCGGGTAATTTCGATACGCATTTTGTAGAGCAGCATTTCAAACCAGGATATTTGGACGTACCTGAACTAGACAATGAAGAAGCGCTGGCGGCATTTATAGGCTCAGTGGCTTTGACCGAAGCTGGTTCGGTTCCTTCCCAAGGTATTCAGCAGCCGCTTACTTCGAAATGGAAAATCAACAGAAGATAGGAGCTAAGCTTCGGGAATTTGGTACGACCTTTGAAAAATAATAAGCTGATGGTCACCAATTTATTTACCATATCCATTTTATTCATTGCGCTATGCATAGGTAGCTTTTCATCTGCTTTTGCTCAAGGAGGAGGTGCCAAAGGAATCATTGTGACAGCGGAAATAATCAATGGTGATACCTTCCCAATGCGCTATTTACCGAGCGTAACCATCGTTGAGCAAAAACGATTTAAGAACGATTTTGAAAGACGTAAATGGGAACGATTGAAATACAATGTGAAAAAGGTTTATCCTTACGCCAAGCTTGCGGGAAGCTTATTGGATAAGTACCAGGTACAGCTTGATTCAGTGGAGACCGAACGTGAGCGCAAAAAGTATTTCAAGCTGATTGAGAAAGAATTGAAAGCAGAGTTTGACGATGATATTCGAAGTATGACTACCACTCAAGGTCGAATTCTAGTCAAACTGATTGATCGTGAAACGGGCAATTCATCCTATGCGATTGTCCAAGAATTCAGAGGTAATATCACTGCATTTTTCTGGCAAGGACTTTCAAAAATGTTTGGACAGGATTTAAAAAGTAGATACGATCCTCATGGCGAGGACGCTGAAATTGAGAATATCATTTATTTGATAGAGTCGGGGGCAATTTAGTCATCCAAACCGCATTGTCTTTCGGTTTATGCTTCCATCGTTTGTGCGACCATAGCCAGTTGAAAGGTTGTTTCTCAATTTCGCTTTCAAGGAATTGTGCGAATGATTTGGTCACATGAAAGCGTTCATTTGCGTCACCATTATAAGGAGTTAACTCAATAGAATAGTAGCCTCTTTTAAGTTTTCGCACTTGCGCGAAAACAACCTCATAGCCCAATCGTTGCGCTAATATTTCAGATCCGCGAAAAAATGGTGTTGGCTGATTCAAGAAATTTATCCACCAACCTTTTTTGGCACCCGGAGTTTGATCCGCTAAAACAGCCACGGCATGATGAGACTTGTGCTTTGAGATTTCTGCAAAAGCATCCTTGTCTTTGATTGGAATTGATCCGAATTTGGATCTGAGTGATCTGTAAAATCCGTCCAAAGGTTTGTTTTTTAACTTTCGGTAAATGGGCAACACTGTAAAATTGAATTGCAATTCAGTTGCACATCCGGCCCATTCCCAATTTCCGCAATGCCCCATCATGATCATCACGTTCCTATTGTTTTTGTCGTAATGCGTCAAGATTTCGGGATTGACAAATTTGCATCGCTTTTTCAGCTCGTTTGCACCCATCGATTGAAGCCTTATTGTTTCCACCATCACATCACACAAGTGCTTGTAATATTGAGAGGTCAAGGCCTTAATTTCATGTTTAGTTTTCTCCGGAAAACTATGAGAAAGGTTGTTTTCAATAATTCTCCTTCGATATCTTATCACATATTGAAATAGTATGCGCAATGCATCAGCGAATACGTAAAGTGCACGCAATGGTAATTTCGAGAGAAGAATAAGTAAAATGGGGAGAAACCTCATAATGTGTTTGCAAAATTATCAGGATTTGCGTGCATTTCTAAGCAATGATTTTAGCTTTGAAACAATTCTTAGTTCAGCCATGTTAAAGCATCTTCAAATCACCAATTACGCCCTGATCGCGCGAACAGAAGTGAATTTCCAAAATGGGTTCACTGTAATCACAGGTGAAACAGGTGCTGGAAAATCTATCTTACTCGAAGCTCTCGGGTTAGTACTGGGAAGTCGAGCTAATTTCAACAGCATTCGAAAAGGTGAGGATAAATGCGCCATAGAGGCTTCATTTGATATCAAAGATGCCGCAGTAGATGCTTTCCTAAAGAATAATGGTTTGGACTGTTGGGATGAACTGATTCTTCGCAGGGAAATTACTCGTTCTGGCCGGAGCAGAGGATTCATCAACGACACCCCTGTGGGCATCGCTTTACTTAAAGAAATTTCAATTTACTTGGTTGATTTGCACGGACAGCAAGAGAATATTTCATTGCAAACTCCCACCTACCAGTTGAAACAGTTGGATAGTTTTTCTCAGAACGCCAATGTCTTGTTTGACTACCAGCAATCTTATTCAGTACTCAAGTCAATTGAAAAGCAGCTCATTCAATTGAAGGATGCTGCTGTTCAGGTTAGAAAAGACGAAGATTACTTTTCGTTTCAATACGAAGAGTTGAATTCAATTGTCCTGGATGAGGATGAGTACAATGCGCTTAACAATGAATTGGGAGAGCTGGAACATGCAGAAGATATACAACGATCACTTTCTGCTGTGCATAGTGTATTGGATGGCGATCAAGAAAATGCTCTGAGTGCTATTCGTGCAGCACTGAGCGAAATGCGAAGTGTACATGCATTCAGTCAAAAGTTGCAAGAATTGTACGAAAGAATGAATTCTTCGTTGATAGAATTGGAGGATATAGTTGCTGAATGCAATCGTGTGCAGCAATCTGTTGAGTGGAATCCAAACCGACTAGAGCAAGTGAGAGAGCGTTTAGATCTCTATCAAAAATTACTTCATAAGCACAGCGTTGCTGCTATCAGCGAATTGATTGAAATACGAGAAGAATACAGAATAAAGCTGGAAGGAATAGCCTCTTACGATTCTGAATTGGAAGATTTGGAAAAGAAACTTGTTGTAGCTGAAAAGGATGCAATGGGAAAGGCCAAGGCACTTTCTCATAGTCGAGTATCTGTTGTCGAAAGATTTGAAGCTGGGTTAATTGAACGAGTGAGACAACTCGGAATGGCTAAAGCAACTGTAAAGATCGATCTCAATACCGACAAGGATTTGGGGGCAAATGGAAAAGACACGATCGATATTCTTTTTGACGCCAATGGCAGTAAAAGTTTAGTTCCCTTGCGCGAAAGTGCCTCAGGCGGTGAGGTGAGCAGACTTATGCTGGCCTTGAAGAGCATTTTGGCAGCCAATGATCAAACTCCTACTTTGATCTTTGACGAAATTGATACGGGAGTGAGTGGTGAAGTAGCCAAACAGATAGGTGCATTAATGAAGTCCATCAGCACCTCGGCACAAATTCTAGCAGTGACACATTTGCCTGGAGTAGCAGCAAAAGGCCACCATCACTTCAAAATTCAAAAAACAGAAGAAAATGACGCTGTACTCTCACGATTAGAGGAATTGGATGAAAATGAGCGCGTAAAAGAAATAGCTGCCATGTTTTCAGGACATAAACTAACAGAAGCAGCATTAGAAAGCGCAAGAAATTTACTTCAAGAAAACTGACTTTGACGAACAATACTATTTTTACGTACTAACTAATCTAGCAAGACAGATATGAGCAATTTACTGCAAAACAAAAAAGGAATAATTTTCGGAGCGCTTGATGAGCGTTCGATTGCATGGAAAGTAGCAGAGAAAGTGCACGAACAAGGAGGTCAGTTCGTGTTGAGTAACGCCCCAGTTGCAATGCGAATGGGCAAGATCAATGAATTGGCAGAGAAGTGCGGAACGGTTGTAGTTCCTGCGGATGCTACCAGTATGGAAGATTTGGGGAAATTATTCGACACAGCCACGGAGCGCTTCGGTAAATTGGATTTTGTTCTTCACTCCATCGGTATGTCGCCAAACGTAAGAAAGGACAAGTCTTATACGGACCTCAACCATGACTGGTTCTTGAAGACCTTAGATATTTCTGGGCTGTCATTCCATAAAGTACTTCAAACGGCCTACAATAAAGATGCTATGAATGAATGGGGATCTATTCTGGCGTTATCTTATATAGCAGCACAAGAGGCATATCCCTTTTATGGCGATATGGCTGACGCGAAAGCGGTGCTAGAATCGATTGCGCGCAGTTTTGGCTACCATTTTGGTATAAAGAACAAAGTAAGAGTAAACACAATTTCGCAGTCTCCAACAGTAACGTCTGCAGGAAGTGGAATAGCTGGATTTGATAAGTTCTTTGATTTCGCTAACGATATGTCGCCATTGGGCAACGCTGATGCAGATTCATGTGCTGATTACTGTGTAGCGATGTTTAGCGATCTTACACGCTATGTTACAATGCAAAACCTGTTTCATGATGGCGGATATTCCACAACAGGAATCTCTTCTAAAGTGATGGATAAGTGGAGTTAATTCACTTCAGTGATAGACACAAAAAAAAGCCCCTATAACAGGGGCTTTTTTTGTTAGCGGTGAGCTCTTTCCAGCTCTTTCTTCTTTAATAATTGTCGTTTGACTTTTTCTATAGTTTGGTGCAATGAATGTTCAAACGTATCTGAATGATGTTCAGCAAATACATCCTCTCCAGGAATATTCAGCTTCAATTCAGCTTTCTTATTTTCTTTATGCTCGTCATATTCAAGGCGCAAGTATACCTCAGCACCAATAATCGGATTGTAGTATTTCTCAAGGTTCAAAATTTGTTCCTTGGTGGTGTCCATCAACTCTTCTTTAGCGCTGAATCCGACTGTTTGAATGTCCCATTTCATGATTCTTGATTTTATACAATGAAGATAACTACTCTAATAGTTTTTGTAGTCGTTAAAAGTCCATAATGATATTTATCATTATTTCTTTTTTCCAAAAAGTTTCACGTCAGAGAAGAGGTTAAGTAGCCTTTTCAACCCATCGAAATATAAACTGATTGCCAGAACCAGCGACATTAACCAAAGCACAATTATGTTTACTTGCTTGGTACTGTAGTATTTACCAAACACTAACTTTTTCGGAGCATAGAAATGTGATCTAAATCCATCAGGAATATTGAAAATGGGGTCAGCACGTTGAATGAGTTCTCCATCGTATTCAGTAATCTGATTAAACTCATTCTTATTGGTCACCAAGTCACTCAAAGATTCGTTTTCAAAATTGTTTCTTAGATCATTGAAAGCAACTTTTTCTTCATCCGTTTTCTGATGTTCTCTGATTACCCTGTCTTTTTCATCGCTGTTGTAATTCCATTGACGCACATACAACTTGTTGAGTGTTGTCAGATAAGTTGAAAAGTCATCAAGCAGGTCAGCATTCAAACCTTCTGCAGTGAATTGGTCCAAGTCATCAAAAGTGATGGCATCATTGATTTGATTCTCTTTGGCCACCTCATGCCTCACGGTATTGAAATCAGATTGAATATCTTCAACATTGGCATCAGCTTTATTTCTCAAATACTCTTTGAACTTACCCACTTTAGCTTTCATTTCTGGTATCCAGAAGTTCTTTTTAAAGTTAGCATCGCTCATTTGTTGATCGAATTCATAGAATAGCTTTTCGTAGTCGTTTTCAATGAATTGATTCACAGCCAAAGCTTCAAACGCCCATCTTGAAGCCATCACTTCGCCAATCAATGGCACTATACTCTGAGAAGTAATAACGGGATTCAACTTTTCAAATTTGACCAAAACACCACTGAATAGAATTTGGGGAATAATCAAGAAAGGAATGATGATGTAAATGGTAACGGCTGAATTAAAACTAGCCGAGATGTTTAGCCCTAGCATATTCGCAAAACACGCGGTAGAGAAGAGAATTAGCCAATAATCCCAAAGCATGCCATCAATTCCTAAAATCATGTTGCCAAGAATGATAAACATGAACATTTGAATTCCTGAAAGAATAAACATGATTACGATCTTAGAGATCAAGTAACTGCCTTTACTCAGGTTAAGAAAAGATTCCCGTTTCCTTATTTTCTGATCTTTAAATATTTCTTCTGCGCTCACAGTGAGCCCGAGGAACAGAGCAACAATGATGGCCATGAACATGTAAACGATCAGATTGTCATTCTCATAGAAAATGTACTCTCCCGAGTCTTGATCGCCAATCATAACATATCGCAAGAAATAGCTTAAGATAAATCCAAGCAATGGTGCTTCTAATAAGTTGATGGCGAGGTATTGCTTGTTCGTAATTTTTGAGAGTACATCGCGTGTTACAAAAACCTTGAATTGGTTCAGGAAGTTGGGTGTCTTAAATTCTACTTCTGGAAGCTCAGGAGTTTCTTTATTGAGCTCTTCATCGAATTTTTCCTTGAAAACAACATTCCATTCTTTGGGAGATGTCTTTCGTTTCTCAGTAAGGTTACCGTATTCGTCTACTACTTTGGCCTCAATTATGTTGAAAATCTGTTCAGGATTAACATTACCGCAACGAGCACATTCGCTTTCAGACTGATTGATTGCCTGAACTTCGCTTTTGAAATAAACTATGGCGTCCAGCGGATTTCCGAAATAAATCGGATAGCCTCCCGTATCCATGATCATCAACTTGTCAAACATCTTGAAGATCTCTGACGAAGGCTGGTGAATTACAACAAAGATCAACTTACCCTTCAAGGCAAGTTCTTTGAGAAGGTCCATGATGTTTTCCGAATCTCTTGATGATAATCCGGATGTTGGCTCATCCACAAAAAGAACCGATGGTTCTCTGATCAACTCCAAACCACAGTTGAGTCGCTTTCGCTGACCACCACTGATCTTTTTGTTCATCGGACTTCCTACCTCGATGTCTTTAATGTCATAAAGCCCAAGAGAGACCAGCGTTTTATCTACGCGTTCGCCTATTGCTTCGTCACTTAAACCATCAAAGCAAAGTTTTGCATTCAAGAAGAGGTTTTGATAAACCGTCAATTCTTCAATCAAAAGGTCGTCTTGAGAGATGTATCCGATCATTCCACTCACATCTCCACGACTATGGTGAATGTCGTTTCCGTTGATCGTTACTGAACCTGAATAAGGAGTGTAGTTTCCGTTGAGGATGTTGAGCAAGGTGGATTTACCAGATCCACTGGCACCCATAATTCCGATGAGTTTTCCAGATTCTTCGCTGAAGTTTAAAGGGTGCAATCCTATTGCTCCTCCTTTGAATCGGTAGGTGATGTCATCGGCCGTAAAAATGATTTTACTAACACTCTTATCACTTAAAAAGCGACTGATGATGTCGCTGTAATAAATCGGGCTAACTTTTGAAGATCGAATAGACGAACCCTGAGTAAGTATGTAGACCCTTTCCGGATCAATTATTTGTCCGTTGAGTAACAATTCATCGTCACCGAAAAACTTGAGTGCATACATGCTTACGCTTTCTACCGATAGAATCAGAAGTGATCCCGAAAGTGTTTCGTGTTTAATATGCTTATTGTTCTTTCTAGAAGCAAGAGCTTCTTTCGCATTAATGATCAGCAGCTTCTCGGAATCTTCAGCAGAGGACTCAGAGCAGATCACAAATTTCTTGATGTCTTCCAGCTCTTCTCCTGGAATATTGAATACATCTGAAACAGTGTCAACAAATTCCAACTCTTGCTCAGTAGGTGTCTTGTCTGTATTGATGTATTCAACTAGCCTTAACAGAACAAAAATCTTTTGACGCTGCTCAAGTTCACCATTGATTTGCGTGCAGATCTTTAGAACCTTAACAGAGTTGAGCGATGTTTTCTTTCGTTTACCTTCTTTCTTTGTAGAAACTTTATGATGGGTTTCAAGGTATTCGTCATAGTGTCCCAAATAAACCTCTACCTGGTCTTGAGCTAATCTTTGCTTTAAGAAGTGCTCAACTACGATTCTACTCTTATTGTTTAATTCGTCAACGTCAGCTATAATAGCAAATAGCTGCATTAACGCTTTTAGAAGCCTCTCACTCATTTATTCTGTGTAATTCGCCAATAGGCTTGAACCTCAAAAATAAACAAGCATATAGAATGACAATAGCTTAATTCTGCTAAGATTCCCGATTTCTATGCACATCTTTTTCACGAAAAATGCTTCGGCCTTTTATGTTGTTCAATGTCAGTAAAGTACATGACGAGTGTCAGCGATATAAATAGTTGAAAATGAGTGCGAATAGCCAACTTTATGTTGTAAAACTAGAAGCCATGAAAGCAATTAATCGGTTAGCATTCATACTTGCGTTGATTTTGACTTTTGGTCAAATAAAGGTGGATGCACAGCACAATCAATATTTTGAAGCAGATCCAACCTTGGACGTATACGTAGATTATGGCAGAGCATTGGATATAGATCCATTTGATACCATTTGGGAAAACGACAAACTGACCATCACTATGTGGATGTGATGGTGGGGGAGATCACATCCGGATGTCGGTAATTGGGCCAATATTTTTACCATGTCTGATTCTAATGGATCTGGCGATAATGGCGTGTTTTGGATTCAACACAATTCAGTGAATTGAAGTCTAGAGTTCGCTATTCATTCTACAGGGCGAAATTATGTACAAAGCTCGGCAATTGATGATAGCGTTTGGTATCATATTGCAGCTGTTTATGATGGTAGTTTACCCAACAACAACATGAAGCTGTATGTGAATGGAGGACAAGAGGCAAGCAGAAACAAGTCAGGCAATGTGCGCAATCCTCCGAACAAGAGTAAACTGACCATGGGCCGATGGCCAAACCCTGGCAACGGCTACCGTGAGTTTAAAGGTCATATTGACGAAGTTTCCATTTGGAATAGGGCGCTGTCCAATATAGAGATTGATTCAATCATGGTTAACCCTGAATCCGTAACAGGAGTGAACTACGATGCTGTAGGACTTATCTCTTATTGGAATTTTGATGATTCTACTGCCAATGACGCCACGGGTAATCATGTTGATGGAGTAATACAGGGCATTGATCCTTTCGGGACAATGCCCATTCATTTAAGTTCCTTCAATGGATTTGCCAATGGCGATGTTGTGTTGCTGAATTGGACAACAGACTCTGAAATCAATAACGCCTTTTTTAAACTGAAACGATCAGCCAACGGAGTGATTTGGGAAACAATTTCAGAAATCTCTGCAGCTGGAAATAGCAATCGTTCTGTGAGCTACACCATCGAGGATTACGAACCAAAGGCAGGTACCAATTACTACCGTTTGAAGCAAGTTGATTTTGATGGTAAATTCACTATTTCTGAGGCTATCGATGTAGATGTTGAAGTGTCATTCGATCAATTGGGTTTCGAAATTACCATGTTCAACAACAATGATGGATTTGGTTTAATGATCATGTCTGAAGATGAAGCCATCTACACCGTGGATGTGTTCGATATTCAAGGGGTGAAGGTTAAAAGCTTTGCAGATCAGGTGAAGCGAGGAGGTGTAAATACCCACAAGCAAATTTCCAACAATTTAAAAAGTGGCGTATATATCGTGATGCTTCGTTGCAATGACCTGGTGTGGTCTGCAAGGTTCAAAATTTAGTCAAATGTATTTTATCGCTTCGCGATGGCTTACCGGCTTCAGGTCATGCGAAGCGATAAAATCACGCACAAATACCGGATCCGTTTTCGAAACTTGACGCAAAGACCAACCAATGGCTTTTTGTATAAAAAACTCTTTGGACCCTAAATGGGGGGTGATGAGCTGAGCAAGGAACTCGGTGTCTGTTTGTTCTTTGTACTTCAATTGAAACAAAATAGAAGTTCGGGTCAGCCACATATTTCCAGAGGCATTCCATTGCCGAGCGATTTCTTCCGTTCGTTCAGGAAAAGATTTGAAGTAAGCTCCCACCAATGAAGCTGCTATAAAATCAACCGTATCCCACCATGAATCTGTGGTGATCATCCATTCAAACAATTCTATGGATTCCCGCTTTTTATACCATTTTTTGCGAAGCACTAATTCTTGAGCGCAATAGTTGAGCTCTCTTTTTTGCGTTTTCCACAATGATCTTATCTCTGTATCCAAATGCTCATCTTTGGGTATTCCAAATTTTTGGATATGTTCTTTCAAGCACTGCTTGCATATTTCTGAAGGGGTTCCGATGAATGAAAACTGATTTTTCATGTATGCTTCCATGCTTGTGCGCTTTTCGCGAGAAGCATGATTTTGGAGGGCTTTAAGGAGTTCTTCTGAATACATCTTGGAGGTGCTTGAGACAAAGGAAGTAAAATGGAACTACTTGATGAATTGACTTTTCATTACGATGGCTATTTTCGCAGCATGCAAATGAATAAGAGAACAATCGCAATTGTAAGCATCATCCTTGTTGCTGCACTTACTAGACTCATACCACATCCCATGAACTTTGCACCACTTGGAGCAATGGCCTTGTTTGGTTCGGCTTACTTGGGAAGAAAAGGGCTTGGATTATTGGTTACTATGGTTGCTTGGATGATCAGCGATCTCTTACTCAACAATTTCATTTATGCTTCTAATGGCTTCACGCTATTTACAGAAGGAGCAGTGTTCATTTATGGAAGCATCGCTCTAATTTATTTACTCGGAATGAAAGTTCTCTCTAAAGTTACGTTGAGCAGAATGCTAGTTGGAAGTGTAGCCGCATCTGTCATCTTCTTTGTTGTTTCAAACTTTGGAGTTTGGATGGGCGGAATGATTTATCCAATGTCTTTTGAAGGTTTGGTTGCTTGCTACGCAGCTGCATTACCTTTTTTCCAAAACACAGTTGCGGGAGATCTGGTCTATTCTATGGCGCTCTTTCTGTTGTTTGAGAGAATCTTTAAAGCACAATTGATCTCGGAAAAGGTGAAATCAAACTAAAACTTTTCAGTGAAGAATTTGAAAGCCTCAATTTGGGGCTTTTTTTATGGCTGAAAATTATTTTTCAACCAATGAATATTTTGAAAAACTTTTTACTAATTATGTAATCGGTTGATAAAACTGTGAAACACCAATTTGTAAAATTATCTTTTGTAAACTATTCATTTTAGGTCATGAGAAAAATGCAGTCTAGGGATCGTCAGCGATCCAGTTTTGAACGAGAGTTTAAGATTAAAAAAGTAGACGAGAACAAACAGTTGAGTAAAAACTGGAAGCGGTTTTTAGAAACGGAAGATTTTGACGACTGATTAAAACAAACTATTGAAAAAAGCCTCCCAATCCGGGAGGCTTTTTTGTTGCATAAAGTTCTGCATCTTCGCTATTATGTGTGGGAGATATGTAACTGTCACTAAGGTGAAAGAAATTGAAAAGCGATTTGGAATCAACGCCAATGGAATTGAATTAAAACCCAGTGCTAATGTTGCTGCTGGCCAGCTTGCACCGGTGATCACCAATCTTGAACCAAATGAGTTGAGCATATTCACATTTGGATTTACGCCATCATGGGCCCAAAAGAAGATGTATGTGATCAATGCGCGATCTGAAGGAGATCATAACAAAGAAGATGATGTGAATTATCGCGGAACCATAGGAATCATCTCAAAACCCATGTTTCGATCGTCTATTCGATCAAAACGCTGCTTAGTGATTGCTGATGCGTTTATTGAAGGACCAAAGGCGGAGAAATTGAACAAGCCTTTTTGTGTCTACATGCGCAACAAGGATGAACGTCCATTTGCCTTTGCGGGAATTTGGAATGAATGGGTTGACAAAACTAGTGGTGAGATTTTCAAGTCGTTCGCGATCATAACAACGCAAGCCAATAGCCTAACCCAAAAGATTGGGCACCACCGATCGCCCGTTATTTTGAATCAAGAAGATGAAGCGTTGTGGTTAGATACTGATGCTGAGCTGAGCGATATCACTTCATTACTTCGACCGATGTCTGGAGACCGAATGAATGCCTATCCGATTGCTTCGGAGATCAAAAGCCCGAAGAACGACAGTTTGCATTTGTTGCAACCCATTGGCGAACGTGTATTCAAAGAATACGACTATGAATTGTATTCTTCCTTGAACCTAGAAGGAATGGGTGCAGCTCCAGCACGTCAGCGAAGATTGTTCGAAGACTAGTTTTCCTTCAACGAAAATGCCGTTCCGTTCCAAATGTATTCTGCTTCTCTAGAAGTGATTTCACATCTGTTGCCTGTGCAAGGCATGAACACAATTTTACCTTCAAATACATGAATTGGCCTATCGTAAAAGATAGTCGTTGCAGTGGGATCAGAATCTTCACCCAGCAAAAGCGTTGAAACCTGTTCAATGCTCACTGTGTCCCTCAGCAGCAATACAGCGTTGAACGTGTCTAAAACGAATTTTGAAATTACGTTTTCTTGATAGGTGGCGTCTCCTAAGCTGTGACCTTGTAAATGATTGAGTGTGATGATTAGATCGTAGAATCCATACAGGTTAACATCATAACATTCCACTTCTTCCAACTGAATGCGGTGGTTCGATTTTGAAACAAGGATTGGATACTCCTTAGCCGTGCCATTTTGTGCTATTACGGCAGAGAAGGCATTCTTAGTTTCGGTGATCAATTCAATTTTTTTCTGACATTTCAAACATTGCCTTATCCATATAAGTATTTGCCGAAATAGAATCGATCGACTTGTAGAAGTAAGGAGTGGCATCGTAAGATGGTAGCGTTTTTTTCTGGGCACAAACATTCAAAAACGGGGTGACCAAAGCCAATACTATTAAGAACCTCATAGTTGATTGAAAACGTTCGTAATTCTTTTGCAAGCCCAATGAATTTCTTCGGTAGAGATGCACAATGGTGGAGCAAGGCGAAAGGCGTTTCGAGTACTCAAGAAGTAGAATCCAATTATGCCTTCTTTTAATAGAGCTTCAATGACACGATCTACTTCTTCAGCAGTATTGAGCTCAATGGCCAACATCAACCCAATTTGCCTGATTTCTTTGACGCGATCATGTTGTAATAGTCGAGCAATGAGTTGGCCTTTTTCGTTTACTTCAGAGAGCCAATTTTCTTTTTCTGTGAGCACTTCGAGGTTGGCCAAAGCGGCAGCGCAACAAACAGGATGCCCACCAAAGGTTGTGATGTGACCCAAGATTGGATCGTGTGTGAGCAATGCCATATTTTCCCTTGAACTGATGAATGCACCAATGGGCATTCCACCGCCAAAGGCTTTAGCAATGGTAAGAATGTCAGGAACCACATCAAATTGCTCAAAGGCAAACAACGATCCCGTGCGTCCCATGCCCGTTTGAATCTCATCAAATATCAGTAATGCATCCTTTTCATTGCATTTTTCTCTCAGGGCTTTTAGGTATTGCTTACTCGGAATGCGCACTCCAGCATCGCCTTGTATCGGCTCAACAATTACCGCAGCTGTTTTTTCAGTGATGTGATTGAGTTGATTTTCCTCATTGAAATCGATGAATGTTGTGCCGGGAACAAAAGGCCTAAACTGTTGCTTTTTTACTTCATTCCCGCTCACACTCAAGGAGCCATGGGTGCCACCATGATAACTCCTTTTCATGGCTACTATTTCATGCCTCCCGGTTGCACGCTTTGCTAATTTCAGCGCTGCCTCATTGGCCTCGGTTCCGCTATTTACAAAATAGCTGCAGTTGAGTTGATCGGGTAGGAGCGAAGCCAGCTTATCAGCAAGTTTATTCTGCGGATCTTGCGAAAACTCTCCAAATGGAATTACGTGCTGGTAGAGGTCTAACTGCGCTTTAATGCGCTCAATAACGTGAGGATGACGATGACCAATATTGGTTACCGCTATTCCAGACACAAGGTCTAAATATCGTTTTCCATTCGTATCGAAGATGTAGCACCCATCTGCGCGAGCAATTTCAATTCCCACCGGAAATGGGCTTGTTTGTGCGAGATGTTCTGAAAATGCCATCTTTTAATTGAATTTGGCCCGAAAGTTAGCGAACGAATGGAAAATTACTTTCTCTCAACAGCTCTTTTGGCAGCCTTAACGATGTCGCTAACGTCAAGCCCGTATTTTTTCAGGAGGTCTGTTGGTTTTCCACTTTCGCCAAAGCTATCATTCACGGCCACGAATTCTTGCGGAACCGGATGGTTTGTGGCCGTTACTTGCGCCACTGCCTCCCCGAGACCTCCAAATCGATTGTGCTCTTCGGCAGTTACCACACAACCTGTTTTAGAGACAGAAGTCAATATAGCTTCCTCATCAATAGGTTTGATGGTATGGATGTTCAGAAGATCAACCGAGATGCCCATTTTCTCCAATTCTCTTGCCGCTAATACGGCATACCAAACCATGTGACCCGTGGCAATAATGGTGACGTCTTTTCCATCATTGATTTTCCATGCTTTTCCAATTTCAAACGATGTTTTTGAAGCGAAAATTGGCCAACTTGGTCGTCCAAATCGAAGGTAAACAGGGCCTTCATGGTCTTTAATCGCTTTGGTCGCAGCAAAGGTTTGGTTGTAATCGCATGGATTAATAACCGTCATGTTTGGCAACATGCGCATCAATCCAATGTCTTCTAGAATTTGATGTGTCGCACCGTCTTCACCCAAGGTCAATCCAGCATGCGAAGCACAGATTTTTACGTTTTTCTGCGAATAGGCAATGGACTGACGAATTTGATCATATACACGCCCTGTACTGAAATTGGCAAATGTTCCAGTGAATGGGATTTTACCGCCAATGGTTAATCCAGCAGCCATTCCCATCATGTTTGCCTCAGCAATCCCAGTTTGAAAGAAACGATCAGGAAACTCATCGGCAAAAGCATTCATCTTCAATGATCCGGTGAGGTCAGCACATAGGGCCACAACGCGGTCATCCTCTTTTCCTAATTCGTGCAATGCATCTCCGAAGCCGCTGCGCGTGTCTTTCTTGTCTGTTGGATTTAAATCTTGTATGCTCATAGTTAATTTAATTAAACTTCACTGCTACGGATGCTCCTGAAGTTACTTTGAATCGTTTTTCAACTGTAAAAATGCTTTCTCGTGCTTGTTTGGGTCTAAATACCGCAATGTATTCTCCTGGTTGCAAACTCAAGGTTTCTCTCTCTTTGATCAGATCTAAGGTGGCCACCAATTCCAATTGGTTGTTTTTCACCACGTATACACTGCCAAATCCATATCCCAGTTTGCTGAACGTAGCAACGCCTGGCTGTGGAATTTCAATGGTGGTGGTGTGGCTTTGAGAAATATCTACATCCTTAATGTATGTTCTCGGAACCGTTAGTATCTCAAGGTCATATTTCCCTACAATGTAATTCTGCTTTTCTGAGAAAAGCTGAACGTTCAATGTTCGCATAGAACCAGATTCGCGGACGATCACTGGAAGGTTATTGTTTTCGGGGTTTACGCCTTGCATTTTAAATACCAAATCACCTTGTGGAGTGGGTATGCCAATGATGGTATGTTTTCCTGCAGTAATTACAACACTGTCTTTTTCCCTTGTTGGAATGGTATGTGCAACAACCCGAAACATGTGAACCGGATCGAGGGCTAGCGTGTCAGGGTTTCCACGGTTATTCATGGTATGCACAAAATTGTGAACTACCGCTCCTGAATGCTGGTCGTAAAAGGTCATATTGACGTTCGTTTCAGTAGGGTTTCCGGCAAAGTCCAATAAATTGACTTGGGCCGTAGTATTATTGAGGGCCTGGGATATTACAATATCTAGAGCCGACTTGAATTTCTTTTGATTAGTCGCGTCAAAATATGTTCCCACGCATTCAAAAGCTTCTCGAAACTCTACATTCAATCCAACTCCAATAACAAACGGCTTGAGGATGATGTTTCTGCGCTGTAAGGCCAATGAGACTGCACAAGGATCGCCATTGCATTCTTCGATGCCATCAGTAATCAAGATAATGATGTTTCGGCATTCAGATCTCGGACAGCTCGGGAAGTCATCAGCAGCTTTTTCTAAGGTGGCAGCTATTGGGGTAGTTCCTTTCGGTTTTAACTGTCGAAGCTCGTTTTTCATGCGAACTGCATTATTCGGTCCAAAAGGAACGAGCAACTTTGTATCGTCACAATCTTGTCCTTTTTGGTAATATTTTTCGTGGCCATATACACGAAGGGCTAATTCAAGATTGTCAATGTTTTTAAGTGAATCTAAGGCGGTGGAAAGCAGTCTGGTTGCCACATCGATTTTAGGCTTATTCTCCCACACACCGTTCATGCTATTGGACGCATCGAAGATGAAGAGAATCCGCGTAAGCGGTTGTTCTTGCTGAGCAAAAGAACGCGAGCAGAACAGGGAAAGAAGTAAGACTAGAATCAGGTGATTTCGCATGCTCATTGTTTTGAAAGGGATTTAATAATCTCCTTCCGTTTCGGCCAGTTGATTCAAAGCTTGGGCCAATTGTTCATCGTTCGGTGCAACACCGTGCCATTTGTGGCTTCCCATCATGAAATCTACACCTTGTCCCATTTCTGTAGTCATGATAATTACGATCGGCTTACCGCTTCCCGACATTCCTTTCGCTTTTTTCAAAGTTGCCAGCAATTCAGCCATATTATTGCCATTGCACTCCAGTACATCCCATCCAAAAGTTTCCCACTTTCCTCGGAGGTTTCCTAAAGAAAGAACGTCATCCACATCACCATCAATTTGACGGCTGTTATAATCAACGGTTGCAATGAGATTATCTACCTTATGATGTGCAGCATACATGGCGGCTTCCCAAATTTGTCCTTCTTGCAATTCGCCATCACCATGTAAGGTGTAAACGATGCGATCATCGTTGTTCAACTTTTTGGTCAATGCGGCACCAATGGCTACGCTCAACCCTTGACCCAATGAACCTGAAGCCATTCTCACTCCCGGAAGATGCTCTGCTGTGGTGGGATGTCCTTGCAAGCGAGAATCTATTTGCCGGAAGGTTGCCAATTCTTCGATAGGGAAGTAGCCATTGCGGGCCAAAGTCGAATACCAAACCGGACTAATGTGCCCGTTTGAAAGGAAAAAGAGATCTTCTCCTTTACCGTCCATGTCAAATTTTTTGGCGTTATAGTGCATCATTTCACCGTAGAGTGCAACGAAAAAATCGGCACATCCAAGCGAACCTCCGGGGTGGCCGCTGGAGCACGAGTGCACCATTCTAACAATATCACGTCTTACTTGTGATGAACGTTTCGTGAGGAAGTTGATCTCTGCCATATATTTTTGCTTCAGGCAGCGAAAATAGAAGGCCTTGCTTGGGCAGAAAACGAATGTTTAAAACTTTTGAGAAGTTGTAGAATAGAGCAAATGCGAAAAAATGATCTTTAAATGATGAAAAAGTTAGGCTTAATTCTTAGCGTTTTTTTGTTTTTAAGCGTGCAGTTGAGCGCTCAATCTGTAGGTTATATTGAAAACAAAGGTCAGTGGGATAATGAGATTGTTGCGAAGTATTCACTTGCAAATGGAGTAGTGTGGTTCAAAAAAGACCGCGTGATCATCCCAATTATTGAGGAGAATGCTTTTGTTGACGCGGTTGAAATGGCTCATGAGCACGAGGGTGAAGAGCATATCATTGTACAAGGGCATGCCTACTCAATGCGCTTTGGTTCGGATCCCAATACTTCGGTTAATTTTTCAGGAAAGCATAGCGATTATGTGAACTACTACATTGGAAATCGAAGGGAAAGATGGACATCAAAGGTTGGTGTTTTCGATGAGTTAGCCTATTCGGGAATAAGCGATGGAATTGATTTGAATTGGACGGTCGAAAATGGTAATATAAAGTACACCTATCTATTGAATCAAGGGGTTGATCCCGAAGAAGTTTACATGGAGTACTCAGCTATTCGCTCATTATCACTTCAAGATGAGAATTTGATCATTGAATTACCGAATTTTACGGTTACGGAACAGCAACCGTACGCATATCAAATCATCGATGGAAACACCAATGAAGTTGCGTGTGGCTTCAAAGTCAGAGGAAACAAAGTTTATTTTGAAGTTGGGGAATATGATCAAAACTTTGCATTATTCATTGATCCGGTCGTAGTAGCATCGACCAATATTGGCGCCACGGTGAGCACCTTTGGTCATTCCGCCACATTTGATCAATTCGGCAATATTTATGGTGGAGGTCGGCCTTTTGGTTCGGGTTACCCTACGGATACAGGCTCGTTTCAAATGGATTATGCAGGTGGGGGCGTAGATATCGGATTGTCAAAGTTGAATGAAGACGGCAGTGTCTTGCTGTGGAGCACATACATCGGAGGGTCCAATCAAGAGTTTGTTCATAGCATCGTGGTAAATGGATTCAATGATGTAATTGTTTATGGGAAAACAAATTCAGTTGATTATCCTGTGTCTGAAAACGCGGTAGATACTACTTACAATGGTGGTTGGGATATTTGCATCACTGTATTATCTGATAGTGGTGATGTGCTTGTTGGTTCTACTTATTTAGGAGGAGAGGGTGATGACGGTAATAATGTAGTTCCTGCATCATATCCAGATTTTAAAGGAGAAGTAGTTTGTGATTTATATAACAATGTTTACATAGCTAGCACATCGAGCAGTGATTCATTTTTAATAACTCAAAATGCTTATCAGACGGAACGAGATAGCATGCAGGATGGTGTGGTTACGAAGTTGAATTACAATTTGAGCCAACTGATTTTTAGCACCTATCTTGGGACTTCCGCGAATGATGCTGCATTCAATTTGAAGCCTGCAAAGGATAACAGTGTATATGTGGTAGGTGCCACAGGTGGAGATGATTTCCCCACAACCGTAGGTGCCCATGATGAAACTTGGAATTTTGGTCAATACGATGCGTTTATTACCCGATTTGCCCCAGATGGTGAATCCATAATGCAAAGCACCTATGTCGAGTCTGATTCAAATGGAAACGATAAAGGCTTTTTTCTTCAAATTGATCGTTCAGGTGATGTTTATGTTTTAGGAGCATCTGATTTAATTCAAGCCGATACAAACAAGTATGCTGGACCTGGTTCCGGTTCGTTTATCAGAAAGTATACGAAAGAGCTTGATAGCTTATATTGGACATCCACCTTCACGAGCTTATCTCACTCAGCTTTTTTGGTAGACAATTGTAAAAATATCTACGCTGCTGGTAATGGTCCTGGAGCGGTGGATACCATTGATGCAGTTCAAGCATCTAATGGCGGTTTTTACTTAATGGCTCTATCTCCGGATGCAGATACAATTGTATTTGGTTCTTACTATGGTTCTGGAGGTTCGCATGTTGATGGAGGTACAAGTCGATTCGATAAACGCGGTGCCGTATATCAAGCTACTTGTACAGGAGGGTTCTTCCCTACGACCAACAATGCCTATTCTACGAATCAGAATGGGACATGGGATCTGACATTATTCAAGATTGATTTTGAAATTCAGGCAGCGGTGGCTAATGCTCAAGTCGCTCCGAACAGCACCGGATGTGTCCCATTCACGGTTGATTTCACCAATTTTGGAAGTGCTGGACTAAGCCATTTCTGGGACTTTGGTGATGGAGATACTGCCAATACACAAACGCCCACACACACATTCGATGAACCTGGAATATACGAAGTGAGTTATGTAATATTCGACACCGTAGGATGCGTGTTAAGTGATACGGCCAACTTGGTGGTAGTTGTTTACGATACCTCTGCGATCAATATTTTATCAGATTCTTTAATCTGCATCAATGAGGTGGGTCTTTATACGGATAGTCCATTTGCCCAGTATACATGGTCTACAGGTGAAACTTCCGAAACAATTTCAGTAGATCAAAGTGGTGCGTATTGGGTTGAGATTGAGAATGCCTGTGGTGTTTTCTCCGATACCATTGAAGTAGAAATCATACCTCCATATGAGTTTCAACTTCCAGCTGATACAGGCATTTGCCAACCTGGTTTCATTGTCAATGGACCTGCAGATGGCGTTTCATTTCAATGGAACACGGGTGATACTACGCAATTTGTTTCGATTGATTCGGCTGGAAGATATGTTTTGACGGCCAGTAATGAATTTTGTTCAGCCACAGATACGATTGAGGTTGTTACTTCATACACGAATTTCGGATCGAGCGATACTGTGATCTGCGACTCTGTTTACGAGATAACTGTTGAGAATGAGGGAGGTAGCACCCTTTGGTCTACGGGTGATACTGTAAATACCATAACATTAGCCCAAAGTGGTTTGTATTGGGTTATTCTCAATAATGGATTTTGTTCCACTACCGATACGCTGGACCTAACACTTGGTTCAGCGCGAGTTAGTGCCGGTCCTGATACCGTTATTTGCGAGCCCACACAAATTTCTGTATTCGACCCTGAGTTGATATCGTACTTATGGAGCACTGGGGATTCAACAGCAAGCATTACGATTGACTCCTCAGGTGTATATTGGGTTGTCGTTGAAAATGAATTTTGTGCTGGTTCGGATACAATCGATGTTGAACTTCAGCAATTCAGTTTTGAGACTACAGAGTATTTGTTTTGTGATGCTGATAGCGGCTTGATTGATGCTCCGGGCGAAGTTGATTTTAATTTTCTGTGGAATACTTCTGATACAACTAGAACTATTGTAGTAAAAGAGAATGGAATTTATGTTGTTAATGTATCGACTCCATTTTGCAGTCAGACAGATTCGGTACAAGTGAGGTTCGATTCATCACCAACATTTAGTATTGGGGGTGATCAAGTGATATGCAATGGGCAAACAACTAAAATCCAAGTAGATTCAGTTTGGTCTTCTCTAAGATGGAGCACTGGCGATACATCAGCGTCCATTTTCGTTTCTGACTCAGGTATGGTTAGTGCTTCAATGTTTAATGCCGGTTGCGAGAAAACAGAAGAGATCCGAGTTTCGTTTGAGAAACTCAATTTTGATTCGCTCATTCTGGTGCCCAACGTAATCACTCCAAATGGTGATGGAGTCAATGATGATCTTGGATTGAAGATAGCTGATCCGAATCTCATAACTGATTATCACTTGTATGTTTACAATCGGTGGGGGACACTGATGTTCAGTTCAGAATACATCAACCATAATTGGGATGGACGCACGCCAGCAGGCGATCCTGCAGAGCCAGGCACTTACTTTTATTTGTTTCAGGGAAAGACTGTATGTACAGATGTTCCGGTAGTGGAAGTAAAGGATAATGTCACAGTTTTACGCTAAGTTTTAACCTACATTTGCCGCCCAATTTGAACATGTAATGGCATTAAAGTGTGGTATTGTTGGTCTTCCTAATGTTGGTAAATCGACCCTTTTCAACTGTTTGAGCAATGCAAAAGCCCAAGCAGCTAATTTTCCTTTCTGTACGATTGAGCCGAATGTTGGAACTATTACCGTTCCTGATGAGCGTTTGAATAAATTGGCTGAACTTGTCAATCCCGAGCGCATCCTACCCACCACCATAGAAATAGTGGATATCGCTGGCTTGGTGAAAGGAGCTAGCAAGGGTGAAGGATTGGGGAATCAGTTTCTTGGAAACATCAGAGAGTGCGATGCCATTATCCATGTTTTACGATGCTTTGAAGATGGCAACGTTGTGCACGTTGATGGAAGCGTAAATCCTGTGCGAGACAAAGAAGTCATCGATATGGAATTACAACTCAAGGACCTTGAAACACTTCAAAAAAGAGCCGATAAAATCAGAAAGCAAGCACAGGTTGGAGACAAAGATTCTAAGAAGCTATTTGATATCTACGAAAAGTACAGGCTTCACCTAGAAACAGGAAAGTCTGCTCGCTCAGCTGATTTAGACGAGAAAGAGCGAGAGCTTACATCTGATTTGTATTTGCTTACCAACAAACCGGTGATGTACGTGTGCAATGTGGATGAGGCGTCTGTAGTAAATGGGAATGCACTCGTAGATCAAGTGAAAGAGGCAGTAAAGGACGAAAATGCTGAAGTTTTGGTGTTGGGTGTTGGCATCGAAGCCGATATTGCATCGCTCGATACTTATGAGGAAAGACAGATGTTTTTGGAAGATCTCGGATTGAAGGAAGCAGGTGTTTCTAAATTGATCAAGAGCGCTTATCGTCTACTGAAGCTTCAAACGTATTTCACTGCAGGAGTGAAAGAAGTTAGAGCTTGGACAATTTTAGAAGGTTTCAAAGCACCACAAGCGGCAGGGGTTATTCATTCTGACTTTGAAAAAGGCTTTATCCGAGCGGAGGTTATTGGCTATGACGATTATATTCATTACAAAACTGAAAGTGCCGTCAAAGACGCTGGAAAGCTTCATATTGAAGGCAAGGAGTATGTCGTTAAAGACGGGGATGTAATGCACTTCAGATTCAACGTTTAATGAATTGACTATTGGTGGGTCTTAACTTGAATCATCGTAGCCATGGATAAAGCCCTAGTTTTTGCATTCTCTGCGTTTTAACCTTCGAATAATTCGTTTACAGTTTCATTGAATAGGCCTATCCAAGCGTCAAAGTGTACTTTTTTCAAGGGGCTTTTTTCGTTTAGATTCAAATGTGTTTTCATGGGATTCCCCTTATAGGCATGACCATCAAACAGCACCATTTCCCAAAAGTGGAACATTTTGGGCAGGTGTTCCTCTAAATTAAGGGGGACAATTCTTGTAAAGAAATGACCGATCACCTCATCGGTTATGGCTTTCTCATAAAAGGCTTTAATCAGTGTTTCAATATCCTTTCGTGATTCGATGTCGGGCATAGAAGGGTTTTTGTTCAAATTCAAACAAAGATCTTTATTCAAATCACATCCCATCGTGTTACATTTGCCCCCTAATCAAAAAAAACGAATTGCGGTCATGGCGATAATGATTACTGACGAATGCATCAACTGCGGAGCTTGCGAACCTGAGTGTCCTAATAATGCTATTTATGAAGGTGGAATGGAATGGCGTTTTGCAGATGGAACAGGGTTGACTGGACATGTTGCAGGAAAAAATGGCACCATGGCCGATGCAGATGCTGAAAACGAGCCGAAGTCCATGGACGTTTACTACATCGTTACAGACAAATGCACTGAATGTGTAGGTTTTCATGATGAGCCTCAATGCGCTGCTGTATGTCCAGTGGATTGCTGTGTTGACGACCCAGATTTTCGTGAGTCAAAGGAGGAGTTGCTAGGCAAGAAGGAGTTTCTTCACCTTTAAACGTCAATTACTTTCTTATTTATTCAATTTAGGAACGAATAATCGATCAATATTTGTGTTGATGATTACTCGAATACTCTTTTTTTGTTTGTTGTTCTCGGGACTTGTTGTAAAGGCTGAGGATGATCAAGAAGTTACCATTAAAGCCAAGTTAAAGCAATTGGTTGTGCTGAGGCAAGCCGTGCTGGATGCTAAGAATGACGAAGCGCGCGTTCAAGCCAATGCGGAGTTTCTGATGTTTATGCGTGATGCGCTTGACCATCCAAAGAGCTTTATTACCGATTTCGATACAATTCCAATGATAGCTGATTTGCGCAGTGGAGATGGGTATTTCAGAATGATAAATTGGAATCTTCCATTTGACGATCAAACCAATCGATATTATTGTTTTGTGCAGTACTTCGATAAGAAGGAAAACATCAATAAAGTGATCGAACTTAAACGAGGTTATCGCAACCTCGAAGGTGAATACCGAAAGATTTTTAGTGAAAAAGATTGGTATGGCGCCCTTTATTACAAAATCATTCCCTCTAAAGCTTCAGGCCGCAAAAAACGTAAGCGCGCATACATGTTGCTTGGTTGGGATGGTCAGGATCAATACTCGTCTCTGAAGGTTATTGATGTATTAAGCATAACCAAGCGAGGGTTGAAGTTCGGTGCTGACATATTTGACTATCCATACGAGTCTAAAATCAAACGATTCATCATCAAGTACAAGTCTGATGCGAGCGTTTCTATGAATTATGAGAAGCAGAAAAAACGCATTGTTTTTAATCATTTGGTCCCAATGCAGCCTGATTTAGAAGGGTTGTATGAGTTCTATATTCCGGTGCTTGAGTTTGATGCCTTTGAATGGAGAAGACGCAAATGGGTATTCGTGGAGAATGTTGAATTGAAAGCCACTGCGAAGGACAGAATTTACAATGATCCACCCGAGGCGCAGAACATTAGATAATTACTTTTGATGCTGTGCTTAAGCCAATCGTAAAATATCTACTTCGTAAAAGAAGCAAGGAGAATGACCGGCCTTCGAGATTGGTTCATGGAGATTTGATTATGAAAATTGCCGTTGTTGCCGTTTACTCAAACGATGCATCCTTTTCGCATATTTTATCTTATGTAAATGATCTCAAGAAAAGAGGATTGAAAGTGGTTGACTTTTACGTTTTCTTTCCTTCGAAAAAATTAAAAGCGTCCTACCAATCCACTACCAAAGAAGTTCCATTTAGTAGTGCAGACTTCAATGTCTTTGGTAAAATAACATCGGAGAGTATGCTCAAGGCTTTGACTAAAGAATACGAAGTGCTAATCGATTTATCTCTTGGAAAATCATTGGCTTGCGATGTGTTGATTTCAAAACTTGATGCCACATGGAAAGCTGGACTGCACGATGAAGAAAGGGCATATTTACTGGATTTTATGATTGACATGAAAAACGAGCGAGACATTAGAAAATTGATTCATCATCTTGATCATTACATTACTCAATTCAATACCACAAAAGCAGCATGAAAGATTTTAGAGGCACCGGTGTAGCCATGGTAACTCCGTTCAAATTATCGGGCGAAGTTGATTTTCCGGCTTTAGAGAATCTTACAAATCATTTGATAAATGGAGGAGTAGACTATTTGGTTGTTCAGGGCACAACGGGTGAGTCGGCTACATTAACCCAAAATGAAAAGCAAGAAGTGCTCGACTGCGTTGTAGACGTGAATTCAGGTAAATTACCGATCGTTTTTGGTCATGGCGGAAACAATACTCGAGCATTGATCGAAGGCTTTGATAAAATTGATTTAAAAGGAGTTGACGCAATTCTTTCTGCGAGTCCTTATTACAATAAACCAACACAAAATGGAATAATCGCGCATTATACGGCCTTGGCTGATGCGAGTCCACTTCCTATTATTTTATACAATGTTCCCGGAAGAACATCTTCCAACATGCTTTCATCAACAACACTTCAGTTGGCTGAACATCCTAACGTCATTGCAATGAAAGAAGCATCGGGAAATTTAGATCAAGTAGGAGCGATCATTAAGCGTAAGCCATCAAAGTTTCTGGTGTTGAGTGGTGACGATCCTTTGGTTGTTCCCCACATGACTTTGGGTGGCGATGGCATAATATCGGTCATTGCCAATGCGTTTCCGAGAGAATTTTCTGCCATTTCTAAGGCGTGCTTTATTGGAGACTACAATAAGGCAAGGGAGCTGCACTACTTGCTTGTAGATTTTATTTACCTCTTGTTTGCCGAAGGAAATCCTAGTGGAGTCAAAGCTGCGCTAGAGATTCTAGGAGTAACTGAAGCTCATGTTAGGCTTCCGCTAGCGCCAATCAGTAAAGATTTGTACAAGCAATTGGCAGATTCTATTGATCAGATAAAAGGTGCCCATGTTGACTAAGGTCAATTTCTTGATTTTGCTCTTAGGATTTCTCAGTGCTTTTGGTCAGGCCCAAAAGGCCTTTGAAGGCAGGATTTTTTATGATGTTGAATACGTCTCATTTCCCGAAGGAATGGAAGGTGTGGAGCAATCGCTTCCCCAGCAAATGACGATGATTGTAAAAGGTCAAAATGTGCGAATAATACAGCAAAGTGCGTTGGCAGGTGAATTGCTTCAAATACATCGTGCTGGAGTGGATACCATTTTCCAAATCTTTCATTTTATGGATCGTCATGTGCTGATGGCTGCTCCCATTGAGAATAAGTCGATTAAATTCAGAGCAATCGAAAAGGAGAATGTAAAGACCATTGCTAATGTTCAAACCCATGAGGTTTACTTGCAATCTGGAACAGGTGGTCACGTGCAAGCATGGGTGGACAAAAAGCACCAAAACCCTTTACAAACTGAATTGCGTGGGTTGAATTATTTGCCTTTGGAATACACCGTCATTAAGAATGGCATTACCCTAAAAATGATTGTGAGAGAGGTGAAATCGGAACCGATCGATGAGACTTATTTTCTACTTCCTGAAAATATTGTAAGAATAAGCGGGAGCGATCTTCATAGGATTATGAATTGATTGAACAATTCAATTCGTAGAACCGTTTATTTCGAGATATGAAGTCATTAATATTATTGTCACTATGCGCCATATCATTGGGCGCATGCGGCCAAAGCAAAGAACAGATGGAAGGTTACGATTTGATCAATAAAGTGTATAGTTCTGGAGAAGAGGTGCCCGTTGAAATCAAAATGACGGATGAGGAATGGAAAGAAAAGTTGCCTTCAGAATCGTATTATATCTTACGTCAACAGGGAACAGAGCGCGCCTATACAGGGAAGTATTGGAATTCGAAAGAGAAGGGAACGTATTACAGCTTGGCTTCTGGTCAGCCCCTATTTCTTTCTGATGCGAAGTTTGACTCTGGATGTGGATGGCCCTCATTTTTTGAACCAATTGATAAGGACGCGATAATATATCGAGCTGATAATGCTCACGGAATGAGACGAATAGAGATTCTTGATAGTAAGAGCGGAAGCCACTTAGGGCATGTCTTCAATGACGGACCACCTCCAACCGGATTGCGATACTGCCTAAATTCTGCGGCCATGGTTTTCGTTCCTTTTGGAGAAGATCCAAAAGACTATGGTGTAGGCGAGTAGGGTTTAACCAAGCGCTATGTCCAGGATCATCATTACTAAAAATCCTCCAATGAATCCTAATGTGGCTATGTCGGTGTATTTGTCGCGTTGTGTTTCGGGTACTACCTCCTCAATTACAACATAAATCATCGCGCCCGCTGCAAATGATAGTGCATACGGAAGAATCGGTTCAAAGAATAGTACTGCAGCCGCTCCTAGCACGCCTGCAACAGGTTCTACAATTGCGCTTAATTGACCATACCAAAATGATCTTCCTCGAGAAACACCTTGACGCCTTAACGGCATAGATACGGCTAGTCCTTCAGGAAAATTTTGAATACCGATTCCGATAGCTAAAGCTACTGCAGCGCCAATGGTGGCTCCTTCAATACCTGCCGCTACACCACCGAATAATACACCCACAGCTAGTCCTTCGGGTATGTTGTGTAAAGTAATGTCCAAAACGAGCAAGGTTGTCTTGTGCAGACTAGTTTCCACTCCTTCAGCCTCGTCCCTTTTAAAATTGATATGCAAGTGTGGCAAGTAGCGATCGAGGGCGAAAAGAAACAGGGCACCGGCAGCAAATCCCACAGCGGCAGGAACCCAAGCTATTTGGCCTTGATTTTCAGCCATGGCAATGGATGGAGCGAGAAGAGACCAAAAGCTTGCTGCGATCATCACACCTCCCGTAAAACCTAACATTCCATCCAACCAAACACGCTTCATTTCTTTGAATAAAAACACCAACGAAGCTCCGGCAGCAGTCATCAACCAAGTGAAAATGGTGGCGATTAATGCGGCAACCACGGGGTCTAAGCTTCCCATAAAATCAAGAATGGCATTCATTATTCTGAAATATTGATAAATAGATTCTTACAAACTTGTTGACTAAACGTGGTCTCGATGCCCTCGATGATGACAACCCTAGACTTGTCGTATTCAAAGATTTCTTTTACTTCAATTTGATTTCCCAATTCGATGTTTTGCGTATCGAGGTATTGCAAAAACTCCTTCGAACTATCCTTAACACCTGTTACATGGCCGCGCTGGCCAACTTCTAGTTCGGTCAACAAAACTTGCGCTCTGCGCTCCACTATGCCCTCCTTGCTGGGAATGGGATCACCGTGTGGGTCAAATTTTGGGTTGTCAAGAAAATGCTCGAGACGATTGATTAATTCGTTGGATTCAATGTGTTCTAATTCCTCAGCCATGTCATGTACCTCATCCCATTTGAAATCGAGTTTTTCCACCAAAAAAACTTCCCATAGTCTATGCTTTCGAATAATGTTGAGGGCGATTTTCTTTCCTTCTTCGGAGAGCAGTGTTGCTTGGTATTTTTGGTAATGTACAAGGTTGTTGGCATTGAGTTTTTTCAACATGTCACTGACTGTCGCGGCTTTTGTGCCAAGATGTTCAGCCAGGGCATTGGTTGAAACACCTGTGGTGTTGTTTTTACTCAGACTGTAGATTGCTTTTAAATAATTTTCTACTGTAAACGATGCCATTCAGCGTGATTATTTGGCAAAGATAAATTGAAAATTCCACAGATGTAAAAATAATTTTAGGCTAGTCTAAAAATGTATTTAGATTTGCAAAATGAAGGATCGTATTCTATTCCTTTTTGTGTTGAATTTTTTAGTGTGCACCGGTTCTGCCCAGGTAAGTGGAAGGTTGCTTGATCAGGATAATGAACCAATTCCCTTTGTTAACATCAAGATAGTTGAGAACAACATTGGTACTATTTCCACTGAGAATGGTCGATTTAATGTTGATCCTGCAAGTAATACATCCATAAAGTTGCAATTTTCAAGTTTGGGGTTTCAAGAAGTAGTAATTCCCGTTGATTACGATGGTAATCCAGTAGAATTGGGTGATGTGGTTATGAAGGAAGACTTACTTGGCTTAAATGAAGTGGTTGTTACAGGAACCATGAAGGAAACTTTCGTCAAGGCATCTCCAATCAAGGTTGAAGTGATAAGAGCTGATCGCATGTTGAAAAACCTACCCGTGACCAATTTAATGCAAGGCATGAAAATGATCAATGGAGTTCAAGAAGTAGTCGCATGCGGAGTATGCATGACCAACAGCATTAGCATCAATGGTTTGCCTGGGAATTATTCAGCCGTGCTCATGGACGGGACGCCCATTTATGGTAGTTTGGCATCTACCTACGGTTTAAATGGTATTCCCATCCAAATGATTGAGCGTATAGAAGTAATTAAAGGACCGAGTTCTACACTCTATGGATCAGAGGCTATTGCAGGGGTGCTCAACATCATCACCAAGAATCCCGAGTTTGAGCCACTCATGAGTATTGACCTACAGGGAAGTTCGCACGGAGAAGTATTTGGGAATATATCCGCGAGTAATAGTATTGGCAAGTGGAAGGCGCTGTCAGGAATTAATGTTGCATATATGGACAACTTCATAGATGAAAATGAAGATGGTTATGGAGATATCGCTGGAATGGATAGATTGAGCCTTTTCTCAAAATGGTCGTTGCAACGAAAGAATTTCAAAAAATTCACCATTGCCTCTAAACTTTACTACGAAGACCGAAGAAATGGAATAGCTGAATATTTCAAAAACCGATCGTATAGAACACTTAGGGGAAGTGATAAGGTTTATGGCGAGAGCATTTACACGCTGCGCTCAGAACTATTTGGCACCTATGAATTACCTACCAAGGCTCATCTAAAGGTAGACTATTCCTTCAGTTGGCAAGATCAAAACAGTTATTACGGCTCCGATTTGTATACAGCTAAGCAAGGGATAGCTTTTGCTAATTTCATTTGGCAAATCACTAAAAAGAGGCATTCTTTAACCACAGGATTAACTAACCGAGCTCAGTTCTATGATGATAATACTGTTGCTACAGATCCGCTTTTTGGGAACGATCAAGAACTGCAATACATACCCGGAGTGTTTATTGAGGACGAGTTGAACATCAATTCCCGAATGCTCCTTTTGGTAGGCATGCGGGTGGATCATTACAATCGGCATGGATTTATTCCTGCACCGCGCATTGGCTTGAAGTATGAACTGAACGAATGGACTCGAATGAGACTAAGCGCTGGTACAGGTTTTAAAGTTGTCAATTTGTTTACTGAAGACCATGCGTTCATAACAGGGCAGAGGGTGGTAGAGATTCGCGAAGAATTGGACCCCGAGAGATCTTGGAACCTATCTTCTAACTTTAATCATACCCATACATGGTTCGGAGCTTCAGGAAACTTAGATGTAGATCTCTATTATACGCGGTTTCTAAACAAAATTGCTCCCAACTACGACATTCCAGGAAAAATCATCTATTCAAATTCTGCAGATTGGGCTCAGAGCTACGGTATTGCAGCAACGTTCAGTCAACAATTTTCAATACCCTTGACTTACAACATCGGATTGAATGTGAATCGAGCAGAGATTCATTCGATGGATGAAAATGGACAAACTGAATTGGAGTCTTTGCAGTTTGCCCCACTTTGGAGTGGACTCGTAAGTGTGAACTATCGATTCGGTCGGTTTAAACTCGATGTTTCTTATGCTGTAAATGCAACTGGCCCCATGCGATTACCAGAAGTATATGATTTAGACCCAGCTGGGTTGCCGGCTTTACGACCAAGGCCCACGATTTCTCGGCCATTCGCCATTCACAACATTCAGTTTACCAAACAGTTTCGAAAGATAAAAAGGATAGAGTGCTATGGAGGAATTCAGAATCTCTTCAACTTCACGCAAAACTATTCACCTCTGACAGGACTCCGTGATCCAAACGCAGCACCCGGATTCAGTCTTTTCTTTGATACCTCATACGCCTACGCACCTTTACATGGCAGGGAATTGTTTTTCGGGATCAGGCTGAGAATTGAGGAAAAAATGAAAAATTAGCCACCAATGTGTCCGTTTGCGTCTAGGTGTTAATTTTACCATCATATTTTGATCAAATGACTAAAGCCGTATTCACTCTTATTAGCGGAGTTTTATTTTTTAGCGTGGGTTTTTCACAACCTGTTATTACAGCTAATCCTGTCAGTGCAACCAATTGCGTGGATAGTTGTGTGATGTTAGATGTTTCAGCTATTGGAAACGATCTTCTATATCAATGGCAACAAGACACAGGTACTGGTTTTTTCAACATCGGTCCATCAGAAGTTGGAAACGATACATTATATGTTTGTTCAGAGGGTTTAGCTGCCCCAAGTTCAGCTGACTTTAGGTGTAAGGTTACTGACCAGAATGGTGATTCTGCTATATCGAGTGCAGCTACAGTTACGCTAGACTCTTGTTTAATTCCCGTAGCCGATTTTTATTGGGATTGGAGTCCAACTGAGATTTGTTTTACCAGTACCTCTTCGAATGCAGAAACGTTGTTTTGGCTTTTTGGTGATGGTGCTACAAATTCGGCCAACCTAACTGAAGTTTGTCATTCGTATGCTACAGATCAGATTTACTTTATAAAGTTGATTGCCTACAACGCTTATGGTCAAGACGAAATTGAAAAGCCAATTAACCTTTTATCGATAAACGAATTGACCTCAGAGACGAATGTTTTCCCAAATCCGGCTTCTACATTCATCAACGTGCAATCCTATAAGACCATAGAATTTGTTAAGATCATCAATATGCAAGGCGTTTTGGTGAATGCCTCTCAAATAAATGCCTCGAGCGCTGAACTCAGTTTGGAAGACCTTAGTAAAGGGGTTTATACTGCTTTGATTTCCATTGATGGTAAAGTAATGCAGCATCGATTGGTAAAGCAGTAACCCAATTTTCAATTCTCTGAATACATTTGATGCATGAATACACAAGCATCGATTTGCATAGCCCTCTTTTCAGGGCTATTTTTTATATCCGACATCAACGCCCAAATCTCTCCTGAACAAGCAGAAGCTTCGATAGAAAAGCAGTTTGCAACCGACAGTCTTCAAATTGCTGAGCTCTTCAGGCTAGCACTTACAGAAAGTCATCCTTATGAATGGCTAGGAGATATGTGTAAAAACATTGGCCCTCGATTGAGTGGCTCACATCAGGCGGCTGAAGCAGTGGATTATTCCTTTAACCTCATGAATGACCTTGGTCTGAAAACCTGGAAGCAACCCGTCATGGTTCCTGTTTGGAAGCGCGGAGAAAGAGAATTGGCCTATTACACCTCAGATGACGGAAGTAAAGGAGAACTGAACATATTGGCATTGGGAGGATCCATTTCAACTGGAGATGAAGGTGTGTTCGCGCCAATAGTTGAAGTAACAACTTGGGATGACCTAGAAAAACTAGGGGAAGATGGGGTTAAAGGCAAGATTGTTTTTTTCAATGCTAAGATGAATCCTGAAAATTTATACACTTTTCACAGCTATGGACATTGTGTAATGCACAGATGGGGTGGCGCAGTAGAAGCAGCAAAGTATGGCGCAGTTGGAGTAATTGTGCGGTCGTTGAATATGAGAATTGATGATTATCCACATACAGGAAGTATGAAATACGAGGAAGGCATAGGGCAAATTCCTGCTGCGGCAGTCAGTACAGCTGATGCTGAATTGCTTTCTGATTTGCTCAAAAATGGAAAGGATGTTTCTGTAATGATGAGAATGTTGTGCGAAACGTTGGATGATCAAGAATCTTACAACGTCATTGGCGAAATCAAAGGAACGCAGAACCCTGAGAATGTTATTCTGGTTGGTGGTCATTTGGATAGTTGGGATGTAGGAGACGGTGCGCATGATGACGGTGCGGGCGTAATGCAATCATTGGGCGTGATCGAATTACTTCAGAAATTGAACTATAAACCTAAAAACACTATTCGTGTGGTTTTTTTCATGAATGAAGAAAACGGATTGCGCGGAGCCAAAACTTACAGTGCCTATGCTGAATCATCTAAAGAGTTTCATATTGCAGCTATTGAGTCTGATCGGGGAGGCTTCACTCCACGTGGATTTCATGTGGATGGAAACGAAGCCCAACTTCAAAAAATAGCCAGCTGGGAGGAGATTTTGGATAAATATGGCATTCACAAGGTAGAGAAAGGTGGTGCCGGAGCAGACATAGGTCCACTAAAAACGGACGACAATGTTTTGATAGGATTTGTGCCTGATAGCCAACGTTATTTTGATCACCATCATAGCGCCAATGATACGTTTGATACGGTTAATAAACGTGAGCTTGAGCTTGGAACAGCCTCAATTGCATCGTTGGTTTATTTAATTGACAAGTACGGATTGTAGTTTTTCTTCGATTAATTCATTGATTAAGCCAACCAATCAAGATCAATTGCGTTTTAACATGGATTGAAACGTATATTCGTCAGCAATCTTTGAAGGCATTAACTAACATAGCTTTATTAATCGGTTTTGCATTGGGTGCATTAACCATGAAAGCGCAATGCATTCAGAACGTAGATTTTTCAAATTGGACGGCAACAGGGGCCTACAATAGCGTTTGGACGGTGCAAGCTGGAAATACGGAGCTTTTATCCGGTGCCAATTTGAATTTCCCGACCATGTTTGTTGGTCCAGATACCCTCATCAACGTAAAGATTACGGGAACTTTTAGGGTGGAGGATTTTGCAGACGATGATTATGTAGGATTTGTTTTTGGGTTTCAACAAACGAGCGGGTTTGCATGGGGACCAGCAGCTAACAGCTCGATGACCCACGAATACTATTTGTTCGATTGGAAGAAAAACACCCAAAATTATCTTGGTTGGATCGCTCAAGAAGGCTTCTCGTTGAACTATGTCAATGGCAATTTCCAACATAACAATGCCAGTGTGTTTCCAAGCTTTTGGGTTCATACCAATTCACCAACGTTCAATGTTTTACAAACTGATTTTAGTCCGATTAACGGATGGGTGACCAATACATACTACAATTTCGAATTGCTCTATACTCCCACTAGGGCAGTAATAAAAATTGATACGGATACAATCTTTGATCAACCGGGATGTTATGAACCTGGACTTTTTGGATTTTACAATTACTCTCAAGCACAAGCACGCTATCTGAATTTCAATTACGAGCTTTATGTTGACTATCAGATTGAAAGCCAGAATGTGTGCTTAGGCGATACAGCTGAGTTTTACTTTATTGATACAAGCGGCTGCGTAGGAGCGAATGCCTTCAGCAATCTTGTCAATTTTTATTGGGATTTTGGAGATGGAACAACGTCAAATGACACCAATCCGACCCATGTATACACCACCGCTGATACCTTTTCAGTCAGTTTAATAGCTACTGACATCAACGGTTGCACGGACACTAGTACAAAAAACATCTTCATTCACACGCCTCCACAAGCTGCGTTTAGTTCTACCTTAGGATGCTTGGGTGACCCTGTAAATCTTACTGACAGCACGTATCTTCCTATGGGTAACGTAGTCTCTTGGGACTGGGATATGGGCGATGGCGTTGGGAATGATACTGTGCAAAATCCGAGTTATACCTACGCGCAGTCAGGAACGTATGCTGTTGAGATGATTATTTTAACCAATGCTGGGTGCACGGATACAGTGCAATCGACAGTAACCGTACAAGATCCACCCGCGGTAAATTTCACCTTTGAAAACGCATGCTCAGGTGATGCAGTAATGTTGTTTGATAGCTCTACACCGGCTACTTCTCCAATCGTATCCTATGATTGGGATATCAATAATGATGGCAGTACAGAGCATACGCTCGATTCTGTTGCGCATGTTTTCAATGTTTATGGGACATATCCAGTTGAACTTAAAATTTACGATCAAGATGGATGTCGAGATTCGATCGTAAAAAACATTTCGGTACATCCGATACCTGATGCGGATTTTTTTGCTGATGGTGTATGCTTTAATGATGTTTCGCAATTCGATGATAGCACAACGATTGCATTGGGTGGGATCCAAGATTGGTCTTGGGATTTTGGAGATGGCACTATTGAGCAATATTCTTCAGGTAATGGCGTGTTTCCTGGTCCTAGCCATGAGTTTCTTACGCCAGGATCACAGGCTGTTAAACTTATAGTAACATCCGACAGCGGTTGCGTAGACTCTATTTTAAAGTCTATCCAAGTATACTTTTTACCCGTAGCTAACTTTTCGGCAGATACTGTGTGCGATAATGAGTTGACCAACTTAATTGGAACTTCGTTCAACTTAAGCGGAAATCTCAGTAGTTTCAATTGGCAGTTTGGTGACGGCAATTCTTCTTTGCTAGCCAACGCGCAACACAACTATCCCCAGCCAGGCGAGTACAAAGTAACCTACAGCGTTGCGTCTAATTTTGGTTGCGAAGACTCTGTTCAAAAATATATTCGAGTGTATCCAACGCCATCGACTGCTTTTGGATGGCTAAACAATGTTTGTGAAGGGGAAGAACTACCCTTTACCGATCAATCATCCATCGTTCAAGTCACCCCAGGTGGTGATCAAATCGTTGCCTGGGAGTGGGTCTTTAACACAACAGATACCGTTACTACTCAAAACCCTCTATATCCAACCTCCTCAACAGATAATATCAATGTAAGGCTTACCACTTGGAGTAATTATGGCTGCACAACATTTTCAACCAATACTGCATCCATTTTTCCACTTCCGAAAGCTGACTTTACATTTGAGGCTGCGTGCGCAGGACACTCAAGTAGTTTTAGAAATGTTTCTAAGGTTGATAACGGAACAATTGAGTCAACGCTGTGGGATTTTGGGAACGGGAGCAATTCCTCAGATCAACATCCGTTTGTGTCGTATGCCAACCCGGGAAATTATGCGGTTCAATTAATCGCCATTTCGAACAAGGGATGTGTTGACCAAGCAGAGAAGGAAATTACCATCCCTGAAACACCTGTGGTGGATTTTTCACTTGATCCTTTAGAAGGCTGTTCTCCATTATCTGTTTTTGCTGAAAATCTTTCAACCATTGATAACGGAATACTCACTTACGAGTGGTTTTTGAACGATGCATTGGTTTCGAATGAAAATTCACCGCGAATAGTGATTGACAACGACACCATTATTCCCACATTTCACCGGATTAAATTGAGGGCTACGAGTGAATTGGGTTGTGATGCCACTTTGCAATACGAATCAAGGATAGCTGTGCTGCCAAGACCTACAGCATCTTTCAGAATGAAACAGCAAAGTGTAAACAAGTTTGATCCAGTGGTAGATTTTGTCAACTCTTCGGCCAATGGCGTTCGTTGGTATTGGGATTTTGGTGATGGGAATATATCAGATGAATTCGCTCCTAGTCATACTTATTTGAACTCGGGAAAGTATCCCGTTTATCAAGTAGCATGGAACACCTTCAATTGTCCAGATACTGCATTCAGTCCGAGCTGGAGCGATTACAACAAAACCACAAAAGATAGGGCATGGCGATTGATTGTTGATCCTGTGACTACTTTATACATTCCGAATAGTTTTACGCCAAATGGCGATGGAATTAACGATGTATGGTCTTTGAAAGGGTTTAATGAGGGGCGTCCCTTCGAAATCGAGGTATTCAATCGATGGGGTGAACTGATGTTTGAGTCCAATGAAATGAATGTGGAGTGGGATGGAATTATGCCGAATAGCAATAAGTATGCTCCCAATACTACCTATGTCTACGTGATTCGCTACCAGACTTCGAGTGGCGAGGAAAAAGAAGAAACGGGTACTTTTTCATTGATCAGATAAACATAAAAAGGAAAGCCTTTGTTTCTTTGTCACCAATGGAAGATAAAGAATTTATAAACCCAATTGATCCCGATAAGATTACTGAGACGCCCAGTATATTAGAGTATGCACACCATGTGGGAAGTGCCATAATCAAACCTGAGGACAAGGGCAAGATCAAAGGTCGTTCGCTTTCAGCAATGTATGAACAAACCGATAAGCAATTACTTCAAATTAGAGAGCAAATCACTTTGTTGGCGAAACAAGTGCAAGCAATTGAGCTGAGAAAATCTATGTCTGAGAAAATCTACGAAGCAAAACTTTCATTTCAACCGATTATTGGCAATACCTATCACCTGTATAGGAAGGAAGATGGACAGTATCAGGTTTCGATGTTGTCAGATGCCGAATGGGGACGCAGCAAACCGAAATGGGAATACTTAAGTGCCATCAAACTTTTAGGTGATCACACATGGGAAATATCAAATGCTGATGTCCAGATATAGTTACTTGTTTTTAGCGTTCTTTTTCCTTTTCTCGTGCAACGGTGAGAAAGAAAATATTCAGCAGATCAACAGTGTTTTGCAGCAACAAGTAAATGCATGGAATGAAGGAGATTTAGAAGGATATATGCAAGGCTATTGGAAAGATGATCGGCTCATTTTTACAGGAGGGAAAAGCCTAAACAAAGGTTGGAAGAATACGCTCGACAGATACAAAAAAGCCTATTCAAGTAAGGAAGAAATGGGTATTCTGTCATTCAACAATTTGGAAATAGAATTGCTCTCTGATCGGTCCGCCTTAGCCATAGGCGAGTGGAGATTGATTCGAATAACTGATACATTGCAAGGTCGGTTCACACTTGTTTGGAGCAAGCTAAATGAAAAATGGTGCATTATTGCTGACCATAGTTCATAAAAAACGTCCGACCTTTGCAGCGCATTGTTAAACTTGGCATTCCAAAGAACTATGATGAAAAACCTTTTTTTACTGCTCATCCTGAGTTTATGAGCGGCTCCTACTATTATTGCTCAGGACAACCCAAGTGCCGTAGATTCTGAGAATCCTGAGGCTACAGGCGATGGGAATAAGGCCGATCAGTATTTTTTCGATGAAGATTATAAAGCAGCATTAAAGGAATACTTGCTTCTGCTTGAAGAAGATCCGGAAGATTTAAAGTACAATTTCAACACGGGACTTTGCTATTTGAATGCTGACTTTGATCAGATTAAAGCCATTCCTTATTTTGAAAAGGTTGTCTTCTATGACGAAGAGGCATCAACTGTTTATTACCTGATTGGGAAGTCTTACCAAGTTGATCATCAGTTTGATAGGGCGATCGATATGTTCAATAAATCATTGAATTTCATGATATGGGATCAGAGTTTTCTGTAGAAGAAGCCCAAATTGAAATTGAATATTGCGAGAATGCATATGAGTTGATGAAGTTCCCAAAGGATTGCACGTTTGAGAATCTAGGAGCACACATCAATAGTGCATTTCCTGATTATTTCCCATTCGTTACGATTGATGAGCGCTTTATCGCATATACCTCGAAGCGCGATGATGGCAGTGAGAAACTACCAAATGGTACCTACGCTTCAAACATTTATTTTTCAGAGGTTAAAGAAGGTGAATACCAAGATGGAATTCCAATGCCCGGAGCAACCAATGATCCTGCAGAGAGTGAGGTTATTGTGGGTATGTCGGGTGATGGATCACAGATACTTCTGATAAAAGGCGAAGAGGGCGTGAGTGGCGATATCTTGTCGGCAGATTTTCATGATGGTATGTTGGAAAATATGAAGCCCCTTGATCAAAAGGTGAATAGCAAGTTTAGAGAGATTGACGCATCGTATTCACTGGATGGGAACTCTATATATTTTGTGAGCGACAGACCTGGCGGTTATGGTGGAACCGATATTTGGATTATAAAGAAGTTACCTAATGGTAAATGGGGTGTGCCGTTTAACGCTGGCCCTGATGTCAATACGGAGCGTGACGAGGATTTTCCAAACCTCTCACCCGATGGAGAGTTTCTCTATTTTAGTTCCAAGGGCCATTTCTCAATGGGTGGTTACGACATCTTTAAGGCAAAGTGGAACCTTGACTCTTTGCGTTTCGTGAATCCGAGAAACCTAGGTTATCCCATCAATTCGGTTGACGATGACATGAACTTTCGAATTTCCCGGTCAGGGCGATATGGATATATGTCTGCGCTTCGAAAAGACGGTTATGGCGATTATGACATCTACCGGGTTACCATCAATGAAGTGGAGAGTGAATACAGTGTTTTGCGCGGTGAAATCACGAGCGCAGAGCCCCAGTTCGATGTATTGTCAGCAGAGATTACAGTGACGTACTTAAACAACGGAGAGTTGTTTGGTATTTATACACCCAATCCCAATTCATTGCGATACGTAATTATTCTGCCGCCTGGTGAATTTGAGGTTTTTGTGGATTCTCCAGGGTTTGAACCCGTTTCTTTTGAGGTTAAGATTTTGGGAAAGAGTTCTTTCCAGCCTGAAATTGAACGAGACTTAAAGCTTGTTGCAAAGTAGTAAGCTGCTTCCTGTTTCATGGTCTATTCAACCGGTAAAAGATACATTCTATACGTTTCTAATCATTGTGTTCAATGCGATAACGTTGTTGATTACTTGCATCGAAAATCCATCGAATGTTTGGTCATTAATGTTGATAATGAAGGAGATACGCCTCCTGAGAAGGTCTTCATATATCCAGTGCTTTTCAATCACAGCAAGCTCATTGCTTATGGGTTGGATATTATAGAGCATTTTCAATTTTTCGACAATCGTCCTTGAAGCATTTATCTTTCCTTAAGGTTACATTTGCTATAGATGCTGAAAATATTTTCTACTAAACAAATATGCGAAGCTGATCGGTTAACGATACAGAAGGAGTCCATACCATCTGTTGATTTAATGGAAAGGGCAGCTGGTGCATGCGTTGATTGGTTTACATCTGTGTATACTCAAGATCGTCCAGTAATGGTCATTGCCGGAGTTGGCAACAATGGTGGAGATGCCTTAGTAATGGCACGCAAACTTTTAGAAAAAGGTTATGACGTAAAGAGTTATTTCGTGCGATATTCCGAACGCTTTTCGGAGGATTTGCAGATTAATTTAGATCGACTGGTGGCGTTGGGCCACGAGGTGAGTTACATCCTTGAAGAGAGTCAATTTCCCACCATCAGTAGCAATACCGTTTTGATAGACGGATTGTTTGGCTCAGGACTCAACAGGAAGATTGAAGGCTTGGCAGAATTGTGCATAGGGCAGATTAATGCGAGTATTGCAGACGTTGTTTCTATTGACATGCCTTCAGGACTTTTTTCAGATGCTTTCACATCGGAGTCGTCTCCGGTGATTTTAGCATCATACACCCTGACATTCCAATCTCCAAAGTTGGCGTTCTTTCTTCCAGAAAACGAGGAGTATTTGGGCGTATGGAAGGTGCTGGATATTGGACTGGACTCCAGATTTTTAGCTTCAGAGGAGTCTGATTTGATTTTTATTGATGCCATTGATGAATTCAAATCGCTGTTTGAGCGTAAAAAGTTCGATCATAAAGGGAGTTTTGGTCATGTGCTGCTTTTGGCTGGAAGCTATGGTAAGATGGGAGCAGCTGTACTGAGTGCAAATGCCGCTTTGAGAAGTGGTGTGGGAAGGCTTACGTCCTATGTTCCGCATGTGGGATATTCAATCATGCAATCCTCCGTACCTGAGGCCATGTGTTTGGTAGACGACTATGACCATTTTTTAGGAGAACTACCGAGTCTTGCTGGCTATTCATCCATTGGATGTGGACCAGGAATTGGATTGAATAAAAAAACCAAGCGTTTAATACGCTCTTTGCTTGAGAAGGCAAAGGTCAACTTAGTGCTGGATGCCGATGCCTTGAACATCATTTCAGAGAGCAAAGATTATTTGAAGTCGCTCCCGCCAAATACTATTCTCACTCCTCATTTGCGTGAGTTTGAGCGATTATTTGGAATATCAAAGAATAGCTACGACCGCATTAAATTGCTCAGAGATATGGCTATGAAGTATAAGGTGATCATAGTTCTAAAGGGAGCAAATACAGCCATTGCTTCGGCAGACGGCAGGGTGTTTTTTAATTCTACAGGAAACCCCGGTATGGCCACTGCCGGTAGTGGTGACGTGTTGACAGGCATAGTAGCTGGCTTTTGCTCATACGTGAAAGATCCTCTTGTGGCTGCAATAGCCGCGGTATATGTGCACGGTTTAGCGGGTGATTATAGTGCTCGCGAGCAAGGACAAACGGCAATGGTCGCCTCAGATATCATTTCTAGCATTGGGCCTTCAATCGTTAAAGCTTTAAAGGTTTAGAAATGACCATTACCCTTCTAATATTGATAGCTACAGGTCTAGTGAGCGCATCTGCTTTAAATAACCAAGAACTGTTTTATAAGATTGATTTCCAGCCTTTCATGATAGACCGTAATAAGCAGTGGTATCGGTTTGTTTCGCATGCTTTTGTGCATGCCGATTGGGGACACTTGGTGGTCAATATGTTTGTATTTTATCAATTTGGTAAGTTGGTAGAGTCTTATTTTGAAGTGCTCTTTGGATCAAAATGGATGCTTTATTTCTGCTTACTTTATTTGGGCGGTATTCTTTTTAGCACGATTCCAGGATACGCGCGCAATCGATCAAACTACCACTATCATGCGGTTGGAGCATCAGGAGCGGTGAGTGCAGTAGTTTATGCTTTTATCCTTATCGAACCTATGGCGCCACTCGGATTATTCCTCATTCCCTTTCGTATTCCAGCATGGATATTTGGTCTGCTTTATTTAGCGCTTGAATATTACTTGGATAAGAACAGTAAAAGTAGGGTAGCTCATTCCGCCCATTACTTTGGCGCAGTGTTCGGATTGATCTTTACCTTCATTCTTAAACCAGAGTTGTTGTTGCGGTTTTTTGAATAAATGGATTTCAAGTTTGTAAATACTCGTTTCGAGAAGGTAGATCAAATCGAAACTTCTAACCGAGGATTTCTATATGGTGATGGCTTTTTTGAAACAATGCTGATCATTGATGGGTATCCTACATTTTGGATTGAACGTTCAGGGAGGATTGAACATACGCTGGAATTCCTTCAATTGAGGCTAAATTGTGGTATAAATAGTCTATTGAAGGGATTAACCGAAGCAGCAAAAGAACATGATAAATCCTTCTTGCGAGCCAGACTTTCCTTCGTTCGCAGGGGGAATGGGAAATACTTGCCAGATGACTCCGGGTGCGATATATATCTTAGCTTGGAAGTTTTGAATTCCTTGGATTTCAATCAGCTCTCTGCTAAAAAGACCGCATTTGCTTCCTTAATATTACCTACTGACAGTGCCGGAAACTTTAAATTGATTGCGAAGCATTATCAAGTATTGGCTGCTCTAGAAGCGAAGCAAAAGCAATTGGATGACTTAGTAATACTTAACAGTAATGATCAAGTTGCAGAGACCATAAGTGGAAATGTGTTCATAATTAAGGATGGAAAACTAAGGACTCCACCTCTTTCCTCTGGATGCTTGGATGGGGTGGTTAGACGAGTGATAATTCAAAATGAAGGTTGTGCGGAATCTGTTATTAAGAGGAATGATATACTGGAAGCCGATGCTGTATTCACAACCAATAGCATATCTGGAATTGTGCCCTTGATGCTTCATTCCAATTCCAATACGGACAATTTTTGGATAGATAAGATGAAGGCAAAATTGAAAGAAAGCTTGATCAATTCAGTGCGGGGTCTTCAGGAAAATCAGCTATAATAGAGAATTTTTTACCTAAAGATTTGAGGCTTTCTCGCCACAATTCGTCAATATCTTCTTTCATGATTTGTTCAGTACTCATGCTGCTCAAAATCCAGCTTCTTTCCAAAAGTTCATCTTCAAGTTGTTGGGCTGCCCATCCAGAGTAACCACCAAAAAATTTCACCTCGCGTTGTGGGACAGTGCCTGATTTTATTAAAGATGTAATTTGATCAAAATCACCTCCCCACCAAAGTCCGGGTATGATTTGCTGTGAATGATCTATGCTGTCACCAAGGGTGTGAAGAAAGAATACATTTTCGGGCTTGACAGGACCTCCATAATGATACCTAAATGAATCGATAGGGTATTCTTCAATCATATCAGACATGTTCAAGTCTGTAGGTTTGTTCAATACAAAACCAACAGCACCATTTTCTTTCGAATACTCAAGGAGCAAGATTACAGATCTGCTGAAATTGGGATCACCCAAAAATGGTTCAGAAATCAAAATCTTTCCTTTCGCAAGTTCTTCAGGCGAAAAGCTGAATCCAAGTTTTAAGAAAAACTCATTCTCTATGTTGTCTGGTTTGAACATTTGATTCGAGTCTAAAATAGAAGACGTATGAATATAAAACAAGGCTTGTCATAAATATTGATTTAAACTTCAATTTGAAGGGAGTTTGAATTCAATCTGCGCACTCGACTATCTTCGTTTTCTAACTTTGTTCAAACACTTTTGCTATGAGTTATGAAGCGGTAAGGAAAGATTATGTAAAGCATGTTTTGGAAGAGGCTGACTGTTTGGATAACCCCATTGAAATGCTGGAGAATTGGCTGCATGAGGCACTTAAAGAAACTGAAGATGCCAATGCCATGACATTGACAACAGTGAATGCTCATGGTCGCCCATCAAGTAGGGTGGTTCTGATTAGGAAATTGGATGAGCGAGGAATAATATTTTACACCAATTACTCAAGCAAAAAATCCATCGACCTGCAAGAAAACCCCAGCGCTGCGGTGAATTTTTTCTGGCCATGGTTAGAACGACAAGTGCGCGTGGAAGGCGAGGTTGCAAAGTTGCCTGAAGCTGAAAGTGATGCGTATTTCAAAACACGGCCACGAGAAAGCCAAATCGGTGCGTGGGCAAGTGCCCAAAGCGAGGAAATGACATCAAGAGATCAATTAGAGAAAAAGGTATCTGAGCTTACGCATCAGTTTGAAGGACTAGAAGTTCCTCGTCCTGAGTTTTGGGGTGGGTATATTATCCAGCCCACGATGTTTGAGTTTTGGCAAGGAAGAGCAAGTCGCCTTCACGACCGAATAAAATATGAGCCCTTTGAAAATCGTTGGAAATTCAAAAGGCTTTTTCCTTAAAGGGTATACACCCTATTTGTCGTCTGTTTTCTTAGTTGTTGCTTTTTTAGCAGGAGCTTTCTTGGCTGCTGTCTTTTTAGCCGCAGGTTTAGCTGCAGCAGTTTTTGTGGTTGCTTTTTTAGCTGTGGCGGTCTCAGCTTTCTTAGCTGCAGGTTTCTTGGCAGATGCTTTCTTAGGCGCTGAGGCAGCTACTGGCTTCGCCTTTTTCCGCTTCCTCGTTTTGCCATAACTGCCGGCAATTCGTTTTCCTTTCGATGTTTTGATGTCTCCTTTTCCCATATTTTTCGAATTGGTTTGACGCAAATATAGGAATCCATTGATAAGGTTATGGCATAAAAAAAGCCCCTCCAGAGGAGAGGCTTTTTAATTCTTTGGTGATCCTTAGTTTACAGCACCACCAAGGTCAGCTCCTGCTTTGAACTTAACAACATTCTTAGCAGAGATTTTAATTTCTTTTCCAGTTTGTGGATTACGACCTGTACGAGCAGAACGCTTAGACACAGAGAAAGAACCAAAACCAACAAGAGCAACTCTGTCACCTTTCTTAAGTGCTCCAGTTGTAGTGTCGATGAATGCATCTAATGCTTTTTTAGCATCAGCTTTAGAAATTCCGGCTCCGTTAGCCATAGCGTCAATCAATTCAGCTTTATTCATTTTAAATAGTTTTTAGGTTAAACATTTTGTTTCAACGGGAACAAATATGTATCGCAACCTCGCAGACTGCAAGTGTTTTAGGTGTTTTTGTTGATAAAAGCACCCCTTTGTTAATAAGTGAGGGTATAATTGGCGGTTTTTCAAAGATTTTAACAGTCAAAAACGTCAAAATCCAGTCTAATCGCGGTTTGTAAAGTGTCTGTCTGTACCATCAAAGTGAGGTGTTTGTATGCTTATCACTTTTAACGTGTTCTCCTCATTCACACGAACGGAGTGAGGAGTGCCCCTCGGAATGAAAATATAATCTCCTTTTTCAATCGAATAAGAATCATTTCCTAATGTCATCATTCCAGAACCTTCGATTACATAGACTACTTCGGTATGCTCTTTATGGTAGTGTTCCCGCACATGATCTTTTACCCAAATAATGAAGCTTGAGGCATCGTCTGAATTGTCCAACCCTTTAACCTTGATGTTTTCAAATTGATCTTCCGGAAGAAGTTGAAGCACATTTTCTATCCTTTGAGCTTGAGCGACCAAAGTAATAACACAGATGCCCCCTGCGAGCATATATTTTGTCCATTCCATGAATTTCAATTTTGTATTAAGAGATATATACTATTGTGTAGAGCTCTGACCAAAATACAACCTATATCTTTGGGCGGAAATTTTCAAGTATTTAAATATGGAATTAGGACAACTTACCACGGACGAAGCGATCGCATTAGAAAATGAATACGGAGCGCACAATTATCACCCACTTCCGGTTGTCCTTGATCGTGGCGAAGGTGTTTTCGTTTGGGATGTAGAAGGCAAGAGGTATTTCGATTTTTTATCGGCCTATTCGGCAGTGAACCAAGGTCATTGTCATCCTCATATTGTGAATGCTATGGTGGAGCAATCCAAAAGATTGACTTTAACAAGCAGAGCTTTCTTCAACTCAAGGTTAGGTGAATATGAAAAGTTTGTCACTGAATACTTCTCGTTTGATAAAGTGCTACCGATGAATTCGGGGGCTGAAGCAGTTGAAACGGCCATTAAACTTGCCAGGAAATATGGCTATGAGAAAATGGGTGTTGCGCAGGATGAAGCCAAAATCATTGTTGCTCAAGACAATTTCCACGGAAGAACAACAACCATAGTTTCATTTTCAAACGATCAAGATGCTAGAAAGAGTTTTGGGCCTTACACTCCTGGTTTTGAGAGTATTCCATACAACGACCTGAATGCACTCTCTGAAGCCGTTAAGGACAAAAATGTTGTTGCCTTTTTGGTAGAGCCTATTCAAGGAGAAGCAGGTGTGAACACTCCTTCTGATGACTACATCAAAAAAGCAAAAGCCATTTGTTCTGATAATAATGTCTTACTCATAGCTGATGAGATTCAAACAGGTATTGCTCGAACGGGAGCCTTATTAGCAGTATGTGGTAATTGCTCTTGTGAGGGGCATTGTGAGCGTCAAACAGCGACCTACACCAGACCTGATATTCTCATACTTGGTAAGGCTTTGAGTGGAGGTGCTTATCCAGTTTCAGCAGTTTTGGCTGATGATGAAATAATGAATGTAATTAAGCCCGGACAACACGGGAGTACATTTGGTGGCAATCCAATAGCGGCAGCAGTTGCCATAGCTGCATTGGAAGTGGTGAAAAATGAAAAGCTTGCTCAGAATGCCCGGAGGTTGGGTGAAATATTTCGATCTGAGATATCAAAACTGGCTTCTGAAATGGATATTGTAAGATTGGTGCGTGGTAGAGGACTTCTCAATGCCGTAGTGATCAATGATTCAGAAGATAGCACAACAGCATGGGATATTTGTGTGAGGTTGATGGAAAACGGTCTATTGGCGAAACCTACCCACGGCAATATCATTCGATTTGCTCCACCACTCGTGATGACCGAAGAACAATTAATGGAATGCATTGCTATTATTAAAGCAACAATAGCAGAATTCGAAAAGAAATAATTTCTGAATGGCCAATTTATTAAAGAACAAGGAAGATCAAGAGGTAAGGATCAAAAAGCCAAGTTGGCTTAAGGTTAAAATACCAGGGGGAAAAGAATACTTGCGCGTGAAAGAAGTGGTGGAAGAAAGAAATCTTCATACCATTTGTTCAAGTGGAAAGTGTCCTAATCAAAGCGAGTGTTGGAGCTCAGGAACAGCCACATTTATGATTCTCGGAAACACATGTACGCGGTCATGTCAGTTTTGCAATGTGGCTACGGGAGCTGGAGAGGAAGTAGATGTTTTCGAGCCAGCTAAAGTAGCCGAGAGTATTCGCGTCATGGGATTGAAACATGCTGTGATTACTTCGGTTGATCGAGACGATTTACCCGATGGTGGCGCCAATCATTGGAAGAAAACGGTAGAAATGATTCGAAAAAAGAATCCAGGTGTTACCATAGAAACCCTTATTCCAGATTTTAAGGGTGAATGGAAGAATTTAGAGCCTATCCTTGAGGTGAAACCTGAAATCGTTTCACACAACATCGAAACAGTGGAGCGAATCACCAAAAACGTTCGTATTCAAGCCAAATATTGGAGGAGTATGGAAGTGCTGAAGCGATTGAAGGAAGGAGGAATCAACAGAACCAAGAGTGGAATCATGGTTGGCTTAGGCGAAGAAAAGCAAGAGGTTTTTCAAACCTTAAGAGATTTGCATGCGCAGGGTGTTTCGGTGGTTACCATTGGGCAATACTTGCAGCCATCAAAGAAACACCTACCCGTAATGGATTGGGTGAAGCCTGAAGTTTTTGCAGAATACAAAACTTATGGTGAATCCATAGGAATTGAGCTCGTAGAAAGCGGCCCTCTGGTTCGCAGTAGTTATCATGCTGAGCGACACATTTAATTCATTTGTCGATGAAATTCATACATTCGACCTATTCTTAAGGTAAGATCAATTGATGTCAGTATGAGAAAAATTTTATTTTCAATTACCCTTTTTTACATAAGTATTTGCGCTATTGACGGACACGCTCAGAATTCTATTGCTCGAGATTGGAATGAGGTCTTGTTGGAGGCGATACGCAATGATTTTGCGAGACCCACAGTGCATGCACGGAATTTATTTCATACTTCGGTAGTAATGTATGATGCTTGGGCAGCCTACGATGATTCTGCGAGCACCTTGTTTTTAGGTAAAGAAATGAATGGGTTTCCTGTCCCGTTTAATGGTGTTGAAGCGCCATTGGATCCACTTCTTCTAAAAAAATACAGGGAAGAAGCAATCAGCTACGCTGCATATAGGCTACTTATCCATAGGTTTGAAAATTCACCTGGAGCAAGTCATAGCCTTTTTCTAATGGATTCGTTGTTTTCAGATATGGGTTACGATAAAAACAAGACTTCATGGAATTACGCTACGGGTGATCCTGCTGCCTTGGGTAATTACATTGCAGCGTATATGATCAACTACGGTCAACAAGATGGCGCTAATGAAATCAATGGCTACACCAACCGCTATTACGAACCGGTAAACCCGGCATTAGATTTAGGTGCCCCAGGAAACCCTGATTTGATTGATCCAAACCGTTGGCAGCCACTGAAGTTTGACACATTTGTCGACCAAAGTGGTAACCTATACTTGGGTGGAACTCCTGCTTGTTTAAGCCCAGAATGGGGTTCGGTTGAAGCATTTTCGCTGACAGAAGATGACCTAGAAATTCTTCAGCGAGATGGCGAAGAGTGGTGGGTTTATCACAACCCAGGTCATCCACCTTATTTAGATACAGTAAATGGAGCAGGAGATTCAGATCTTTACAAGTGGACTTTTGAATTGGTTTCTGCATGGAGCAGCCATATGGATCCGGATGACACCACCATGTGGGATATCTCCCCAAACCACATCGGAAATATTCCCATTGAATTATACCCCGATTCATTTTCGGAGTATCCTTCATTCTATGATTTTGAGAATGGAGGTGATATTAGTCTAGGTTATGATGTTAATCCCGCAACTGGTTTGCCTTATCCTCCACAGATCAAGAAACGCGGTGATTACGCTCGTGTGCTAGCAGAGTTTTGGGCGGATGGTCCAGATAGTGAAACCCCTCCAGGCCACTGGTTCACAATTTTGAATGCAGTTATGGACTATCCTGAGTTCAATTTTCGATACAAGGGTGAGGGTGAAGAGCTGGATCATCTTGAATATCAAGTAAAGGCCTATTTAACCTTGGGCGGAGCAATGCATGATGTAGCCATTACTTCATGGGGCGTTAAAGGTTATTACGATTACATAAGACCAATTTCAGCGCTACGCTACATGGCCAAATTGGGACAGTCTTCCGATCCAAATTTGCCCAATTATCATCCAGCAGGAATTCAGCTGATACCCGGATTTATCGAACAGATCCAAGTTGGAGATTCTTTGGCTGGAAACAATAATCAGTTTGTCGGTAAAATAAAAGTGAAAGCTTGGCGTGGCCATAATTTTATTTCGAATGCTGAAACAGATATAGCACATGTGGGATGGATTTTAGCACGAAATTGGTGGCCTTATCAACGACCATCCTTTGTTACACCGCCATTCCCAGGCTTTGTTTCTGGACATTCGACATACTCTCGCGCAGCTGCAGAAGTGATGACGATGCTTACGGGTGATGAATATTTCCCGGGTGGAGTTGGAAGATTTGTAGCCCCTAAAAACGATTTCTTGGTTTTTGAAAAAGGCCCAAGCGACACCATCGTACTTGAATGGGCGAAGTACTATGATGCTTCAGACCAGTGCAGCTTATCGCGCATTTGGGGTGGTATTCACCCTCCGGCAGATGATATCAAGGGTAGGAAAATGGGAAGAATTGTGGGCATTGAGGCCTTCAATTATGCAGAAGCAATTTTTAGAGGTGATCTTGATACAGCAACTGGTGTTAACGATGTTATATCATTGAGAAAGAACGGAATTGTTGCCTATCCTAACCCGAGTATAAACGGTCAGTTCAATATAAAATTGGACCAGGCTTGTGGAGAGCAAGTAGATTTTGTGGTCTATGATACGTTCGGTCGATTGGTTTTAAAAGAGTCTATTTCGAATGATTGCAAATCAACTGTTTATGGTGTAGATCTTACCAACCAATCAAAAGGAGTTTATCTCTTGACCGCGATTGGTGAAAACCTTAAGATGAGCCAGCGCTTAATCATACAGTAGGTAGCCCTTATTACCCTCAATCTTGTCTTATTCTCTCGGTATCAATCTGCATCTTTGGCTAAAAGAATAATTCATGGATTATAACTTTACTGTACTCGATCGATTCTTGAGGTACGTTAAGATTGATACTCAATCTGATCCTCATAGTCAATCCATTCCTTCTACCGAAAAACAGAAAGACCTGAGTCGATTGCTTGTTCAGGAGCTGAAAGCTCTGGGGGTCACGGATGCTGAAATGGACGAGTTTGGATACGTTTACGCCACAATTCCGGCCAACACCAACAAACCTGTGCCCGTGATTTGCTTTTGTTCGCATGTGGATACTTCACCTGAGAGCAGTGGCACCAATGTCAATCCGGTCATTCATAAAAATTACGATGGACGTGTATTAGAACTGCCTGCAGATAATAGCATTAGAATTGACCCTGCAGCTCATCCTGAACTGGCAAAAAAGTTGGGTAATGATATCGTCACTGCAGATGGAACCACATTGCTGGGTGCAGACAATAAAGCGGGGGTAGCTGCCATAATGGATACAGCGTATTATTTTATGAATCACCCCGAAGTGAAGCACGGTGCCATTCGCATTTTATTTACACCTGATGAGGAGATTGGCAGAGGAGCAGATGCGGTAAATATTGAAAAGCTAGGTGCCAATTTCGGATATACGGTGGATGGTGAAGCATTGGGCTCGTTTGAAGATGAAACATTCAGTGCACACATGGTCAATATTAAAATTGAAGGTGTGAATTTTCACCCTGGATTCGCCAAGGGAAAATTGGAAAGCGCATTGAAAGCAGCTTGTGCATTTATTGACCGACTACCAAAAGATACATGGTCGCCCGAAAGCACAGAAGGACGCGAAGGCTTTGTGCATCCTTATGAAATGAAAGGGGGAATTGAAAATGCAGAAATCACCATGATCATTCGGTCATTTGTGGATAGTGAATTGGTGGAGTATGAAAACCGATTGAATTCTATGTTGGAAGAAGTAATGCAGGATTTTCCCAATTCTGCATTTTCGTTCGAGGTGAAGGAGCAATACCGCAACATGAAGAATGTCATCAACGAATGTCCTCAAGTTTCTGAATATGCCATAGAAGCCATCAAGCGTGCAGGTCTTCAGCCTCACATTGGCAGTATCCGGGGTGGCACAGACGGTTCAAAACTTTCATTCATGGGATTGCCTTGCCCAAACATTTTTGCTGGCGAGCACTCTTTTCACAGTAAAATGGAATGGGCCAGTGTTCAGGACATGCAAAAAGCTGTTGAAACATTGATCAACTTGGCCATTATTTGGGAGGAAAAGAGTTAGGATTTCGCACCGTTGTAATAGGTCGATAAAATCGAATCCATCGCTCTTTCGCCTTTACAAATGAGGTGAATGTTTTCCCACATCTCTGGTGATATGAAGTCGTTCAATGGTTGCTCGTGCTTGGTAATGTCTTTGAATGCGTTGGTTAGTTTTTTGTCCCACACCTTGTGATACCTGAGCGTATCGTCTGGATAAACGATTTTTCTTCGTGTTCCTTCCGGTATGGCTCTGAAAGGAACGCTGATGTTAAGGTATCCATAGTCGTCTGTAAGTTGCTCTCCGGGATGAATATCACGCACAGCAATTTCAAAGTCGTAGGCCGTGGTCAGGCAATTGGAGTTGAAGCTATGGTTTACGAAACGGGCATTATCCCAGCACAGTACATAGTTTCCAATATTATTGCGAAAAGCATAGAAGTCTATGATGTTTTTATAGGGTTCATCCATTTCTTCGAAATCACGTGGAGTAAATGACCGATCAAACTTGTCTAATACCCATGTGATGGTTCCCTTGGGGATGAATTTTTTGGCAACTACGCCATAACCGATTTCATCATTGATGAATTGCAGTTCGGTATGTGGATGGATCATTCAGATTGATATAATTTACATAAAATTAGATCAGCCAACGATCTGAAAATCAAGTGTTGAAAACTATTGTTTTCTCGAAGAATAAAGGTGCCGATTTATCTCCATCCAATCAACACGATATGATTTGCCTGTACAGAATGCGACTGCTTTCTATCAGTTCTTTAAGATTACCCAAAGACTCAGGGCGTTGCTTTTCGATTGGTCGTTCAAAATGCGTTGATTCATGCACCGATGCGTACCAATGCTTTGCCCAAATGCCATCCTCTTTTCTAGCGCCTTTTGGCCACTTTAGCATTGCTTTTGAAAATGGAATTCCAACAGCATTGCACAATGTTTTCAGGCGATGCTCTGGATTATTCAATATTTCTTGAGAATCTACCACATGGAAAGGAATATTTCTTTTACGGAAAAGACCAATCAGCTTCAAATGATCTTCATACCCTAAATCCTTTGGCTGAGGATGCGCAATTACCTTAGAAAATGAACGAATCATGGCTTCTGGTTCCCTCGTGAGTATGATGTGTTCCATTTCGCTAAAAAAGTTCAGGTTCAAATCCAGCAGGTGATGCGTCATGTTTTTGATGAAGTAGATTGGTTTTTCATTAAAAGCTAAAAGTTGCTCAATCACACTATCTCCATCGCAATCCATGCTGTCCATGATTTCTTCTGCTGAAGGGTGGTATTCTTTTGCGCTGGTCTTGGATAAATAGAAACCGTACAGAGGTTCGTCTACAACAGCCGTGTCAATTCTATTTCCAAAGGAGTACATCATGGCCGTGCTTATATTGCGTGGGCCCGACCATAAGCATATCCTTTTTGTTTTAGTGGAGTTCATTGGCAATCAAGTCTTCATAAAAGCCTGATAGCTTTTTAGTAAAGGTGAAACTTCGGTCTCCAATGCTTTTTCCATCGATGGTGTGTACGGGGGTTAATCCGCCAAATGATCCTGTAACGAATGCCTCATCTGCTCCATAAACGTCAAACAATGAAAAGTTCTTTTCAAAACAGGGGATGTTCTGCTCTTTACAAATGGCAATGACCTTTCCTCTTGTAATTCCATTCATGCAATACTGTCCGGTGGAAGTCCAGACTTCATTGTTCTTAATCATGAAGAAATTAGTCGCATTGCAGGTAGATACAAATCCGTGTGGATCAAGCATCAACGCTTCATCAGCTCCGGCCGCGATGGCTTGCATCAATGCTTGAACTTCGTGGAGTTTGCTGTGGCAATTCAAGCGAGGATCAAGGTAGTCTGGTGCACCGCGTCTAAAAGTGGAAGTAAAGAGGCTGATACCTTTTTCCTTGGTTGCAGGGGATACCTTTTTGTGTTCTGCGATAATCACCAAGTTGGGGTCAGATATTGTTAATCTAGGATCTTGCGAGGGAGTTTTCTTGATTCCACGCGTCAGCATTACTCTTACGTGAACATCATTGCTCATTTCGTTGATCGCAATAACACGCATAATATCTTTTTCCAATTCAGAAGCGCTGAAGAGTAAAGGAATGCCTACCACTCTTGCAGATTGCCAAAGACGGTTGAAATGATCTTTGAAGAACACCAATTTACCATGATGTAGGCGAAGACCTTCCCAAACACCATCGCCCACTAAATAGCCGCTATCAAAAACTGATATTTTGGCTTCATTGCGAGGGTAAAAATCACCATTGATGTAAATTTTCACGCTCTCATTTCTAGAATCTTCAATGGCGTTATGCGTTCCTTGCATGTGTTTAGATTTAGTAACCTCAGATTAATTGTATAAAATTATATCCGAAAGTAAATCAACACATAGCAATAGTGGTCGATCATAAAAAAGAACCAAAGAAACCCTGGCCAACCCAAGCGGTCATGGATCAGATATACAAACAGAACTTTTGGGGTGGGAGTGAGTCTGATTTTTATTCGGGCGATGGTTCTTATGATCCATCGATTGTGGAACCTTACCTCAAAGCGGTTGCATCTTTTTTGAGTGATTTCAATGAGCCTATTTCGGTGTGTGATTTGGGGTGCGGTGATTTCAATATCGGGAAGGAGCTTGTTTCATTCTGCAAACAATACGTTGCGGTGGACATTGTACCTGATCTAATCGCTCATAATAAGTCTAAGTTTCAATTCGAAAACTTAACGTTTCAATGCATTGATATTGCAAATGAAAATTTGCCACTGGGCGACTGTGCTATTCTGAGACAAGTACTTCAACACCTTTCTAATTCTGAAGTGCTGCGTATTGTGAATAAGTTGCAACAATACAAATACCTAATTGTAACCGAACATATACCCGAAGGCAAATTCATCCCCAATGCCGACATCATCTCTGGTCAGGGAATTCGACTGAAGAAGAAGAGCGGGATAGATTTATTGGCCCCGCCTTTCAATCTCAAAGTCAAATCCAGTATGGAATTGTGCAAAACTCACCTCGCCAATCAAAAGGGAATAATTATGACCATGCTCTTTACATTGCGTTGAACGATTATCTGGTATTTCTCACAGTTTTCTGGATTCACTCAGCGCTTTTACCTTTTGTGCCCATTCTTCAAGAATGGCTTTTTGTTGATTGTAATCCTCATGATATGGGCCACAAGCTATTTTTAGCACTGTGATTTGCGTTTCAGGGTTTTCTAACAACAGAAATTTCTCGACATAATCTCCAAACTCCGATTTACAGTCAATTTGAATGTATTGATTGCCAAATAAGTTTTCAGCATACTGAGCTGCGACTTCACCTCTTTTTGTGTACACATAATTCACCTTAGAAGAAGCTGTCCATCCCTCTCCAAGAACGTTTTCTTTATCAAAAATGGTTTGGAGGATGAATCCATAATCCGGCTGAGTAAGTACCTTCCATATTTCTGCTTGAGTGGAACTGATCGGAATATCTATGCTAACAAAACGGGAAGGGGAAATTCGGTCAATTTCATCCGAGGATAAAAACCGAACATCAGAAAGGTGAGCGCTGCCATTGCCACCGTTCAGGTACCTGAACCCAACAATGTAGTCATTGGACACATGAATGGCTTGAATGATAATGACCAGCTCATCTTTTTTGGTGTGTACGTTGTAAAAGCGCGCCAATCTTGGGAGTTCCATATCCAATGACTTTGCCGCGGGATATTTGTCGAGATCGACCAAAATGAGTGAAATCCCGTTGCGAGTCTCCTCTGCGGTTGGTAGTCGTCCATTAACCACAGGAACAGAATTCCAATCGGTAACATCAACCGGAGGAAAACCATTTAAATTATCAGGGCAATACCAACCACCATATTCATGGGGTTCAGAAATGTTGGATGTTGCTGTTTCAGCTTGACCCTCTTCAGGAATTATTTCCACTGTTGCATTATTTTGCGAACATGAGTTAAGTGCGAGAACAGTGGAAAGAGTGAATGTTTGAATTTGTTTGAAATTCATGGTTTCTAATTGTTTCCGTAAATATAGAGAGGACTATTGTGGATGATGGTGAATGAAAGTAAAATAGTGTAAAACTAGTGTTTTACAGACCCAAGTTGTTCACTCAACTCAGAAACATCACCCATTACGCGCACCAATTTCTGGCTATAATTCACCACAATGGAGTCATTTTTGTCAAATGGTTCAAAATGGCCATTAAATGCATCACGGTAGTAATCCTGAGTGCTATTAAGGTAATTTGATAGAAGCTCAGGTGTCCATATGGTAGCTTTATTGATATGGTATTTTGCTTTTAATTCTTTCCCCAACTCTTGTCCCCATTCATTATTAATGATGTCGATGTAATTGTCCAACGGACCTTCCTCTAAATCATTGATTTGTTCGGATGTAAAGTTGCCCTTGATCAGTTCTGGATGGTAAAAGCGTTCATGCACATCCGCAATGTAATCGGCCATTTCCTCTGAGAAGCACGAGGTGATAATGGCCTGTGCTGTTATATGGTTAATGGTGTTGATATAGCCTTTTTCTGAAAGATCGCGGTTTGATGCACGGCCATAATCCTCAGCAGCCATATTGCAAACTGTGGCTTCGGCCAGATTGAAGAAGGCCACATCACTTTCACCGAAAATGTTCGGTTTTCTTCTTGCTAGAATGAAAACCCGAACCAAATCATCTCGATTGATTGCGGCAAAAGGCGATCGAATTGCCAAAGAAAGTTTGTTAAATATGCCTCCATCTCGGGCTTTTCGGAAATCACCTTCGTCAACTCCTGGCTCCAAAGTGCTGCAAACTTGAATGCCATTGCTTTGATGGCGCACGCGAACCATCGGAATGGCATCGTTGTATTCGATTTTAATCACTGATTTTAATTCCTCAAACGATTCAAATGAACTGAGCAGCAAAGCACCTTTTGTTTGCAAATAGGGCGCAGAATCATTTGCATTTTGAATGCTGCTTTGAAGTGTTCGCCAGTTTCCATTTTCAGATCCGCAATTCATGTTAGGATTCCTGCAGCTTGCGAATATCGCGAGACACAGAAAGATCAATTTGTTTGATAGAATGCTCGAGTTGAGTGAGTTTACCTGAATAGGTGGTTGAAAGTGCCGGCTTTGCTTTTTGGTCGATCGCATTGTTTAACTTCGATCATCAAAGAAACCAATTATCCTTGACTTTACCTCTATTTCATCTCAGGTT
>Ga0181558_10000073_pt1 | contig 78034 bp, 75 predicted proteins | sample 011ome_22_FD_133754 | JGI IMG/M metagenome (GOLD analysis project Ga0181558, IMG submission 133754) | Coastal salt marsh microbial communities from the Groves Creek Marsh, Skidaway Island, Georgia - 011507BT metaG (megahit assembly) | ecosystem: Environmental > Aquatic > Marine > Intertidal... | reverse complement strand
AATGCCGCAAGCCCCGATGATCATGCCCGTTTCGGGATCGCGGATCAGCACACCACCAGGGGCGGGGACCATACCGTTGGGGGCGGTCGAAATCACGCCAGCCATGAATTTGGGGTTCTTTTCACGCAATGCCCGACCACCAACCCCAAAACCAACCGCGCCATAGGCCTTACCAATGGCGATTTCGCCGCGCATGATGCCAGAGTTATCTTGGCGTTTAAAGGCAACCAGATGACCCCCGGCGTCAAGCACAGCAACGGTTAACGGGTCACAAGCTATCTCCGCACCCTTTTGCAAGGCGCCGTCGATGATGATCAGTGCATCCTCAAGTGAAATCTGACCCATAAATTACTCCGCCGCACGTTGAGCTGATAACACGTCCCACGCCAGCGTCCCGCGGTGTTCCAGGTTCCTCTCAAAGGCTTCCGGGAATTCGGATGCCACTGAACCGGTGATGACGTCGGAAGCCAGCAGGGCATCAGTCCATGCCTGAACCAGCGGAAATTCATCCAAAAGGCCCGTCTTGAGAATGTTCTCGACGATCATAAAGCGTTGCAGGAATGGGGCGTAAGCCGCATCCACCAAGCAGAGTTTGTCGCCATTGAAATATGGGCCGTCATTGCCGCGTTCCCGGGTGATGGCGTCTTCTAGCCGTGCGACGCGCTGCCTCGCGACCTCAAGCGCTTCGGGCAGGGCTTCTTTGGATGTGCAATAGGTCAGGTTGTTCAGGCCGGGCCCCCATCCAAAGGTCGGGATGAAATCTGTCCAGGCCCGGTTTTGCGCACGTTTGATCGGGTCCGTCGGATGCAACTTCGGATCAAACGTCTCATCCAGATACTCCGCGATGGCGTTTGATTCGAATAGGGCGACATCATCGACCTTCAGGACTGGAACTTTCCCGTGCGGGGAAATCTCTAAAAACCAGTCCGGCTTGTCCTGCAAATTCACATACGTGACGTCGAACTCGACACCCTTGGCCCGCATGGTGATGACGGACCGCTGTACCCAGGGGCAGGTTACAGAACTGATCAGGTGGAATTTGTCGGGCATGGTGCCTCCTTGGAGTTGCTTGAAATTAAAGTGCTCGTCTCACTCAAAGCTATTTTTGCACTTTTCCGTATCTCTGCCTTCCGGGCAATCCGCAATTGTGGGCGTTGTGAATGATCTATGTCAATTTAACCACAAAAAAAATGTGTCAATATTTTCTGACATATTGGGAGGTCATTTTAAATGCGCATTGTATTCATTCATCCAAATTATCATTCAGGTGGGGCAGAAATCGCGGGGAGTTGGCCGCCAGCATGGGTCGCTTTTCTCTCAGGCCACCTTAAAGATGCGGGTTTCGACGACATCACATTTATTGATGCGATGACGAATGATTTGGAGGATGACGTTGTCCGTCAGCGCTTAATTGAATTGCAGCCGGATGTGGTCGGCGTGACTGCCATCACCCCATCTATCTATAAGGCAGAGAATATTCTGAAAGTCGCCAAAGAGTCCGTTCCCCATGCAGTATGTGTGCTGGGGGGTGTGCACGCGACGTTTATGTATAAGCAGGTTTTGAGCGAAGCACCCTGGATTGATGTGATTGTCCGCGGTGAGGGCGAAGAGATCTTTCGTGAACTCATCCAATGCATCGACAAAGGCGAATGGCCGACCAATCGTAAAAGCATCGACGGCTTGGCCTACATCGAAGAGGGTGATGACGAGAATCGTATCGTCGCCAACAAGGCCGCCCCAACGGTCAAAGATATCGAAGCTATCAACCCTGACTGGACGCTTTTGGAATGGGATAAATACATCTACGTACCACTGGGTGTGAAAGTTGCCATCCCGAATATGGCGCGCGGCTGCCCGTTCACCTGTTCGTTCTGCTCGCAATGGAAGTTCTGGCGCGACTATCGCATTCGGGATCCGAAAAAGGTCGTCGATGAGATCGAGATGCTGGTCAATGACCACGGCGTTGGGTTCTTTATCTTGGCCGATGAGGAGCCAACGATTAACCGAAAGAAATTCATTCAATTCTGCGAAGAACTGATCGCCCGTGGGCTGCCCGACAAAATCAAATGGGGTATCAATACGCGCGTCACCGATATCTTGCGCGACGAAGAATTACTGCCGATGTATCGCGAAGCGGGTCTTGTTCATGTGTCCTTAGGCACAGAAGCTGCTGCGCAACTGAAGCTTGATCGCTTCAATAAAGAAACCAAGGTCGAAGACAATAAACGTGCAATTAAGCTACTGCGTGATGCGGATATTTTCGTCGAAGCGCAGTTCATCGTTGGTCTTGAAAACGAAACGGCAGAGACCCTGGAAGAGACCTATCGCATGGCCTGGGATTGGCAGCCTGATCTGGCGAACTGGGCGATGTACACCCCTTGGCCGTTCTCCAAGCTGTTCCAGGAATTGGGTGACAAGGTCGAAGTCTTTGATTTCGAGAAATACAACTTCGTGACCCCTATCATGAAACCTGAAGCGATGGAGCGGGGTGAGTTGTTGGATCGGGTGATGAACAATTACCGCCGGTTCTATAGTCAAAAAGCGCTGTTCCATTACCCATGGCGTGGCACGGGCTTTCGACGGCGTTACTTGTTGGGGTGCTTGAAGGCATTCTTGAAGGCCGGTTTCCAACGCAAGTTCTATGATTTGGGCAAGGTCAACTATTGGGGGCCGCAATCCAAGGAAAAGGTCGATTTCCACTTCGATGAAAATCGCCAAAAGGCACCGATCCAAACCGATGACTGGGAAGCGTTGGCAGACAAAAGCCGCAAGTCAGGCAAGCCTGTGACTCCCGAATACATCATGGCATGCGGCGGTGGTGATCAGCAAATGGACGAGGCTGATGCGGAGGGCATCACACGCGCACATGAACCAGCGGAGTGATGTTAAATGGCAAACCCGTTCACCAGCGCACATCAAGATGCGTATTGGTCCCCAAATGGTCCAAGTTACGAGTCGACTGAACCGACGGGGGTCATCGGCCCAAACTCGGTTACTCAGCTAAAGGCGGCGTGTGATCAGATCATCGGGCAAAGTGCGAGTATTCATTTGTTCAGGCTGGCAGGTTTGGATGAATACCTTGATGCACCACCAGATGAAATGATCCCCGAAGAGCACCCGGCCAAGCTTTATCGGGCGCTCTATCGTACCCATTCTATGGACACGGCAGATCGTGTCGCGACATTGGCGGGTGAGTTGACGGCTGACTATGTTATCGAAAATCGGATTCCTGCCTTTGCCGCAAAGTTGCTGTGTTGGTTGCCCGCAAAGCTTGCAGGCATTGGATTGCTCAAGGCCATCCAGAAGAATAGCTGGACGTTTGCAGGTTCTGGCGTTTGCACAACAGGAACCGATGGCACACCGCATGTGAACATATTTGATAACCCGCTGCGGATGCCGGGTGCCGCCTGGCACCGGGGTGTGTTTGAGCAGATGTTCAGACGATTGGTGTGCTCGCACGCTACTGTCGAATTTAGTGAGGTCGGACGAACAAGCACCTTCGACCTTCATTACGGTTTGCCGGAGATTAAATCCGAATGCTCCTATGCGAAGGGGGGGTAATGCGCCCTTTATGTGTGCGAACTGCACGAAATCAAAGACGATCCATTAAAGTGGCCCTTTGATGATTTAAAGGCTTAGCCGGCGCGCTTACACAGTCTGAGCTTGCGCATCCCTGCGGGAGCTTTGTCGTTCGGCATCAACAACAAGCAATCATCATAGGGCGTGGTGATCACTTCGTCGCCGTCATGGGCGATGACCGTGCCTGCCTCGGCGACGACTTCAGGGCCGAATTCCAAGCTTTCGAATTTGAAATCATCTGTCTTGGCAATGATGCCATTGGTGACTTCCCAAACTTGGGCAGGAGGAGGCGCTTTGCCGATATCGCTCAAATGCGCCTCGACGAAATCATGATCGATGACATCCGCGTGACGCAAGAACCGCAGGGCTGTATCCGTGGATGCTGCCCCGGTGGTGGCATCCCAGTGGCGCCCCCCTTCGACCAACAAGGCGACTTTGTTATCGGATGGATTTGAGAACGGCGTATATTCAATCAGGCGCTGACCAACGACGTGGCCCGATCCATAGACGATGTAAGATGGATAATTTACCGCTTTTGAGAATGTCACTTCTTTCTCATGTCCATGACACAACATGACCGCTGCGGAGTTCGCACCCATGGAGTGGATATCAAGCATCAGATCGACATCATGAAAAATGGGCCGGATTTCGCGAGCACGGCGAAGTTCGATCGTATCATCGTCGCCGTCCAGACGTTCTTCGGTCCAGAGGCGATTAAAATCTTCATCAATAAAGCGGGTTTCATCCGGTGCCTTGGGGTCGAACCGCTGGTATGCCATGTGATTATTGAACGAAAATGTCAGCTTGCCACGCGTTGGGCGAATATCGTTTTGCATCAGAAAATCCAGCGTGATCGCCCCACAGATCTCGTTGCCATGTGTCACCGCGCAAACCATGACATGTGGACCCGGTTTTCCACTATCGAATGTCGTAACAAACTCCATCTCCGTATTGCCCTTGCGGTAAGGTTCGATATCGGGGGCGGTCAATTCAACGAGGGGAACGTCTGCGTTCATGGAAAGAGAATCCTATGTACTGATGATGAGATGCAGAAGAGTATTCTCGCTGATACGTCATCGCAAACCAATGCGTGCTGAATACCTTTAATTTATATGACCTAAACGCGTTTCTGCGGAGTAGGTATAATATTCTAACTTTCTTTGAAGGGGCCACTTGCCTCACATGGCACGTATTTGCGTTGCAGTGCACAATGGCGTAGATACTTCCTACGGTTAAATGAACCCCGCCCAGCGAAGTGCGGGGTTTCATGATCTAAACGCCTTTTGCGCGCTTAGTTCATTCTTTCCCGTCCAAATTGATAAGGCGTGCATTCTCTGCTGCGAGCGTGCGCATTGGAGACGATTATGCATTGGGTAAAACAGCTCAAACACGAATGGCTGGGCAATATCAGGGCGGACCTGTTGGCGGGACTGGTTGTGGCATTGGCGCTGATTCCAGAAGCCATTGCGTTTTCCATCATTGCCGGTGTTGATCCGAAAATCGGTCTTTATGCATCATTCTCCATTGCCGTGGTGACGGCGATAGTGGGCGGACGTCCTGGGATGATCTCCGCTGCAACGGCGGCGACAGCCGTTGTCATGGTCACCTTGGTGCGTGATCACGGCCTGGAATACTTGCTGGCATGCACAGTTCTGACCGGGATCATTCAGATCATTGCGGGCTATTTGAAACTTGCGCGACTGATGCAATTTGTCTCGCGCTCTGTATTGACCGGATTTGTCAACGCGCTCGCGATTTTGATCTTTATGGCGCAATTGCCTGAATTGATTGATGTGCCGATGATGACATATGCGCTCGTCGCACTGGGCCTTGGCATTATCTATCTATTCCCAATGGTCATGAAATCGATCCCATCACCGCTGGTATGTATCATCGTCGTGACAGGCGTGGTCTGGATGTTCGATATTGATCTGCGCACTGTGGGCGATATGGGTGAACTGCCCGATACGCTGCCTGTGTTCCTGATCCCGGATATTCCGTTGAACTTTGAAACGCTGATGATCATCTTGCCGTATTCATTGGGGGTGGCTGCTGTTGGCCTGCTGGAAAGTATGATGACGTTGCAGATTGTCGACGAATTGACGGATACAGAGGGTGACAAGAACCGTGAATGCGTCGGACAAGGAACCGCCAATGTGGTGACCGGTTTCATGGGGGGCATGGCTGGTTGTGCGATGATCGGCCAATCCATCATTAACATTAAATCCGGTGGCCGAGGGCGGCTTTCATGCTTATTCGCGGGTGTTGGATTATTGTTCATGATTTTGGTGTTGGGTGACTTCGTCAGCCAGATTCCAATGGCGGCCCTGGTCGCGATCATGATCATGGTATCAATCGGTACGTTCAGTTGGTCGTCGATCAAGAACCTGCGCCATCATCCACGTTCATCTTCGATTGTGATGCTCAGTACTGTCGTGCTGGTTGTCTACACCCATAACCTGGCGATTGGTGTGTTCTTTGGAGTGCTGTTGTCGGCGATATTCTTTGCGGCCAAGATCGCGCAGATTTTCCGGGTCACACATACACTGTCGGAAGACGGGCGGGAACGGTCTTACTTGGTAGAGGGGCAAATTTTCTTTGCCAGCGCGGGTGCGTTCGAAAAAGCATTCGACTATCGTGAAGCCCTCGACAGGGTAGTCATTGACGTCAGCCGTGCCCATATCTGGGACATCTCGAGCGTGGCAGCCGTCGATATGGTGAAACTGAAATTCATGCGCGAGGGCACCGAGGTTGAAATCGTCGGAATGAACGAAGCGTCGGAAACAATTGTTGATAAGCTGGGAGTTAGTGACAAACCCGGCGCACTGGATGATTTGCTGGGGCACTAAAGACGGGACCGAACATTGAAGACTATAGCGTTTATTGACGGATCAAATTATTCCGCCAGCGTGTGTGATCATGCGTCATGGCTGGCCGAACAGTTGGAAATTCCGATTGAGGTTTTTCACATCCTGGGGCGCCGAAACCGTGATAGTCAGCCCGCTGATTTGAGCGGCAGTCTGAAGCTTGGCGCACGGACAGAGTTACTCGAAAAGCTCTCAAAAGCTGACGAGGAATGGAGCAAACTGGCCCAAGAACGGGGGCGTATGATTCTTGATGATGCGTGTGAACGTATCAAGCAAAAGACGTCTCAAGATGTCATTCCCCGACTGCGCCACGATGATTTTGTCGAAACTGTTGTATCGTTTGAAGATGACGCCCGGTTGGTCATCATCGGAAAGCGGGGAGAGGCATCGGGTTTCGCCCGCGAGCATTTGGGCTCAAACCTTGAACGTGCGCTTCGCAGCACCAAGAAGCCCGTGCTGGTCGTGAATAGAGAATTCAAGCCGATCAAGTCTTGTGTGTTGGCGTATGATGGCAGCGGCAGCACTGACCGCGCGGTCGAATTCATCGTTAACAATCCGATCCTGCGCGATACGTCGATCCATCTTGTAACTGTTGGACAAGACGGCAATCCGAATTTTCGCCAGAAGCTTGATCAGGCTGCTCAAAAACTCAGCCATGTCGGCATCAACACGACGAGTGAAGTCCGTTCAGGTAATGCAGAACTGATGATCTTGGATACAGCCAAGCAAAAGGACGCAGACATGCTGATCATGGGTGCGTATGGCCACAGCCGTGTGCGCAACTTCATTATCGGTTCGACCACGACGGCATTGGTGCGTGCCTGCTTGTTGCCGTGTTTGATGTTTAGGTAACGCGCCTAATTCGAAGTGTTGCGAATGTGGTTGATGATCCCAGAAAAATCTTTGGTGTCGCCGCCAGCTTCGATGTACGCCTCGTAAATCGCGGCAGCGCATTTTGCGGCCTCGACGTTGACCCCCAGTTGATCCGCTGCCTCAATCGCCAATCCCATATCTTTATGCATCAATGGTGCTGCGAAACCCGGTGTGTAATCGTTGTTCGCAGGTGACGTTGGGACCGGGCCGGGAACCGGGCAATACGTTGTCAGTGACCAACATTGACCCGATGCCGTGCTGGAAACGTTGAACAACTTTTCGGCGTCGAGGCCCAGTTTCTCCGCCAACAAAAACGCTTCAGATACCGATGCCATCTGAATACCCAGCATCATGTTGTTGCAGATTTTCGCCGCTTGTCCGTTCCCGGCACCGCCGCAAAAGACGATGTTTTTGCCCATGATCTCAAGCAAGGGTTTTGCCTGATCGAACGCATCGGATGTGCCGCCGACCATAAATGTCAGGGTGCCTGCTTCGGCGCCGCCAACACCGCCGGATACTGGGGCATCGACCATTTTGAAGCCTCTGGTCTCTGCTTCCGCGTGAACCGTGCGCGAGGTCGCCACGTCAATAGTCGAACAATCGATCATCAACACACCTGCTTGGGCGTGATCAAAAACTTCGCCGAAGTAAACACTATGCACATGCTTGCCCGCAGGCAGCATGGTGATCACGACATCGGCATTCTGAACAGCTTCGCTGGCGGACGACGCGATCATTGCCCCATCTTTTTCAAGCGCTGACAGTAAGTCTACAGAGAGATCATAGACCATGACATCATGACCGGACTTAATCAGGTTCCGAGCCATAGGCCCACCCATATTGCCAACGCCGATAAACCCTATTTTGCTCATGTCATCCCCCAAGAAGAATAAATTCAGATTTCATGGGAGTTTACTTGGACAAGGAGGCGTTGGAAAAGGATGGTGTGCTGAATTTCAGAAATCATAATAAAATTGATCACTTACAAAGGACTTGTTGCGAGCGTGTCGATAGATTCTCAAATAATCCCATTCACGAGTGAACATCTCGAAGATGCGGTGCGTTTATCGCATCAGGTGAATTGGCCGCATCGCATCGAGGATTGGGCATTGATGCTGAGTGTCAGCGAGGGTGTTGTGGCCCTTTGTGATGGGCAAGTCATCGGGACGGCGATGACAACGCTTTATGGCAAGGATCACGCTGCCAGCAATATGATTATTGTCGATGACGTGTATCGGGGTAGGGGACTGGGGCATCGCCTGATGAACGAAGTTTTGACGATAGCAGCCGGTCGAGAAAACAGATTGACTGCGACAGAAGTCGGGTTGCCGCTCTATTCAAAATTGGGGTTTCAAATCACAGGCCGCATTTCTCAACATTAGGGAGCGCTGCGGAACTTAGTGAAAGATGATGAAAAATGCGCGTGGGATGACGCCCCTGACATTGAACGGTTGTGCGAATTGGATCGCTTCGCCTGTGGCATGGATCGACATCTCTTGATGCGGGCATTGATGGGTGTTGGCAGGATTGCGGTGGTCCGTGATGGAGGATTGACCTGCGGGTTTGCCATCCTTCGGAATTTTGGTCGTGGAAAGGTTGTGGGCCCAGTCGTGTGCGCGGACATCGAAACGGCAAAATCGTTGATTAGTTTTGCCATGTGTTCTTATACGGATACGTTCATGCGTATCGATCTTCCTGAAGAGGCAGGTCTTTACGAATGGGTGAGTGAACTGGGGTTGGAACACGTTGGTGAACATGTGCGCATGACCCTAAACCCGCATGAACCTGTGGAACAAAATAATGTCAAAACCTTTGCCCTGGTCAGCCAAGCATTGGGCTAAGCCGTTTTACTTGTCAGATTTCTTCTGATCATATCGATTCAAATTAATCGGGAACCATTCATGAAAACCATCGAATATTTTTACTCCGCACATTCTGGCTATGCCTACATCGGCTCGAAAATGTTTTTGGAAATCGCAAAAAATGCAGATCGTAAAATCGATCATCGGCCCATGGATTTGCGCGCCGTGATAGCGGCTTGGCCAGGATCGCACAACGGACGGACGCCGCAGCACCGCGCGTATTTCTCGGGTCGTGAAATTCAACGCTGGGCTGAGTATAGGGGGGTAGAAATTATGGCCCGCCCGACGCATCACGACAATGAAATCGCGTTATCAAATGGCTTCTTGATCGCAGGGTTGTTGCAAGGGTTGAATATCGACGCGCTAACGGACCGCTTCCTAGAAGGTCATTGGCGCGATGATGCGGATTTGGCCAATCCAGAAGACCTGCTGAAATTGGCATCGGATGTGGGCATTGATGGCGCCCCATTGTTGGAAGCGGCACGTTCCCCTGAAGTGGTCGCTGTTCATGACAAGAACACAGCAGAAGCCATAGAACGATCCGTCTTTGGCTCGCCGACATACTTCGTCGATGGCGATATGTTTTATGGCCAGGACCATTTGGAACTGGTCGCACGTGCGTGCCAAGAACCATTTGGCGGCAATTGGCCGATAGACTAAGCGCGTCGACTGCTATTTAGAGCGAGCTGAACCGCGCGACGCAGCCGCAAAGTTTTTGGTATTGGCATCCATCTTGGGACCTTGAACGGAGTTCGCACCCGGTGCGAATTTCTCGGCTGGTGGCTGTTGGTCTGATGCTTCAGATGCAGCCTGACGCTTTTTACCTTTTCTGGCTTTTGCGCGTTCGCGGGCTCTTGCTTTCGTCATGTTGGATATTTTTCCATTTGGTGGCCCCGCTTTATGCAGGGACAAAGATCGACAGTAACAACCATTCAAATAAGCGCAACAAGCTATCAGAAGTTAAAGCCGAGAAAATTTGACTGCCAAAGTTCTTGCTTTGGCCGTAGGTGGTGAAAATATAGCGCGCGTAAATTTTCCATATGATCATACTCGCAATGTCTATAAATCTCCCGGGTCATCGAACAAATAAACTCTCGTCGGGAGTAACTGAGGAAAACACATATGACACATCACGTCGGAATCATCGGTCTTGGAATTATGGGGCAACGCATGTTGGGCAACATGGGGTTGCATAATGAATTTGATGTGGTGTCCGTGTTTGATCCACAGCAGGCCGTTCCGGATGTTAGCTATGCAGACAGTGCGGTTGACCTGATCAACAATCCTGATGTGGATTTGGTCTATATCGCGTGTCCGCCCGACTATCATGCCGAATACGCCATTGCCGCGGCGAATGCGGGCAAACCTGTGTTTTGTGAGAAGCCTCTAGGTGTCGATGTATCGCAGTCGCGTGAATTGGTCGAGCAGATCGAAAAATCAGGTGTCCCGAACGCGGTAAACTTTTCATTCGCGGCAAATCCGGCACGCGCATTTCTGAAAGCGAGATTGGCAGACGGGAACTTTGGGAACATTGATGCCATCGATATCCGTTTGCATTTTTCTTCATGGCCACGCGGTTGGCAGGATGCTGCAACATGGCTCGCGGAGCGTAAACAGGGTGGTTATGTGCGCGAGGTGCTATCGCACTTTGTCTATCTGAGCGAGAGTATATTCGGTGATTTGAAACTCGAAGACGCCATCGTCCGCTATCCAGATGGCCCGGGTGGCGTGGCAGCCGAAACACAGATGTTCGCGAACCTCAGTTGTGGTGATATCCCGGTATCGGTCGCAGGTGGCGTTGGTGGCACCGGTCCTGACAGGGTTGAGTATACGGTCTGGGGGCAAACACAATCGTGCAGACTGGATGATTGGTACACGGTCAATCTGTCGGACGGCTCGGGATGGGTGCCGGCGATGACGGAGATTGATGATCCGCGGCAAGTTGGGCGGGTCAAACAACTCGATCACCTGGCTGCTTTCATGCGGGGTGAGTCACATGAGCTACCCGACTTCCGCGCAGCACTGTCAGTTCAGGAAATCATCGAAGGTATTTTGCGGGGAGGCTAGTCTGGATGCTGCTGGTTCGCTCGGCGTGAATTTCGTTGGCCAACGGAACTTGCTATTTCCGAAAAGCAAAAAGCCCCGTGAAGGGACTTTGATTTATTGCAATGGCGGAGAGACAGGGATTCGAACCCTGGAAGGACTTGCATCCTTGCTGGTTTTCAAGACCAGTGCATTCAACCGCTCTGCCATCTCTCCACATTGCCTCGCCAGCCTTTAAGACTGACAGCTCGACCGCTTTGCCATCGATATTGAGATGGGCGCAAGAAAACTCTCATCGATCGAACGCGCGGAATGTAACCGTGCGGCGGGGGTAGGGCAAGACCTGCAATGCCGGATATTCATGCTTTCTTGCGTGTAGTGATTCAGTTGACACAAAAACGCGTTTTGGCGAAAAGGTGAAAGTGTCAGCGGTACAAAAACGCTGAGCTCAAGTGGGAACGCAGTGAGGAAAATCGGTGTGTACCGTCCTTTGTATTAACAACGGGGCGGACACGCTATGACACTCGAGACCACAAAATCCTCTAAATTTTCGACAGAACTATTCGATACCCGCGAACTGCGCGATGCGCTCGGCACCTTTGCGACAGGGGTGACCATCGTGACGGCCATGTTGCCGACGGGCCAACCGATTGGTTTCACCGCCAATTCATTCACCTCGGTATCGCTCGATCCACCGCTGATTTTGGTGTGTATCGCGAAGACGGCGGCGGGATACGCGACTTATACCTCAACTGGTTCATTTTGCGTGAATGTGTTTTCTGAAGATCAGCGCGATCTTTCGGGCACGTTTGCACAGCGCGGCACCGATAAGTTTGTCGGTGTTTCTTGGCATCAAAACCAAACGGGATCGCCGATCATAGATGGTGGTATCGGCCACTTTGATTGCAGCATGCACCAGATTGTTGATGCGGGCGATCACGCCATACTGATTGGTCGCGTCGTTGGCTTCGACGCCAATAATGACGCACCGCTTTGCTACCACCGCGGAAAATACGTGGCTTTGGAAACAGCAACACCCAAGCCTGCGAACTACTTGGCCGCGTGTACATTTGACGTGCCGCACCTGAAACAAAAACTTATCCAATCCATGGGAGATCAGTCATGAAGTTCTCATTATTCGCACACATGGAACGCCTGACCGAGGAAGAGGATCAGGGGCTATTATACGATCAGTTCTTGGAGCTATGTCTGATGGCAGACGATGCCGGGTTTGAGACGATTTGGACCGGCGAACACCATGGCATGGATTTCACGATCTCGCCGAACCCGTTCATCAATCTGGTTGATCTGGCACGGCGAACCAAGAACGTCCGCCTGGGCACTGGTACGGTCGTGGCGCGTTTCTGGCATCCGATTAAGTTGGCCGGCGAAGCTGCAATGACCGATGTCCTGTCAGGTGGCCGCTTGGACTTGGGTATCGCGCGAGGGGCTTATAGTTTTGAATATGAGCGGATGGACCCGGGCTTGGATGCCTGGGCGGCAGGGCAGGCGCTGCGCGAATTGGTGCCTGCGATCAAAGGATTGTGGCGAGGTGACTACGAACACAATGGCGAACGTTGGCAGTTTCCTAAAACCACCTCGGCACCGAAACCATTGCAAAAGCCCAACCCGCCGATTTGGGTCGCGGCCCGTGATCCAAACAGTCATGATTTTGCCGTGGCAGAAGGGTGCAACGTGCAAGTCACGCCACTTTGGATGGGGGATGAAGAAGTCGAGAGTTTGATGGCGCGCTTCAACGAGGCGTGTGTCAATCATCCGCAAATTCCACGCCCAGAAATAATGTTGTTACGCCATACATTCGTCGGCGAGGACGAGGCAGAGGTTGCGATCGGGGCCGACGATATCAGCAAGTTCTATTGCTATTTCGGGGCGTGGTTCAGAAATGAACGTCCTGTCACACAAGGGGTGATCCAACGCCTCAGCGATGAAGAAATGGCTAAGTTAGAGATGTTCTCTCCAGATAACATGCGCGCCAACAATGTGATCGGCACGCCTGCCACCGTGATTGATAGGATCAGGGCGTATGAGGCGTTGGGTTATGACCAATATAGTTTCTGGATTGATAGCGGCATGTCTCACGCGAAAAAGGTAAAGTCGCTGCGGTTGTTCATCGACGAGGTCATGCCAGCCTTCCAAGAGCATGACCAACAGAAGGTCCCGGCTTTCGGATGACAACACCCGTCGTTTTGGTTCATGGCGTCGGTCTGGACGCAAAGATGTGGGATGCAGTCATCGCGCAGTTGCATGATGACCGCCCTTGCATTGCCATTGATATGGCAGGGCATGGTAACTCGCCCCACATTGCCACAAATGAATTGTCGGGATTTGTCGATGCGCTTGAACGAGACATTGCAGCACATACCGCTGGCCCTATTGATCTGGTTGGATTTTCCATGGGAGCGATGGTCGCGGCCGCCTATACATTGAAGCGCCCGCAGAACGTCGCAAAGCTGGTCCTGATGAACGCCATTCATCAACGTGATCAAGCGGCACGTCAGGCGGTATTGGATCGGCTATCCGTTGCCAAAGAAAACGGCCTATCCGTCATTGCTGATGCGGCGATATCGCGGTGGTTCTCGGCAGAATTCACGCTCTCAAACCCCGATATCATTCAGGCAGTCAGGGATCGGATAAAGTCGAATGATATTGATTCCTATCTTTTAGCCTACCGTGTATTCGCAACAGCCGATGAGGACCTTGCATGCAGACTTGGCGAGATCGCATGTCCCGTTTTGGCGGTTACAGCTGATAGCGATACGAACTCAACACCTGAGATGTCGTATGCCCTTGCGGACGCGGTGCAGGATGGTTGGGCCAACATATGGGATGGCTTGGCGCATGGCGCACCGATTGAAGATCCCATTCGCGTTGCCAAGACACTGATAGATTTTTTTGACGAAGGATAACGTCATGTCGAAATTTAAACTTTATATCGATGGCGAATTTTGCGATGCGCCAGACGGTGCTGTATTCGCCTCCATTGATCCCGCAACTGAAGAAGCCTGGACCGAAGTTCCAGAAGCAAAAGTCGAAGATGTTGATCGCGCCGTCGCGGCTGCGAAGCGTGCGTTAGAAGTTGGTGCATGGGCGGACATGTCAGCAACTGCGCGCGGGCGGATGCTTTGTCGCCTCGGTGATCTTCTTATCGAGCGCGCAGATGAATTCGCCGAAATCGAAACACGTGATAGCGGTAAGGTTATCCACGAAACAGCCGCGCAGGCACGATATATGGCGGGTTATTATCATTATTACGGCGGGCTTGCGGACAAGATCGAAGGAAGCGTTCCACCCGTCGATAAGCCTGGCATGATTGCCGTGACCTACCGTGAACCCATTGGCGTGGTCGCCGCAGTGGTGCCTTGGAACTCCCAGATTTTCTTGACGGCGATCAAGTTGGGGCCAGCGCTGGCGGCTGGAAATACGGTGGTTGTGAAGTGTTCCGAAGATGCCCCTGCGACGTTGCTGAAGTTTGCGGAACTGATCCACGATGCAGGTTTCCCCCCAGGCGTGGTGAATGTGATTTCCGGATATGGAAGACCGTGCGGAGAACGTTTGACCTCGCACCCGGATGTCGCGCGGGTCGCATTCACAGGTGGCCCAATCGCCGCACAACACGTGGTCAGGAACACAGCAGAGAACTTTGCTGTGCTGTCGTTGGAACTTGGCGGGAAGTCGCCGGTAATGGTTTTTGATGATGCCAATGTTGAAAGTGCGGTGAATGGGATCGTCGCTGGTATCTTTGCGGCGGCGGGGCAATCCTGTGTGGCGGGATCGCGGCTTCTTATTCAACGGGGCATTCGCGATGAAGTCATAGACAAACTTGCCAAAAAAGCGGCGCAAATCAGGGTCGGCAATCCGATGAACCCGGCCACGCAAGTGGGGCCCTTATGTACGGCACGGCAGCGTGACGGGATCGAAGCAGCCATCGTGCAGACCGTTCAGGTGGGTGGTGAAATTATCACCGGAGGCAAACGGCCAGACGGATTTAATCGCGGGTTCTATTTTGAGCCAACCATCATTTTAACCGAAGGCGATGGTATGGAAACTTATGAAAACGAACTGTTTGGTTCGGTCCTGAGCGCGCGAACGTTCGATGACGAGGACGAAGCCATCGCCTTGGCCAATGCATCTGAATACCACTACGCCAGCGGGGCATTCACAAGCGATATGGCGCGCAGCATGCGGATCAGTAAGAAAGTCACGGCCGGGATCACATATTTAAACACGTGGCGCGTGGTGTCACCGACTGCCCCCTTTGGCGGCAATAAGCAAACAGGGTATGGGCGTGAAAGCGGCATGGACGCGATCAATGATTACACGCGAACCAAGACCGTTTGGATCAATACATCTGACGAGCCCATGCCCGATCCGTTTGTGATGCGTTGATCAGCTTGTTTATTGCATCAGGGTGCGGACTTCTGGATTCGGATATCGTCGTTCGGTGGTGACCGCGTAGAACGTCTCGGTCATATCGGGAAGTTGATCGGCTTCTGTGAGGCGACCGGATATCAACTCGTCCTTCACGACGATGGGCGGGATGACGGCGAGGCCAACGCCTTCGCGCGCCATCAATCGCATCATCGCCATATCGTCAATCTCTGCCGCAACCTGCGGGCGAACATCAATCCGATCGACGAAGGCATCGAATGCGATCCGCACGCCACTGGATTGAATAGGCAAGATCAGCGGTTGGCTCGCCAGTCGTTCGGCAAGTTCCATATCCGCCTCGCACAGTTCTGGAATACCGATCAAGCTCACGGGCTGCTCGTCGATGCGCTGGACGATGAACGGGGTGAGGGCATCGCTATCGGGGGGCTGATTGGTCAATACGATGTCGAGTTGCAGGGCAGACAAAGCATCGAACAGTTCCGCGCGACTACCTGAGCGTAAGACGACTTCAACATCAGGATTCCCCAAAACGGGCTTTAAGAAAGATAGTTGAAAGTTCCGGGACAACGTCGCGACTGCACCGATACGGATGGCGCGCCGGGCATGACCAGTTTGCTTTAACGTTTCAACCAATTCTTTGCCTGCCGTGAATATAGAATCGGCATGATCAAGCGCGATGCGCCCGGCCTCAGTCAGGTGAAGGGCTCGCCCGCGTCTTTCGAACAAGTCCTGTCCCAAGCGTTCTTCAAGCTGTTTGATTTGGGATGACAACGCTGATTGGGACACGTTTAAGCGTTCGGCTGCGCGCGTTAAGTGGCCTTCGTGTGCGACCACGTGAAAGTATCGCAAGTGATGGTAATTCAGTTCTGCCATAACGTTCTATAAAACAGAACGAAAACTAATAAACAATCTATTTTTATTTAAATACGGCTCTCGCTATTTAACTGTCATACCGACAGACGAGGAGCCCCAAACCATGTTTTCACACTTGATTGCGCTGACTGCCCCTATCTTACTTGCATCCGTTGCCGTCTATTTTCTGCGTACACCGAATATAGAGCATAAAAAAATGGCAACCGTGATCAACGGTGCCGGCATCGCCGCAATGGGCTTAGCCCTGCTGACGTTGATCGTGCTGTTAAGCAATGGTTCGGGTACCAGCACCCTGATGGGCTTCGCTGGAATTGGCCTGAGCGCACAGCTTGATGCTGTCAGCATCATCATGCTGTTGCTCGTCAGTTTCGTCGGTTGGATCGTCGCGCGGTACTCGATTTCATATTTGGCGGCAGAGCCAAATCAGCTCATGTTTATGGGCTGGATCTTTGCAACGCTGGCCTCGGTACTAGCGCTTGTGACATCTGGTAATTTGATCCAATTGTTTGTGTTCTGGGTCGCGACCAGCCTGTGTTTGCATAAACTTCTACTATTCTATGGAGATAGGGCAGCGGCCATTCGTGCCGCCCGCAAGAAATTCATTGTCGCCAGATTAGGCGACATCGCCATAGGTATTGCGATAATCCTGCTTTATGTCGGTTATGGCACGACAGAGATCGAAACCATCTTGTTGTCTGCCAAAGAAGGTGTGGTCTCAACGTCGGTTATCTTTGCCACCGCCTTGTTGGCTGTTGCGGCCATTCTAAAGTCTGCGCAGTTTCCGACACATGGCTGGTTGATTGAAGTGATGGAGACGCCAACCCCTGTATCGGCACTCTTGCATGCGGGCGTGATTAATGCAGGCGGATTTCTGCTGATCCGGTTTGCCGACGTGATGTTGTTAGCGCCTGGCGTGTTGGCATTTTTAGTCATGATCGGCGGCTTCACAGCGCTGCTGGGTGGACTTGCGATGTTGACCCAGTCAGCGGTCAAAAGCTCGCTCGCGTGGTCAACCATCTCGCAGATGGGCTTTATGATTTTACAGTGCGGCTTAGCGCTGTTTCCATTGGCCTTGCTACACATTGTTGCGCACTCGCTGTATAAAGCGCATGCGTTCTTGTCGTCGGGCAATGCGGTCGAGAATGTGGCCGAAATTCGTCGCCCAGGTCCCATCGCCATTCCAAGTGGCTGGGCTGTGACCAAAGCATTTGGGCTCGCCCTAACGATCTATGCGCTGATCGGGTTCGCTTTTGGGTTCGATGGAAAATCGCCACAGGCGATCTCATTGGGTGCAATCCTGATCTTTGGTGTCGCGTACCTGATCGCTCAGGGTTTGGCCGATGCCGCGCCACGGGAACTAACGATCCGGACAGCGATTTATTCTGTCGCAACGTCGGTCAGCTATTTTGCGCTGCAAACGGGCATGGAATGGCTGACAAACGGGACGCTGCCAGCAACACCCGTCACCGGGCCATTGGAATGGGCATTGATTGTCCTGACCGTCATCAGCTTTGCCGTGGTCGCGGTCGCGCAATCGATGTTCCCGCTTTGGGCGCATCACCCAGCCGCAGTGGGCCTAAGTGTCCATATTGCGAACGGCCTTTATGCCAACGCCATCTTTGATCGTATCGTCGGCGGCTGGTCGACGCGGAAATCTTCATAAACGTGATCCATAGGAGTATTTGAAAATGTCCAACGTAATCGAACTCGAAAATCTCGACACGGATGTCATCACCAACGCTGCAGATCACGCTTCTCGATTGATCCCACCAGCCTGGCCGCTGTCATCGACTGTCGCAGTGAACCCATTCTTGGGTCATGCCGATAAAACCTTGGCCGATGTGGGGGCACGTTTCAGCCGGATTGGCGGCGGTCCGGTGACGATGCCCAGGGCTTGGTATCAAGAACGGATTACGTCTGGGGAGATCACTGATGGTGATCTCGCCTGGGCATTGAAGAAATGCGCACACCAAGACAAACCAGCCAATATTGATGCACTGAAAGCCGAAATTGAAAAACCTTCCGAAGCACCATCAGCTCTAAAGACCGTTGCCGACTTGGCCTCGGACGTATCTGAAGTGGATTGGGCGGGTGTGATCGCAGACCGCTTCGGCGACTGGGCCAGCGGGTACTTTGATAACGGTCAGGCGCTCTGGGCAGCACCACGGGGTAAGCGGGCATGGTCAGCATGGCGTATTTTGGCCACGCATGACCTGTCAGCTGAAATCCAAGGATTGAGCGGTTTCGCAGCGTTTGTTGCCAATGCGCCAGAATCCCCAATTGAAGCGATGACACGGGCGGTAAGACGGCTTGGACTATCCGCTGATGCCCTCGAGTCATACATGCATCAGTTGTTGTTCTCGACCGGTGGCTGGGCGCAATACGCGCGTTACCAACTTTGGCGGGCGGAACTTGCCGAGGAAACCGATACCACCATTATTGATTTGCTTGCCATTCGATTGATTTGGGAGGAAGCCCTTTTTGTCCAGTATGAAGCGCAGATTGATAAGAAGTGGGGCGAGATTGCCAAGGCACATGCAGCAAAAGATACGCCTAATCCTAGCTTGATTATTGATAGCATTCTTCAAGATGCGAAAGATCATGCAGGTCAGCGGGAACTCGCTGATGTTCTATCAGGTGCGAAACAAAGCCCAGCTGACGATCGGCCAGCACTACAAGCGGCGTTTTGTATCGATGTCCGTTCAGAAGTTTATCGGCGGGCACTTGAAGCACTCGATCCTGGAATTCAGACCATCGGTTTCGCAGGCTTTTTTGGTATTTTTGCCAAGCACAGACCATTTGCATCTGACGTGGAAGAATTGCGTTTGCCGGTACTACTGAACCCAACGGTTTCAAGCACGTGTGGCGCGCACGCCGGGCAGACGAGGTCCAGTGAACTGGCAGCGCGGTATTCGGCTCGGGCGAGGCGGGCCTGGGGTCGGTTTAAACTGGCTGCAGTATCTTCGTTTGCCTTCGTCGAAGCGATGGGGCCAGTCTATATCGCCAAATTGGTACGCGATGCGTTCGGTATTCAGTTTAAGGAAAAAGAGGCTTCACCACGGCCCGAATTCGCGCCTGAATTTGATCTGAAAAGCAAGATTGATGGGGCCGAGATGATCTTGGGTGCAATGTCGTTGACCAAAGGGTTTGCCCGGCTGGTCTTGCTGGTGGGGCATGGTGCGAATGTGACCAATAACCCATATGCCAGCGCGCTACACTGTGGTGCCTGCGGCGGATACGCGGGCGATGTGAATGCGCGGTTGCTGGCAAGACTGCTCAACGAAAAGGACGTGCGCGCTGGGCTTTCGGAACGGGGTATCGATATCCCTGCAGATACAATGTTCATGGGCGCTATTCATGACACAACCACGGATCTGGTCACCATGTATTCCGAAGATGTCATCACCTCACAACACGGCGCTGATATCGCAAAGGCCAAGAAATGGTTGGATGCGGCAGGTGCAACAACGCGGGGTGAACGGGCCATTCGGCTCCCCATGGCGAGTGGCGAGGGGGATATAGCCAGTCGCGCCATCGATTGGGCCGAAGTTCGGCCAGAATGGGCATTGGCAGGGTGCAAAGCGTTTATTGCGGCACCACGGTCGCGGTCCACAGGTCAGAAACTTGATGGGCGGGCGTTTCTACATGACTACGACTGGACCCAAGACAGCGAAAACGGCTTTGGTGTTCTCGAGTTGATCATGACGGCACCTGTGGTCGTCGCGAGTTGGATTAGCTTACAATACTATGGCTCGACGGTTGCCCCTGAAACGCTCGGTTCGGGTAATAAACTCCTGCATAATGTGGTCGGCGGTGTCGGCGTGTTCGAAGGAAACGGGGGAAATCTGAGGGCAGGGTTGCCATGGCAGTCTGTTCACGATGGCGACGATTTTGCTCATGAGCCCGTGCGGTTGACCGTGTGTATTGAAGCCCCGATTGAGGCCATGACCGATATTCTGAAACGTCATGATGGTGTCAGGCATCTATTCGACAATCATTGGCTTCACTTGCTGGCGATGGACGGAGAGGGCAAACCAGCGCAACGGTATGCTGGAAACTTGAAATGGGAGCCAGCTGAACTGACAGACGCCTTATAAGGGATAACCACACCTTCACGCTGAAAGGGCTGTATAAAATCATTTTTTGTGATAGCTTTGCCGATGGGGTTGTTGATAAGCGGGATGTTTGGTCGATCCAAGCGTCCGTGAGGAGGTCGAGGATGGATGATATTCTGGGGTTAAACCGTCGTTGGTTTTGTGTGCCTCTTGCCAGTGCCGCTTTGGCTTTATTTGCCATAAGTGCGCCGTTTGCGGACGCCACGAAGATGCCTTCCGAGCCATCGGCAATGACCGAAGACGCTCAAACCGAGACTTCAGATCCATTAGAGGGCGTAAATCGTTTTACATCGGGTGTGAACCGGGTTTTCCGTGATGTTGTGGTTGATCCTCTTGTTGATGGGTATCAATACATCACGCCAACCGATGTCCAGAATGGCATATCTAATATCTTTTCGAACCTGACAGAACCGGTGACGGCGGTGAGCTCCTTGCTTCAGGGCGATACTGAAAACGCGGGCAATGCGACAAAGCGTTTTCTGATGAATTCTACTGTGGGGATTGGTGGGATTGGTGATGCTGCCAAAGACGTTGGTATCGAACAACGCCGCGAGGACTTGGGCCAGGCGATGGCTGCAAATGGCGTAGAATCTGGCCCCCATATCGTTTTGCCAATCTTAGGCCCTAGCAATCTTCGTGATGCGACTGGTGACCTTATTATCGGACTGACTAATCCGTTCCCACTTGCCGTTCAGGCGGCCAGCGGTGGGGTTGAGTATTCAAACAACCAAGATGCGATCCAAGAACTTGGTAAAGGTGCCGTCGATCCATATGTCGCAGAGCGCGAGGCGTACGAGCAAAACCGTGACTTCCTGGTGACGAATGGACAGGATGTCGAAACAGATTTTCCGACGTTCGCGTCAGAGCCAGCACCGATTTTGGCGACAACACCTGCACAATAAGTCGTTCGCGAATCGACCACCACCATCGCGTAGCGTTGATTCACTTGCGAAGCTTTGACAGATGTCGGCTTGCGCGCTGGGCATGTCTCACATCCTGAATGGGGCCGAAAAACACCAATATATCAACGGGATACCTGCGTGCCATAGATTTGCCCAAGTTTGCGCAGATCATCTGTACTGATCAAATTTGGAGGTCTTTGGGGACGACGCTACAGACGTAGCGAGGCAGGGCACATGTTCTTTTATCTTTCAAAAATTTTGTGGTTCTTCGTAGAACCCGGTAATGCGCTTTTGTTGGCGTTGGTGATCGGTTTGTTTCTGACCTTTACCCGGTTTAAGAAACTTGGCCGTAGTGTCGTAACCTTGGTCGTTGTGGCCGCCTTAGTCATCACGTTTGTGCCATTTGGCAATTGGATGCGTATCGCCCTCGAAGATCGTTTTCCACCCCAGGACCTATCGTTGCAAAGCGTCGATGGCATCATTGTGTTGGGTGGTGTCATTAGCCCTCAACTGAGTGCTGCGCGGGAAACCTTGGCCATTGGTGGTGCGGTCGAACGGATCACCGAATCCGCCGCCTTAGCCCGTGCTAATCCGAGTGCCAAACTGATTTTCACCGGTGGAACAGGATCTCTGACCCAAACTGATTTACGCGAGGCAGATTATGTCGTCTCGCTTTACGAAACGCTGGGCGTGCGACCGCCGCAGTTGCTCATCGACCGTGATGCGCGTAACACCTGGGAAAATGCGAACAATGCACGTGGACTGGTCTCGCCGGGCCCGTATGAGCGCTGGGTCTTGGTGACATCCGCATTTCATATGCCTCGTGCTGTGGGCGTGTTCCGCGCCCAAGGCTGGGAAGTCATTCCGTATCCGGTTGATTATTCAACCAATCCAAATGCGAAAACAAAGTCGCCGATGAGTTTCACAACGGGTCTTGGCAGTTTATACGGCGCAATCCACGAATGGATTGGCTTGATTGCGTATTGGTTGAATGGGAAAAGCGATGCAGCGTTTCCTAGACCTCGTCAATAACGTGTGAACATTTAAAATCTGGAGAATATAAATTGATCTCTCGTTTGATAAAGACCTGCGCCCTTAGTGCCGCAATTTTTGCCTCATCGATTGCTGGTGTTCACGCGTCCGAGAAAATGCCGTTCGATCAGTGGCTCCAAGGCTTCAAATCACAAGCCCTGAACGCAGGCGTTTCGTCAGATGCCGTGGAGCGGGCGCTTTCAACGGTGAAGCCGATCCCGCGAGTGCTGGAGCTTGACCGTCGCCAGCCTGAGTTCATGTTGACGCTCTGGCGCTACTTGGAAATCTACATCCCTGACACCCGAATTCAAAAGGGCAAGGAGATGTTGAAAAAACATGCGAAACTGTTGGCCGAGGTTGAGAAAAAGTATGGCGTGCCGCCTCGTTTCCTTGTTGCCTTTTGGGGAGTTGAAACAGATTTTGGGCGGAACTTTGGCTCATTCCATATGCTAAGCGCGGTCGCCACGCTGGGGCACGATGCCCGCCGCGCGGATTTCTTTCGCCAGCAACTACTAGCCGCCGTGAAGTTGGTCGGTTTGGGTGATGTACCTGTGGATGTGAAATCATCTTGGGCTGGCGCCATGGGCAATATGCAATTCATCCCGACCACGTTCGAAGCCTATGCGGTCGATTATGATGGCGATGGCCGACGTGATCTCTGGAATAACTTGGGCGATGCGTTTGCTTCTGCCTCTAATTACCTTCGCAAAGCGGGGTGGCAGCCAGATTACACCTGGGGCCGTGAAGTCACCGTGCCAAAGGGGTTTGAATGGTCGCTGGCCGGGCGGCACATGAAGAAATCAGTCGCCGATTGGCAGGCGCTTGGTATTCGAAAGGTAGGGGGCGGTGATCTGCCCAATGTGGACCTTCAGGCATCCATTCTGGTGCCCGCGGGCGCATCGGGGCCCGCCTTTATGATTTACGATAATTTCCGCACCATCATGCGCTGGAACTCATCTGAACTCTACGCGATCGCTGTGGGGCTGCTCGCCGATAGTTTCATCGGCTTGCCCGGCCTTAGCGTCGCAAAACCTGCTGACGCGCAAATGCTGAAATTCACGGATATCTCTGAAATGCAGCGGATGCTGACAAAACTGGGTTTTGACACCGGCGGTATTGACGGTCGTGCAGGCCCCATGACACGGGGTGCCATTCGCGAATTCCAAAAATCAAACAAGCTACCAGCTGACGGACATCCAACTTTTGGCTTGTTAGAGCGTTTGCGTAACTCGACATCGGGCTAAATGTGGATAAAACCGCGATATGTTGTGATCTAGTGTCGTGCTATGCCACAATTTGAGGTATAAGCGGGCAAAGGCCTGTTGGGAGTTTTATTGATGAGAAAATCCGGCTTGCGCGCTGCGCTTGTTGTGAGCGGCGTATATTTGTTTCTAGCAGGTTGTGCCGAAACGCAATTGCTCATTCATTCTGCGAAAAGGGCCGGCCAGGCAATCGACTCCGACGGGGACACAGGTGGGTACTACAAAGTCGGAAACCCTTATCAGATCGACGGGATTTGGTATCATCCAGAAGAAAACTATGAATACGACGAGACGGGCATCGCATCTTGGTATGGGGCCAAGTTCCACGGGAAGCTGACGGCGAACGGTGAGGTTTATGACATGAATGCGCTGACAGCCGCGCACCGAACCTTGCCAATGCCGAGCTTTGTGCGTGTCACAAACTTGGAAAATGGTCGCTCATTAGTACTAAAAGTGAATGATCGTGGACCATTCGCAAAGGGCCGCATTATCGATATTTCCAGGCGCGGTTCCCAGTTGTTGGGCTTCCAACAGCAGGGGACGGCGCGGGTCCGGGTGCAAATATTGGCGGATCAATCCCGCGCCATAGCTGCTCGGATGCAGAACCAAGACCAATTAGCGCGCGTCGGATCGCCCATTACCGTTGATAAGATGCCAAAGGCAACGGTGAGCGCAGAAACACTTCCTGTGCCGGACGGGGCGTCTGCATCTACGTCGACCGTGACGCCAGCGCCAGCTGGGCAACCTGCACCGATACCGCAGGCGACCGAAGTCGCTCGCCAAGAAGACTTGATTAAAAATGCCGAGAAAGAGCCCAGGCTGGGGCAAGAACGAGTAGAGCCCACATCGATTTTTGTCCAGGCTGGCGCGTTTGGTTTATTCGAGAATGCAAATAAAGTTCGGGCCAGTCTAAGCCCGTTGGGCAATGTGTTTTTGGACCGCGTCTTGGTCAATGGACGTGATCTATTCCGCGTCCGTGTTGGCCCGATTGCGAATGTCGGCGAGGCCGACACAGTATTGGCACGGGTTGTGGGTACGGGGTATCCCGACGCGCGCATCATCGTCGACTGATGCGTCATGATCTGGACACGATTTAATTCTATGGTGAACGCATGGTGATGATAAAAATGAAGAATTTTACACGTGCCGCCATAGGCGGACTGATTCTGATGGGCGTACTCGCCATTGGTACAGCGCATGCAGCCAGTGGGATCGATACACAAGCTCGCGAAGCTATCTTGTATGACACGACAACGGGCACGATCTTGCTGGACAAGAACGCAGACGAGTCGATGCCGCCAGCATCGATGAGTAAGATCATGACGGCTTACTTGCTGTTTGAGAGCCTCAAAGAAGGCCGGGTTTCTCTGGATGACACGTTCCGCGTTTCTGAAAATGCGTGGCGCAAGGGCGGGGCTGCCAGCGGCAGTTCCACAATGTTCTTGCCACCCAACAGTGAAGTGCGTGTCGAAGACCTAATTAAGGGGATCATTGTCCAATCGGGCAACGATGCTTGCATTGTCGTTGCGGAAAACTTGGCCGGTAGTGAAGAAGCCTTTGCCCGGCAAATGACCGAAAAGGCGCGTGAACTCGGCATGGTGAATAGCACCTTCGCCAATTCAACGGGGTGGCCTGATCTGGGGCAACGGATGACCGCACGTGATTTAGCGATTTTGGCAGACAAGATCGTCACAAACTTCCCTGAGTACTATCACTACTATTCGATCCGAGAATTCACCTATAACGGCATCCGCCAGACCAACCGAAATCCATTGATATATGGTTTCCCCGGCGCTGATGGACTGAAAACGGGTCACACCCAAGAAGCAGGATATGGTTTAACCGCTACGGCAAAAAGAGGTGATCAACGCCTGGTCTTGGTGGTCAATGGCTTGCCCAGCAAAAAATCCCGCACGACCGAATCAGCGCGCCTATTAGATTGGGCGTTCCGCGAATTCGCGAACTATGGGTTGTTCAAGGCCGGTGAAGTTGTGGACGTTGCCCCGACTTGGTTGGGAACGGATCCAACGGTTGAGTTAAAAATCAATCAGGACGTGCTGCTAACCATGTCGAAAAAATCCCGGCGTAGTATGAAGGTATCAGTGCGCTATCAATCGCCGATTCCAGCACCGATTGTCGCCGGTCAAGAAGTCGGAAAATTGGTTATCGAGGCGCCGAATTTTAAGACGATTGAGCTTCCCTTAATGGCGGGCAACGGCGTGGAACAGTTGGGGCTATTTGGTCGACTGGGCGCAGCGCTAGAATTCCTGCTGTGGGGTGAATCCACCTAAACCCGAGGGGACATAAGTGGCACGTGGAAAATTCATCACGTTCGAAGGCGGCGAGGGCGGGGGTAAATCCACCCAAGTCAAACGGCTGATTGCAGCATTAGAAGGCTCTGGGATCCGTGCCATTGCCACCCGCGAGCCAGGGGGCGCCCCTGCTTCAGAAGACATACGTGAGTTGCTGGTATCTGGGGCCGTTGATCGCTGGACGCCGATGGCAGAGGTTTTGTTGAATTATGCCGCCAGGGAAATCCATGTCTCGAAAACCATCCTGCCTGCGCTAGAGCAGGGGATTTGGGTGATATCGGATCGTTTCTCTGACTCGACCATGGCCTATCAAGGATACGGTGGCGGCATTGACCGGGATCGGATCGTTAGCATCCATAAGGCCGTGCTGAATGACTTTATGCCGGATCTGACAGTCATTCTGGATTTGCCGGTAGAAGAAGGTTTAGCGCGAGCAGGCAAGCGTCTCGCCGACGCGGCCAGCATCGAAGACCGCTTTGAGCGGATGGGTCGAGATTTTCATAATCGTTTGCGAGATGGTTTCTTGGCGATTGCCAATGATGATCCGGCGCGCTGCCGGGTGATCGATGCATCCGATAACGAGGATGCGGTATTCCATGCAATAAAAGTTGCGGTGAGCGACGTGCTAGGGGCGACGATCTGATGGCCAAGGAACCTGTCGAAGAAGAAGGCGGTATCTTGCCACCCCGCGAGACCGCTGATTTTATCGGTCATGATGAAGCCGAGCAGGCACTTTTGGATGCCGTCGCTGGCGGACGATTGCCGCATGCTTGGTTGATATCCGGGCCAGAGGGAACAGGTAAAGCGACGTTAGCCTATCGTTTTGCACGTTATTTGCTGGCGCACCCACCGGGCGACAGTGCGGCGGATGGTGGATTGTTTGCTGCTGATGATATCCCGACTGATGGCATTGGGTCGATGCATATGGACGTTGATGATCCGATCTTTCGTCGGGTTGCGGCATCCGGTCATGGCGACATTTTAACGGTTGAACGACAGGTCAATGATTCTGGCAAACTGAGCCAACAGATCCGGATTGATGATGTCCGCCAAGCCATCGACTTTGCGCATATGACGTCCAGCGAAGGTGGATACAAAGTCATCATCGTTGATGGGGCCGAACTGATGAACCGCGCATCTGAAAACGCGTTTTTAAAGATCTTAGAAGAACCGCCCGCAGATACTGTCATCCTGATGGTCAGTCATAATCCTGGCCGACTATTGCCGACAACGCGCTCGAGATGTCGAAAACTGACCTTAAAACCGTTACCTGCCGACGTGGTCGTATCGATGTTGCAACACCATTTACCGGAAACGTCTGCCGAGGATGCAGCAGAACTGGCCCGCCTGTCAGATGGCAGCATAGGGCGCGCGTTGCGATTGGCGTCGAGTGGTGGGCTCGCCATTTATCGTGACACCGTGAAAATATTGGGCGAATTGCCAAAGCCAGATATCAAAAAGGTGCAAGCGTTGGCATCAAAGCTCGCCAAATCTGGCGCAGATGATACCTATCGCTGTGGCATCGATTTATTCCGTTGGTGGTTATCGCGGATTGTATTGGCCGCATCTCGGGGTGCAGAAGCGGATAGGGGACTGAATGATGCTGAGAAGGACATCGCTTCCAAAGCCGCAGCAACGGCCGTATTGCCCATTTGGTTGAAAAGGCTTGATGATGCAGAGAGCCTCATCCGAAGTGCTGACTCGCTTAACCTTGACAGAAAACAAGTGGTGCAATCGCTGTTCTTGTCCCTTGCTTGAACGTTCTACCTGCCAGCCTTGACCGTTGGCCCGTGCCGCCGTACCTAAAGGCCCTCAATTAAAGGGAAATATCATGGCGGACAAACCGACCTATTACTTAACCACACCGATTTATTATGTGAACGATGCACCACACATCGGCCACGCATACACAACATTGGCATGTGACGTGCTTGCGCGTTTTAAGCGGTTGGATGGCTATGATGTGAAATTCCTGACCGGCACGGATGAGCATGGTCAAAAGGTCGAAAAATCAGCGGAAGCCGCTGGCAAAGACCCACAAGAATTTACCGATGCCGTTTCGCAAAACTTTCGTGATCTGGCAGACTTTATGAATTTCAGCCATGATGACTTTATTCGAACTACCGAACCCCGCCATATCAAAGCCTGCCAAGCCATGTGGAAGCGCCTTCAAGACGCAGGCGATATTTATTTGGGATCCTATTCCGGTTGGTACGCTGTTCGGGACGAGGCGTTCTATGGCGAAGACGAGCTGACCAAGACCGCTGATGGCAAGAGAGTCGCACCCTCGGGTGCCGAGGTGGAGTGGGTCGAAGAGCCCAGCTATTTCTTTAAGTTATCTGCGTGGGGCGACAAACTGTTGGCGTATTATGACGCCCATCCTGATTTCATTCTTCCGGAAAGCCGCCGCAACGAGGTCACCAGTTTTGTGAAGGGTGGGCTAAACGACCTTTCGATTTCCCGGACCACCTTCAAATGGGGCGTGCCTGTGCCAGATGATGAAGCACATATTATGTATGTGTGGCTGGACGCGCTGACGAACTATATCACGGCCACCGGTTTTCCAGACCAAGATGCCGCCGATTACAAGAAATTCTGGCCCGCCGATCTACATATGGTCGGCAAAGACATCCTGCGTTTTCATGCGGTCTATTGGCCGGCGTTCCTGATGGCGGCTGATCTGCCACTGCCCAAGCGTGTATTCGCCCACGGTTGGTGGACCAACGAAGGCCAGAAAATCTCAAAGTCGCTGGGTAATGTGATCGATCCAATTGAATTGGCAACTACATACGGGCTGGATCAGATCCGCTATTTCATGTTGCGCGAAGTGCCGTTTGGCAACGATGGCGACTTCTCGCATGCTTCTATGATCAATCGCATGAACGGCGAATTGGCCAATGATCTGGGAAATTTGTCGCAGCGCGTATTGTCGATGATTGCGAAGAACTGTGACGGGCAAGTGCCGACGCCCGGTGATTTCACTGACGATGATCAGGCGTTGTTGAGCCAAGCCAGTGGCTTGCTTGAAAAGGTACGCCAGCATATGGATCGCCAAGAGTTCCATCATGCCCTCGAATCCATATGGATTGCGGTGCGTGCAGCCAATGCTTATGTGGATCACCAGGCTCCTTGGAAACTGCGCAAAGAAGACCCCAACCGTATGTTGACCGTTCTATATGTGTTGGCTGAAACGATCCGGCACTTGGCGGTCCTATTACAGCCGGTGATGCCGCAAACCATAAGCCAAATGCTTGATCAGTTGGGCGTTTCCGATGATGCCCGCACGTTTGCTGCGCTGGGCGAGGGTGGGGCGTTGCAGCCGGGGACTGCCTTGCCAAAGCCAGAAGGGGTATTCCCGCGCTTCGTCGAAGAGTAGGGCGTTATACCCTTCTGCGGCCCCTTTCGGTTGACTCTTAGGTCGCCAACGACAACATGTCGGGCATGAGTGATAAACACCAGGCACCCGCCTTTGATGCCCCCCTGATCGACAGCCATTGCCATCTGGACTTTCCCGATTTCGGCGATGAATTGGATGACGTTGTCGCGCGTGCTGGGCGCGCTGGTATCTCCCATATGGTCACGATTTCGACCCATGTGACCAAGTTCCAGCAAGTTAAGGCCGTCGCAGAGCGCTTTGATAACGTTTTTTGCACCGTGGGCATTCATCCGCACGAGGCAGGAAGCGAACCTGAAGTATCGGTTGAAGAACTGACCGACATGTCGACCCATCGCAAAGTTGTGGGAATAGGGGAAACGGGGCTCGATTTCTTTTATGAACACAGTCCTCGTGACATCCAAGAGCGCCAGTTTCGCACACATATAGATGTAGCCCGCAATACGGGCCTGCCGCTGATCGTGCATACGCGCGATGCCGACGTCGACACCATTCGGATATTAGAAGAAGAGCACGCCAAAGGCCCGTTTCCTGGCCTGATCCATTGTTTTAGTGCCAGCCAAGAGTTGGCTGAACGTATGATCGCCATCGGGTTCTATATTTCGTTCTCAGGAATAGTGACGTTCAAGAAAGCCGATGAATTGCGCGAAGTTGCCGCAACGGTGCCAGAAGACCGAGTTTTGGTCGAGACGGATAGCCCCTATTTGGCTCCGGTTCCGCGCCGAGGAAAGCGGAACGAGCCCGCTTTTACCGCCTTCACAGCGGCCAAAGTCGCCGAGGTGAGGGGAATAGCCCCTTCTCAACTGGCGACCGTTACGACGGCTAATTTCCGGCGCTTATTCACCAAAGCGTCGGCGTTAATGGATAAAACGGCTACATGACGTGGCAGGGACCAACAAAAGTAAGATTTTTGGGGTCTGGACCCTCCAGTGGCGTGCCTGGAATCGGTATTGGCTGGGGAAAGTGTAACCCCGATAATCCCAAAAATGCGCGGACTAGGCAATCGATCCTGGTAGACCATGCTGAAAAGCGATTTTTGATCGATACGACGCCTGATCTGAGAACTCAGCTCCTTCGTGAAAATGTAAACGCTGTTGATGCAGTTCTTTATACTCATGCACATGCGGATCATATGCATGGTCTGGATGACCTCCGCGGCATCAATAAATTCATTAAAAAGCCGCTGCCGGTTTTCGCCGATCCGGCGACACATCGACAGATTGCCGAACGGTTCCAATATGCGCTCGCACCACTCCCGGATGATGATCCGGGGTACTTCGTGCGTCCGGTGCTCCAAATGACCGAATTTTCTCCGGGAGATGAAATTGAGGTCTCCGGGCTTCCTGTCGGGACGTTTTTACAGGACCATGGATTTTCATCGACGGTGGGATTCAAATTTGGATCAATCGTGTATTCGACCGATGTGAAGATGCTCTCGGACGAAATTTTGGATGAACTTTCAAACGCCGAAATCGACGTTTGGATCATCGGTGTTTTTCAGTGGAAAGAACATTGGACGCATGCCCATGTCGATTTGGCTTTGGAGTGGATTGATCGCGTAAAACCGAAAAGGGCAATTTTGACGCACCTTGGAATCAACATCGATTTTGATGAATTGGCAGCCGCAATTCCTGAAAATGTCGAGCCCGCATTTGACGGCATGACCATCGACTTATCCCGAAATGGGGGAGAGATCACGATCTCCTAAAGCGGCCTCTGTGCGCTTAATTTTTCTCCATGCATAAAGTATAATGCATTTGTACTTATATACCTAAGTATATATTTTTAAATAATACTATATAATTTTCCATAATATATATTATGCGACTTTTATGTGTGGTGCGGTTAGCCATATAGTCCGTTTATGAGCTAAATCCCCTCACTCCGTTGATGTACTTTCTGACAGTGCTATACGGTATTGGATTGCCCACCACACGCCCGGTGCGGTCCCGCCTAATATTGCAATGATGGAATTGCTAAGGTGAGATCCTGGCCAGTAGACAGCATACGCAAGACCTGATGCTATGATGAACGTGAACAATCCAAGCAAGTACGTTCTTCGAACTAGCGCTTCAAGCGTATCAAGATCATCTGAAATAGATTGCGGCGGCGGCAATAATGATAATTAGCGAATATGTTGCTACTGGGTTTTGGCCTTCCAAATCCCGTGCGTTTTTAAAGGCGCTCCGTCTTCCCTGCTCCGGCATCTTTTGTTCTCACACATATTCTACTAGTAGAGAGTTTTGTCTCTGTGCACTATATCGGTCTCACGACTAAACTATATGTGTCCGGGGCGTGGTTCTCGAACTGCTCAAGTTATTGGTCGATATTGAGCTACTCGATAGCACTGGATTGATTGCGTCTTTGATTAGGAAGCTTGTTCTGATTGGGGATGTCCGATCTCATCCAGGCGGGTCTGCAGCGTGAGCTTATCAATGGATGCCAGAGGCAGGTTCACGAATACAGATATGCGATTGGTGAGCATCCTGTAGGTATCTGAGAAGATCACCCTCTTCTCGGCCTCGGTGCCTTCAAATTGGGCTGGGTCGGGTAAGCCCCAGTGCGCCGTCATGGGTTGGCCTGGCCATACGGGACACGTCTCGTTTGCGGCGGCATCGCATACCGTGAATACGAAATCCATTGTAGGCGCATCGGGTGTCGCGAATTCGTTCCAATCCTTTGGCCTTAGGCCAGTAATGTCATGGTTGGCAGTTTTCAAAATATCCAAGGGATATGGATGGGCCTCTGATGCTGGCTGTGATCCGGCGGAGAATGCCTTGAAGTGTCCTATTCCTTCTCTGGTCATGATGGCTTCGGCAATTAGGGATCTGGCGCTATTTCCAGTGCAAAGGAATAGTACGTTGTATTCGCGGTCCATATGTCATCTCCGGAAGGTTCGAATGTGTATTCTCTCTTGAAGTGGTTCTTGGGTTTAGGCTGTTATTATGGAATGTCAGGAACGCCCAGATTGTATCCCTACTCGGTTATAGTTTTGTGACTCTTTTGGCCCTTTTCTAGATCGTTTGAGTATCTACTAGTAGCAAATAATGGTGGTCCTTTTATCTGCGGTGTACAGCGCAGGGTTCCTCTGGCTTAATGAAAATGCGTGATTTCTTGATGGAGCAGCGTTGATGATCTCGACCATCGATTTGAATTCTGACCTGGGTGAGAGTTTCGGTCCCTGGAATATGGGTGATGATCTCGCCATGCTGTCGATTGTGAACAGCGCGAATGTGGCCTGTGGCGGTCATGCCAGTGATCCAGAAACCATGTATCAGACTGTTAAATTTGCCGTGGAGCGTGGCGTCGTTGTCGGTGCGCATCCCGGGTACAATGACCGTGAAGGTTTCGGCCGTCGGATCATCCCCATGACCGAAGGTGAAATAGAGCGCCTGATCGCCACCCAAGTCGGTTCATTGATGGGTGTCGCCGCATTGGTCGGCACATCGGTTCGTTATGTGAAGCCGCATGGTGCACTGGGTAACCTAGCATCGGCGGACCGGTCGGTTGCGGACGCCATTGCACGTTCGATAAAGGCGATCTCTCCGGATATGGCGGTGTTGGCGATATCCGGGACTGAGCTTGAAATTGCATCCAAAGAGTTGGGTCTGCCCACTTACTCCGAGATATTCGCGGACCGCGCTTATCAGCAAAACGGCCAGTTGGTGCCACGTAAACTGGATGGCGCGGTGTTACATGATGCCAAAGAGGCTGCTGATCGATTGATTTCATTCCTGGAGACCGGACAAATGCCCTGTCTGGATGGCTCCTCCGTGGGGTTAGAGGCGCAATCCATCTGTGTCCATGGTGATAGCCCTGGTGCCGTAGAAATGGCGGCGCATATCCGTGCGTGCCTGATGGAACGAAAGATCGCTGTTCGATCTTTCCTGGACACGTAACGGATGTCTCAACCGACCTTTCGTGCCGTTGGTGATCACGCTCTACTAGTAGAATTTGGTGACAAGGTATCCAAGGATACCAACAAGGCTGTTCATCAACTCGACCGCGCCCTTGCCAAGCACCCTTTTGATGGCTTTGAAGAGGCTGTGCCGGCGTTTGTAAATATCCTGATCGACTTCGATCCCTTGGTGACTGATCACCATGCCGTTGAGGCTGCCGTCAAGGATGTACTATTAGCCTCCTCTGATCATATAACAGAGACATCCATCCGCGAAGTTTTGGTGTGTTACGAGGATGTTGAGAATTCCGATTTGGAAGAGGTCGCTCGCCTAACCGGTTTATCGACAGAGGCCGTGATTGATGCTCATCTGGCTGGCGATTACAGCGTCTATATGTACGGATTTGCGCCGGGGTATGCCTATCTGGCGTCAGTTCCCGAAGAGATACGTCTGCCCCGAAAAGACAGCGCCATTCGGGGCATTAAGGACTGCAGCGTTCTAATTGCCGGGCCGCAATGTCTGGTGACAACCATCACCATGCCGACGGGCTGGTGGATCATCGGCAAATCCCCCACTCGCGTTCTGACCGGAAATGACGAAGATCCGTTTCTTTTTGATGTCGGTGATCCGGTGGTTTTCCGTCGTGTCACTCAGGAAGAATACGACGCTGCAATGGCGGAGGCATAAGGATATGCCGGATGCAACATTTGCTGTTGTTCATGCCGGGCCATTGGTCACCATTCAGGATTATGGGCGGAGTGGGTTCGCACGATTTGGTGTGCCGCGTTCTGGGCCTATGGATCGATTGTCTTTTGATATTGCGAATCTGGCCCTTGGCAGTCAGCGCCGGTCTACGGTCATAGAGGTTTCGGCTGGTGGCTTGACCCTGGAATGCAAGACAGGCGAAGCCAGTTTTGCCGTGTTTGGTGGTGGGTTTAACGTCAGCGTGGGCACCCAGAAGTTTCCTTCTCATCGGGTCGCCCGGATTGAGGCCGGCCAGAAACTGACCATTCAGCCCGGAAAGTCAGGTAATTGGACATACCTGGCGATCACCGGACACCTGAAAGCTAATGAATGGCTGGGCAGTGCCGCGACTCATAGTATGAGCGGCTTTGGCGGCGGCGCTATTCAGTCGGGGGCAAAGCTGGAGGTGAGCCATCCTGAAGTCCGCGAAAGCCGCGAGGGTGAGATCCCCCTGCCCGCCAGCAACCGTGCAGATGGCGAGGTGGATGTGGTTCTTGGCCCTCAAGACCGGTTCTTTGACGCTGAAAGTATCGACAACCTGAAAACAGGTACCTTCAATCTGACCAACGCGTTTGATCGCATGGGTGTTCGATTAAAGGGCCCGGAACTGGTGCCTTCCGCCAAGCTTGATATGCCATCAGAGCCAATCGTTCGCGGATCAATCCAGGTTGCCGGTGATGGGGTCGCGACGGTGTTGCTGTCCGATCATCAAACGGCGGGCGGGTATCCAAAGATCGCGACAGTAGTTTCCGATGATGTGGATCGATTGGTGCAGCTTCGGCCCGCAGATACCCTATCGTTTAACGTTGTGTCGCCTGAGGATGCGATAAAGCGTGTGCGCGCCAGGCACAATGCCCGCGTGAAGTACATGGAGAGTGCGGCCAAGGGCCATGGTTCCCTGCTCTATCGACTATTGAACGAGAACCTGATCAGCGGCGTCGTGGCGGATGAATCTTGATCGCGTTTTAAGATAGATGTGAGCCTGGGTGACAAAATGTGTGCAACTTTCTCGACATCCTGATTTTTTGAAATAACACTTACTCAATGAGCAACGATCTCCCCCTTCTCTTCCAGCCCATCAGCATCCGTGGTGTAACATCGCGCAACCGCATCGTGGCCTCGCCCATGTGTCAGTATCACTCGGACGATGGCGGCCCTGGGGATTGGCAGATGATGCATCTGGGGCGATTGGCCACGGGCGGATCAGGGATCGTGTTTGGCGAGGAAACAGCGGTCGAGGCCATTGGCCGCAAAACCTATGCCTGCGCAGGATTGTACAAAGATGAACACGTCGCCGCTTATCGCAAGCTGACGGACTTCATCCGCTTGCAGGGTGCCGTCCCCGCGATCCAGTTGGGCCATGCGGGCCGCAAGGCTTCATGCCACACGGCGGTAGAGGCTTGGCGCCCGTTGCGTGATGAAGACGCTGCCGACGGTATGCCCCCTTGGCAAGGCTTGGCGCCCAGCGCCCTGCCCGAACCCCCACGCCGTTTCCTGCCCAAGGAAATGGATCAAAGCGATATCAATGCGGTTTTGGAGGCGTTCCGGATCGCCACGCTACGAAGTGCCGACGCCGGGTACGATATCGTCGAGGTACATGGTGCGCATGGCTATCTCATCCACCAGTTCCTGTCGCCGATATCCAATCAGCGGACCGATGGTTATGGCGGCGATATACAGGGGCGCATGCGGTTCGCGCTAGAAGTCGCCGAAGTTGTCCGGGCCGCCTGGCCTGCGGATAAACCCGTGTTCTATCGGATATCCGCTGTTGATGGCGAAGGTGGCGTTTGGAACCTTGATCATTCTGTTGAACTTTCCAAAGCCCTTAAAGATCGGGATATGGATCTGATCGATGTCTCGTCGGGAGGCATTTCAGGCAATACCAATATGCCGAAAATTCCGCGTGTCCCGGCGTATCAGGCCGCCTTTGCATCCCGTATTCGCAAACAGGCCGATATCATGACCATCGCCGTAGGTGGGATCACAGAGGCGGCGCAGGCCGAAAAGATACTTCAAGATGGTGATGCGGATATGGTCGCCCTCGCCCGTGAACTGCTGTGGAATGCCGATTGGCCCGCACATGCAGCGCAAGACTTGGGCCACGACGACCCATTTGGGTATCAGCCGCACGAATATGCCTATCGTCTCCGTCAGCGCGAGGTGCAGAAATCGATGGAAATCAATCAGGGTGGAACTGAGACCAAAGCAGCTCTCTCGTATTTTCTGGATAATGACACGAGCGGCTAATCTGACTCCACGGATCGACGCGGAGTGGTTAGGCTATCGACAACGCTCAAAACTTAAGCCGTGGACCCAAAATGGACGAAACAGCTCCTAAATCGACGCCCTACTCTATGGATGATCTTCTCAAGATCATGGCCAAGCTGCGCGACCCCGATGGCGGGTGTCCGTGGGATGTGCAACAGGATTTCGCTTCTATTGCGCCCTATACCATCGAAGAAGCCTATGAAGTGGCGGACGCGATCGAGCGCGGTAATCTGGAGGATTTGAAGGGCGAATTGGGCGATCTGTTGTTACAGGTCGTATTCCACGCGCAAATGGCCGCCGAGGCCGGTCATTTTGAATATGCCGACGTGGTGAATGCAATTTCTGAAAAGATGGTGGTCCGTCACCCGCATGTGTTTGGTGATATGTCGGTCGAAGATGCCGATGCACAGACTGCAGCCTGGGAAACGCAAAAAGCGGCCGAGCGCGCGGCTAAGGCCGAAGCGGCGGGACAAGTCCCTTCTGCTCTTGATGATGTCGCCCATGGCCTCCCTGCCTTGATGCGGGCCGAGAAGTTCCAAAAACGTGCGGCGCGGATCGGCTTTGACTGGCCTTCGCCCGTCGAAGTCATCGACCAGGTCCACGAGGAATTGGGCGAAGTGATTGCCGAGATTGACGATGGCGATCCGGATCGTCTCGAGGATGAAATCGGCGATCTATTGTTCACGGTGACCAACCTGGCGCGTAAGCTGGGCGTTGATCCGGAAGTGGCACTCCGCCGCTGTAACGCCAAATTTGAACGTCGCTTTCGCGCAGTTGAGGGATATGCCGCCGACAATGGCCGCACCCTGCCCGACATGACGCTGGATGAGATGCAGGAATTGTGGCTTCGCGTGAAAGCGGATGAGCGCAACTGAATTATTGTTGCGTCAACAACTGCCGCTTAAGCGCATCCATAATGGTAATGTGTTCTATCTCGTTGATACGTCCATGATGGAGCATGAACTCTGCGATATCCGCTTTCGAATACCGGCCCAGCAAATTCCCACCATCCATGATCAGATTCAGGCGGGCGAATTCTTTGGCTGGTTCGTGACACATGAGGCATTTATCTTTGTAAAGTCCCGCAGCACCAGTGACTGATTTCAAGTGTGCGACCAAGGGGATGACTTCGGCAGGATCAAGGTTTCCATGACCTTTGTCTAAAAATGTCTCTAGGTCACGGCCTCGGTTCAAACCAACTACACGACCATCTTCTACCACCAAATGCGTGTCCGCGAATGTCCTGGCGTGGTCTTCATGGCAACGGGTGCATTTCTGCTCGTAGACTTGATGAGGATCAATGGAGTCTGCTGCCGCATTTCCAGCAGCGAAAAGAACCAGAGCAACAAGGACCAGTATTCTGAGCATTTTAGTATTATAGAGTGATTAACCCGCCCGGTCTTAACCTGAGTCAATAAGCTCTAATAGTAGATTGCTTCTTGTTGCGTTAAGCTGAACTTGTTTTATAGCACATGGACTAAATATACTTTCGTCATCCCGGCAGAGGCGCAGCGGATGGCCGGGACCTTGTTTAAAGGTCCCATAGGCAAATAAACTAGTGTCATTCCGGCGCAGGCCGGAATCAACTTTTCAAATAGTTGACCCCGGCCTTCGCCGGGGTGACGACTTAACCAAAGGCTTTCGATGTGACCCCACCCGAAAAAGAAGCCGACCTTCGCCCTTGGCAAGGTCAGTTCGAAGTCAACAACGTGAAGGTTATCGCCGAAACGCACGAGCTTCGGGTGCTGGAATTGACGCTCAATCCTGATGAGTTCGTGCCCTGGCATGCGCATCCTGAAAACCAGGATATCTTTTACTGCATCGAAGGTTTGATCGATGTGCATGAAAAGATGCCGGAAACCGTCAACCGCGTGCCCGTCGGTGAGACCCACACGACGCCCGCCCGTGTCGCGCACTTGGTGCATAATCCGACTGACAAGGTCTCTCGGTTTTTGAATGTTCAGGGGCCGGGGGCGTACGATTACTTGCCCATCGGTAATCAAGAGAACCCAGACTTTACGCCGAAGGCTGTCGGGACCGAGTAGGTCGAATGGGCGCACAGAGTTCACTCAAATGCGCGCCGTCATGCTGAACTGGTTTCAGCATCCATGCTTGAATTCTCTATACCGTTTGTCATCTGAAATGGACCCTGAACCAAGTTCAGGGTGACGTTGTCAAAAAATAGAAAAACAACGTAAAAACAACGACTAAAATGCAATTCTCTATTCTGTTTGCTGCTCTTAATTTAGTCGCGGCCATAACTTTCTATCCAGCACTTTTCCATCCTCTGAGAAGTAAAGTTTTGGCAAATTGAAATGGTAAGTGGCATCAATCAGTGCTCGTCTTGCAACTTCAAAATATTCTCTGTGTGATTTGACCGTTATTTCAGAGGTTCTGGTTGGAGAACCCCTTGGATCGCTAATTGTCGTTGGAAAACCGTTGTTCTCGATGAAGTAGCTCGAATATCGCCCATCATGTCCGAAGAAGATGCTATACTTTTTCCATACGTCAACATCTTCAATTTTTTCTTTTGCGATTAAGTCTAGTCCATTTTCTTGCTTGTCCATTGAAGCGCGGAAAATCGGTAGCAGTTGATCATGCATCATGGACAAAATCATCATTGCGCCAGTCTGCCAATCACTGAAAAAAGTATCCTGAAATTGTCTGAAATCCACAAGATGGACGTTTGTAGCTTCACGAGCCTGTCCTGCACCCGACTGGAATCCTTTTTTAGAAATGATTAAGCCAAAATGTGCGCCCGAGTCAGCGCAAACTGATCGGAATCCATGGACTACATTTTGAGGTATTGATTTGTTCCAATACTTGCACTCGCAGAGAACGACCGTCGGAATAGGTGCAGAAGTTTTGACGGCGTAAACATCTATCGCTGAAGCTCCGCGAACGGTTTCTAACTTATAATTGCGATGGGCTTCATAGCCCATTTCCTGAAAGGCTTGATACACCATAAGCTCAAGATCTTCCCAGTTTGAGGGAGTGTGATCGAAGAAAGCTCTGCTCATGCTGATGCCATATTTTCATGTCTGACTGATGCATGATGATCATAAAGAGCTCGAGCATAATGCCAAACCGTCATTCTGGTGAAGGCCGGAATCAATTTACAAATGGTTGGCCCTGGCCTGCGCCAGGGTGACGGATAAATGATGAAAGGCTATTCAGCCGCCTCTTTGTCTTCGGGCTTATCCAGCAAGAAATCCGGCACGCGGCAGCCGATGGTGCAGCAGCGACCGGGCTGGCGGTCGGCGGGTTTGCCATCGGCGCGTTCCAACAAATCGCGGTCCATCAGCTGCTGGACGATCTCTTTTTTCTCGCCTACCGGATAGTTGCGCCAGATTTCGCGCTTCATGGCCTCAGGTGAGCCGCCCCCATGCAGAGAAATCACGGAATACCATCCACCCTGATGACTGGCGGTCAGGTCTTCAATCAGGCGTGACGTTTGCAGGCGCTGCGATGACGGGATGTCGGGGTGAGCCTGAAGAACATTTGAGAGGACCCCCGCCGTTTCCGGGTTATGGTCTTCATCGGGCCCCGGAAGCGTCACGATCAAGCCGCCTGATACTGTGTGCGCCAAGCGATGCATGTCATAAATCTGCGTTGCCATGAGGAGCTTACCGATGTTGGAAAACACGGGTTCGGGCATGATGTTTCCAGCCCCATCACGAACCCCATAGGTCGAGGCCGCAATGCCCGTGGCATAGAAACCCTCGACAATCTTGATCAGTTCCACCATTTCGTTCCGCAAATGGCTGTGGCGCTCAGGATCAAGTCCGTTGGCTTCGATCATCAACGCCCCTGCCCCGATCAACAGATCACCAAAACCCGCGCGGGCCGCAATGCAGGAATGACGGTGATGGGTCGCGTAGTTATGGGTGATTTGCTCGGACTGCGCCGTTTCGCCGTTCAGGAACACCCGCTCGTGCGGCACAAAGACGTTGTCGAAGATGACCACGCCCGTTGTCTGGCCATAACGCTTGGAAAATACAGCGGCATCTTCGCCGGGGCGTCCGGCGGGACGGCAAACAATGGTAATCCCCTCCGCATCAACTGGCACCGCACAGCAAATCGCAAATGCAGTATCATCGGGTGTCATGGCGCGGCACGGCATCACCAGGAACCCGTGCACATATGGTGCGCTGGTGACAATCGCCTTGGTGCCTGAAATCACGACGCCGTCAGGGCGTTCTTCTACAACATGGACATAGGTGTCGACATTGGCTTGCTGATGGGGTTTTTTAGATCGTTCGCCCTTCGCATCCGTCATGGCGATGGCATAGTTCTTACCGTTTTCTTGGGTCTCGATCATGAAATCACGGAAGCGCTCAAAGTACGATGTGCTTTCCTCGGCATCGCAACGCTTGGTGCCCTGGTACAACCCGTTGAAGGCATCGTGAACCAAATACCGCTGCGCGCAGCCGGCTTCGCGGCACATGATGCGGATGGCTTCGAGTTTGCGCAGTAGATCATCCGACGTGCGATCAATCTGGGTCATGCGTTCAACGGTTTTGCCGGTTTCTTGCTCGACCGCCAGCATTAGTGGCGCCAGTTCCTGATTTGCTGCCATGTCATAGGTGATCCCGATGGCATTGATACCCGGTTGCAGGCGGGGCTCGTCGGCCACGCTTTCAATTCGCGCGCCATCTAAGAACACCCGCGGATTGAGGCTGCGCAGGCTGTCACGATATTCATCGGTGGAGCGGATCATCATGTTGGCTCTCCTTAAATCTTGCCGAGGTCACGCAATACGTTGGCCATATCTACCGTGCGCTGGGCTTTCTCGACGATGGGATAATCGACGAAATAGCCGTCAATCTGAATGGAGGCCAATCCCTCAGCTTCGGCTTTTTCAAACTCGGCGACGATTTTTTCAGACCATGTGATGGAATCAGGGGTTGGTGTGAAGACTTCGTTGGTCACAGGCACTTGGTCCGGGTGAATACACATCTTGCCCTGAAACCCAAGGCCACGAACGTTCTCGCAGGATGCACGAAACGCTTCGTGCTCTTTGATGTGGATGAAGACGGTATCCAGTGGTGGTTCCAATCCACCCAACCGGGACGCTAATACCATTTCGGATCGGATCGGCAGCAATTCATCTTCGGCCAGTGACCACTCCATGCCCAAGTCGCGGGTGTAATCCCCTGCCCCAAATGCAAAGCGTTTGACGCGCGATCCGGCCTGTACCATGTCGCGCAGGTTGGCGGCACCTTTGGCAGTCTCGATGATGGGAAGTAGGTCGATGGAGCCGATTTCGAAACCGCGTTCGCGTTCCAAGTTACTGATGAGCCAGTCAACGGATTTCAAATCTTCGACGCTTTCAAGCTTGGGCAGCATGATACCGTCCAGCCCCTCGCCAACGACGGCGCAGATATCGCCATAGCAATAGGTCGTGTCATAGGCATTCACGCGCACGAAGGCTCCGCCCGAGCGCGGTCGTGTCAGGACTTCTTTGACGATGTCGCGGGTTGCGACTTTTTCAGCGATTGCGACCGCGTCTTCGAGATCGAGGATCACGACATCGGCGTCCAGTTGCAGTGCTTTTTCAACGCGGCGTGGATGATTGCCCGGTGTAAACAAATACGTGCGATGGGCGTGCTTGGTCATATAATTCCCTGTTCTTTCAGTTCGTTTTGTTGGTCTTCGGATAGGCCGAGCTCGTCGCCGTAAATTTGTTTGTTGGCGTTACCGAGTGTAGGTCCCAGCGTCTTTACCTCGCCTGGTGTTTCGGACAATCGTGGCAGAGCGGCTGGCACGGTGATCGGGCCGATCCCGGGCACATCGATGGTGGTCAGGGTGCCGCGCTCCTTGAAATGTGGGTCCGCAAAAATATCGGCGATTGAATTCACTGCACCCGCGGGAACACCGTGATCCGTGCAGATTGCGATGACTTGATCGCGCGGCATGGATTTGGTCCACGCTTCGACCTCTGCCAAGACAATGTCGCGCCCGGCCAGCCGGTTGGCTTGATCGCCGAAACGTTCCAGCAAATCTGGTCTCGCCATTGCTTCTGTCAGACGTTCAAACATTTTGTCTGTGGTACAGGCAATTGCCAGGAACTTGCCATCTCCAGACGGAAAATGCCCATGGGGACAGGCGTTGACGGTGCCGGTGCCCTCTGCCTCACGAACGAAACCATCGCGGGCATAGCGCGGTGCGATCTCATCCAAGGCGCGGAAAATACTTTCGTACAACGCGCAGTCGATCATTTGGCCCTGTCCCGTGGCATCGCGATGCCGTAGCGCCATCATGATCCCGATGCAGCCATACATGCCGGTCATGTAATCGCCAAGTGATGTCGATCCTGGTGTCACTGGGATTTCGCCGGGTATGCCGGACAAATATGTTAGCCCCCCATAAGCATGTGCGATCCGCGCAAAACCTGGGCGATCACGATAAGGGCCTGTTTGACCGTATCCAGACACACGCAACAGCACGAGTTTAGGGTTGATTTCACTCAGGACATCCCATCCCAAACCCCACTTTTCCAACGTGCCAGGGCGGAAGTTTTCGCATACCACGTCAGAAGTTTTCACCAATTTTTTAAATAGGTTAGCGCCCATTTCTGAGTTCAAGTTTAAAGTGATTGAGTTTTTGTTTCGGGCCTCTGTCAGCCAAGCCATGGATTGGTCCGGACCTGCCGTTTTGGTGCCATAGCGTCGCCATGGATCGCCACCCTTTGGATGCTCAATCTTGATCACTTCGGCACCGAATTCACTCATGATGGTTGCGGCAAACGGGGCTGCGATAAAGCTCGCGATATCTAGGACACGGACGCCGTCTAAAGGTTTGGCGGGCATATGTTTTTCCTATGTTGCATCAAAATGGCTGGGCGATGTCTTCCGGTGGCAAGATGGTGGTGCGCTTCATCAAGCGTTGCTCGCTGCTATCAAACGGCTCGCGACGGTGCATCGTTGATGCGTTATCCCACAATAGTGCGTCTCCCAGCACCCAATCGTGGGTATAGACAAACTCATCGCGAACACACCAATCAAACAGGAAATCCAGGGTTTCACGACTGTCATCCGGTTCTAAACCAACAATTTCTATGGTCATGCCGGGACAGATATAAAGCGCCTTTCGGCCCGTGATGGGATGTGTACGAACCAACGGCTGCGCGATATCAGGGGACATTTTCTTTTGGGTCTTGTTGGTCGGCACGCTAAATTGGGCGTTGAATGCCTCATAAGACTGAATGGCTTTTTTGCCGTCGAGCTTGGCTTTCATATCATCGGATAGGGCCTCATACGCCGCTGCCATATCGGCAAAAGAAGTTTGTCCGCCATCACTTGGAAGAATCACCGAATATAGCAGGGAACCCACAGCAGGTTTCGGCAGATAGATTTGATCGTAATGCCAGCCGACCTCGGTATCTGACAGAATACCAATGGCGCGGTCGCCGTCTTTTATATTGGAGATCATCAGGATTTCAGGATTGTCTGGCGAGAGGTATTCGCGCCGCAGATGGATTTCCAAGTCCCCTAGCCCGCGGCTAAAAGCGACCAACTGCTCCTCGGTCAGAACTTGGTTCCGGAACAATAATAATTGGTGCTCGGCCCACAGTTTTTTAACTTCGGCTAGTGTTTCCGGGGCTGTGTCGTTGCCAAGATTGATGCCCTCGACGATGGCACCAAATGTATTGCCAAGACGGCTGACGTTGAATTCCTTTGTCATAGGCCCTCGTCTCCTCCCAAAGACAAAACCGAAAATTCCTACAAATTTAAACAGCGTTTAAAAAATAATTCAATGTTGAATTTGGAGTCAAGTTGCGCTCATAATCTGGCATATTTCAAAAATGGAGTGCCTGATGGCATCACGCCAAACCAGTCAGCGGCAAGAAGCGGTCTCGGAACTGAAACGTGGCCTTATTTTGGACGCAGCGCGAGAAATCTTTGAAACTGATGGGATCGAGGGTGCATCAATCCGCGCCATCGCCAAACGCGCCGGATATACGCCGGGTGCCATATACTTTCATTTCTCTTCAAAAGAAGACATTTACGGTGCGCTCCTTGATCAATCGCTGGATGCCTTGGTGGCGCGAGTCACTAATGCTATTAAGTCCGATGCGTTACCTGCTGATAAAATGTCGCAAGCAGGCCATGCATTCTTTGATTTTTACGCCGAGAACCCGCGCGACCTGGATCTTGGATTTTACTTGTTCCGTGGTGGTATGCGACCGCACGGCTTGGGTACTGATCGTGACCGAGTGCTGAACGAAAAACTACTTTGGGCACTGGCGCCGTTCCGTGCGGCACTCTCCGATATGGGCTGTGATTATGCCGAAGCGGACGAGGAAACAGCAGCATTCTTTGCGCATGTATCTGGGGTTCTTTTGTTGCAACACACAGGCCGGATGTCGTTGTTTGGGGCTCGTGCGCCTGACCTAATCGATGTGTATCTTACAGATGCGCTGGCCCGCGTGGCCCAGCACGTTGGGAAAGAATAACGAATGCAATTCCATCTTGTGCATGCCCACCCCGAGCAGACATCATTCACGGCTGCGATGCGCGACACCATTGTTGACGCTGCCACGGATGCGGGCCACTCGATCACTTTGTCTGATCTATATGCCATGAATTTTAATCCAGTGATGTCTGCTGATGATTTTGGCGAGCGTAAAGACCCGAATCACATGACGTATGCGTTGGAACAACGCCACAATTGGAAAGAAGGCACTATTGCGCCGGGCATCGCATCTGAGATCGAGAAGGTATTGGCCGCGGATGTGCTGGGTTTCACGTTCCCCCTTCAGTGGTTTGGTGTCCCTGCGATTATGAAGGGCTGGATCGAACGTGTGATGATTTCCGGGCCATTTTATGGGGGACGCCGAGTGTATGGCCAAGGCGGCTTGGCAGGCAAACGTGGGTTTGCTGCCTTTGGTCTGGGAGGCCGTCCGCACATGTTTGGTGATGGAGCTATTCATGGGCCATTGGCGACCGGCATGATGAAGCATTTTTTCCAGGGTACCATGGGGTACGTCGGCTTAACGGTGCACGAGCCGTTTATCGCCTGGCACGTGCCGTATGTGTCTGATGAGGATCGTCAGGCGATGCTTGTTGATCTTGCCCATTATATCCAGAATTTGGATTCTCAACCCTTGATCGATATGCCGAATTTGGATGATTTTGATGATCGGTTTCGTCCCAAGTAGTATTTCGCTCAGGTTCGACGTTGACCTACCGGCGAATGGAAGCTTTACGAGAGCTATTCGTTTCAAATGCCAGAGAGCGTTACGTGAACCGACGAAAATTTTTGGGCACATCTGCAGCCCTCGCAACCACAATGATGCTGCCGTTCAAGCTGGGCGCAAGCGCGCGCCCTAAAATCATCAAGGCGGGTTTCGCAGAAGCCGTGTTAATGGGCATGGACAAGCCCAAGACTGCCGTCATGGCTTACAATGCGCAAATTCCAGGGCCGACAATTAGAATCCCGCAGGGTAAGCGAGTCAATTTTCTGGTCAAAAATGGCCTTGATCAGCCAACCAGTGTGCATTGGCATGGCATCAGGCTGGAGAACGGGATGGATGGTGTGCCGGGATTAACCCAAGACCCCATCGCGCCTGGAGAAGACTTTGAATATAACTTTATCGCTCCGGATGCGGGGACGTATTGGTATCATTCGCATGTGAGGTCCTGGGAACAGGTTGGACGCGGCCTCTATGGACCATTGATCGTTGAAGAAACAGCCCCTATCGAAGTGGATAGTGATCACCTATTTGTCGCGGATGATTGGCGTTTAGATGATGCGGGCCAGATCGCAGGGAACTTTGGCCATATGCGTGATGCATCACATGGCGGGCGGCTCGGAAATTGGCTGACCATCAACGGTGCAACCAAACCAACTTTCGTCGCCCGACCGGGGGAGCGGATCAGGCTTCGATGCATATCCGTTGCGAACGCGCGGATCATGGAATTTGCCTTTCCGGGGCTCATTGCACAAATGGTCGCCATTGATGGGCAACCGTTGAGTGCCGCGCGATCGCTTGATAGCGCATTGACCCTGGCACCTGCACAGCGCGCGGACCTAGTTATCGACGTTCCAGTAAATGGCGACAAAGAATACGTGATCAACGAGGTTTCGACGGGCGAGCCTTTGGTAGCGGCATTAGTCGTTGTTTCGGGCGAGCCAATCCGTGCCCATGTTAAAGAACCAGGGTCGTTGATTTTGCCCGCCAATCCCCTGCCCTCATCAATACCGCTTGAAAATGCGTTGGTTGTCGATTTGCACATGGAAGGCGGCGCGATGGGCCAACTCCGCGAAGCGATGTATCAAGGGCAGATGTTTGATCTTCGATCTTTGGTGATGGAAAAAGGCAAAGCTTGGACATTCAACGGCGAAGCTGGCACGACAGTATCACCATTGTTTAAGACCCCCTTCGGGCAGACGGTCACCGTCAACATGATCAACGACACCCGTTGGCCACATGCGATGCATATCCACGGTCATCATTTTCGGGTCATTGAGAAAAATGGAAACCCCGTTTCCAATTCACCCTGGCGCGATACCGAATTGATGGAGCCTGGGGACAAAACCAGTATATCCTTTATCGCTGATAACCCGGGCAAATGGCTTTTTCATTGTCACATGCTAGAACATCACATGGCCGGAATGGGAACATGGTTCGACGTTGGTCTGCCGAGTTAACTTGGCGCACTCTTAAACCAAGATTATGATGGCGCTATGAAATTGATTCCTGGGACACGTCTTATCCGTCGCCTGCGCGCCCTTTCAGTGGTAACCGTGATGCTTGTGCTAACGGGCTGTTACATGCCGATCCGCTTTGATGCGGAAATCGATGTGAGCCGTGGCGGCTATTACGAGTTTTTCTTTGATGGATATTTGGCCAAAGTCCAGCTTTATCAGGGACTTAAAGACGGTGAAATCAACCGTGAGGAAGAGCGCGCGCAGGTAAAGATCATTGAGCAAGACTTTACCCGTGATTCCGCGACCAAGGAATTCGAGTACTTCAAACAGGGCCACTTTAAGGTCAATTACCAGCGATCGGGCGATCTGCTGAAAACGAAGACCATGACGTTCTTTCGTCGCAACGAGTACATCTTAGGAATCGCCTACAATTCCGAGACGCGTCAAATCTCGATGCTCGGAAAATCACTGAAACGCGACATAAAGGATCGTCTGCGTGCTTCTGGTCTGGATTCATCTGGCGAGCTAGGCCTCTTCACCGATGGCGAAGTCGTTAGTCATAACGCAACGACAGTCAGACCTTTCCCATCCAAGGGGCCGGGGTACAAGTTGTATACCTGGAAAATCCAGAACCTGTTGGCGCCCACCCCTTCCCTAAAAATTTAGGTCCGTTAGCTCAATTATTCCCTGGTCAGTCGACGGATAAGGCTGGATGTATCCCAACGCTTGCCGCCCATTCCGATAACTTCACCATAGAATTGATCAACCAGTGCTGTGACTGGCAATAGTGCGCCGTTGGATTTGGATTCTTCTAGTGCTATCCCTAAGTCTTTCCGCATCCATTCAACGGCAAAGCCGAAATCAAATTCGTCTTGAGCCATTGTCTTGCCGCGGTTTTCCATTTGCCATGATCCCGCTGCACCTTTGGAAATACAATCGACGACAAGTTCAGCGTCGAGGCCAGCTTTTTGTGCAAATGCGAGCCCTTCGGATAATCCTTGAACCAAGCCAGCAATGCAAATTTGATTGACCATCTTGGTGATCTGACCCGCGCCGGCGTCGCCCATCAACGTGGTTGCGACGGCGTAGCTATCAATCACCGGCTCTGCTTTGGCAAATGTGGCCGCATCACCACCGACCATCACTGTCAGCTTGCCGTTTTCCGCCCCGGCTTGGCCACCAGATACAGGACCATCTAAAAAGCCAATGCCTTGTTCACCGCACTTTGCGGCAATTTCTCGCGCTACAATCGCCGAGGCCGTTGTGTGGTCACAGTAAATTCCACCTTCGGACATACCTGCTAGAATACCGTCATCACCATAGACCACGGACCGCAGATCATCATCATTGCCAACACATGAAAATACGAACTCGGCACCTTCGGCTGCCTTGGCGGGCGTATCAGCAAAGGATCCGCCGTACTCACCTGCCCATTTTTCAGCCTTTGCGGTGGTGCGGTTGTAAACGGTAACATCGTGACCGTTTTTCTGAAGATGCCCGGCCATAGGGTAACCCATGACGCCCAGACCAATGAATGCTGCTTTTGACATGCTGTCGCCTCGTTTTATTGGAATTCAAAAGAGATATGTAATTCTAGGAACTATACGAGCTCGTGAATGTTGATCAAGCAAATGAGCAACGGAGTATCGTGAGACAATCAATATAAAATGTTCACGGGCGATGAAGGATCGCGAAAAAATTCCCTTCCCAAATCTCGAGCGGCTCTGCGATCAATTTGTTCAGTATGACTTGAACGAGCTTGTCTGTTTTTTGGCGTGTTCGATTACCCAAAACGTGTGGGAAGCAAGTGCGACACACGAGTCCTGTGGAAACTGCCATCTGCCGAATGCTGTCCGGCGTGTAGCTGGTGATATGCGTGATATCACCGAATTGATACTTCAGTCCCCACGGTGAACTTGCATTTGGCATTTTGAGAACGATTTCGCCGTGCGGGGCCATAATTTGGCGAAGTGCAATCAAGAGTTTGTGTCCGTCTTCGGCGGAAAAATGCTCAAGCACATCGAACAAGAAAATGCGGTCGTATAGTTTATCTGATGGTGCATTGTCCAAGAATTTGAAAACATCAATTGCCTGAAAATACTGTCGCACTTGTTCGGGGATGATGTTGGTCAATTTCGGGTCTAGATCGATGGCCCTGATATCCTCGACACCCTTGTGGTGTAGATAATTCAGAAAATGCCCAGTGCCGCAGCCGATTTCCAAACAGGACATGGATTTTTGGACATGACTGGGTTCCCACACTTCCTTGTCAAACCTGGCAATATGCTTCGCATTGAGGTTCGGAGTTTCGTAACCCTTGGCATCACCATATGATTCGTAAAAAACTGACATGCGTTAATTGCTTCTCCATCTTGATGACGATGAATGCGAGTGTTCATTGTTCAGCTAGTGTTTGCAAAAGTGAACCATACACTTACTCGACAAAAAAGTAAGACGTGTAGTCTCGTGACATCCCGTTTGAAGTAAATATTGATTCCATCAGTAATTCTTGATTGCGACGGCTCTTTGGGTGACAACCCACATTATGAAGAAAGATATTCTGATTGCGCCCGAAGAGCCTGTTTCACCCTACAGAGTTTCTGACCTGCCGTTGATCGCGAAGCTTTGTAGAGCGGCGCATCACCAATATCGCAAGAAGTGGTCGAAGCGTTTGGCAAAACGTCCGACGCGGATGGCTTATGATTTTGCGAGAGATGTCTTAAAACTGGGCGGACACGGTCGCGTATATTTGGGCGAGGGTCGAAGTGCCAACTTCGACGCGCGCAAACCCCACTTTGGTAATATCTATTTTGGGAATGAAGCCGCTGGCTACGAACCAGATGTCTCAGCATTGCTGGCGTCATTACTGCAAGGTGATCAAACGTTTTGCGACATCGGTTCAAACTGGGGATATTTCACGTTTTACGCGGCCTCACTGAGCAACTTTACCGGAACTATACATACGTTTGAGCCTGTTCCTGCAACGCGCTCAGATGTCATTGGGTTGCGCGATGGATTTGGCTTGCAAGATCGAATTACCGTCCATGCCACCGCGTTATCCTCAGAGACCGGAACCGTCGAAATGGCTGTTCATGATTCAGAAACAGGCCTAAACCGGATCACTGGCAGTGGCGTCGGGCGTGAAGGTGATGGACGTGAAACAGTGCCTATGTCCCGTTTTGATGATTTGGGTATTGCGCCTGACGTGATTAAGATGGACGTCGAGGATCATGAATTCGAAGCCCTAAGCGGAGCGACAGAGGCTCTTAAAACCGCGAAACCCTTTATTATTGTCGAAAGCTGGCTGACTCCTAGCCAGCCTAGACGCACGCTTCGCGCATTGGAACTATTGGAATCTCATGGCTACGATCTTTACCAACCCTGTTGGCGCGTCACGACAGCAGACGGTGCTGTTATTTTCCCTGAACTTAGTGATCGATTGCCTGGCCCCGATTGTAGATTGGCGCTTGTTCCTTTTCCATCAGAGCAGCGTTTTATGCTCTCGCAGCAAATGAACGTCTTTGCATGTCCAATCGATCGTGAGGACGATTTAACTGCGCTGGGATTTGCGCGTCAAAATATGAAATCATGATGACCAAGAAAGTCCCAACTGTCGCACTTATTGTGATCGCCGCACTGTCGATTGGTATCGTTTCGATGATCGCAATATCGTATTTGGTGTATCCGGGCTACCTGGATACAGGGGAGCCCAACATCGTCGCTCTAGCTTGGCGCTTGTTGGATGGTCATCCGGTGTATTTGCCAGTTGATGATGCAATTCGCACAACGAATGTGTATGGCCCATATCTTTATCTGATCCATTCTGCGGTTTTCGCTGTGTTTGGCGGCAGTGTGTTGATCGGGAAATTGCCAGGAATCTCTGCGCTTGCCATCGCGTTGATTTTGGTTGCCTTTGCGCATCGTGGGCAAGGCAAGATTGCGGTCAGTTTGGCGCTTGCGTATTGCGCGGGCATTGTTGGTTTGAACTTGCCCATGACAATCTGGGACCGACCGGAAACATTTATATTTGCATCTGTGGCGGCTGGCGTTTGTCTGAGCAATCTCGATGCCGATCATCACGGAAAGCAAGTTCGGATTATCGGCTTCGGCGTCTTGATCGGAATATCGATGGGATTAAAGGCTTTTGCACCGATTTATTTCCTGCCGTTTGGGCTTTTGATGTTATTCCGAGATGGCATTATTGCTTGCATTTTAACGGTGATTGTTGCGCTGGTGGTGATTGCAACCCCTTTCACCTTCGATGCTTTTCGACCGCTATATTTGATCGAACTGGTTCAATTGCTATCCGATAAGCCGAATTCCTGGGACGGGCTTATGAAGGTTCTTAGGTATTCACTTTACTACATTGTTCCAGCTTTGATTTTTATAATTCCAGTGTCGCTTAACATGAACCAAACAGAACGCCGTGACAGCCTGTTGTTACTCGGGGGGCTTATGGCCGCAACCGGATTGGTATTTTACCCTGCGCAAAAGCCGGGCGCGGGTATGTACTATCTGATGCCCTTTGCTCCGATTGTCGCCGCGCTTATTGTCCGGGGGCTCTCATCATCTGCAAAACAAGGAGCCATTCTTTGGACAGGCGTTGTTTTGGCATTATTGGTCAACATCTTGGCGGTCCCCGTAGAAAAGCGTTTGTGGCGCGCGTTGGAATGGAAAACGGCCACAGAAGTCGGGCTGGAAATCGACGCTATCGCAGCGTCGCACCCTAACAAGACAATAGAAATTGGCATCGGAAGTGAACATCGCGGTTACCGGAAAACATTCCAACGTACGCGACTGGTTTTCAATGGCCATCCATATACCCTTGATGCATCCACCATTATTGAAACCACTGCCTGGGGAATCGACATCAAACCCGCGACGGTGGCCTTGATTTCAAGTTGCGTGACGGACATTTGGCTGATTCCTGCTGATGAATCTCCATTTGATTGGAATTCATTCTACGGTAACGACACCTATGGCCCAGCCTTCCGAACAGCATTCCACGCAGCTTATCAACGGATAGAGGAAAGAACCCATTTCGATGTTTATGCCTGCCGCTCTTGAATTCACGAAACTGCGTTCGCATCATTTCGTGATCTCGGACACTCTGGGCCAATTCACAACGATTGTACTTCGAATGACGCAACAGCTGGTATTCTGTAAACTGAGAAATACCCTTGGACGTTCAGACCTAATGTTGTATATGCGCGGACAACTTTGACATGCCTCAAACCTATGCTGATTGTCGGATTTGGTCCTTTTATCTTCATCAGGTTTCAATGCACAGGGATACTAAACATGAAGCTCGCTGACTACGTCGTTGATTTCTTGGGCCAGCAAGGAATTGACAAAATCTTTGTTCTATACGGCTCGGCCAATGGCCATTTGATTGACGCGTTTACCCGCGTAGAGAGCACAGACTATGTAGCAACGATGCATGAACAAGGCGCTGGCTTTGCGGCAGAATGTTTCGGTCGTATGCGGGGCATCCCCGGGGCAGCAATTGCGACCAGTGGTCCTGGCGCGCTCAACCTTCTCAATCCGATCGCAAACTGCTTCTACGAATCTGTTCCCTGCATCTTTGTTACGGGAAATATTAACTCCCAATTCATGCGGCCAGATCCAAGTGTTCGCCAGGTAGGTTTTCAGGAAACGGACGTTGTTTCGATTGTCGAATCGATCACGAAACACGCGGTGATGATCACAGATCCAAAAGATATTCGCTACGAACTAGAGAAATCTTTTCACTTGGCAAAAGAGGGCCGTCCGGGACCATGTGTAATTGATATTCCGATTGATATACAAAAAGCTGATATCAACCCCGACGAATTATTCAGCTTTGATACCGTAGCCGCCAGCACTGGGTACGATACTGGGGCCGTTGATCGTCAAATTGAAGAGTATATTGCGGATCTCAAAAAAGCTGAACGTCCAGTGTTGATGGTTGGCGGTGGGGCTAGGATCGGCAATGCCGTTGACTTGGTTCGTGAGATTGCCGAAGTCGCCATGGTCATCGCGTATCCTACTTGGAATGCCTTCGATGTTATCACCTCTGATTTCGAGTATTACGGGGGTCGAATTGGAACATACGGCGGTGCAGGTCGAAATTTTGGTATTCAGAATACCGACTGTTTGATGGCAATCGGAAGTCGTATTTCGGGACGTATCACGGGCGGTAATATTCATACGTTTGCGCGCGAGGCGAAGAAGTTTGTTGTCGATCTTGATGACGCGCTGCTGCAACCACGCCTTCAACAGGTGCCGTTCGATGTAAATATCAAGTGTGATGTGCGCGATTTTTGTACTCGTTTGCTGAAGCGTCTCAAAGAAGAGCGTGCTGCTGGCAATTTGCCAACCCATGAGAAATGGAACGCGCAATGTCGTGAGTGGAGAACAAAGTACGATCCTGTGCGCCCGGAAATGTTTGAGGATGGTGCTTATCAACATGACGGTAAGGAATACGTCCACCCTTATGCGTTCATGCGTCGTTTGTCAGAGAAAATGGGCAAGAATGATGTGCTGGTTTGTGACTTGGGCGGGACTTCGGTTGTTGTTGCACACGCTTTTGAGACCAAGTTTGGTGAATCCTATCTCACCAATAATGGTAATGCCCCAATGGGATTTTCAATGTGTGGTGCGATGGGTGCATGGATGGCTGATCCGGATCGCAATGTCATCGCGATCATCGGTGACGGCGGCATGATCTTGAACATCCAAGAACTTCAAACGATGAAAAACTATGGAATGAAGGTGAAGACTTTCATACTCAACAACCACATTTACGGGATTACGAAGGCCTTTCAGGAAACGAACTTCGAGGGTCGTTGCGAAGCATGTGGTCCTGTCGGGTATAACCCGCCAAACTTCGTCAATGTCGCCAAGGGTTTCGATGTTCAAACCTTTGAAATCGCCAAAAATGCAGAGATTGACCAGATGATTGATCAAGTTATCGCATTCGATGGTCCGGCAGTCTGTGATGTGAACATGCACGAGTATCACACCTACGAGCCACGTATCTTTGGATGGTCCACACCTGTCGAAGATATGTACCCGTACCTGCCACGTGATGAGTTCAAAAAGAACATGTATATTGAGCCTGTTGAAGGCTGGGAGAGCCCGGCGATGCCGGATATCGTAAACCCGAACTCCGCGGTGACGTCGACCGAGGGTACGCGGACGATGGAGTAAATTCAGCCATGTTCTATGAATTGGCTGCATCCAGTTGGGATGATGAAGAACTCGCCGCCATTAAGCGCGTCATTGATAGCGATCGCTATACCATGGGGCCAGAAGTTGCTGCACTTGAAGAAGAGTTCGCAGCATACCACGATAAAAAATATGGCGTGATGGTCAATTCCGGATCAAGCGCCAATCTGATCGCGGTAGCTTCACAGTTTTTCAAAAAAGACAATCCCCTAAAACGTGGCGATGAAGTCATTGTGCCGGCTGTTTCGTGGTCGACAATGTATCATCCGCTTCAGCAGTACGGTCTGAAACTTCGGATTGTTGATATCGATCTCGAGACATTAAATATGGATGTTTCGCAGCTTGAGGATGCGCTGACGCCCAACACGCGCATGATCACGACGGTGTCGATCTTGGGGAACCCCTGTGATTTGGATGTGATGCGTGCATTTTGCGACAAGCACGATTTGATTTTGATGGAAGATAACTGCGAGAGCTTGGACGCTGAACTGAATGGCAAAAAGACGGGTACTTTCGGCGAAGTAAACACCTTCAGCTTCTTTTTCTCACACCATATCGCGACAATGGAAGGCGGCATGGTTCTGACTGATGATCTGGAAACCTATCATCTGTTGAAAGCCCTTCGTGCACACGGGTGGACGCGTGATATTCCTAAAGACTCTCCGGTTTTTGACCGAAAAGACGATGATTTTTTCGAGGCGTATCGGTTTATCCTGCCCGGCTACAATGTGCGACCGATCGAGATGTCGGGGGCAATTGGACGCCATCAGTTGAAAAAGCTGCCAGCGATGACTGCCCAACGTCGCAAAAATCTAACGCTTTTTACTGAGCTATTGGGTAATGACGAGCGCTTCATCATTCAGCGTGAAAATGGTGTTCATTCAAGTTTCTGTTTTCCAATTGTCTTGAATCCGGCCCTAAACATTGACCGCAAACGAGTTTTTGAGGCGTTGGTCGCTGCGGATATTGGCTATCGGATCATCACCGGCGGCTGTATTCTGCGGCATGATGTGATGAAGTATTATGAATATGAAACTGTTGGCGAGATCGCGAACGCATTCATCGCACATGATAACGGTTTCTTTGTCGGCAATCAGCCGCATGATTTGGAGCCACAACTCCGCAAACTATACGAAGTGTTGGACGCAGCTGCACAGCCCGTCTGACCCCGTAACAGATACTGAAAGAGCAAAAATGGCAGAGAAACAACACATCCTGGTCACCGGCGGCGCCGGATATTTGGGTTCCATCATGGTACCTGCGTTCCTGGATGTGGGCTATCGAGTCACAGTGCTTGATAACTTTATGTTTAAACAAAACCCCCTCGCCCATGTTTGCGCCAACCCGGATTTTAATGTTGTGCGTGGCGATGCGCGCGATGAGGCGTTAATTAAATCTCTGATCAAAGACGTGGATGTCGTTATTCCGCTCGCGGCATTGGTTGGTGCCCCGCTGTGTAACAACGATCAAATCGGCACAGTAACGATCAACCGCGATAGCGTTATCATGATGCTCAAGCAATTGTCCGCTGATCAGCGGGTGCTGATGCCAATCACGAATTCCGGTTATGGTATTGGTGAAAAAGGTAAATTCTGCACCGAAGAAACACCGCTTCGACCGATTTCATTGTACGGCACGACCAAAGTTGAGGCCGAGGCTGCTGCCTTGGAACGTGGTAATGCGATCAGCTTTCGCCTGGCGACCGTATTCGGCATGGCACCGCGGTTTCGGCTTGATTTGTTGGTGAACGATTTCGTGTATCGCGCCGTGAATGACCGCGCTGTTGTTCTGTTCGAAGCAGACTTCAAACGCAACTACATCCATATTCGTGATGTCGCAAACGCGTTCCTGCATGGCCTAGAAAACTTCGAAAGAATGAAGAATGAGCCGTATAACGTAGGCCTTTCAGATGCGAACCTATCGAAGCGAGAGTTATGCGAGAAAATCCACGAACACGTTCCATCGTTTGTCTTTATGGAAGCGCCAATCGGTGAAGACCCGGATAAACGCGATTACATCGTGTCCAACGAGAAAATCGAAGCAACTGGATATAGACCGCAGCATTCGCTGGATGATGGCATTCGTGAGCTAATCAAAGGCTACACGATGGTCAAAAATAGCATGTATGGTAACGTTTAATTCATGAGCACACCGCGCCCCGACCTTGTTCTGATTAACCCAGGTGGCCGAGAGTTAGTTTATCAGCAGCTTGGCGGTGACCTGACAGCAATCGAGCCGCCCCTATGGTGTCGCTTGATCGGTGGTTATATCCGCGATAAGGGTCGCGAGATTGTGATCATTGATTCCGAAGCGGAAAACATGGGGTACGAGCGTGTTGCCGCGCGTGTAGCTGAATTGAATCCAAAATTGGTTGGTATGATCGTTTTTGGGCACCAACCATCGGCATCAACGCAGCAAATGGCAGCGGCTGGTGAGACAGTGCGTGCGATTAAAGCCCAAACACCTGATATACCTGTCATCATGGTCGGTGGTCATGTTTCTGCTTTGCCGGAACAAACTTTGAAAGAAGAAAGCGCGGAGTTCGTCTGCAAAGGCGAAGGACCAATCACCGTCAATGCACTGATCGATGCAATTGACGCGGGTGGCTCCGATGATGATTTGGCAGAAGTCCCTGCCCTGGTCTGGATGCGTGATGGAAAGATTACGTTTAACCCAGCGCCGCCATTGATCAAAGATTTGGATGCCGAGTTGCATGGCAATGTCTGGGATTTGCTGCCGATGGAAAAATATCGTGCGCACAACTGGCAATGTTTTGGTGAACTTGAAAACCGTCAACCGTATGCGTCGATTTATACGTCGCTGGGGTGTCCGTACAAATGCGTTTTTTGCTGTATTAACGCACCATTCGATGTGAACCGCTATCGGATGCGCAAACCCGAGGCTGTTGTCGAAGAAATTGCGATGTTGCGCGAAAAGTATGGCGTCAAAACGTTCAAAATGATCGATGAGATGTTTGTATTGAACGAGCGTCATGTGATGGGTGTCTGCAATGGCATCATCGAACGCGGCATTACGGATTTAAACATCTGGGCGTATGCGCGGGTCGATACAGTTAAGTCACACATGTTGGAAAAACTGAAAAAAGCAGGCTTTCAATGGTTGGCGTTGGGAATTGAATCAGGCTCAGAACATGTGCGTGATGGTGCAGAAAAGGCATTCGCACATGATGATATCGTCAACATCGTGCGACAAATTCAAACGGCCGGTATAAAAGTTGCCGCAAATTACATCTTTGGCCTCCCAGATGATGATTTAGAAAGCATGCGCGCCACACTTGATTTGGCAAAAGAGCTAAACTGCGAGTGGGCAAATTTCTACTCGGCTATGGCGTACCCGGGATCGCCGCTCTACGCACTTGCCATCCAGCATGGCTGGCCATTGCCAGAAACGTGGGTGGGATATTCCCAGCACAGTTATGATTGTAAGCCTTTACCCACCGAAAAACTCTCAGCAGCAGAGGTTTTGAAATTCAGAGACAGTGCGTTTCACGAATATTTCGAGGACAAGAGATATCTCGACATGGTGACCCAACATTTTGGTTGGGAAACGCGCAAGCACATTGAAGAAATGGCCGTGCATCGCTTGAAACGTCGGATTGTTGAGGAATTAGAGGCTGCCGAGTGAGCGGGTCGCGTTCCGTTTCTGGTTTATCACAAATTGATGTCGTTGTGCTCGCAGGTGGTCTGGGCACCCGTATCCAGAGTGTTCTGGGCGATACACCCAAATTACTGGCCCCTGTCGGCGATCAAACATATCTGGACCTCTTGTTGGACTGGCTGCAAAGTTTTGGTGCACGGCGCGTAGTTCTCAGCCTCGGGCATTTGGCGGATAAAATTATTGATTACGTGGAAGCTCACCCAAGAGCAGATCTTGATATTATTACTGTCACTGAACCTGAACCGATGGGCACAGCGGGTGCACTTCGGTTTGTCCGTAACCGAGTCACATCTGATGTCGCGCTTGTGATGAACGGCGATAGTTGGATTGACGCTGACTTGGCGGCGTTATGCACGGCACAGGTAAATGGCGACGCAGCGGGCACACTGCTGTGTGTGTGCGTGCCAGATGCAGGGCGTTACGGAAAAATTGATCTTGATGTGAATGGCCGAGTGGCGGCCTTCGCCGAAAAACAAAAAGATGCCGGTCCTGGGTTAATCAATGCAGGTGTTTACGCATTCTCCACCTCTGCGTGGGATATTATTGGGGCGAGCAAGGGACGGTCGCTTGAACGAGATATCTTTGCCAAGCAACCCGATTGCCTTGCTGTGTTCAACGCTGGTGACGTACCTTTTATTGATATTGGTACGCCGGAAAGCTTGGCCCAGGCGGCCGCGTTTATCCAAGCCGCAAAATCATCCTGAGGGGGGATGTATGATTATTTGTCGCACACCATTTCGGGTGTCGTTGTTCGGCGGGGGTACGGATTACCCTGCGTGGTTTGAAAAGCACGGAGGTGCCGTTTTAGGTTTCGCCATAGACAAATATTGTTATATCTCTGCGCGACGGCTACCGCCATTTTTTGAGCATAAGCATCGCATCGTCTATTCGATAGTTGAGAACGTCAAAGCGATTGATGAAATTCAACACCCCGCTGTGCGAGGCGTATTTTCAGATATGAAGGTTGAAGATGGCCTGGAGATTCACCACGATGGTGATTTGCCTGCGCGTTCCGGCCTGGGTTCAAGCTCGTCATTTACGGTTGGTTTGTACAACGTCATATCAGCGCTGAATGGTCGGATTGTATCGAAAAAGGAATTGGCATCAGAAGCCATTCGAATTGAACACAAGGTGATCGAAGAAACTGTGGGGATCCAAGATCAAATCTGGGCTGCCTATGGTGGCTTGAATAGGATTGATTTCCTTAACACAGGCGAGTTTGACGTTCGTCCATGCATCGTCACGAATGATCGCCGACAGGAATTGCAATCTCATCTCTTGTTGGTATTTACGGGGTTGTCCCGACTTGCGCCGGTGATGGCAGAAAAAAAAATCGCCAATCTGGACGCACGCGAAACACAATTGATGGCTATGCGGGAAATGGTCGACGAGGCTGAGGCTATTCTTCAGGACTCGGAGAGACCTATTTGTGAGTTGGGTGCCCTGCTCAACCAATCATGGCAGCTGAAACGTGAACTCGCCGATGGTTTAACTACGCCCTTGATTGACGAAATTTATGAAGCAGCGATGCATGCTGGCGCATCCGGTGGTAAACTGCTGGGGGCTGGCGGTGGCGGGTTCATGTTATTTATCGTCGAACCAGAAAAGCAAAAGGCTGTACGTAACGCATTGAAGGATTTGGTCGCGGTCAAGATTGCAATTGATAATGTTGGTTCTAAAATCGTGGTCTATGAGCCCGGTGGGCTCGAATACGCGTAACCCTCTGACAATTCTTTGGAAAATAACGGTTTCCTTGACAGGCCGTGGCCTCGCGGTTATCCAGCGCATCGACTGAGATGGGGATTTCATGATTAAAGACGAGCGTGATAAGAACAGCAAAATTTCGGTTGTGCTGTCGTTCTGGAACGAGGCTGATGTTCTTGATGAACTGGCGGATCGTTTGGTCGCCATGTTCGAAAAAGAGGGATGCCCGTATGAACTCATTTTCGTCAATGACGCCTCGACCGATGATTCACTTTCTATTCTGAAAAAACGCGCCGAAGCCAATGACGCGATCAAGATCGTAGACATGTCGCGGAATTTCGGTGTTGGCGAGTGTGTGCTGGCCGGTATGGAACATGCTAGTGGTGACGCTGTGGTCTATATGGATACCGACCTGCAGGACCCACCCGAAGTAATTCCAGAATTAATCGCAAAATGGCGTGAGGGCGCGGATTTGGTATACACCAAACGCCTCAGTCGTGACGGAGAAACCGCCTATCGGCTAGCGTTTACCAAGCTTGCCTACAAGATTATTAATTCGGTTTCAGAAATTGAACTGCCAACAGAAGCTGGTGATTTTCGTCTACTGTCCCGCCGTGCAGTCAATCAATTGTTAGCATTACCCGAAGGTGCGCCGTATCTGCGCGGGCTAACCCAGTGGGTTGGATTTGAACGCGCCGAAGTGAAATATCACCGCGCCGCACGTGCTGCAGGTGAGACGCATTTCCCCGGTGTGTTCTCCCGTGGACCTGTGAAGGCCTTCACGGACGGGATCACCTCATTTTCGATGTTCCCGCTTTATTTAGTCATGTACGCCGGGTTGATTGGCACAGGTATGGGAGGTCTGGGGTTCATCTTGACCGGGCTTGCTGCAATATTCGGTTTCTGTTCTTGGGTTATAGTGCTGGTGTTCTTCGCCCTGCTGCTTTGGGGTGGATTGATGATCGGTTTGGGGATCGTCGGATTATATATCGCCCGGATTTACCGGGATGTCCGCGGACGCCCGCGGTACATCGTTAAGGACACCATCAACATTTAAATATAGCTATCAGCGCGTTGGACCAGTGTCCGCCAATTATCCCAATGATCAACATTGCCGGTGATTCCAATGGTGCGCCACGAGATATCGGGCTCAGCTGTGTAAGGTGTTTGATTATCGATGTGATCGGCGCGGCCGCCACATTCGCGGACGATTAGGCAACCTGCCGCGTGATCCCATGGTTTAAGCTTGCTGCCGTAGCGGGCGTGGTCGAGGATACCAAGTGCGATGTCCATATACTCGCGCCCCACACAACGATAGCGCTCAACGACAGTGGGTAACGGTGTGCCATTCATTTCATCTGCTGCACGTTCAAACCGTTTCCGAAGCTTGATACCCGCAGTGAGTTTGGTATCCGCATAGGGTTTGATCTCGCGGATGATATTGGATGATGCACTATTCTCTGATGTCTGATACGCACCATCGCCTTTGACGGCCCAAACGGCATCACCCGACAATGGGTCCAATATCCACCCCGCCAGGGTTTCTTGGTTCTGAACCAATGCGACAATGACCGTAAATGGCGAATTGCCGTGGGCGAAGTTGAATGTGCCATCGACTGGATCGACGATCCAAACAGGATTCTCATCCTTCAGTGCGAGAAGCGTGTCTGGGTTGGCTTCATATCCCTCTTCCCCCAGAATTCGGCTACCAGGGATTAAGGTTGGCAAATACTTGCCGAATGCGTGCTCTGATTCTCGGTCTGCAATTGTGACCAGATCACCAGGGGCTTTTTCAGATATATCACCATCGGCAAGGCTCCGAAACCGCGACATGATTTCGGCTTCAGCAATGTCGCGCATAATATCGAGAACGCTAGTAGGGTTATCCAGAACTTTACGCATCAGTTAATATATAAATCCCGATCTCGGTGATAGGCATCGACGGCATCTTCCAAAATCTTTTGTGCTTCCGTGGAATACTCGCTGCGTTGCTCCAAAACCTGGGTCACAAAAGCTGTAAAGGTCACGGCTTCGCCCTTTCCACGCAATTGAAACTTGGATGCAAAGCCATCCAGTAAGCGGTGGATATGCTCGCGCGCCATTACATTGAGTTGGCGCTTAATGAACTTATGAGTTTGTCGCCAGCGCTGCTGTGCTTCGCTCGTTGCCATGGGATCGACCTTCTACTAGTAGAAAAGTGATGGTTATACCGCTAGGACATCATCTTCGCCAGGGGAAGTTAAAAAATCACTGTAATGACTGGATTTGATTGGGTTAATTCGAGTGTCGGCGAATATCGGTCTCGAATGTTTGCTCAAAACGGGCCGCTGCCTCTGGGGAAATGCGTACGTTCAGCGTCATGCCATTTTCATCATCTGTGCGGTCAATGACCTCGGCACGTTCGTGTAACCAAGCAAGCGCTGCGCCATCTTCATAATTAAGTTCAACTTCGGCACTCAAGAAACCTTGGGTCAGTATACCGTCGATGACATTCAGTAACTCGTCGCAGCCGCGCCCTGTGGCAGCCGAAATGGCAACCGATGTCTGATTGGCAAGCTGCGTTCTGTTTTCGATAAAAACACGATCATCTTCGCTAAAAAGATCGATCTTGTTCAACGCTTCGATCATGGGTTTCTTTGTATCACTGTCAGCATTTTCGCTGAATACTTTCAACTCGCCCAAGACAGTCATGACATCGCGTTTTTGGGCATCTGTATCCGGGTGCGCAACATCGCGAACATGGACGACAATATCGGCTTCGATGACCTCTTCGAGGGTCGCGTGAAATGCATTAACCAGTTCATGGGGCAAGTTTGATACGAACCCCACGGTGTCAGAGATAATGGCGCTCCGCCCACTTGGTAGCGGCAAGCTCCGCATAGTTGGGTCAAGCGTCGCAAACAACTGGTCTTCTGCGACAACCGTCGCCTCGGTTAAACGGTTGAACAGCGTTGATTTGCCTGCGTTGGTATAGCCGACCAGCGCGACGATCGGATGCGGCACCTTGCGCCGGGCAGAACGATGCAGTTCCCGGGTCCGCGCGACATCGACCAAATCCTTCTTAAGGCGATCAATTTTTTGGCGAATGATCCGACGATCGGTTTCGATCTGGGTTTCACCTGGACCACCCATAAAGCCTGCGCCACCGCGTTGACGCTCCAAGTGGGTCCAAGACCGCACCAAGCGGCCCATCTGATAAGACAACTGGGCCAAATCGACTTGCATACGTCCTTCGCGGGTTCGCGCCCGAGCACCAAAAATCTCTAGGATCAGCCCGGTTCTATCTATGACCTTGGTGTCCCATTCACGCTCAAGGTTGCGTTGCTGAACGGGCGTTAATTCGGCATCTACAATGGCGACTGGGTCCGCCCCATCATCATCGCTATGGCGCAGCGTATCGAACACATCTGCAATACGATCAATCGCGCCCTGCCCCATCAGTGTTGATGCACGAGGCCGTTTGACGATAAATGCGTCGCTATGCAGGATTTCCAAGTCAATCGCCCGCGCCAGCCCCTCTGCTTCGTGTAAGCGTGCTTCTAGGCTCCGAGCGGCATCGGTACCACCGGAAACATCGGGATGAATGACAACGCAGCGCTCTTGAATTGGGCGCCGGTCTATGAAGCCAATATTGGAACTAGTCACGCATCCTCGGTGTCGACATCCTTTTCAGGGTCAAAAAGTTGGACCGGAGTCGATGGCATGATGGTTGAAATCGCATGCTTGTAGACAAGCTGCGTATGTCCATCGCGTCGCAACAGGATCGAGAAGTTATCAAACCAGGTCACGATCCCTTGCAGTTTTACGCCGTTGACCAAAAACACCGTCACAGGTGTCTTATTCTTACGGATGTAGTTTAAAAATACGTCCTGCACGTTTTGGGGTTTATCTGAGGACATTTTTTTCCCCCTAGGTTATTGCGGCCGGATTGTCTGCGGCCTTGTTTCATTAATAGGCGAACAATCGCCAGTGATTAGTCAGTGATTAGTAATTTCTGGATGGAAGACTACAGTGTCCGTAGAAAATTGCAAAGGTAGTGACACGAGGAAAAATGCATGGCCGGCGGGTGGTGAGGAAATTCACCATCAACTGGGGCTTCTGTCCGTATTAAAATCGGATGACAACCTGCGTTCATGCCGCAAGTCATATCGATATCGGCATCGCCCACAAACCAAACATGAGGGCCGGGTTCATGTTCTCCAGGTTTCAATGCCATCAACACGGGGGCCGGGTCCGGTTTGTCTTTGGGTGCATCCAGTGCCCCCACAATTTTCGCGAAGAAGCGCGTCCAGTTCAGGTTGTCGGCTTCTTCACGCAAAAAACTGCCGGTTTTGTTGGAAACCACGCTTTGATAAATACCCAACTCATGAATGATTTGAAGGAGCTCCGCAGCACCTTCTGCTGCAACCACCTGCGACGCATGGATTTCGGCATACCGGGCGTAAAACACCTCCCCTGCCTTTTCCCATTCATCGCCAAATATCGGCGGGAAGCTGTCGCGCATAGAATGCCGCACACGTTCCTTGGTTTGCGCCAATGTCCATTCAGGTTTGTCAAAGGAGCGAAACGTTGTGTTCAAGGCGTCATGAATCACAGGCCAACTATCGACCAGGGTATTGTCCCAATCAAATATGATGGCTTGCGGCTTGGTTCTGATGGGGCTGCCCAATGGGTCCGTCATAGGTCGTATACTTCAATGATAAAAAAATAACGCTTAGAAGAACTCAAGCTGGACCGAGAACATCTTCTCGACTTTACGAATCACGTCAGCCTCGGCAAACAAGACAACTCGGTCGCCCGCTTCGATGATCGTGCCGCCGCTTGGATAGATTGTTTTTTCGCCGCGATAGATTGCACCGATCAATACGCCTTGGGGCAGTTTGGTATCGCGGAGTGGCAATCCAACTAATTCTGATGTTTGCAGCGCTTCAGCCTCAATCAACTCGCCAAAATCTTCGCGCAAGGTGTGGACGGAGTGAATGCGGCCCCGGCGCACATGCTGCAAGATCTTTGATACCGTGATGTTACGCGGACTCACGGTGACATCAATCCCGATGGAGCCAACTAAGTCTTCGTAACCCGCGTTGTTGACCAATGTAATGGCGCGCTTCGATCCAAATCGTTTCGCCAACAAGCTTGCTAGAATATTGGTTTCGTCATCATTGGTGACCGCGACAATGGTCTCGGTCTGGGCCACATTTGCCTCATCCAAGATTTCCTGATCGATCACGCTGCCATTGATGACGATTGTATTTTCCAGTTCGCCGGCGATGAATTCGGCACGTTCCTTATTGTGCTCTATTAACTTAGCCCGAACCCACTGATGATTTTCTTCTAGTTCTTTAGCCAGGAACAATCCGATATTGCCGCCACCAAAAATCAGAAGTGAGCGTGCTTCACGCTCTTCGTGACCAAAGGCGGCCATGGCGCGATCCACATGCTCGCTATCAACGACAAGATAAACCTCGTCGTTTTCAAGCATCTGATCATCACCCTTTGGCGTGAACGATTGGCCTTCGCGCACGATCCCGACAATCACGATGTTCATATCTGGGAACAACTTGGATAACTGTCTGAGAGGCGTGTTGACCAGCGGGCAGCCAGGGTCGCAACGGACTCCAAGTAACTTCACTTTGTTATCTACCAGCGGGATCATTTCAAAAGCCCCCGGGACTTCCAAACGGCGAATCACGGCACGGGCGACTTCGATTTCTGGTGAGATGATCACATCAATTGGAATATGATCGCGCGAGAACATGTTGGCCCACATCGGCTGTAGGTAACTTTGGCTGCGAATCCGGGCGATTTTTGTCGGGACTCCGAACAAACTATGCGCGATCTGACAGGCCACCATATTGGTCTCGTCAGCCAGGGTCACAGCGATCAACAAATCAGCATCCTCGATACCAGCACGCTCTAACACGTCTGGATGAGAGCCATGCCCGACGACGCCATTCACATCGTGTGCATCGGAAATTTGACGCACCAGCGTTTCCGATTGATCGACGATTGTGACGTCATGATTTTCGAGCGCCAAATGACGTGCGATGTTTGAACCCACTTGCCCTGCGCCGCAAACGACAACCTTCATCGCACTTCACCCATCACATCTTTTTTCGTGATCATCGTGTTATTCATGGAAGACTATTGCTTGTCTTGGCCACGAACGCCAAGCGATTTTAGTTTCCGGTGCAATGCGGATCGTTCCATGCCGACGAACTGGGCGGTATGAGAAATATTTCCGCCAAAGCGTTCCACTTGCGCCAACAAGTACTCGCGTTCAAACATTTCACGCGCATCACGAAGTGGTAACGACATCATTTCTGCATTGCGTTCCATATTAACAGATGGGGCACCCCCAGTAATTTCAGGGGGAAGCATAGCACTGGTTATAGGTTGTGTGCTGTCTCCGGGCGCCATGATCAACAAGCGTTCAACCACGTTGCGAAGCTCTCGCACGTTTCCAGGCCAACCATATGTTTGAAGTGCGACGATGGCATCTTCCCCAAATGTCCGGGGAATTTGACCCGACGTAGTGGCGGCAGCTTGCATGAAGTGCGCGGCCAATAGTGGGATGTCGTCTCGTCTTTCGATTAATGCCGGGACATTGATTGGGACCACGTTCAGTCGGTAGAACAAATCCTCGCGGAAGTTGCCCTCGTTAATTTCAGCGGTCAGATCTTTGGTTGTTGAAGCTATGACTCGGACGTCGACCTCTACCCTACTTGAGCCGCCTACTCTCTCGAATATTTGCTCTTGGAGGACACGCACGATCTTGCCTTGGGTTTCCAGCGGCATATCGCCGATCTCATCTAGCAAGAGCGTTCCCATATGGGCGCGCTCAAACATACCGACTTTGCGCGGAGTATCCTCGCTACCTTCTGTGCCAAATAGCTCTGTTTCCATACGATCTGGATGCATTGCTGCACAATTGATGGCCTGAAATGGCCCGTCCGCTCGGCGTGACATGGCATGAAGCATACGTGCGATGACTTCTTTGCCCGATCCAGGTGGGCCAGAAATAATAATCCGAGAATTTGTCGGTGCCGCTCGTTCGATCGCTTGGCGCACGTCCTTCATCGGAGTGGACGATCCGACTAGGTCCAGTGGTGCGCCGGCGCGCATGCGTAGTTCGGCATTCTCGCGGCGTAATTTCGACGCTTCAATCGCTCGAGCAATCAGCAGCATCAGTCGATCCGCGGTAAACGGTTTTTCGATAAAATCATAGGCCCCGTCTTGGATGGCCTTCACCGCGGTCTCCACTGTGCCGTGACCACTCATCATCAACACTGGGACATCTGGGTGATCCGCTTTGATGGCTTCCAAGATGCCCAAGCCGTCCAATTCGCTGCCCTGCAACCAGATGTCCAATAGTACCAAACCAGGTTGGCGTTGTTTGACCGCCTCAAGCGCTTGTTGGGAATTGGCTGCCTCGCGGATGACATAACCTTCGTCTTCAAGGATTTCTCCGGTCAGCGTTCGAATGTCGCGCTCATCATCGACGATCAGAATATCGGTCGCCATTTTAACTTCCTTGTGTTGTAAGTCTTACGAGGATGATGCGACGGCAGGTGCATCCGACCCGTCTCTATTTTCTCGCGCGTTTGCATCAGAGTCCACCATTGGCAACATGATTGTAATCTCCGCGCCCCGTGGCTGGCGATCTCGAAGTTCCAATGTGCCGCTATGCTCCTCCACAATTTTCTTAACGATGGCGAGGCCCAATCCCGTCCCCTTTGCGCGTGTGGTTACATAGGGTTCTGTTAGGCGGCTGCGATCCTCTGATGGCAACCCGCGACCATCGTCTTCAATGACAATCCGAACATGCTGCTGATCTTCTGTTACCGTCAAATTCAGCCGAACAATGCCGACGACATCGTCTTGGTTGTCTTGCCGAGCTCCTTCGATAGACTCAGCCGCGTTTTTCATCAAGTTGGTCAGCACGCGAGAGATCTGACGGCTATCGCAATTCAGTGTCACGTCGTCATCAGGGATGTTCATTTCGTAGTTGATATCGTCGCCCCGGTTTTGTTCTAAGAACACGGCCTGTCGGCAAAGTTCGGAGAAATTTTCGGGATGAATCTCGGGTTGAGGCATTCGTGCAAATGACGAGAATTCGTCGACCATGCGTCCGATATCTCCGACCTGTCGGACAATGGTATCGGTACATTTTTTAAATGTCTCAGGGTCACTTTGAATTTCTTTTAGATACTTCCGGTTGAGACGCTCTGCCGATAATTGAATGGGCGTCAAAGGGTTCTTAATCTCGTGTGCGATCCGCCGAGCGACATCAGCCCAGGCCGCTTTGCGCTGGGCCGAAAGCAAATCTGTCACATCATCAAAGGTCACAACATATCCAATGATGCGACCATCTATTCGCTCCGCCGCGACGCGCACCAGAAAGGTCTTATGGGTGTTGTCGTGCGTAATCGACACTTCTGATTGCTGCAATCGGTCCGGGCGCTCAGCAGATGCATTGAGACTTTCTGCGAGTTCAGGAATGACGTCGCCCAAGCGCTCGTTGATATGCTGGTCAAAGTCCACGTTCAAAAGTTCAAACGCAGATTTGTTTGGCAGGTTGATGCGCTGTTCACCGTCTAAACCAATTACACCGGCGGAAACGCCGGCCAGCACAGCTTCTGTGAATCGTCTTCTCTCGTCCAATTCAGTATTGGCGGCAATAAGTCCATCTTGTTGCGAGGCAATGCGCGCTGTCATGTTGTTGAATGCCTTGCTGAGAACCCCGATCTCATCACCGCGGGAAATATCATCAACACGGGTCGTAAGATCGCCTTTGGAAACTTTGTCGGCGGCGCCAATCAGCTTGATAACAGGTTCAGCCAATTGTGCTGAGAATGTCATCCCAATCCAAGTCGCGGCCAATAGGAGAATCAAAACAGCAATCATATAGATCAATACAAAGCTGAATTGGACACCACTTCGTGTTTCTTCCAATTGATTGTACTCGTCCACCGATTGTTGAATGCCCGATATGTGTTGCAGCACGCGTGGATCGACAAATTTCTCAATCAGCAAGTAGGTCCCTACAAATCTATTCAGGCGAACCAGTGCTCGAACCTTGTCGTCGCGTCCCGAAGCCAGTAATGCGACTTCACCTTTGTCAGCACTTTCGTACGCCTCTGCTGGGATGTCCTCTACGACAGTAGAAATTGCGAAATCAGATCGCGCTACAATGTTTCCGACGCGATCAATGACCATGGCTTCTGGTAGCGCGCGACGGCTAGCCTCCCCGGTGAGGACGCTAGAAAATTCCCAGGGGCGTTGGATCAGTGTTGGCGCGTTTTGATCAAGTACAGCTGCTAAACTGTAGGCTTGGCTTGCAATGCTCTCGCGGTGCTCCTTGAGATATGCTTGTGTGACCCCGACCGAGTCACGAAGCGCTTTTGATACGCGTTCGTTAAACCATGCTTCCAGTCCGAAATTCAGAAACGAATACGAAAATATTGCGATGAGCACCGCGGGCGTAACCGCGATCATCGCAAACAGCATGACCAGGCGTCCTTGCAAACCAGCGCCTGCAGCGCCAGTTTGTCGTGCACGCCATAAGTTAATCACGCGTCGCGCCACCACGATGGTCAGCAACACCAGCAAGATGCCATCCAGGATCAAAAGCCATTTCAGCAAGTCCGCTTTCTCGCGTATCGCTGCTGTATCGGTCATCAATGCGACGGTTGCGATTCCTGCGCCCGCTGACAGCGCGGCCAATAGAAAAGCCAACTTACGCTGATGACTGCTGTCCAACACCCAACGACGGATACGTGCTGTGCTTGCTGTTTCTGTCATCCTGCGCCCTTGATGATTGGAATTCTAAGTTCTCGGATTTTTTTACGAAGTGTATTTCGGTTGAGGCCCAAGACCTCCGCCGCTTTAACTTGATTGCCTCGGGTCGCTTGCAGAGTTTGCAAAATCAGAGGTCGTTCAACCTCGTGCAAAATTCGGTTGTACAAGCCCGCAGTGGGTAGCGAACCATCATGCGCATTGAAATATGTCCGCAAATGGCCATCCACTGCATCGGCTAGGCCGCCACTGGCCGATGCAGGGCTTTCTGATTGGGTCGTACCGTCATTCAATTCGGTCCGAATAATTTCCGCACCAATGACCTCTTCTGAGTATAAGGCAGCTAGGCGCTGTACCAAATTCTCTAACTCACGCACATTTCCAGGCCAGGGGTGATCTTTGAAAAGTTCAATGGCTTCCGGTTCGATAATCTTCCACGGCAATCCATTATTCGCGGCGCGGGCCAAGAAATGTCGCACGAGCTCAGGGATATCCTCGACACGATCACGTAAAGCAGGCAATCGGATGGGAACAACATTCAATCGAAAGAACAAATCCTCACGGAACAAACCGCGTCGGATCAGACGTTTTAAATCGTGATGGGTGGCCGCGATGACCCGTGTATCCGCCTTTATCGCCGTACGCCCACCGACCGAGGTATATTCACCCTCTTGCAGGACACGCAGCAATCTGGTTTGCGCCTCCATCGGCATGTCACCGATTTCATCCAAAAACAACGTACCGCCATTGGCTTGTTCGAAACGTCCGACGTTGCGGTTGACCGCCCCGGTGAAGGACCCTTTTTCGTGACCAAACAGTTCACTTTCGATGAGTTCTCGTGGAATCGCTGCCATGTTGACGGCAACAAAGGGCATCGATTTTCGTTTGCCGTAATCGTGCAAAGCACGGGCCACCAATTCTTTCCCTGTGCCAGACTCTCCCGTGATCATTACGGTTAGGTCCGTCGGCATCAGGCGCGCCAGTGTACGATAAATCTCCTGCATTGCCTGAGAGCGACCAATTAGCGGCAAGGCCTCCTCGACTTCGTATGTCTCGTGTTCTGACGACAGTGATGATTGCGTTCGATTATCCAATCCGCGTTTCACGATCGAGACAAGTTCAGCTAGATCAAATGGTTTTGGCAGATATTCAAACGCACCACGCTCTGTTGCTTTGACAGCGGTCAGCAGCGTGTTTTGTGCGCTCATGACAACGATCCGAAGATTGGGCCGGATGCGGCGAATTTTTGGCACCAAGTCGAGACCATTTTCATCAGGCATGATGACATCAGTGATCACCAAATCACCCTCGCCTTCTTCGACCCACTGCCACAACGTCGATGCGTTGCCCGTGGTTCGCACGTCAAACCCAGCACGAGAAAGAGCCTGAGTGACGACCATTCGTATCCCTTCGTCATCGTCGGCGACGAGAATTGTAGCTCCTTCACTCATCGGTAGAGTTTTCCTTATACATCGGCAACATCACTCGGAATGTGGTGCGACCTGGAATGCTATCGAATTCGATGACGCCACCATGATCTCCAACAATCTTTGCGACCAAAGCGAGGCCTAAGCCACTGCCGTTTGGTTTCGAGGTGACAAACGCGTCAAACAGATAGCGCTTCATGTCATCGGGAATACCTGGTCCATTGTCCCGAATCCAGACTGTCAGCGGCAGATGCACACGGGTTTTGACCCCCGGTAACGCAAATCGAACGCCTTGGCTGTAGGCCGTCCCCAAGGTGATTTCGCCACCCACACCGCCGACGGCCTCTGCCGCGTTTTTGACGAGGTTCAAGAACACCTGCACGAGTTGATCATGATTGCCGCGCACGGCTGGTATCGACGGATCAAAAACGTTATGAAAACGAACGTGATGGCCAAATCCAGCTTCGGCAAGACGCTGCACGCGATCCAAAACTTTGTGGATGTTGACGGCTTCCAGTTCCAATGGTGTGCGATCCGAGAAAACCTCCATGCGATCCACAAGGCCGACAATGCGATCAGCCTCGTCACGGATCAACTTGGTGAGCTTTTGATCTTCTTCGTTTAACGAAGAGTCGAGTAATTGCGCCGCGCCGCGAATACCGGAAAGCGGATTTTTGACCTCGTGCGCCAACATCGCTGCCATGCCCGTTACAGAGCGCGCAGCCCCCATGTGATTGAGTTGATTGTTGATCTTCTCGGCAATCGAACGCTGCTGGATCACAACGGCCACGGCACCCGGTTCCTCGGCTATAGATGATGCCTGCACATCGACCGAATGACTTCCGATGCGCGGTGTTTCCAATTTTACGTCGTATTCCGCGACCACACTGCCGAAGCGACGTGCCTGATCAATGAGACCTAAAACGGGACTGCCGGGTGGCAAAAGCTCTTCGATGGTCTTGCTGCATAGGTAAGTGGAACTGCCTCGCAGCAACTGTTCGGCGGCTTGGTTTACGCGACAGATATTGTTGTGTTGATCAAGCACAACAACGGTGTTTGCCAATGCATTCAGGACGGAGTCCGCTTTGATATCAACCGTTTGATCCAGTGGGGTGATTGCGGCTCCCTCCTGGCTCATGATTAAGCAGCCAATTGGTCAAGAGCTGCAGCGTAAAAGTCCTTGATAGTGCGCATAACTTCATGATGGTCTGTCATCTTATTAACTTGCGACCTGAACTCAGCCGAATCTCGTAACCCTTTGGAATACCAGCCTATATGCTTGCGCGCGATGCGAATGCCAGGTTCGATGCCGTAGTGTTCCAGAATATCTTCGTAGTGGGTCAATACGGTCTGCATTTGATCCTCAAGCTCGGGCTCCGGAAGTTCTCCGCCGGTGTCCAGATAGTGCTGAACTTGGGCTGGGAACCAGGGACGCCCATAAGTGCCGCGCCCAATCAAACACCCATCGGCTCCAGATTGTGCGAGTGCATTCTCTGCGTCGGCTAAGGTATTTATGTCGCCATTGCAGAAAACCGGCAGGCTTACTGCCTCTTTGACGTTGCGGATATACTCCCAATCCGAGTGCCCCTTATAGAATTGGCATCGTGTCCGGCCATGAACTGCGAGCGCTTGGATACCGCTTTCTTCTGCGATGCGGGCCAATTCAGGTGCGTTGCGGGTGCTATCATCCCAGCCTGTACGCATTTTCAATGTCACAGGGATATCCACGGCCTTCACGGTGGCTTCTAGTAACTTTCCAGCATGCACCAGGTCACGCATCAAGGCTGATCCCGCGTCGCCGTTGGTCACCTTCTTAACGGGACACCCCATGTTGATATCAATCAGCGCAGCCCCGCGTGCTTCATTGAGTCTTGCTGCTTCTGCCATCACGTCAGGTTCACAACCGGCCAACTGAACGGACATCGGATGCTCTTCGGCGCAGTGAGTGGCCATTTTCATGGTTTTTCTCGCCGCATGAACCATCGCCTTTGAGGCAATCATCTCTGATACCACTAAGCCCACACCCCAGCGCTTAACCAAGCGTCGGAAAGGCATATCTGTAACACCTGACATAGGTGCGAGGACGACTTGGCCGTCCAATTCAACAGGACCGATTTTGATTGGTTTTAGGGAGGTCACGCTGTCTTCGCTCCATAATAGCAAGAATTGCCCACAAATTAGGCAATTATGCTAGATATGCAACGACTTTCGGCGTCTGACAGGGCTATCCGATCAGGACGTCACTGACGAATTTGACACCAGGATATGCAAGTGTGAGTAACAAATAGGCTAACAAGACGATCCTTGCCGCACGCCTTCCACGCATCCCATAACGTGCCTGGGTGATCAATAGGCCACCAATCATGACAAACGCACCCACTGTGAATACCGTTTTGTGGTCCATCACCAAAAGGCTTGGGCCATCAGCGACATTTAATGCAATGCCGCTGAGCATACCTAAACCGAGTACGATCTCTCCGACGGTCAGGAACACTGTGACCAAGCGGTCGCAATCTGTGATCGCCGGGAGCCGCCCCTCAAGCGCTGGTTTTGTTTTGTTTTTGAGCGCGCGTTCTTGGATGAATGCGGCCAATCCGGCGATGGCACTGAGCGTCACCAACGCATATGTAACAACGGCGAAACCAATGTGCAGGACCAGCCATTGCGATCCACCGTCTGCTTCCATGCCAACCGGAGGCGTGTGCTGCCAAACGAATCCGATTGCGGCCAATACAAGCATGTAAGCCGCAAAAAGTGCGATAAGACGCCAAGCATCGCGAACGACCGTCGAAAACAAAATAAAGATCAATGCTGTTGCAGCCATGGTGACCCAGATCGAGGTTGCAAAATCGATCTGCCATTCGCCGTGAGATCGTGCGAACACCGCGTACGCGGGGCCAATGCATGCCATGCCCGCTACCATCCAGAACGTACTGTCGACGGCTGGGCGCTGGCGCAGCCCATACAGCAACGCCGGTAAAACGGACGCGATTACGATAATTCCTAAAACAATGCTCGTCGACATGGCCGCACCTTCGCGCCGGGTCAGGCTTTTGGCAAGTGATGTTTGGCGATATATGTGTGCTCACGCCAAAGCCTGATTTGTACCCTTGATAGCATAGGATAACCTTGGCAGTCGTTGCGTTCGAGGGTAATTCTCTCATGATTGATATCGTTAGGACAGGATACTTGAATTGATGGGCGGAACAGCCGTTATTGTTGTTGCAGCAGGAAGCGGCAAACGCTTTGGCTCTGACATGCCAAAGCAGTATCTCATGCTCAATGGTGCGCCGGTCATTCGCCATTGTGTGCAGACCTTTAACGAGCATCCTGGAATTGATTTCGTCCAGCCTGTCATTCGAATGTCCGATCATGAAGATATTACGGACGCGCTGCGTGGATTGGACTATTTGCCCGCTGTAGAGGGAGGTGAAGAACGTCAGGACTCCGTTCGTAATGGTTTAACTGCGCTGGTGGGTTTAAAGCCAGACAAAGTTCTCATCCACGATGGTGCCAGACCGTTTGTGGATCCGGATATGATCGACCGAGTGTTGGCAGCACTTGAAACATCATCGGCAGTTATTCCGGCAGTTCCTGTGGTTGATACCTTGAAACGAACCGACCCAGATTTGGCCGTTGTCGATACGGTCAGCCGAACAAACCTATGGCGCGCGCAAACGCCGCAAGGCTTTGGTTTCTTGGATTTATCTAAAGCCCATGTTCAAGCCGTCGGACACGCCCTGACAGATGATGCTGCTGTGATGGAAGCTGCCGGGCACAAGGTGCAGATCGTCCCAGGTGACGAGAACAACATCAAAGTCACGAGCCCCGAAGATCTCGCACGTTTGGAGGCGATTATGGATTCGACCACCCTACCCCAGACAAGAACAGTTCGACCACAATTTCGTGTCGGGAGTGGTTACGATGTTCATCGCTCGGAACCGGGTAAAGAGATTATTCTGGGCGGGGTTACCATTCCGAGCGACATTTCATTGATGGGGCATTCCGATGCTGATGTTGCTTTACACGCCATCACCGACGCGATTTTGGGCGCGGTTGCGAATGGCGATATTGGCAGCCATTTTCCGCCGTCTGACGAGCGTTGGCGCGGTGCGTCGTCTGACCAATTTTTGGTCCATGCATGCGCGCTGATGGCTGAGGCAGGATTCGGCTTAAGCAACATCGATCTAACCATTATTTGTGAAAGACCGAAAATAGGCCCGCATCGTGATGCGATTCGAGCAAGTATCGCTGAGATAGTCGATATTGAGATTGATATGATCTCGGTGAAGGCAACCACAACGGAACGATTGGGCTTCACAGGCCGCGGTGAAGGAATCGCCGCTGACGCCACGGTTCTGGTTCAGCGTTTGAGAGAATAAACCCAAGTGTTGTTCATTCGTTGACCCTGACGGTTGATGAGTTACATTTTAATGATCGGGGTTTCTCGGTTTAACGCGGACATGCGCTTACGGGGGTGTGCTACGCATGCAGCCCAAATACATATTTGGAGAGGTCGAAATCCTATTGGTCGACAGCGACCTGGGATCCAGAAATGGTGTTCGCACAATTCTGTCCAACAACGGCTTCAGCAATGTGATCTTGGGGACAGAGCTGTCCAAGATCCGTGATGTGCTCAGTAGCGGAATGCCCGATCTGATAATCTCAGGTGTTGATTTCCCTGACGGCAACATAACCGACGTGCTGCCCGATATTCGTAACAGCAAATTGGGTCATAACCCGTTTATTCCTGTAATCGTGATGCTTGGGCAAACCACGCCTGACTTGATCGCTAAACTGATGAATGCTGGTCCTGATGACGTAGTGATGAAACCGATCTCGACCAAAGGTTTGCTGCAACGCATGCACAAGCAGATTCACAAGCGTCGCCCCTTCATCGTGACTGATAAGTACTTAGGCCCCGCACGCAAAGGTGACGATACCTCTCGGGGGGGGTGATCCGCCGAACCCGCTACATGTCAAAGCGACTGGCGGCAAAGCCAGCTTCATGGAAATCGAGCGAATGATCGAAGATGCCATCCAGACGGTGGAAGAGCGCAAACTTGAAAACCAGGGCCCCGAGATCGCGGCATTGGTGGGAAGATTGGCCCCCATGCTTGATAAGCCGCAGATCACACCATCATCCATCGGCGGGTTAAACATGTTGATTGATTTGAATATGCAAGTGATCAGCCAGTTAGAGGGTAGCAGATACAGCCACGTCCAAGAGCTATGTCAGGCCCTGATCACTGTCTCGAAGAGACTGGCAGAGACGCCTAAAGGCACGGCACCTGACCCGCAACAAGTAAAGTTGTTAAAGCCCCTCTCACAGGCCATTCAGGCGGGCTTTGCTGGCGGGATTAACTCAGCCGAAGCGGCACGTATGATTGTCAAACAGATCGGTGTTGGTTAGCCCGTTTGAGGCTGTGTTTCCTTTTTTATCCAATCGATGAATTCTGCGCTGCCGCCTGTGATCGGCAGCGCCACTACACACGGGCATTCGTATTCATGCTCTGTGATAATGATGGCGGTGGCATTTTCGACCAAACCCGCCCGTGTTTTTGCGAATAATATTGCCTCGGCCTCTTCCTGAATTTCCCCCTGCCAGGAAAATACAGACGTGACGTTGTCCATCACGTTCGCACAAGCCACCAGATTTGACTTTACCAACACATGACCGATACGAATGCCCTCCTCTTTGTTCGGAACAGTCACATAGAGTGTGACCGGGTCATTGAGGTGTTGTTCGGTCATTTTACTTCTCCATCTTCCGCACCGCGAAAAAGTAACGTACCATAGTTTGCAATCAAGAATGAAAGCACCGAAAAAATGGTGCAACAACGGGGCGATAGAAATGAGCGACGGGGACCTAGAGGTCGACGAGTATGTCGATGAACAGAATACCAATACTGACAAAAAAAACGAGAGCGTCACTGTCAGACCCAGTGAAACGCAATTACTATGGTTGCAGCGTGGTTTAGATCAGGCGGGTGGCAAGCTGCCCTTGTTTGATCGTATCGGGCAAAAGGTTAGTGAAAAAACCGTGCGCAGCTGCATTCGGCAGGGCTGGGCCGAACCATGGTTCAATAACCCGATCAAGCCTGATTGGCTGGTATGCCGTCTGACTGATGCGGGGCGCGAGTTGGCTTCGAGTTCTCCAATGATACCGGACGAGGACATCTAGCCTTCATGTCGGGCGACGAGACGAAACCAGATGGAAATGAAATGGCGCCGCGCGCCGTGCTGGTGTGTATCAACCGCCGATTCCGTGGCGATCAACCTTCGTGCGCCGCCCGGGGGTCAGAGGCCCTTGCCGATGCGATTGCTGCCGGGATTGCGGCGCGCAATATTCGGGTAAAGTTGGAACGGAGTATTTGTATGGGACAGTGTACCAAAGGCCCGACGGTTCGTTTTGCGCCCGGTGGACGATTTAATCTGGGCACCAATCTCGAAGACGTCCCCATATTGCTGGATGAACTCGAAGCTTTATGCGGGGTTGCCGACGATGATGATGGTGTTCCTATGCATCTTTTAGGGTCGTGACCCTTCTGCCGCAGATTCCAAAACACGGTAATTTCAGAAAGTTTTCAAAAAATTTAGTGGGTGTGACCGCCATCACTTCGCGTCACGCAAACGTCTGTCACAGTCAGCATTGTAAGGATGGATTTCTTCACAGAATCCTCCCTTCCCTCAAGAGCACAAACTTTGGCCGGGTCCTTCGGGATCCGGCTTTTCCTTTTTTGAATCTGCGTCAGCAAGTGCATCGAATGCAGTGCTAAACAAATGTCGAAATTTAAGGAAGATGGTCGGGGAGACAGGATTTGAACCTGAGACCCCTGCGCCCCCAGCACAGTTCGCAACCATTTAGTGTCTTTCATCTTGTTTCATATGTATTAAAAAACTCATTTAAAATAGATATTTAGATTGATTTTTGTCGCCAACTCAATTCAACTCGTTTCAAGTTGTTTTGTTTATTTGGGGGATATTCCCCCAGATAATTCCCCCTGATCCTCCCCCACTGAATTGGTCCACCGGCTATGATAGGAAACGGAGGATCAAAGATGGCAACGAAACGACACAAACCGGAAGAGATTGTCTCGAAGCTGCGCCAGGTCGATGTGCTGGTT
>Ga0181558_10000070_pt1 | contig 78912 bp, 77 predicted proteins | sample 011ome_22_FD_133754 | JGI IMG/M metagenome (GOLD analysis project Ga0181558, IMG submission 133754) | Coastal salt marsh microbial communities from the Groves Creek Marsh, Skidaway Island, Georgia - 011507BT metaG (megahit assembly) | ecosystem: Environmental > Aquatic > Marine > Intertidal... | reverse complement strand
GAAGAGGAAGAGGAAGAGGAAGAGGAAGCCGAAGAGGAAGAGGAAGAGGAAGAGGAAGAGGAAGAGGAAGAGGAAGAGGAAGAGGAAGAGGAAGCCGAAGAGGAAGAGGAAGAGGAAGAGGAAGAGGAAGAGGAAGAGGAAGAGGAAGAGGAAGAGGAGTTCTATGAAATGGATATCGACGGAAAAACATACTTCGTGACAAACGAAACGAATGGCGATATCTACAATGTCACAGAAGACGATGACATTGGAGAAAAGGTGGGTACTTTGGTAGACGGGTCTCCCCAGTGGATTAAGAAGAAACGAGTTACCAAGAAAAAATAGATTCACATAACCTGATATGCAATTATTTGCGTTTTTTCATGGTGCGTTTTTTGCCGCCTTTGCGTTTGCTGCGCGTCTTTCCTGCACCAGATGGAGCCGGTACAGTGTTGTCTTGATTACCCATATATTCAGCAATGCCGCCCTGAATACTTTTCTTCACCATATCCAACGTAACATTTTGAAATTTCAATAACGCGGTTTTATTGTTCAATTCAATATCTTCTCCCACAGCCAATGTATTGTCGGTGCGTTTAGCATCTACGTTTGCGTTAATCGTGTCAATAGTGTTTTTATTTTTAAACACGTCTTCTTCAATGTTACGAATGATTTCCTGAAGACGTAACAGGGAACGGTCATCAATCATATCCATTGAAATATCAAACGCGTATGGATGAGAAGTAGCGACGCCAAAAAGAAGGTCTTCGATACTTGTCTGTTTGTTGGTGCTTTTCATGTACTGATCGGCACCCTCGGCAATATCAACACTCTCAAGAAGTGCGGCAAACACGGGGTTTTCAATCATTTGCTCCAGTGGTCGAACAACGTCAGATCCTTCCACCTCCATAAGCTCCGCGGTGCCCGAGGTTGTTTTCATGGTACCGTCGGTAATTGAAAACAATGGTTCGCGATCATTCACGGCGAGGCGTTTAAACTTGCGCTCGCGTAGAGGGCGCTGGTATACATTTTCAATAAGGTTGCCGAGTTTGTTGTTTGTGAATTTACATGTAAATTTGCGCTTGTTACGTGTCGTCACCTCGCCCTCGATGAAATCACCCATAATGTCGACCAGATACATGTCGCCCCCCGTAATTTGCGTTTGCTGCAATGCACCAATGTTCAATATATTATAGTCTTTGCCAAAGAAGAATGAGTTATAGGCGATGCGCGTTTTATCATCGGGAAAAACGGAATCGGGCGGACGCTCGATGGTCTCTACGATATCAATTGCGATGGTAAAACATATACTTATGAGACGAAAGTAGAGATCATCATTGGGTGATTTTTTGCTCACCAAAACACCTTTAAGCTCGGCAATCAAGGTCGCGTTATCTGGCTTTGTTGGTTTTGACGAGTCTGGTTTACGTATATCCTCATAATCTTTGAGATTCATATTGCTTACAACGGTCTGCCACGATTTGTCCCATCCCTTGATCGTATTATTGACAAAGGGTGATGCTATGTTACGAAACCTACGAATAAAGTTGGAATATGAGGTTGACCACTGCGACGAACCCTTGTTCAATGAGAATATTTCAACCATTGTTTTTGCGATTTCATAGGTATTTACTACTTGGCCTTCGTTTGCGAGATGGTCTCGAATGCCAATGTACAGGTCCATGAAGGTCTGATATACCTCCGCGAAAAAGGGGTTGTTGGCGGCGTCGTCGAGCCATACGGTACGGGTAAACGTGTAAATCACGCCGTCAAGTTTGATGTACGAAAACATCTTGTGCCGGAACGGGTTGATGACATTGAGCATTTCATTGTTGATTCCGCGGTTGCGCATGATGAAATAGTCAAAGGAGGAATAGTGACTACCATATACGGGATACTGTGTGGGAAACAAACAGCGAATCATGAGCATAATGTTATCGCGTTCTACTTGGTCATGCTCATCGGGTTTGGTGGCAAACGCGGAAACCAGACCGTTGGTGAATTTATTCCGGTTGAAAAAGAATTCCACGCGTTTTTCGTACGGGAGCGCAAACAATGAATCGGGGAAAATCATGTCGTTCGTCATGTAGGGGTAGGTGTTTAGACTTACGGTTACGTTCTCCATCGTCGGGTGTGTTAATACATCCGACGTTAGGGTCACCCGTCTTGTATTTTGACCCTCTGGGATATTGGTGTCAATGCGAATCTTGACTTCGCGAACTTTGAATGACATGGTACTATATTACCGTGACATTATTTTACGTTATTCTTTGTGTGAATACTTAGTTGCATTCTTTTCCGCAACGCGGGCGCTGGAGCTCAAACTCGGCTTCTTTGAGCTTGGTGTAATCACTGAATCCTTCAAGGGAGTCTGACATCACCTTTTCCGCTTTGCGAACCACACTCAATGGCATCTGTTCGCGGTTAGCTAAAACATATTGGGCACGTTCAATGCGCGTGTTATCGCGTTGAATCTCGGCGCGCGCTTCGTCTTGTTTTGCATTCGCTTCTTCCTGCATCATTTCGGCGGCCGCGCGGCTGCTCTCCATTTCGTCCACGGCATTCGCGGCACGCTCTTTTACCATATCTGCTTCGGTCGCGTCGACATCCTCGTCAATGGCGCGGAGGTCAGTGCCCTCTTCTGTAGGCGGCACCATGGAATCTTCGGGTGCCGGTTCCTCGATGGTACCCGCCTCTTCTAATGCGGCTTCCGCGGCCATCATGGGGTCCTCCTCGGCGGCCTCAATGTCCACGACGGTGTCCTGGTTCTCAAGACCCTCTACTTTCCTGGAAAAGAACATGTCGAGCATGATAAGCACAACACACATGGTTATCCCGGCTTTCATACCGGCGACCGACGCGAAATAAGCAACGGTCAGAATACCAGATACGCGGAATAAAAGCGTGTTCGGCACGAGAATGACAAATACCATGACAAGAATGCTCGCAACGAGGCCAACTGTTGACCGCAAGCTTGTTTTGGACGACGCCCGAGACATGAGTTTCATCATTTGTTGCAAATTAGGCATCTTACGTATATATTCGGTTGAGACAAAAATGCAAAAAAATTTCTACGGATTTTCTAAGTATGTCTCTATTGAACACTGCATCTGAATGGAACCATAAACCTAACAAAAAACGAACCCCTGCACTAAAACGCCAGTTACGTCCCATACAGGGTGACTCGTACATCGAGGGGTTTGATGCTGAGGTTCCCGAGGCAATTCAAAAATCGCGCGATGCAATCAACCATCGCGAAACCCGTGTAGCGTCTCTTTTAGACAAAATGACGGCAAGCGACGAAGCCAACGACGAGTCGGATCTGGCCAACTTTGAACCTATGGAGAACCCTGAACTCCAGGTGAAGCGCGATTTTCCTCCCATCCAGGCTAACAACCTAAAAGAACCCGGAGAGACCATGCCATATGCGCAGGCTTACAGTCAGTCCCCGTCATATCGCCCACCTGTCATGCCGGGCGGAGCAATGCCTGTGGCAAACGATAAACTCATGGAAAAAATCAATTATATGATCCACATGCTCGAACAGCAACAACACGAGCGAACTGAGAACATTACGGAGGAGTTCATCCTATACTCCTTTTTAGGGCTTTTTGTGATTTATGTGTGTGACTCATTTACCCGAGTGGGCAAATACAGCCGATAAGTATTAGAGCGCGATGATGTAGCGTTATACATCATCACGGCAACCCAGAGAATATGCGAACAACGCGATTGCTCCATGGCCCGGACATGGTCAATACGTACGAACATACCATCCGGTACTTGGACGGAACATTACGGACGTTTTTCTTCTGTTGCGGCGTATTTAGCATTGCGACGAATGGAAATTCTTCCTTGAAAAACATAGGCAACCCCGGCTTTACACATTCCGTCAAGAGTATGTTGTATTTCTGAAGGTGGTCCGACAAATTTGCATAACTACTTGACGTGTTGTACAGTACATGACGCTCTATGAAATCGACACATTTACGGAGATCGTTGCGGAGATCGTTGAGCGGTTTCACTACACGATTATAATATTTACAACTCCAGAAGTAACTAAATATTTTGTTTTCTACATGCACATCCATTGACTATATTACGACAGGATTTCCTTTATAGGAAAGAACGGAATTCCATTTGTTTGAAATCGCGATCGACCTGTGCTGGATGTTCAAGAGGGGTAGCTAAAGAGCTTTGGTCCTCAATATACTTCTGGTACGAAATGGCGGCACTGTATACGTCCTTCACTGCGTAGTTGAGAACAACCTTGTTAAGGCGTTCTACTTGCTCAGTGATATCTTTAGGCTTGTGTTCGGCATATTGCATGTAGACAGATCGCATGATAATCTTGAGGTTGTCCACGTTTTGCGGGGGCACTACGATGGTCGAGTTAGACAGTTTGTAGACACCCGCGCGAATGCCGTTCTGGATGATGCGAATGTTGCCTGAGCTAAAAAACACCTCGCTCAGGGGATTCGACTCCAGATTTCCGGTGAGGGCTTCGCGGTATTCTGATGCGGTGTTTTTTACGGCGATCTTCTCTTGCATGGCAAACCATTCCTCACATGGCGCCTCCTTCAGGTTGATGCGGCCATTGGTGGAAGCGGCCTCCTTTGAAAGGATTGGTTGGCTTTCCGCGTAATTGTTATAGTTTAACGTGGATGCATTCATCATATATAAGTACTGCAGAAAATAGAGAGTCACTGACAACATACCGCTATTTTCTTGGGGTAGTGTATATGGAGTACTACTATATTGCGGTAATCAGCGTTGCGCTACTTCTCTTAATATTATCCCTTACATACATTGGTGTTTATGTGTCGGTATGGTCCGAGAACACGACTCCATACCCTCCGTCGCATTCCAACTGTCCCGACTACTGGAAAATGTCCACGGACGGCCGCTGCATCATCCCCGAGGAAACCGAGGCTAACAGTGCACCTATTAGCAATAACGGTCTGACCCCCAGCTCAACCAAATACACCCACGGTCTCACCCTTGGCGAGGTGTCTGCGATAAACTTCAATGACCCTGCCTGGGAAGCCACAGGCAAGACCCGTGTATGCAAACAGCGTGAATGGAGCATCGAAAACAGTGTTGCATGGGACGGTGTAAGCAACTTCAACATGTGTTAGACATACTATTAGCATACTATTAGCATACTATTATGCTGATAGTATTGATTACGGCACCACAAATTTTTCGACGACCATTTCTCCCTTGTCGGAAACAAATGCAAGGTCAGACACCACGCCATTTGACGTCAATAGCTTGTATGACCCGTCTTTTTGTACAATCTCCATGGTATTGTTGTTAAGACGATGCATACGGTTGCGCGAGGGCAGAAGATGGTCAATGTACAACTGCATCGCATCCTTCATGTGGTTGTATTTACCAGTCTCGCGGTATTCCTTGAGATGACTGCCTATTTCTTCGATATGCACAAATGTCTCGTCGGCGAGTCGTTTGAGATCGGATTGTATGTCGCGGTTATGAAAGCGGTCTTCATATGCATCTTCCATTTTCTTGAGAACGCCGCTAAGAAAGTCGTATTCACTCTTCTTTTGGGTATAACATGCCATGGTTTCTGCATTGCTTGCGTAGCCAAAGAGGTTGTCCAATTTGCACTGGATGATATTGCTGCGCGCATCGTCGGCAGCGACCTTCATTGTGTATATTTCGTCGTGGAGCTTGTACCACGTGCCGGTGGATATTTGTATGTCCAGCTTGCACGGGTCCATCTCGCTTCCGCATCGGGCTACATAGGATGTTTCGCCCTGTTCAAACACCATACCCACAGTGCGCTTGCAGTAACCGCATGTTCCCTGGATGTTTTGAACTCTTGATCGCGCCTCTTTTTTCGTCTGGTTGCGCTCAATCGCGACAGCATATGCGCTCTTTGCCTTTTTTGCCAGGTCCTCTTCATATGCCCGTTTGAGTTTAAAGTATGTGTTCAGTGCGGCGGTAAAATCAGGCACATCGGCATCGGTTTCTTTTGGTTTCTCGCTTCCCTGGGTTTCAGTGTACGTAATGGAGGGATTATTCTCGCTCTGGAAGTTGCTTACGCTGCTGGGTAGGTTCTCCACCGAGGATATCTGATTGTTAGTGATATCCAGAATTTCGAGGTTTTTTGCACCACCAAGATCAATCCGGGTAAGTCTATTGGACGCGACATTCAATTCACGTAATCGCGACGGTAATTGTGGTAATGATTCTAAAGTGTTGTCGGCAATATGGAGAACCTCCAGACCGGGCACGTCATCAAATGCGACTTCCGAGAGGTAGTTGTTGGATACGTTGAGCCGTTCCAGCGTAATTGGCAGCGACGGAAGCTCCACCAAGAGGTTCTGCGGGACCTCAAGAACACGGAGGCGAGAGGGCACGTTCTTGATTGACGTTATCTGTCCTTCCGTGAACTGCAGCGTGCGCACAGCTGTCGTTTCAAGGACCTCTAAATTCAAATCGCCGTCGAGCGGTTCATTGACAATGAGCTCTTGTGCCCCCTTGTTCATCATGTCAAGGATGTTCTCAAACCTTCTTTGTGCAGTGTTATTGGTATTTATGATTGTTTTTCGTTTGTCCTCGATAATGTTCATACTATATAGTGCGGCTATACTTTATTAGTGGCATAATTGTGCATGGTTTCAAACACGGGAAGCTCGGTGATGAGCGTTTCTTGCTGCGCGACGGCGTCCTCGCGAGCCTTTTCGGCACGCACTTCATTGATTTTCGCGAGGATGCGCTGGCTTTCGGCGCGCGCAGCGGCTTCACGCTCGGCTTTGCTTGGCTTAGGTGCGCGGTGCATAAACCACAGCCATGCAATTACACCCGCAATAAAAAGGCCGATGCCTGCATTAAGGAGAACATAATACCATTCGATGCGCTGTTTGTGCATTTCCGCGAGCGATGCCCGGAGAAGGTAGCGGCTTTCATTTTCTATTAAATTGGGGTTCATCTATACTATATCGAATATAGAATGGATTGGTGGTCTACGCGGTCGTGATTAAGTAGTACAACACCGCAAGGTAGGAAAATATTCCCATGACAATGGCAAAGATCCATATGGGAAGAACGGTCTTGTGTTTGAATCCCACCCCGAACTCCCTAAAGCTGCCGTCACTGTCGTAAATCAATGTGGGTTTCATGGTGTGTAGTGCGGTGAATGCAGCAAGGAAAAGTATGGCGGCCACGGTCAATTTATTGTCTAATATGAAGTCACGCATGTATACTATACCGGAATAAAATTGCCTGTCGCACAACGACTACTCGTCCATGGGGTCAACGATGCCATCTTGGTAGTCCTCGCTGAGATGCACAATGTCGGTCGCTTCCCGGTCGTGCTCGGCAGCAAGCTCGTTGGCATAGTTGTCCAAGTCAACCACATCCTGGACCATGTTTCGGACCGCGTCTTCGCCGTCCACGGTGTCGCCCGTCATTAATTGCTGGACAATTTCCCGTCGTTCTCGCTCGTAGGTATCCTTGTCGTATTGAATCACGCCCTTCTGGAGCCCAACGTTCCAGCGACCCATCTTGTACTTCTTGTACATGTCCTCGATCTTGCGGTTCTCAATGGTCATGTCGCCCAAAAACTTGATGATGCGCTTCTTCTCGTGGTCCTTGCTGCGGCCCGTGCGCTTCTTCACGCTCTCGTATGTCGTATTAATGGTGTTCTTATTGGCTATTTCCGACTGCAACAGGGTAACAATGAGGCGAGACACGCTGCGTTTTGACATTTCCTCGCCGCCGACTTGAATGTCCACTTCGCGTACGGCGTTGGTTTGTTCGACAAACTCGGTCGGGGCAGTATCCACCGACCCAACAATGGTATCAGAAAGTTCCGCGTTTTCCTCTCGAATTCGCTGCTTGCGCATCTCCGCATTGAGCTCGCGAAGCATGGGATTCTCGGCTGCCGACATGTATTCACTAAAGATTGATAGGTAAATGTGGGTGAGGACCAAGTCCTGTGTGCGGACGTCAAAAATGGGGACCGAGGAAACGCCCACGTTGAGCACAGGGAACATGACAGACAGTTTTACCAATTCCAGCATTCGCGGAGACACATCGCTTGCCACCTGCTTCAAAAACTCGTCGTTCACGAATTTCATTAGCAGGCCAAATTGGTCGCGCAAGATCCGGTTGATGTCCGCCAGGTGGCTCTTCGCCAGCTCGTTCTTTCGGACGCGTGGATTGTAGCTGTGTATGGGCGCGTTGATGATCATATTGGGCGCAATGGCCCCCGCAGTTCGAATTGCCGCAATGGTGTATTGCGTAGAGTTATGATGGCGTTTTGACACAGCACTTTCGTTCCATACCGAAAAGGACTGCATAAAGTCGTTGATCTCATTGTATTCCTCGTCAGATACATCCCCGAATCGGTCAATAAAGTCCATAAGCGCATTGTACATGCGATTGTTAGTCATAATAAGGTAGTTCTTGAGTTGGTCATGTTTTTGCTTGGCACTGTCTTGTGCGGCAGTGCGCAAAAGACGAATTACAGGTTCGTCCAGCATGTCTGCATCCTCGGCGTCATTGAGGAAGGTAACAAGCCGGTCGGCGGATTCCAGCGGTTCCGCGGGAGATAGCGAAATCCGGTTCTCTGTATTTACAATCAGTAGCAGTTGTTTGAGTGCGGTGGCGTCAAATACCTTACCGCTGCTCTTGAGGAACTCCATCTTTTCTGCGATTGTGGCGTCTGCGGGATAGTCACGAGGCTTATGGTCGCACAGTGCTTGAAACTTTTGCGGGATGGGCAGATTGCGATCAAAGTTGCAGTAGTGAATAAACGCCGCGTAGATGTCTTCCTCGCGAATGTCGGCGGGAAGGTCGGGATAAGGCACCGATGTATTTTCCGGGTGGTACAGCATCGCCGCCTTGATCATGCGTCGCGAGTCCTCGATGATGGCCTGTTGTTTTCGGATCATGTTGACAAACCCAAACACCTCCGGGTACTTTGCGCCAAAGTAGTCCAGCGGAGATTCGCTCCCGCTGCAGCATGCGTTGTCTGCAAATGGAACACCACGATACGTTTTCATGAGGGGTTCATGATGCGACACGCTGTTGTTGATTGCCTTGATAAAGGCTGCGGTATACGCCGATATCTTCCCATTCACGATGGCGTACATGTTGTGCTGTTTTCGGTCGCCGTTCTTCACAGCATCCACCAGCATATCATGAAACTCCTTGGTGATGTTCTCTACGTCAAAGGGAGCCATGCGCACCAGCGGCGGGCGGAAAGAGGTCCATTTGGCAACATCGCGCGCTCCAATGTCCTCACTGCTATCCCGAATCTGCTCGTACATGCGCTTAGTCTTGTACATTTCCGATACATCCGTGCGCTCTATCATAACATCCACTGCAATCTTGATACGCTTGACAATGGCTGTCTTGGACAGCTTTATGATGCTGTTCCATGGGGAAATGGTGGAACGCGTTGCAGCAATGACACACGCAATATAGTCAATACCACTCTGGTCCTCAATGCCCGTATAAGGATACCCCGTAAAGCTATTCACGCACCCAGGGAAGGTTTTTCGCTTTGCGATCGACGGCACGGCAGTCTGGACGGATACCAAGATGGACCCGGCAACAAACATAATGAGCGCGTCGTTATAGTAGTCCTCGTACGGGGACCCCTCCTTGCCCTTGGACTTGAGTTTTTCCATGCGTTTTTCATAAGCGTCTCTGCCTGCGATTTGCGTTGACACGAGTTCATACGCCAATTTGAGCACCTTGTTTTGAATTTGGGCGGTCTGCACGTCCATCATCTCGCACAAAAAGGTAAACACATCAAAGATCTTCTCCATCTCGGGGTTCTCGAATGTGCGCACCACCTTTTCGATCTGGCGCGCCTTCATGGCCATGAGATCCTCCTCCAGGATGTCGCGAGTGCTAATAACAAACCCGCTTTCATCGTACCCCTCTTCGGTACTGAAGGTCAACTTGGAAATTTCCATCCCGCTATGTTTGTCGCGAATCGAGTCGCCGTCGACAACGCCGTTGGACCGAACATAGGCGGCCAAGACCGCACCATAGTCCCCGTTCGTGATGAATGCCTTTGCAAGGTCGTACATGAACAGGGGCACAAGAGGAACCCCACTATCAATGCAGTACTTCCACTCGGGGGTTTCGGCACTGATTGCGGAACGCGTATAACGATCAGCAAACGCGACAATGTCACGCTGTTTCGAAGAAAAGTCGCGGATCGCCCGGATCGACTGGAATATGTGCGCATGGGGAGACTTGATGGTGCCCCCGGCGGCGGCCCTCAATCCACAATGATAAGCAATGTTGTTTGTGCGCTGGGCGCGAATCTCGTCAATGACACGGCGACGCCGGACCTTGATTGCGTATGCCTCGATGGCACGCGCAAGTTCGTCGTTGGACAAGCTATCGTCTTTGTCCATGCGCTCCAAGATCTCGTGCAAAAACTGGTTGTCGGACTTGACCCGAATTCGCTGATTGGCGGCATCAAGCGTCTCGCACACGCCGGTTCCGGTGTTCTTGATGCACTTCTCATTGAGAATGTTGCAGAACAGGTCGTTGTCGCTCATAAAGGTCGACTCATCCACACTGGCGTCGCTGACCCACTGTTTTTTCTTGTACACGTAATAACGGTGCGTCCGGGGCATGCTTTCCACCATGGCGTAATCGCCCTCGGCCACAATCTTCTTGCCGCGGATAATGGTGCGGGCAAGATCTTTGGCATACTCGGGGTGCGTATCGTGCTTCTCCACGAGTGCCTCGGCCATGAACTCGACAAAGTCCCCCGGGCTCATATTACGCTGTTCGGTGGCGTACGTATCAAGGAGCTTGTAGGGCGTATCGTCGTACTTGGTATCGTAGAAAATTTCATTCTCCTTGGCACTGGCGTTCATCTTATCGATGGTATCAAACGACTTGGCCAGGTAGGAACGATTACATCGACTCTTTTTCGAGCCGGGCGACTGGGCATATTCCTCGGGCTCAATCTCGATTTCCGGTACAACCAGACGCATGTGCTGTTTGGCAATGACCGTGTAAAACAGGCTGCCGTTGTCAATGTTAATCATGGTTTTGAGCAGCTCCGAGTCCGAGATGATGTCCCCCTCGGCCCCGTACGATTTTCCGACAATAGTAAGGCGATCGCGGGCATCAAGGAGGCCGCCGACCATATGAACAACGTTCTTGGCATCTCGGCTGCGGTACCGAAAATGACGCGTCATATCGCTGAGGTAGTTCATGTACTCCTGTTTGTAGACGTTGATGTTCTCCTCAATGGCCTTCTTGATGTCATTGTAGTGCTCAAATGTAATGTCGCCCACATATACCATGAATGGCTCCATCTCGGATACGCAGGACGACAAGGAATATTTGTGACGTATGTAAGGCCGAATGAGCTCAATGATCTTTTTGGTGTTGGGCACGACCGACTCGGCCATTAATTCGGCCTTGTCGCTGCGATCTTGGGCACTGGTACTGAAGTTGTGGACTCCCTTGAAAATGTCAATGCGGCGATAATCGACGCCCTTGTCCAGATCGTCCACGTCGACCTCATTGATCTGCGTATTTTCGTCAAGATACGACTGCAGCCCCCGAAAGTTGGACGCCTCGTTGACGCGCGTGAGAATATTTGAGCCCGGTAGCTGCGTCCGGGAGTACTCAAACATGCTATGAGGCATGGCCATGAAGGAAAACACATGGGCGGTGTCTGCGGTGGGTGGGTCAGACAGGTAGGTTTCAATGGCAAAACGCCGGGCGCGATAGTTGCCGTACTGAATGGCAACTGACTTGAAATCGTCGAGGTTGTTGACAATGCATTCAATGTTGGTTCCTACATCGATCGCGCCGATGGCCCCGGGATCTTCCAGGGGGTCCTCAAAGGGGCGCAAAATGTCATTGTCCATGCGCTGCTTGTCGGCGTAATCGCGAGCGTTGTTGAGCCGCTTGTTGTCGTCGGCAATGTCCGTGTCAACCACGTCAATGTATTCGTTCGCTTCGCCGCCGCACATCTTCTTACGGCGCTTGACCACGGGGATCATCCATTTGAGCCGCTGGTTCAGCTCCTTGAGGTATGCGGTCATGGGCTTGTGGAAAAGACCCAGTTCCTTAGGGCGCAGAATGATGTAATCGTTCTGGAACACGGAGAACCGTTCTCGCAGTTCCTTGAAACGGGCAATGAGGGTTTGCATGTTGTTCTCCAACGTTGGCGTTCGCTTGGATACAGGAATGCTGGCAAGAAGTTGTTCCATCAAGTCGTTCAGCTGTAGCTCAATGTCATAGCGGCGCTCCTTTTCGCTGACCTCAATGGCCTCGCGGACCGTCGCGAGCTTCTTCCCAAAGATGATTTCGTTGGTTTCCACATACAAATCGTTGAGCTCGTCCAGGACCGACTTGTCGGGGGTATCGCCTTCCTCAAGCACGGGCATGTCCTCGACCTCTTCGGCCAATCCTGGTTCGGGATACGTGTCCTTGTCCATGGTGGCCTTGATTCCGTCGCTCCATTGCTTGGGCGGATCCCTACGCTCAACACGCTCAAGAGGGATGTGTCGCGGGACGCCCTGGTACTGGAAATCAATGTACACTGTTTCCATGTCTGGAAAGGTAGTTAGTTCGATCATATCGTTAATCACGTTTGACACCTGCCCCGTGATCACGGCGGGCAAATCGCCGCCAAAATGGAGGTCCAGCCACTGGCCCGTTTTGATCCCGTTTTGGGCAATGTACCCCTTTTCTTCGGCGCGGTCGAGAAGGATGATCGACTCAATGGTTCGGTCAAGGAACGTCCCGTTCTCCACGGAAAGTTCGTATCTTTCCCCGTCGCGGGTGCGAACAATGACCATCGCGTCATTATCGATATAGTCTATTAGAAATACGGATTGGTGATAAGGTTGACTGTCTGGGGCGACAAGTTGTATAATGTCGCCCAACTCTAATACTGTCTCCGACATATATAATACCACGCTAAATAATATTTATGTCAAATAAAATAGAAACAAAGACGATGATCTCCTAATGACCACTGAAACGCAACTCGGTTTTCGCTTTCGGTTAGACAGCCGGAGCCCCCCGAAAAACGTTACAAGCAAGACCTATACTTATGAAGGAAACGATTACACTATTATGCAATATACCCGTGATATGCTGTGCGTCGGAGATCCTGCCGAAAACTACAAGTCGGTTATATGTGATACAGAAGGCAACGTACTCAGTGTCTGTCCGCCCAAATCAGTCCCGTCACTGAGCATGGACCCGAAGGCGGCAATTGAGTGCACCCAGCTCATCGAAGGGACCATGATGACTCTGTTCATGGACCCCTACCAAAAGGAATGGAACATACACACACGAGGCGCCATCGGCGGAAACTACTTTTATTACCGCAACCAGTATTACCTGGACCAGTTTTCCGACGCCAGACAAGTTTCATATCGCGACATGTTTATCGAGGCACTGGGCGGGACGGCGGGGTCTCGACTCGCCGATTTGGAGCCACTGAGAATGCTCGTTCCATATGCAGTCTATACGTTCACCATCCAGCATCCCGACAACCACATTGTGTTGCCCATCAAGACGCCCCGGGCATACCTTACCCATGTTTCGTATATTTACGGGCACGGGTTTGAAGTCCAGTGCATGACCGCACACCAAGCCATAAAAACCATGAAGTTTCCAACCGAATTTTGCATACCCCAGATGTACAAGATGCCCGCCGGCGTCCCGGTTACCGACAACTATGACGGAAACTCCATTGCATACGCGACCAACAAATATTGCGGACTACATGCCGACTATACCCAAACGGGTATGGTTTTTTATGACACTCTTTCGGGAAAACGATATGTGAAAATCGCACCAAGCTACGAACAGATGAAGAAGCTCCGCGGCAACAACCCAAACCTGCAGTATCAATACATCTGTCTTCGGCGTGTGCGAAAGGTGGATGAGTTTCTCCGATATTTCCCCTCGTACAGCCGCATGTTTTACAAATTTTACGAGCAGTACCGCGAATTCATGAAGGGCGTTCACGAGAGTTACTATGACCACTACGTCAAAAAGAAGCCCGTAAAAATCGGCGAAAAATACATGCCGTATGTGATCCGCCTTCATCGCGAAATATATATACCGAGCATCCACACAGGTTGTGAAGAAATCATTAGCATTGCACGTGTATATAAGTTTTTCGATGAACTCTCCCCAGGAGAAGTGCTGTACGCACTCAACTACGATAGTCGTAAAATCACCGCCGATTGTCAAAAGATGTAATCATGTATCGATACGGATACATGATTGTTTAAAACAAAACAAATGAAAAAGCTTATGCGTTCTGGTAAGCGTCTGCCAGCTTGCACAATTTTTGCAAATAATCAAGTGTCGTTTCTTGGTTCGATTCTCCCATGTTTTTGATAGGTTCGCGAAGAGCCTCAATCAGCTTATTGATGTCGTTGCCATTGGCCATGCTCTGGACATCCTCACTGTAGTCCTTTTCCAAAAAATAGTTGATATCGCCCTCCAGGATCTTTTCGCCATACTTGGACTGGACATGCTGCAGCCACATACGAATGGTAATACTGGGGTTGGCCTTTCGCATGGTTTCCACCGTGGTCTTGGCCGTTTTGATATTTTTGTCATCAGGGAAGATGAGTTCTATATCCTCCATGAGATCAGTAAGAAGGTTGTTAAAGGCTTTGAGAAAAGTGCTCTTTTGCGACATATACCCTTTACTTCGCTATTTTTTTATACCATTGTCCGCGACACTAAATACAAACAGCAACCCGTTACCTAATATGTAAAGTCAGGGGTAGGCGGCATAGGTTTTGAAGAAACCTCACTTGTGCGCTGTTGTTGTAATTTGTCAATAGTTACGTCTTGGCCTACCTTGTTCGGGGAGTAATTGTCGGGCGGGGTGTTGATGGTAATAATGTCCTGGTTCGCCCTTACATAGTTATGCATGGGTCGACGATTGCTCTCGCTCTTTCCGCTTAAATCATCGGGCGTCATATCACAAAACGTATACATCTCGGACCGCACTGACCCCGAAGAGGTTGCAAAATCATAACATGCTGGTTCTTGGACACCCGCGTCTGTTGCATTTCCCGTTAGCATGGGGCGCAGGTGCTCGATGATGGAGTCGCCATATATGAGTCGGTATTTTTCGTTTACCAGAAGCATGGCGGGAACGTATGCTAAAGAAGGCGGCATGACCACCTGATTTCCGTTTTCCAGTCGCACCATGACTTGTCCGGTGGCCGGATTTCGTTTTCTTGCGTCAATGCATATGAAACTAACTTTGTCGGATACATTTGACTTGGAAACGGCCTGCAAGATTTTTTTGGAGTGCTTGCAAAAGTTGCTGTAGTATAGAATATCCATACTATAACACATATTCCCTTAAAAACACATTAACGCACCAAACGGCGAGTTAATGTTAAATATTATTCATTTGATAGTGCACTTAGAGGGCGGCAGTGCAGATGCGGTACTCAAGGCGGGCAACGATGTAGAAAAGTCCTGCTCCAAATAAGGCAAAGAACATACCAATGATGTCGCGGATCTGGATTTTTCCAAATCCAGTAAGCACCGTCATGATAACAGCAAATATCACAGAAACAAGTGACACAAAGTACATCACGGTCGAAACCAAAAAGATGTTGCACCACTTTTCGTCCAGAGGACCAAAGAACATATCAAAGAAGTTCGCCATTTTATAATATCTACAAAGATATTTTTGTGTCGAATACAATACCAATGACCTAAAAGTGGCCCGGTAATACATAGTATGAACGAGGACAACGGAAAAGAATTCTTTGTCTATTTGTTAGAATCGACGGCGGGCACCACCTATGTAGGCGCCACCGTCAATCTGGACCGTCGATTGCGTCAACACAACAATGAAATTAAAGGGGGTGCGCATCGCACCACCCAAGGCAGCAAGCGAGGAAATACCTGGATGCGCGTATGTTATATCAAAAACTTCCCGGATTGGCGAAGCGCGCTGCAATTTGAATGGAAATGGAAAAACGTGTCGCGACGCATAAATGCGGGTCCTATGGAACGTCGGATGCGGGCCCTCGTTCAAATACTGGCGTCGGAAAAAAGCACCAGCTCCGCAATACCATTTTCAGAATGGGACACTCCGCCCATGCCAGTGTTTGAATGCTCCGAAACTGCGGATATGTTCAAACAATGTGCACAAAGAGCCTAAAATAATATGGCCAGGGATTGTATATGAACGAGGCTGTATGGAAGATTATTGATCAGCAGTTCAAGGATAATTATCAAACACTGGTGAGTCACCAGACAGAATCCTATGAACACTTTTTCAATCATGATATATTTAAGATCTTCCGGGAGAAGAACCCACTTGTACTCGGCTCCAATTATGATAAGAGAAAGGACGAGTTTGCAAACGAATGTAGAATGTATTTCGGTGGTAAGGACGGCAGTGCCATTTACTACGGAAAACCCTGCATTTATGACGATTTGGGATTTCATTACATGTACCCCAATGAAGCTCGTCTAAAGAATATGACTTATGGAATGACGATTCATTACGACGTTGAGGTCGAGTTCATTACTCGCGGTGTGTCAAAAACGTCGGGTTCCGGGCCTGCCGCTACATCCAGTAGCGAGGACATCGAACAAGCCATCCGTGAATTCCAGGCGGCAGGAGGGGCGAAAAAGGCCCAGCGCCGAAAGGGCGAGGCAATGGAAGCCCCTGATGTGGATGTTGCGGCGATGCGCGAGGAAGTCAACGGCGACGTTGTCAAGCGCACCGTTAAACTGGAAAAAATGTTTCTGGGAAGATTTCCGGTGATGCTCCAGTCAAAATACTGCATCCTTCGCGACCTACCCCGCGAGATGCGGTTCGCGCTGGGAGAGTGCAAGAATGATGTGGGTGGCTATTTTATCATCGAAGGGAAAGAAAAGACGGTGGTGTGTCAGGAGAAATTCGCCGACAACATGGTGTATGTGCGTGCAACTCCCGAGGGAGACAAGTTTTCCCACATTGCCAACGTTCGGTCCATTTCTGAAAACGCAGCAAAGCCTCAGCGTACGCTCAGTGTTTCTGTTGTAGCACCTACCGATAACCATCAGAATGGCCAGGTGGTGGTCAATATCCCCAATGTCCGTGCACCCATTCCTCTGTTTATCCTGTTTCGTGCACTTGGCGTAACAAGCGACAAGGACATTATTCGCCACTGCCTACTTGACATGGAAGCAGAGAAGGACATGGTGGACCTGTTTGCACCATCAGTGTATGACGCCGCCACTACCTTCACCCAGCGTGCCGCTCTGAGATACATCGCCACGTTTACAAAGTATACCACCATTGAGTATATTCACGAAATCCTCAGCGATTACCTTCTCCCACACATTGGGGAAACCAACTATAAGGAAAAGGCGCTGTTCCTGGGCACAATGGCACGCGATGTTCTCCGCGTTTCAAGTGGTCGCGCCGAGCCCACGGACAGAGACAGCTTTCGGTTCAAGCGCATTGAGTTGCCCGGTTCTCTGATATACGACCTCTTTCGAGAGTATTATACCATGCAGCTCAAGACGATCCACTTGGAGTTTGAGAAACGCCTCATGCTTAACAAGTCCATGTACGAAAACAATCTTCCCGGACTTATTCAGCAGTATGCACCCACTGTATTTGCTGAACGTGTTCTCGAGGAAGGGTTCCGCAAAGGATTCAAGGGGAACTGGGGCGCCACTGCACACACAAAACGAATCGGTGTAGTCCAAGACCTCAATTACCTGTCGCACCCATCCATGATCAGCCATTTGCGCAAAACGAACCTGCCCCTCGATGCCAGTGTCAAGGTCGTGGGTCCGCGCGTTCTCCACGGAAGCCAGTGGGGGTACTTTGATCCCATTGATACACCCGATGGCGGAAACATTGGACTGCATAAACACCTCAGCATCTGCACATACATTTCCAGAGCAGTCGACCGCGATTCCATGACCAAGTGGGTTCTCGAGAATACAGAAGTAGAACCCATAGAGTCTTTTGAATTAGAAAACATGTATGCATTTACCAAGGTATTTGTCAATGGCTATTGGTTGGGTATGGTGAGAGAACCAACGCCGCTCGTGGAAAAGTTCCGCCTTTTCCGCCGAAATGGACTGTTGCCAACATACGTAAGCATCGGGTTTGATATGCGCGCTAAGACAGTGTATATATACTGTGATGCAGGCCGCGTGTGCCGCCCATTGTTTTACCAAGACGGCGACGAGATGTCATTCGAGCGAAAGGGCGTTGCAGACAAACTGGCGGGAGAGGTGTCATGGACGGACCTGTTGGTCGGCTTCAACAAGCGCAAAGACGGGTTTGCGGTCCGCGACTACGGGTTTTACAAGCTGTCTGAACTGTACGGAACAGGCAGTGAGGAAAATCCCAACAAGCTCCAGCGTTTCTTGGATGACAAGGCCATCATTGACTACGTTGACAACAACGAATGCGAGGGAGCACTCATTGCCCTTGACGAGGAACAGCGCAAAAAGGGCGACAAGAAATACACGCACATGGAGATCCATCCGTCCACCATCATGGGCGTCATGGGCAGCATGATTCCCTACCCCGAAAACAACCCCGCGTCTCGTAACTCGTTCTCATGCGGTCAAAGCAAACAGGCCACGTCTATTTATCACACAAACTACCAGATGCGCATGGACAAGAGCGCCATCGTTCTCAACAATGGTCAGGTACCCCTTGTGAAGACCAGGTATCTCAAGCACATCAATAACGAAGAAAACGTATACGGCGAGAACGCCATTGTGGCAATCATGACGTACACATCATTCAATGTCGAGGACGCCATTCTCATCAACGAGGGTGCGCTCGATCGCGGTTTGTTCCGCACTACGTATTTTACCACATACGAGGCCCATGAAGAGCACGAACATAATGGAGACAGCACCACCCTCAAGGCATTTGGACCCATTGCGTCCGATGCATCAGTACGCGGCACCAAGCCAGGGTTCGACTATACCAAGCTGGACGAATCCGGACTCATTCGCGAGGGATCGTTGGTAAACGAGGAGACTGCACTGATTGGCGCGACCACATCCGTGTCGAACATCCCGGGCAAGCGCGATGCCTCCAAGATGCCGAAGAAGGGGCAGCTGGGTGTAGTCGACCGCGCGTTCATCACTGAAGGCGAGGAAGGAAAACGCATCGCCAAGGTGCGCGTGCGTGAGGTGCGCATCCCCAATTTGGGTGACAAGTTCGCCAGCCGCGCCGGTCAAAAGGGAACGGTGGGTCTGGTGATCCCCGAGTGCGACATGCCATTCACGCAAGACGGTATCCGACCCGATATTATCGTCAACCCCCACGCCATTCCTTCGCGCATGACCATTGGGCATTTGGTCGAGGCGATCATGGGTAAGGCGGGAGCCACCATGGGTGGCTTCGCCGACGGCACTGCATTCATCAATAAGGGGTCCAAGGTGGAAGTGTTTGGACGCGTCCTCCAGCATCACGGATTCCATCCGAGCGGGAACGAGATCATGTACAACGGCATGACCGGCGAACAGATCGAGGCAGCCGTATTCACTGGCCCGACCTACTACATGCGCCTCAAACACATGGTCAAGGACAAGATCAACTATCGCGGCCGCGGGCCTCGCAACGTCCTCACGCGACAGACGGTTGCCGGTCGTGCCAACGACGGTGGTCTCCGCATTGGTGAGATGGAGCGCGACGGCCTCCTGTCGCACGGCATGTCGGCATTTGTGTTTGACTCCATGATGGAGCGCGGTGACAGATACAAGATTGCAGTGTGCAACAAAACCGGCGCCATGGCCATATACAACGAGGAGAAGGACCTGTTCTTCAGTCCCATGGCCGACGGCCCGGTGACGTTCAACGGGTCCCTCGAAAACGACAACATGCGTATGAACGTCATCAGTCGATTTGGGCGCGACTTCAGCATCGTGGAGGTACCATACACATTCAAGCTCATGATGCAGGAACTCATGGCAATGAATGTGCAGCTGCGTATCATCACCGACGCAAATATCGAGCACATCAACAGCATGAAGGCATCCGACAACTTTGCACGCATGACCCATCAGGACGCCAGTGATGAGCGCGCACTTGGCGTGGCGCACTTGATCTCGACGCGCGAAGTCATGGATAACGCGAAACCCATGCCCAAAATCGAGTGGCTCGACAAAATCGCAGTGGGTGACAAGGTCAGTGTCCCTACGGACAAAGAGGGTCGCGAGTGGACCATCAAGGCGCTCAATCCGCTCATTGCGGTGGTAGAGACCGGACCAGACGCAAACGGTCAGTATGACACCCGTGATGTCAAGAGAAGCGAACTTCGTGAGTATACCAAGCCGCCATCTGATGATACGTATAAAGAAGGAGACGTGGTGTACTTGAAGGGAGACGCCATCCCCGGCCGCGAATGGGTAGTCAAAGCGACCGAGGACGAGGACGTGATTATCGAGGCAAAGGACTCCACTGGCCTCGACAATCCTATTGTCATTGCAAAACAAGAGGATGTTCTCAGGGAAGAACCGCCGTTCAGCTTTGATACTCCCGAACTGATCCCCGACACCGTGCAGGCATCTCCCGACACAGATAGTCCCGGGTACGCACCTGATACAAATCCCATACTCGAACCCGCGGTCGCGGCCCAACCAGAGCCCAGATACGCGGCGCCTCCCCACGATTTCAAGGTGGGCGAAACCGTGAATTTCCGCGGCGATTTCAAAGCCGGACGCGCATGGACCATCACAAAGTCGGGCCCCAAGTTTTTAACAATCTTCACCGCGGATCGAGCTGGCCTTGCGGAAGGTAACGAAACCCGCATTGTTACCCCGCTTGACGTGTCCCGGCCCGGTGACTTTCCCATGGCGGATCGCCCCATCACGGTGGCGCCCATGGAGGAAATTCGTGTTGAGCCCCCGAAAATTGCAATGAATGTTCCGGAAATGACCGCGCCCATTACAGCGCCCACCGCGCCCCCGCCGACCGTGCAGTTTGGGTCGGCACCCATAATCGTTCGTGAACCAACATTTGAAAAGATCGTGATGGATGCACCTGAGCCAATGATCATGGACGAACCTGCGGAGGAGCCCCCTATGCCCGAGGAGCCCCGCACCAGCGACCTCGATTTCTCCAAGATTGTAATTAAGAAGACAGAATAAAATTGAACAAGGTATAAAATTCATGTTATAGTATATACACCATGAATACAAGCAGCGACCGCATTGCCTCTATCTACAAGTCACGCACCACCATCACCACGTTACTGGACGACCAAGGGTATGACATGTCCAACTATGCGTCGGTCAGCGTTGGCGAAATAGACGCAATGACCAACAACCAACAACTCGACATGTACGTACACGCCGAGGACGGCCGCAAGGCCTACGTCAAGTATTTTATCTACAACAAGGCGCTGCGGGCACAGAACATCGAAGACCTGGTGGAGCAACTTTACGAGGTCGAGGGAAAACTGGATAAGCGCGACATGCTGGTGGTGATTGCGGACGACTCGCCCACGGACAACGTGACAAACGCAATCAAGTACCTGTTTGACAACAAGGGCATTTTCGTGGTCCTGTTTAGCATGAAGAGTCTCCAGTTCGTCGTCACACATCACGTACTGGTGCCTCCGGGAAGAATCATGGACGCCACTGAGGTGGACGAGCTTAAGAAACGATACAATATTTCCACGCTTCGGCAATTGCCCGAGGTATCGCGGTTTGATCCGCAGTCCCAGGCACTCGGTCTTCGTCCAGGCGAGGTATGCGAATACACCCGCAAGAGCAAGACGTCGGGGTCCGCCCTCTACTACCGCGTATGTGTATAAACGCGCACCGTACATGATTCTTTTTCTCGCGGTTAAAATCGCGACATAAGGTATATGAACCGCGAAAACAGTGTAAAACCATTTATTCCCCACAGCTTTGCATACAAATCAGCTGAGAGCCAAGGAACCTTCAACGCGGGGCGATGCCTGAACATCGGTAATCCGATCCGCCGACCCATCGCAGGGATGACTGCAAAGGAACTCGAAGATTACCGCATCCAAAGCCTGTGCGAAAATCGTAAAAAGGCGTTGGAGTATGCGCAGCTGAGCGGAAGAGACGCCCTGTCCGAGCAGACCAGCGAGGATGCCCAAAAACGTTATAATGAAGAGGTGGCAACCGCAGTGAACTTGACGTTGGGTTCTTTAGTTCTTCTTGGGTTTGTCGTACAGCGCATCTATCGATCATAGACTTTTTGTGCCGATAGTGTATACGCATGGCAGACACATTAGAAACGATTGGTGCCACGATATTTTTTACGGGTTTCGTGGTGGTGTTCATTCTGGGAATCTTTGTTTTCCCCAAGAAGAAGATAGAGGGAGTTACTAATATCGATGAACGTGCACGTCTTTACCGAAAATGCATTGACGAAAATCCAGGAGAAGATGGAAAGAAACTGTGCGACGAAAAGATCCGATTGGTAGACAAAGACGCATACAAGGACGACAATAGAAAGTATAATAAAGCACTCGAATGGGGGCGCGTGCGTGCCGAAAACCCTCGCGATACGGACATGCACTACGCATATTTTAGAGAGCATAACAAAGTCACGGAACAAAACAAGAAACTCAATGCTCTAAGAGACGAGATCAAACAAAGCACCCATGAAATCGTTTCGGAACAATCCATACAAGAGGAACACCGTATGATCCAGCGCCGTACTATGTACACGCAGCTGTTTTTTGTCACTGCTGCTTCGACACTAACCTACTACCTGTTTGTTGGAATGTAACTATTTCATCCCGTATTGTATACGAGATGGATCTAATAAAAATGTTTAAAGGGCGCGTCAACGTGTCGTCGTCGGGGTATCTGCATAAGAACACGCCCGAAAATGTTTTGAACGGCAATGGTTACTGGGCAACGAACCGCAATTACACATATCCCGGGGGCGACGCAAACGCATACATGGGAAGCACACGCACGCTCGACATTGGTGGGGAGTTTATCGATATTGCATTTCCAGAACCCGTATTTCTGGAGAAAATTGCCATACGGGCACGAGATAGTGCATACTTGCCCGGCACCATGTCTCTGTTTGGCATGAATGACACTGCCCAATGGACATACCTGCGCTCTATCGCGGTGGGCGAAAACACATTATATGCCATGCAAAGATATACAAAGTATCGTATTGTGATTACAGACGTGATTCAAGGCGACTATGCGCGAATTGACAAGATAGACATGGCGGGGCGCACCAGTATTGTATCTGATGTCACAGGAGATAATCATACTGAGCACTTTACCGCCATGACGACACAATATCCTTCATGGATCATTCCAGCAGCTTTAGGAACATTGTTCGCATGGTCCGTGTCACGCGTTGCGACGCGGTGTTAATTATATCCAATAATTTTATTGGATATGAGCGTTTTTTATGCCCAGGACAAACAAGACGAATTATTAGAACGATTTGTGTTTGGTGGATTCAAAAATGGGTTTTTTGTTGACGTCGGGGCCCATGACGGAAAATCAATGAGCAATACTTTATACTTTGAAGAAAAAAACGGTTGGACCGGCATTAACATAGAGCCCCTCCAAGAGCCCTACCAGCAGCTTTTAATCAACCGCCCCAATTGCATCAACATACAGTGTGCCATCTGCGAAACTGACGGAGAGGAAGAATTTACGTGTTGCAGTGGGTATACTGAAATGCTTTCAGGTCTTACGCGATTATACGACGAACGGCACATGTTTCGCATCCAGTTCGAGAACGAGGAATTTGGAGGCGATATATCATTAACCGCATTGAAAACGATGCGACTTGATACAATCTTTCGCGAACATAACGTCACGCATATACATTACCTGACAATTGACGTAGAAGGTGCCGAATTTGAAGCAATCAAGTCAATCAACTTTGACGAAGTCATGATCGACGTAATCAGTTTTGAAGATAATTATGGGGACAGTAGTATTCCCGTTGCCGAATATATTCTTAGCAAGGGGTTTAAGCAAATAAGCAATGAGCGTCATAAGTTGGACATTTTCATGATCAACACAAAATCTCCATTTTACGCAAAACTAATGGAGAACGTGGACGTTGAAGACGAAGAGCTTGACGTTTCACTTTTAGAAAACGTGTTGATTGAAGAGCCCAAGGAAGAGCCCAAGGAAGAAAAAGCTCCATAAGTATTATAGATGGAAGACAAAGAAGAATGCGGGTGTGAGGGGTTCCAAAACCGCAAGCGCAATCTGTTGGAGAACTTTGAGATTGGAAAATATGCCGAAATTCAAGACTTATTGAAAACCCATAACGAGAAATACGATAGCATTATGGACGTGGAAAAAACGTCGGAGTTCACAAAAACCTTTTATTTTAAGCGCGCCAATGACTACGCAAATGTGGTCGCAAAACGATACATGGCCGGTCGTATTATGAAAAACATTGACGACGAGACCACTTATTACGTGACCAAGATCAACCGCGGCCAGCACGATTATGTTGTCAGTCGCGGCGACAGCAATTTATACATCACTCCGCTCAAACCAGTCAACAGGAACGAAAAAGACCGCAACATGCGCCTCAACAAGGTAAAATTTGCGGTTATGGACGAGGGGTATGATGAAAATACCGACTACTTCCGCGTAAAATCCGCGACGCCTGTACTCAACCATCGCATTGTGGGAAACCACATTGTATTTGAGGACATGCAAACGGGCATTGACAAGGTGGAAATTGTATTTGAGCACATGAAACGTTCACACAAACCCATCTACTATGACGGAAAGAACGACGGTCTGTTCCTCAATCGAAAGCCCGAGCGATTGGCCGACGCCATGACGGAGGACGCCACGAAGATGCAGACGCAAACCACGAGTCTGATGTCGATCGGTCTTCTGACCTTGGCCACCACCGCGGTCGGATATATGGTGTTTTCTCGCAGAAAGTAATCGTACGATGATGACAAAATCTCTCATTATCATATAAATGACCACCGTGGCCAATGTACTTACGCATCAAGACGAGGTAATCTCAATCCTCGACAAGGAAATAAATGTACTGACCCAGAAAAAGAACGAGATTGACGGCGTAATCTACGGCCAGAAACGATCGATGGATCTCTACGAAAGCAACCGAAAGAAGCAGGAACACTACATCAAGATCACTTTATACTTCATTGCGTTCTTCGTGTCGATGATCGTGATTCAGTATCTGCGCAAACAATTACTAATCGTTCCGGGTTTCGTATTTGATCTTTTAGTCATCACTGCCATTGTGATCCCGGGCTTTGCCATCTACTTTGCCTTATTGGACGCCCGCCGTCGCGACAACATGGACTTTACCAAAGTGGGCGTGCCACCTCCCAAGGGCGAGCGTGATCAAGCAGGGCAGGTTACCGGTGCCGGAAGCATGTTCGACCTCGGAAAATTATGCGTCGGCGAATACTGCTGCTCGGATAATACCATGTGGCACGGTCCACATGGCAAGTGTATCACGCGCAGCGACGCTGAGAAGCTGGGCATCGACTTTATGAGCAAAAAGGAAAAGGAGGATGCTGAGGCAGCCGAAAAGGAGGCCAGTGAATAGGTATGATGTGCGGATATACCAACATACCAACATACCAACACACCAACATACCAACACAAAGATGAGCATATTTAGAAACATATCCAAAAGGATTTGGATATATTTTGTAAGTATCAGTATATGACACGTTTGTTGGCATTGCTCGCTTTTTTCGCGTCCGCATTTGCGGATTCCGCTTCTCGCTTTGAGGAGTGGGCAGAGCGCTTTGATATGCGCTTTGAAGATGGTAAACACAGAAACTATGTGTTTGCCAACTGGATTAGCAACGACCGGTTTATTGAGGAAACCAATGCTAAGAACCTTACCTACACCCTTGCCCATAACCATCTGTCGGGCATGAACCAGGAAGAGTACAGTGCGTTCATTGCGCGCAGCGGAAAGTACGAATCCAAGATTGACGCCATCAAGTGCGTCAAGGCCTGCTTAGACGAGGACGCGTCCAACATGGACAAGTTCAAATGTGTGAAGGCATGCAAGCCGGAGGACAACGACGAGGACGTGAGCATGGAGGCTGCGAGCTCCATCGACTGGCGCACTAAAGGTGCGGTGACTGACGTCAAGGACCAAGGTCAGTGCGGATCCTGCTGGTCGTTTTCCACCACCGGCGCGCTTGAGGGTGCTTACGCGATCAAAAACGGAAAATTGGTCGCTTTCTCCGAACAACAGCTGGTTGACTGCGACAAGCTTGGCAACGGTGGTCGCGACCACGGATGCAATGGCGGCATCATGGACAATGCATTCGACTGGATCGGCAAGAATAACGGTCTCTGTACCGAAGACGACTACCCTTACTTCTCGGGTACCACCAAGGACCGAGGAGACTGCCAGACCAGCTGCACCAACGTGAAGGGGTCCGACATCCAGAGCCACACCGACATTGCCCCCAGCAGCGACAGCGCCATGATGTCTGCCCTCACCAAGCAGCCCGCCGCCATCGCCATCGAGGCCGACCAGCGCGCCTTCCAGATGTACTCGAGCGGCGTGTTCACCGGCGCTTGCGGCACCAACCTCGACCACGGAGTGCTCGCAGTGGGATATGGATCCGACAGCAACGGCGACTACTATATTGTCAAGAACTCCTGGAGCGCATCCTGGGGCGACAAGGGGTACATCCGCCTCGGACGCGGATCTCAGTACAACAACGGCGACGGGCAGTGCGGTATGCTTTTGATGGCCAGCTACCCCAACCTGTAAGTTCGCCATCCAACGTTTATTATTGCGGTGTTATGAGCAAACCCGCATGTAACAAACTGTGTATAAAATCATATCCATGAAACCTTACAAATATGTTCTGTCGTATACCAGAATCATTAGAAGATGCTTGTATTTATGTTCGAAATAACATAAGGTTGTCTTCATGTATATCGTAATACATGAAGATGAAGGTCGCGCTAATCACCGGAATTACTGGCCAGGACGGGTCATATATTGCCGAACTCCTACTGGAAAAGGGGTACTATGTATGGGGCATTATTCGTCGGTGCTCAAGCATTCATACCGAGCGTATCGACCATCTCTACGATAACGACCACCTCATGCTGCGATACGGAGACCTCACGGATTCTACGAATTTATCAAGTATACTGCGAGAAATTAACGAACATGCTCACAAAATTCTACATGACGCAGGAGATCATGAGGTTGACTACCGTCTTGAAGTGTACAATTTAGGGGCCATGAGCCACGTCAAGGTAAGTTTTGAAATGCCCGAGTACACGGGCCAGGTTGACGGCATCGGCACTCTCAAACTGCTTGACGCAATTCGTGCGAGCGGCCTCATGGGGCGCACGCGATTCTACCAGGCGTCCACTTCCGAGCTATACGGAAAGGTGCAAGAGGTACCTCAGAAGGAAACCACCCCATTTTATCCCCGTTCGCCCTATGGAGTAGCCAAACTATACAGCTACTGGATCACTAAGAACTACCGCGAATCGTATGACATGTTTGCATGCAACGGCATATTGTTCAACCATGAGAGCGAACGACGCGGCCCAACCTTTGTTACTCGAAAAATCACCTTGGGGCTCGGGGCAATCGTCAATGGCACTGCAGACAGAGTGGTACTCGGAAATTTAGACGCTAAGCGTGACTGGGGATTTGCGGGTGATTTTGTGGAGGGCATGTGGCGCATGCTTCAGCAAGAAACCCCACAGGATTACGTATTGTCAACCAACGAATACCATAGCGTCCGCGAGTTCGTAGAAAAAGCATTTGCGCTGAAGGGATTTTCCATCAAGTGGCGCGGTGAGGGCATTGATGAAGTAGGGTACGACGAGAATACCGGCCGCGAGCTCATTTTTGTGTCCGAAAAGTATTTTCGGCCAGCAGAAGTCGAAGAGCTGCTGGGCGACTCCACCAAGGCTCGCACGGAACTCGGTTGGGAACCCAAAGTGTCCTTTGATGACCTGGTAAAAAGGATGGTGGATAAAGACTGTAAGTAATTATATCACGGTATAATAATATGGGAATTGGTCAAGAATATGCTAAGAGAGGAGGACGATTTTACCTTTTAAACCGAGATAGAAGATCATTTTATGATCATAGAAATAAAGCATATGGACTGGGTTGGGATCTGGCGTCCCTACAAGGTCGTCCTCAGTATCATCGAATCAAAAATGCGTTTTATACATGGACATTGTGGGTAAAACCAGGGACCCCTTATCAGCCGGAAGCGATATATGGCAGCGATTGGCATGCCAAAACCGAGCGCGAGTGTTGGGCAAAGGGACCATGGGGACACATTGAAACAAAGTCACACTTTAGATTGAGATGTTCTCAGCCGTTTGAGGGCTTATACGAAAAGTTCATTGAACCGGGAGACCCGAATTTGATAAAACCTTATCAAGAGGTCATCAAAAAGCTGAAAATAGAGAGGAAACGAAACATCGACTTGTCCAAAAAACTCAACCGCACACCCTACAAGTTTGACTCGCGCACCATCGAAATGGTTCCGGACGTCTTTGCCGATACCGTAGAAGGATTCACTGCGGACAATATTGCGCAGGCGCTCGATATGACCGATAAGGAACTCTCCAAGGTCAACGGAGCAATTGTCGAAAACACGCGACGCGCGGAGCCCATCTTTGACGTGCTGAAGAGTTACAAAGCAATCAATGCGGAAGCCGAGAAAAACACAGAGGAGGTTAAAAAGGACAAGTCCCAATGGGAAACGGAACACATCAATCAGCTTCAGAACGAGGTAATGCAAATTAATGGACAGAATGAGCAGATGGAAAAGCTTATCAAGGAGGCGGGAGTTGTGGATCCCACAGTAGAACGCAATCGGGAGTACTTCATCAGCGATTATCAGACACTTCACTACATGAACCGTTACGTGCTCATTTGGATATACTTTGCACTGGCGGCGATATTGTCCTATGTCATGTTTGCATCGGCGCCATTCAGTGCGGTGCGCATTACACTGTTTTCCATATTCCTGGTCGTATTCCCCTTTATCATATATCCGTTGGAATTATTTGTCATGCATGTATATCGCGGCGCATACAACCTTGTCATGCGCAGTCCATACAGCAACGAGTAAAAAGTCTAATGATATAATAACTATGCCGTTATATTTATACGACGATTATTTGAGGTTCTTAGGAACAATTTCGGACGCTGAGGCACGCGCGATGCGGTCCGGGATCCAGCGTGAAAATTACGAAAGGGCCAAGGCTGCACTGGAAAAACTCAAAAACGAAAACAAAGAATTGTATGACCAATTGTATGTCAAGTATGGTGATCGAAAATCCGGGGTTCTCCAGGAAGTGAACGAGACGTCAAAAAAGATTTTAGATGGGTACGACAAAAACGAGGCCATCGTCAAGGAATACAATGCAACCGACGCAAATATGACCAAGCTCCTAAGCACCGAGCTTCCCGTCGCCATGGATGACAACGACGCGGTTCACGAAGGGCTGGAAATGCGGTCAAATACATTGCGTATGAAGATGATCGAGATCATGGACATTGAAAACGAAACAGACTCACTTGAGCACGAGATCCTCAAGAACCATCAGAAAAACGTTACCGAAGTGCGCGACGCAGAACTGCGCCAGGAGCCGACCAGCGACTACAAACGCATGAACGACCGTCTCTACTATGTGTATTATGGGATTCTGATAGCATTTATCGTCGTAATGGTGACAGCAGAGTTTAGCATTACGCGAAAATTGGTATACATTGCATTGGCGGTGTTATTTCCATGGTTCGCGATTTACGTAGAGACCATTCTGTACAATTGGTATCGCGTTGTATCAGCCACCCTTCACGGCGTGCCTTACGACACTCACTTACAGTAAAAAGAATCACAACAATGATCATTGGTGTGATATACCGTTTCGCTTATCCTACTCTTCCTCCAGGAACGCCACTTCCTCGTCGCCCGCTATGTCTTCATCCTCGTCATCACTTTCAGTATCGTTCCCGTAGATGATTCGTATGTTGCGCCACACAGATCCCTTTGGTCGCCCAAACTCCTTCGCAAAGTAGTCGTATAGATCGCGCGCGGTCGGTCCGCCGCGGCCATACGTCGCCGTATGCCATGTACTGAATTCGCTTGATAGATCGGATTTGGTTACCTTGAATCCAGGATCGTCGGTGCGACGGACCTTGTCTCGGATGAACTCGAGGATCGAATCTTGGCTTGACCGATACTCGTTTGACCGCCCCAACACGTCCACGCATTCTTGGACATCGCCGTGCGTGCTCATTGTGCGCTTCACCAACATCGCAGCGAACACCTCCTTCCAGCGCAAGAATTTGTTTGTCATCTCGCGGTCCACCTTGTACTGGTAAGGTTTATCAGGATCACCCGACACTGGATGATCCGTAAAGAGCGATTTGAAGTCCACTACCGCAATGCGTCGCCAGGTACCATTGTCTGTCGCATTGATCTTCATCAGGTAGTTGGTCGCCACCACCAACTTGAACTGTGCTTTGAACGTCACTGGGTCGCTCGCGTATAGCGCTCTGCCGCTGATCGGGTCATTCGCACTGGTGAGCTGCTTGAATACGCCCTCGTTTAGCACATCGTCCTTTGACGGCTCCTGAATCACCGCAAAGCGTTTGCCCTGCAATCCCACAATTTCCGGTGCCGTGCCGCCTACTTTGGCGCGGCGGTCAATAATCAGGGAGGATGGCACGTCCGCCTTGTATTCGCCGAGCACCATGGTCATTAGTTCAATAAGTGCCGACTTGCCGTTCGCCCCCACCCCAATATAGAAGTGCGCGTTCTGACGTTTGTTGTGTCCTGTCATTGTGCTTGCCAGATGGTCCCACATGTACTCTCGTAGCGATTCTTCGGGGAACAGTTTGGTGATGAAATCGTTAACCTCGCTCACCAACTCGTTGTGTTGAGGTCCGAGTTCGCTGTAATTAAGGCCCGTGGACAGTGATAGATAGTCGTCCGGACGGCCCGCACGGAAACATCCCGCCGCAAAGTCAACCACGCCGTTTTCAAAGGCAATAATATCCTTGTTGGTATCCAGCTTGTTCACAAAATCCTGGTCGTAAAACAGGCAACGCGCTTCCTTCATGATGTTTTCCTTTTGCTTGGTGGTTCCCAGCAGATTGACAATCTTGACAAGACGCTTGAGCATTGCCCGAGCCTTGGCCTGCTCTTCGTCGCCTTCCTGTGTGGGTACCAGCGGGCGCCCCTTTTGCTGCTGAATGTTAATGCGATTCATGAACATCCGCTTGATGTCTGTAATTCGCTTGCGCAGGCTCTGGCCCGCGTCGTCGCGACGCCAGCGCCCATTGCAGTATTTATACCAGCTGTTTTTCGATACTGACACACAAACGTACTCGTTCTTGAAGCTCTGATAAAGCAGCTCGGCATAGATCTCCTCCCCAACATTTTCGTTATCCTGACTAATCGTACGACCGCCCGTGGCGCCATATATCACTTGATCCACATAGAAGTCGAGTGTGTCGGTGTAAATTTCCTTATATTTTTCGGGATTTGATTCACGCACCCAATACATGATCGATCGAAACGACAATGGGGCGTCCATCGTATGCACGCGCCCGATCGCATCATCCCAGCGCGCAACGAGTTCGGGGATACAGGTGTACCGAAATCCGGTGGCCTGGGCACTGAATCGAATCCAAACAAACAGAAGCCGCTCACGCTGCCTTACCAGATCGTCGGGTACCGTGATGCTATTTGCGAGAGCCCAACAAACACGAATCCACCGATTGTAGGATCCGCTTTCGTAGTACTCCGGACCAAGGGCCATTACGTAGTTGTACACCTCCCTGACGTTGCGATCTGGACCACGGTCGCCGAGGGATTCGACAAACATGTCCTCTGCAATCTTGAGTGACGCGTCGTCCACGATCCTTGATATGATCTCGCGATTGCTGCCGTCAAAGGCTACCCCGGCCGCCGCGCGCGGGCTTCCCGGGGACACTCTGCCAGTGGACTTATTCTTGAACTCCTCATACTTCGGCATGAATGTAGAACGAAGGAATAGAGCCGGGTGTATCGTACAGCGAGCAGATAGGCGGTAGAGATTGTCAATGTCCGTGACATCAAACGCCTCGACATCCATCTCGTCCATTCCGATCTCACCATCGGTCGTATCATAGGTTACGTCATATATGCGGTACAGTTTATATGGCTTATGCTGCGGCTTTGTCGACCCAAAGAGCTGCCAGTTGACATGTCCTGCAGTAACCCCGTCGTCATACACGTCGTCAATGGAGTTGGTGAGCGGTAGCTTCTCAAACGTGTCACTCATCGTCTTGAGCATTTCGTTACGGAGCATCTGCTGCATCACGCGATTCGCCTTGAGACCAATGATAATATGAATTCCGTCCTTCGTTATCTGCTTGTCCTTTACACAGTTGACCGCGTCCTTCTGTAGCACAAACACCTGAAACCGCGTACCATCGTCCATTTGGTATGCATTCTTCAAGAAATCGAGGACATCCGTAAGTAAGGATTCGACATGTTCTTGTGTATGCTGCCGCACTTTCACAGAGAAATCGTAACGAAAGTCCAAGTCAATGAGGAACGGACCGTCGTCATGCAACTGTTTTTCTGTATAGTATTCTTTCTTCCCTGGTTTTAAAATATCACGAGCATAAAGCCTAAGGAATTTTATATATTCTTCATCTGATGGTATTGATAGTGTGCGACCTAAAATAGACGACTCCTTTGAGCCAATTCGGGTATTCGTCTTTTTCGCCGCATCCACCTTGTCGTTACGGGTGACGCTAACGGACCTAACAAAGTCTATAAATTTCAATTCTGATTCGTCGGGACTGCTCATGTTCCCAGATAGAGTATGTATACATAATCCTGATATCCAGAATCAATTTTTGTTCCGCATTATGTTTGTCCGAACATCGTTTTTCTCATGTTCGTGACTGTACTGAAAATTGAATCACCAAATGCACTTTTTTGTGCAGTAATTATAAGATGCGATTCTGCAAAAACTGCGACAATATGCTGTATCTCGGAGTGGGACGCGAAAACAACAACGAAGTCAAACACTATTGTCGTTGTTGCGGGCACTCGGAGAACAGTGGGGAAATTTGCGTAATCAATATGGACACGGCAACCCAGAGCAAAATACCCATCAATGAATATACCAAGTATGATCCCACACTGCCTCATTTGCATGACATGCTATGTGTCAACCCAGAATGTGCTTCTCACGGCACCGAGCCAAAGGACGTGATTTATATGCGATACAACGAAAGCGGAATGGAGTACGTATACATGTGTTGTGTATGTGACAGTACATGGACCACCAACAAACGGGGATAATGTTTAGAGCGCGATAGGAATAGAAAATTGATCCTTTTTCTTAATCTCTTATTAATGTAAACGAAATGGCCGACCTGAACGATTTTGACGACAAACTTCAAGATGACGACAAACTTCAAGATGATGACAACAAAGTGGACGTCTCGGACGACGAAAAAAGCGTGGACAATAACGACGACAGCGTGGTGGACGAAAATGAAAGCATGGCTGACGACGAAGATGTAGACGACATGTTCGAGATGGAAGATCAGCAACCGGTTGAAATCGTAGCGGATGTTGAAAAGACACAAACCAACAGTGATATGCTGGGTCTCGGCGACTCTGACGTATCCGACGACGAATACGACGGATACGAAAAGTTTGATGATCAAGACAAAAAAGACATTATCCAAAACCACTATCCTGAGCTGGTCCAACACAACTACCAAGAAGTGGAAAAGATGCTCGACATCACCCGCGACGACGCCGGTGTGATCCGCGACCCATTCCACCGCACTATCCCATTTGTCACCCGATATGAACGCGCCCGGGTATTGGGCGAGCGCACAAAACAACTCGACGGAGGCGCGCATCCGATGATTCCTATCGAACCCAACGTCATTGATAGTTACACGATTGCCCTGAAAGAATATGAACAAAAGAAGATCCCATTCATCATAAAGCGACCGCTACCAAATGGCGCTTGCGAGTACTGGCGCTTGCGAGATCTGGAACATATTTAACTGTCTCATACGATACTGATTATCGTATGATTTTTTACGCGTCTTCTGTGACTGCCGCGGGCTCAGCGACGGGAGTATTTTCCGATGCCGGCTCTTCCTTGATGAAATATTTATGAATAGCGTTGGTCAGTGATGTTCTCTTGACCACATCGTCCACGTCGATTTTTCGCATATAATTCATTGGGTTTTCTACTACGTCTTTGATTGTGTGCATATCAACGCCCGGATGTCCATTCAATGGTATGGTCATACCCGGCAGATATTGCTCGATGCGGGTGCATCCATAATAGAGGGGAATACAATGATGTAGCAAGGGATCAATAACCTTTTCCGAGAAATATGCCGGAAACGAACTGTTTTCGACCGCAATGGTGAACCAGTAGTCATTGAATACCTCAATCGGCTTGTTGAACTTCCCTTTGAGACGACTGTCATTGGCGCCCCGGTCCAGTAGATTTTGTGCTCCGTGACCGTATATATCAATTGGCAAATTGGATTGTAAAATAAGGTATAGTAACTGGTTGCGATAGATATGACCAGGCATAAACGATTTTGTTGACAATGCAATTGACATTATTTTTGGTTTTTCCATGTTAATTTCTTTAGGAATGTGGCAATGGGGTAGGTATGCATTGTTTTCCACAAATTCATGAGGAAGACCACGTGAGTCACCCACCAAATACACCGCAACCTTGTTATGAACGTAATGAACAAACCCTGGCGTCATTCCCAGCATAGTAGGGGGCTCCTGTGCAACCCCAATGACATTCTCTTTTGGGACATTTACCTGTACACCCGCACAATTAAACAAAATAACGTGGGTGTAATCATTACCTTCGGTGAATCTATACTTTACATTATACGCAGGGTCCCTTTCAAACCCATAGCTCTGTTCGAGCTCACGCCATACGCTGCTTGCGCAATAGGTTGAAAATATACGAATAATGATCATCGTACATACCTTCCAATAAAACTCTTTATTAGCGTTCAACATATACATCTTTAAGGACGCATTTTACCAGCTTTTCTCGTTTGGTTTCACATTCGCCCGACTCGTCAGCCAACGTTTCAGACATTATTTTCAGATACACGTCATTGTCCGAGGTATCACATTCAAGGGCTCTGGGGTGCGTTTTTTCCCATTCCGCAACATTCTCGTAATTCTTTTCCTCGACGGCCTTGATGATGCGCTTCAATTCCGTCTTTTCATCTGAGTCTTTCTCCCATTTATTACCCTGTTTGATATAAAGCGTCTCGTTAGTGAGATCAGTGCAATGCAATGGTCTTGTATACAAGTCCATTCTTCCAAAGGAATTATACAGTATCGAGCGGATCCCGTCAACATAGCCCACATGACCAATATGCTCGAGATCTTTTATACTTATGCTTAGATTCTGCAGAAAGCTCTGTATGGGAATTGCGTTTTTGCACTGCTCGTTGAGAAAAATGTTGGTGTTCACGGTATTGTTCACCACGTTATTAACGACATTAACATACGAATACGGTTTGTCTGTTATCATGCTATCAATCTGTTTCTGCTGTTTTTTCAGCATGTCCATGAGATCGTCATTTGTTACTGCGGGCGTCACTTTGCACTTCTTCTTATGATACCAGAGACCATTTCTTGATCGAAATAAACGTCCACAATCACATTTAAATGTTTTTGGAGTATCTTCGTCATCTGATTCGGTGCCAGTATTTGGTTCACCGCATGAATCGTCATCTGACGATGACGCGATTTTACTTATAGCATTATTGATATGCTTTGAGGTCTTAAGATGCGCTCGAAAATTGCTCGCTTTTGTACATTTAAAATTGCAAAGTTCGCAATCATATTTTTTCTGTTTGTTGTTTCGGCCCATGTTATACATACATGAGATATCTCTATTCGTATAATTACGAAAAATATCCTACTGTTGGTAAAAGCACGTGTGATATGCTGCGATATATTGTATGTAATTGAAATTTATCGTCAGACAGATTTTTCCAAAAATGTCCTATTTAAAAGCGACAATGCTAAATGTTTTCTGAATTACAAAGTTTATTTTGAGCAACATTTCGGCATTTTTTCGTGACGCTGAGGTTTTTATCATAATAAATTTTAAGGTGTCTTTAAATTGTTCTTACTGAACCGTAAGGAAAAATATGAGACTGAGACTTTTAAGAATTTCAACAATTGTTACTACAACCACTTGATATTTTTGCAAATAATAGCTAAAAAACGGTATTTTTGAGTCAAATCAAAAAAAATGCCGTTTTTGTCACAAGAAAAATTCATGCTAACAAATAAAATCCATATGAACAATATTTTCACAGCATATGTGCAGCCAACTGTTGAAAAACTGAAAAATCGAAAATTTCGGTTGTCACGAAAACGTCACGAAAAATGCCGAAAAAATACCGAAAAATGAAAAAAGAAATTGACTATGGATAACAAAAACGGAATTTTTACAGTCACAAAATTGAAAAAATGAAAATGCAGTTGTGAGCATCATGCTCAGAACGGTTTTTTTCGTTTTTTACAAACTTGTATTCCTTTTTTATTGATTTTTTTCGGAATTTGGTTGATCAGCCCTTGAAAACCAAAAAGACTTTTTCAAAACGCAAAAAAGTGCTTCTGAGCATGATGCTCACAACTGCATTTTCATTTTTTCAATTTTGTGACTGTAAAAATTCCGTTTTTGTTATCCATAGTCAATTTCTTTTTTCAAATTTCGACGAAGAAAGGGTCGCGAATACGAAAAATGAAAAGTGCAATTGACTGTGGAAAACACGGCAAAAATCGACTGTGAGCATAATGCTCAGAAATCATTTTTTCGCTGAATTTTTTTGTTACTGAGGTTTTGTTATCCATAGTCAATTGCACTTTTCAAATTTCGACGAAGAAAGGGTCGCGAATGCGAAAAATGAAAAGTGCAATTGACTATGGATAACATTTTTTGATTTCAGTAAGGATTTTTATGATAGTAGGAACATGAGACAGCGGTTCACATCACAGTTTTATCAAAACACTGAAAATAATTTCGTTTGTAAATATGTCTGTAAATCCATTGTGCGTTTAAAAATGCAATTTTCAAGGTAATTTAGCAATATTGAAACCCGTTTTTGGGCCTTCCAAAATGATGCATCAAAAAATCGGTTGTGAGCATAAATCCGATCCACCCAAACACTTTTGTTAGCATTTGTGCAGAAAGACATTTTTAACATTGGATTTTTATGGGCATACATGTTTTTTTCTAACAACAGTGTATAATACCGATGACGACATCATATGGACATTATATTCGAACACGTGCATGCTGTATCCCGGGTGCGGGACCAACTGGGCCTACTGGTCCGGCAGGATCTTCTGGAGAAACACAAATCGAAACCGCGTCTCTTTTTTTTAGTAATTTAACACTCACTGGACCCGATACGTCCTTTTTACACTATGACAACACCATAACAATCGATAATGGGAAGCAGCTTTTTATGGACGGGACAACCGCTACTGCGGGTATCACGTTTTCAGACGCAACAATCGGTCCAAATGGAGCATACGTGGAATTGTATTTTCATGGAGACATGGAAGCCGGGAGCGCAGGTCAAGGCAATTGGATCGTTTTTGAAATGGTAGGAAGCGACCAAATGGGATCTCCTATTGCGTCAAACAGTTTGGCAACTGTGGATATTGATACTCGAAGTGTGCAAAAGGGAGATCTTCTTCATATGTCATTTGGACCTTCGGCGCATCGACTGGTCGACGGCGCAACTGCAACCCAGACCTTTTGTATCGATAAAGCAAGCACTTATCGAGTCCAGGTCCGAACGGGACGTGCATATACATTAACTGAACTGCGATTAGTAATCAAAGTAATCCAGTACTAATCTATCCATGTGACCGGTAATTTCTTACCAGCTGCCCAATATGTGCAACGCGACTATCGTGAGTTGCCTTGCCCAAAACATACCATTTGCGAAATTTTCGAGAAAATTCGCACAGCATGACATCACTCTTGTAAACATTAACGTATTTCGCGGCCGATACGTTTTGAAAATCCTCTTCGTCATCACTCTCCTCAATTACGTCAAGGTCTGCATTTTCCCGTATCGATCGGAAAATCTTGTTAATTTTCACACTGGTCTCGTAATCGCGTACGCATGCCGATGAAAAATATTCCCGCTTGCCGCCCTCGCCATATGCATATAAATGGTAGTTATCCGAGGCTGGATCCGCCATTACGACAAACGCCGTTTTGTATCGATACTGTCGTTTTGTATAATCGTGCGCATACTGACATTCATATGACATGCTTTGCAGCTGCAATTTGGGCTTACTGGGTACAACCATTTTGGGCACGCTAACAACCAGATGAGGCGTGCGTTTTGTCTGTGCTCGATATTGAATGTGATGAACCGTGTACCCAATAACGTTTTTCACTTCCATGGGGATTTGGCCGGTATATTCATGGCCACACTCCCAAGTAAACGGCAAAAAGAAGTGAATTCCGTACTTCATAAACAGGCCGCGACATGTTTCTGCTACACTTGCCATGAGGTACCAGCGTTCCCGCATTTGATAGTTTCGCATAGACAGGCCGCTGTAATGGAAAATATCCTCAATCACAAAATAACTGTGTTTGTTTTGCTGATTCCTCACGAATGTCCCGTATACCATGGTCCCGAGGGCAAGAGGGATATTGTCATGTGGAAGACAGATGCATCGTCCCAACTTATGTTGACGGTCCATGTCAAAAAACAGAGCTACGTATCGGTCCTCCTGAAAGGTGAACCAGCACAGTCGTTTTTTTCCGTAGGGGATTGCCACCGCCATGTCATATACTTGTCCTTCTTTCTTATGATGCATAGTTTCGTAAGAAAGATCATACTTGGGCGCCCGCTTCAAAAATGTATCTACTTCGTGATGTTCTAACTCCATATACACTACATGCACCATGCTTTATGTTAGTTATCACAGCTACTAAAGTCTCAGTAAGGATTACTCGGCGCCCCCATTGCGTTTGCAAACTCGGCCTCTAAATCGTCGTCCGGCTCGATTCCCTGAAACTCCTCGTCAAAAATGTCGTTTAAATTGTCGTCAAATTCCACGCGCTTTACTGTGCGGAGCACGGGTGTCGTATACATGGATTGCGTATACTTGTATATTTGATGTACCCCCACGATGATCAAAAAATATAACAGGGCATAAAGGAGCAAACTCATTAATTGTTGGAGATATCTGAAACCGGGGCGACAAACGCGGGTTCATCGATAAGCATCATGGCCATGGCCGCATAGTTGTGTAGGTCAATCAGCGTGTCGCGGATGCCTTCGTCCGCCACCAGATTCACGCCGGTTTTTGTGATGGACATAGCGCGCTGGATCTTGTCCTCGATGCGCATGAGAACGCCTACCACCCCGTATTTTGCAAATGCGTCGCCGTAGTCCGCATTCTTCCGCGTAAATAACGCCAGACCCTCGGCTTGAACCGCTTTCAACTGTTCTACACGATTCATTTCTATGTCATGCGGACAAGACTCTAAGCGGTTGCCATGTATTTATTTGGAAAATTGATTATTTGATTGGACAAGATGACAACAAAAAGCATGATAACCGTTATCAGTATCGACAAAAAGGCCGTACTCAAGGAACATTCGGTAAAGAGCGTGGAACCGGAAGCACTGTCGCGCAAAGCGGGGTTCAAGAGTCCCGATGGGTTCGAGGTGCGCGCCACCTGGGAATGCGAGGTGGGAGGCAAAAAGTTCTGCATCAAGCTGTATGCCAAGAATAGTGGACGCGCCAACTACGAAAACAAGTACGATCTTCCGCCACCGGTGGACACCCATCTGTATTTCGGCACCATGGTCCTGGTAAACTACGAGGGAGACAGCGCCAAGAATCTCTCGCTCGTCGAGTGGAACAATATCTACGAGCACCTGTTTGGGGGGTTCGAAGATATCGGCTCCGAGGACAGTGAGGAAAGCGAGAGCGAGGACGAAAAAAATCTGACAAAAGAGGGGTATCTGGTGGATGACTTTGTGGTGGCCGACGACGAGCTAAGCGAGGAGGAATATATCTGAGAAAATTGAACAAATACCGTACATGTTTTTATTGCACATAAACATGGTAACGTATACAATCAAGTATCCAGACGACTTTCGCAAAAAGGTGGCGAGTAGATTCGCGGTCCTTTTGGACGATAAGAATCAAGGCATTAACATGGAAAAGGGTGTATTCAACTACGCGATCCGAGACGCGCGCTACAGAAAGGTGATCAAAAAGTGGTGTAACAAGCACTTCGTGCGCATATACCAGTCCAAGCTATGGACGGTACTCAACTGCCTGCGTAAACCCTGGATCATGGAGACAATCAACAGCGGAGAGCTGCTTCCGCAGCAGCTGGCCTTTATGACGCACCAGGAAATCGACCCGGGACGATGGAAGGACCTGATTGCAAAAAAAATAAAGCGCGATGAGAGCAAGATGGCACAGCGCATCGAGGCAAGCACAGATATGTTCACTTGCAAGCGATGCAAATCGAAAAAATGTACTTATTATGAGCTTCAGACACGTAGTGCGGATGAGCCTGCGACGATCTTTATCACGTGCATCGACTGCGGTAAAAACTGGAAGAATTAACTTCCAGTTTTCGAAATTTGGGTTGCTTACCAGCCTATTTTTCTCACGTTTTCCATGGTCACGCGTGCGTCACGGATGAACGTCCATACCTCGAACCGTTCCATGATCGGCTTGACATATTCGTCGTATTTCATCTTGAGGGCATAGAATACAGGCCACGTTGCGCGCATCTTATGAAAGGGGAAGATCCAGGTCATGAAGAACACGAACTCGTGCTTGGTCATGGTATGCATGGGCGACAACACCAACTTCGTTCTTAGCGCGTCTCTCTCAGATTTCCATCCATGGAATAACTGCTGTATCTTGCGTGCAGATGCATCAGCAATGTCGTTTCTTAACGCCACCGCTGTTTTGCAGAAAGCGAGGTCATGGTAAGGAAGGCACTTATAGATAAGCATTTCTACTTCGGCGGGGACAGTATTCATATTGTGATATATACTATAAGTTATTTACGGTTTCGCAATCAATTTTCTCGGTCATTCATCCAACCCCATCTAAAACTTGATCAGGCACTTGGTCTTGGGCTCTTTTTTCGCCGGTGCGTCGGGGTCGTGCGAGAGCCGCCATGAGGTTTCCGTCATGGACTTGTATGCGTCGCTGTTCGACGTGAATATCCGGTAGCCGTTCTTCTTGTAGAACTTGCGCCGCGCGTTCCACTGGTTCATAAAGTGTTCGTGTGGGTCAATGAGATCGATCACCATCGGATTGTTCCCACGCACGCGCAGGATGCGCCCTACAGACTGTGTGATATCCGTTTTGGGGGACGCCATCACCAGTGTCGAAAGCGACTTGATGTCGAGGGCCTCGGCGGCCATGGCGTAGGTCGCCAACACAATCTGTTTCCCCTCGCTCTCCTCGAGGGCCGCGGGCTTCATGCCGCCCACGTAGTAGCCGCAGGACGCGAACCCACGGTGATTAATGGCTTCGAACAGGTAAGTGAGCAGTGCGCGCTGGTGCGTGAGCACGATAATCTGTTTTTCCTTCCGCTCCGCAATGAGGTCCTCCAGCATCTTCACCAGGAAATCGCTCCGCGGTCCGTAGTTGCTCACCTTGGACAACATGGTGCTGTATTTAGGGTTGCCGCGCCAGTCGTACTCCATCTCGTTAAACTCGGGGTCCTGGGACTTCCAGTAGACCCCGCGCACCAGCACCTCGTCGTCGCCCGACCGCTCCTCCGAGTAAATGCGTTCCCCGATAAACATGTACAGCACATGGGTCAACTTGTCCTTTCGCTCCACAGTGGCCGAGATGCCGAGCATGTACGGCGTGACCGCTTTGAACAGGGCTTTGGAGAACTGCTCGCTGCCAATGCGGTGCACTTCGTCGATGACCGTGAGCCCAAAGTCGGAGAAGGCGCTCGACCCAAAGTCCTTGATGTAGAGGGTCTGTAGCATGCCAATGACAATGTCCTTGTCTTCCACGTCGTAGGTGGTGCCCTGGATGCGACCCACCCGCGCGTCAGGGAGAAACTGCTGGATGCGCTCAACCCACTGGTTCAGCAGGAATTCCTTATGGACAATCACCAGGGTTTTTTGCTTCAGCTCGCTCATGATCTTGAGTGCCATGACCGTTTTTCCGCGTCCGCAGGGCACCTCAAGGATGGCACCGCCGCCTTTCTCGGTCGCCACGTGGTTCACGTAGCGCGCCACAATATCCTTTTGGTAGTCGCGGAGCTCGTTCGCAAATGTCAGGTGCGGGGCGTCGTCCTCGCGGATCCGCAAATCGGTCTCGTCGGGGATACCGAACATGCGTTCCCCGTAAAACCGCGGGATGTAGATCTTCTTTGCGCTCTCGCGATAGCAGTAGAATCCACCCACGTCGCCACCGATCATGGTATTTACAGCGGGCTTTGCGTACAGGTCCTCCCGGAGCTCCTCGAGACGCTCTTCGGAAAGCGCCGATTTAGGCACAGTGTACCCGCGGGCGCCCATTCGCGCCGCGGCCTGCACAGTTTCTTTTTCTTCAATAGGTATCTGCATGGATACACGAATGGTAGGCAACTGCTTATACGGTTTTGCGAAAAAATCCTCGTGTATAGTATACGATGAATCTTGTCCCTGAACTCAGCACTACTCAATGGATCGTGTTCTCCGCCCTGATATTCTACATTGCGGTGGACGTAGGAACCCCCCTTTTCCTTGCCCGCCTGGTGGACACCCGCCTCGGCATGGTGGTCGCCATTCTCGCTGCGGTGTACCTGTTTAGAAACTTCGTCCCGGCCATCGCCGCCGCGGGCGCGTATGCTCTCTACATCCTGGTGACCCGTTCGGGCTTCGTGACCGGCCGTGACGCCATTCAGGAGCACACCCCCAGCCAGATCAACAAGGATATTGCCATGCTCGCCATGAACCCTCCGAAAACCCAGACCCTGGAGGAGGAGATGGTCGCCAAAATGGCCCCCGTCCGCAACGAAATCGCCGTGTTGATCGACACCCCCTTCAAGCCCGTGGCTGCCGACATTGACGGTGCCTCCAAGCTTTAAGTAACGAAAATATTATTTGATTGACGCAATGTGATGAATTTCATCATATTGCTTGTTTATGTGCGATTAGTTGCCCTGACCAAATAAATTGCCAAGATTACCAACCCAATTTGTTATCATATTTCCTTGATTTCTTTCATTAACTACTACCGGTTTGCCCTGTACCGATTTGGCTATCGATTCAGAGGGTCCCACACCATCCGCCTCAGTGTAAACGTTTGATTCGCGATTAAAAATGGTTAGCAAGAAAGATCCAAGGGTAATCGAGTAAATCAAGGCTGCAAAGACGAGTGCTTGATATGACATCCCGTCACCTTTTCCGTATAATCGGAGCATAATACCAATGATAAAGGTCACAAGGAAAAGTAAGACATATACGACATACCATGGCATTTGTGTTTTTCCTTCTTTTATACCAAGGATTGATAACCCTGTCCCCAGCACCTCACTGGGCCATCCAAAGTTTGAATAAGCCTCTTCACGAGGTAGATACAATTGGTGGCTCTTATGATAATAGAACCGCGGGTCATTACTCTTCATCATAATTGCCAGTACTGCACCAATGAATGCGATGAAGATGTACATGGAAAGCGCAAGATGAGTAGAGTCCTGCTTAACAATTCCCTCAAAGAAGTGGAGACTGACAATGAGCATGGCAAGGATCCAGAATATGGTATTTGACTGAGCGATACGAGTTTCTGCGCATTCAGGAAAGTCATCCTGGTTTTTACATATGTACCCACTTGATTTCGTTCTATCATACCACTCGATGATGCTCTCAATCACATAAGTGCGGTAAAACCACGGTACGACCATATACACGCCCACAAGTGCAATGAGGAACATACCGGCAAACGTCGCGTGGCGTTCAAACATGCTCTTGGAGGACACCTTGGCATACTCGCTGTTAATGGGAATGTTGTAGGCGGCAATTGTATCGGCACTTTCACCGGTGGGATTGCAGTCAATGTAGATCTGATCGTCGTTCTCCAAGTTGAGCGGAATGATGGAGTATGCCGACATGTTGGGCTTGGGGAGAAACCCGGGCTTGCCACGGAACTCGTCGGGATACTCGGGGATGTACACGGGATCAACAAATACGACCGCCATGACATTCCCGGTCGAGTACTGGATCGCGCGTGTCTCGTTCTCCAGCGCTCGCGCCAGGTTAAAGGACACAGAGGTATCGTCACCTGAGGCAAATGCTGCCACCTCGGACACCAAGTTTCCTACCGGGGTCGACACGGCCATGGGGTCCACCATTACAGGAATGTAGACAAACAGCTCGTTCTCGTTGGAGTGTGTGTGTTTAATCATAATCTCCCCCGCTTGGTTCAGACCGTCGATGTTGTGATGCTTGCCCATCAGGTACATCTCGCGCGGCTGGTAGTCGACGCCTCCCAGGGTCACCGTTTTGTCCGGAAAAATGGAGGTGAGGCGGGTAATTTGCGTATAGTCATTCTGTCTTCGTAGGGTGTTGCCATTGAGGCTGAGAGACCGAGACGTGCTAAAATCGTGAATAAGTATCTGATTGAGGTCTGGCTCCTTATTTGAATTGAATGATGTCATATACTGTATAGCTATACAAAATATGACGATGTTCTCTACAGAACGTTGGGTAGATATCGCGGCAAGGCGTTTTCGTATTTCGTAACGGTGAATACGTCGTTGTATCCATCGACAAACACGGTATCGCCCGACACAATTGAGTCGCAACCGTATTCTGAGGTGCAGTCTTTCCCGTTCACCTTGATGGGTAGGCGGGTGTTCACCGATCCGGTGTTCGACATGGTGTAATATTCCCACAGGTCGCGACCGCGGTCGGATGCGCGGGCCATCAAGGGAAGGATCAGGTTCTCGGGGGACCCCTGACGGGTGAGAATACCCATTTGCTGGAAGCCCGCGTCGTGGGCCGCGCCTCGGGTGCGCTGGTTGATGGGCACGCCCTGAGTGTGGTCGAGCGGTGCCCTAAACGGGTCCGAAAAGATGTTGTCTTGACGATCGCTTATCATGCGCAGGTCGAGCCGCGTCGCAGGTGGCTCTCCGCCCTTGCGCTCGGGCGTTTTAAATACGTAGTATGCGATACCAATCGCAGCAGCGAACATCACCATCGACATGTTCTCTACACATATGACTCCTGGAGGGCACTGTTTTGGCATTATAATACCGTGATAAATTTACCGTGATGAAGTTATCCAAGAGCGCGCGCAATGAACTTGAGTGCCGAGATGAACCGAGAACCGCCGTCGCCCATCATGGAAATGCCCGGTCTGGCCTCACTGGGGATGTCCTTGATGACAATATCGCTGAGGCGCTTGAATTGGTTTCCAACGGTGGACGTCTTGAGTCGCTTGCAGTTGTAGCACTGGTCGCGCACCCAGCGAGGGAAATGAATAATGTGGAACCCCGTCAAGCCAAAGATGACCTTATCTAAATATTCCATGAATTTCCAAAACATCTTCTCCAATGGTTTGAGATCAATTCCTACAAGCCCAAAGACTGCCACCACCAGACCAATAGTCAAGAGGTACAGAATCTTGCCCATGGTTTCCAGGATGTACCATAGCATACAGCTTGGTGCGGAGAACAGGATGCGCATGAAGCAAAAGAGGTGCGAGATGGCAAACTCGATAATGTACAGAATCAGCACAAAGTACTCCCATATCCCCTTCATGATACTGAAGATTGTGAGCGTGATGGTGAGAACCGCGCCAGTGATGAGGAAGAGAGTGCCCAGAGAAATGTCCACGAAAAACTTGGCGAGGCCGGTGACATTCGTCAGGATCTTGAACACCGCGGTAAATATCTTGAAAATGGCGCGGACAAAGGGTTCCTTTTTCGGCCTTTCCTTGATGCCCGTGGCATACAGTGTCTCGTTATAGTAGTACCTGGCCTTCTCCCGAATGCTGATGCCCGTCATCTCCTCGACGATATAGGCCCCACATATGGACAGGATGCCAATGATAAATAATAATTGTATAAGATCTGGGTTCATATACAATAGTGCGCGATTTTACTCCATGTACTTGCGTCCAAACTCCTCAAAGTGCTTGTACTTGGTGATAAAGGCCTCGGTTTTCTTCAAAAGCGGTTCGAGCTTCTGGGCACCTCCCACCAGTTCGTTCTGTGCCTTGAGGATGTCGTGGAGATCGTCCTGAATGTCCTTGCGCTTGTTCAGGAGCTCCGTCAGCTGGGCTTTGGTGAGGTTTCCAAACTCCTCGCCCATGTCATCTTCGTCGTCGTATTCCGTTGTGTTCTCCGCATCATCTTCTTCATTCTGTTTGTCCTTCCCGTTTTTCTTTTCACCTTCACTGTTTTTATCGTTTTTTCCATTCTTTTCTTTTCGCTTTCCGCCCTTGCCATTTTCTAAACCCTCGCGAGTGCGACCACCTACCACAAGAAAGGTATGGGCGGCAATGATGGCGATAGAGAGAACAATCGTCACATTGCGGGTAAAGAACGAAGCTGCGAGACCGGCAAGCAGAAACACAAACATGGCCGGCATGTGACAGTAGGCAATTAGGTAAATGGCGTCAAGAATGGCAAAGACAATAATAGCATTTATGATGGTATTTTCGTTGATGGATCGCATCGTATATTATACGACGCGATATAAATCGGGGAGTTACGCGGATCCCTCCACGGCAATGGTGAGCATGTTCATGACATCGGTTACGATAACCTCGGTTTTTTCCAGAGAACATGCGGTATCTGGTTCGTCCATAGTATCTTCACATAGGCATTCAGGTATGGTATCATCTGAAAGGTCGCTCGTGCTTTCGTTCTCTGCTTTTTCGGCGATGAAAATGGGATCGTCCTGATAAGAGGGGGGAATGCACTCGTTCTCGTAAATATCGAGGACCTCTTTGACCACTTCCTCTCGCTGGATATCATCGCTCTGGAATTCGATGCTGGTGATACTCGAGCTGCGGCGACCACGAAACTTGTTCAGAAAGTCCTCGAGGCCGTTCATGGTTTCTCCGCGGTCGTGTTGCTGTAAATCGCCCGTAATGACGATGCGGCTGTTTTCTCCGATGCGCGTCAGGAGCATTTTCATTTGCGACACGGTGGAGTTCTGCATCTCATCGGCGATGATCCATGCGTTCTTGAAGGTGCGGCCACGCATGTATCCCAGAGGAGCAATCTCGATTTTCTTTTCCTCCAGTAGCTCGGACACCTCCTTTACACTCATAAATGTGTATAATATGTCATATATGGGCCTTACCCATGGCGCCATCTTTTCCTCCAGGGTCCCGGGGAGGTACCCCATGTCTTCGTCCACGGCGACAGAGGGGCGGGTAAAAATGATTTTTTCTATAGTGCCTCGCATGAAGTAGCGAACGCCGTATTCGGTGGCAAACAGGGTCTTGCCCGTTCCCGCAGGGCCAGTGGCCACGACGATCTTGCTCTTCTTGCTTTCCAATACTCTCGTATATCTCTCCTGACTGATGTTCTGGGGTCGGGTAAACATGCTATCAAGCCGCTCCTTTTCTCGTGCGGATAAGTGATGATAGGTGGTACCCTTTGAGGCAACCACATCACTGACGGTTTCGTACTCGTCTTCCATGAAGCATGCGTCCACGTACTTTTTGGTGCGCTTTGACCTCCGAGACCCATCCGTCCTTGATTTTTTGGATTGCATGGGCGAGGCGCTAATATATACTGTATGGACATATTATTCTCCGCCAAATATCAAATCCATATGTATTATGCTAACACACGCTCACAAACACTATTGATATTTTGAATTTATGCTCACAATGATTATAAATCGAAAAAACATAAAATCTACCCTCCTTTTATTGTAATTTAGGAATGGCGGATTCTTCGACGTTCAAAGAGCCCCTGCTTACACCTGACGATAGACGCTATGTAATGTTTCCTATTAAAGACGATGACATCTGGAAAATGTACAAAAAATCGGTGGATAGTTTTTGGGTCCCCCAAGAGTGTGACTTATCGAGGGATTTGGGAGACTGGGACAAGCTGAACGCTGACGAGAAGCACTTCATAAGTATGGTGCTGGCATTTTTTGCTTCGTCGGACGGCATTGTTCTGGAGAATCTGGCTGTGCGATTCATGAGCGACGTGCAACTCGCTGAGGCGCGTGCGTTCTACGGATTTCAAATTGCCATTGAGAATATCCACAGTGAAATGTACAGCCTTCTTATTGATACCTATATTAAAGACAAGGAAGAGCGGGAAAAGCTCTTCAATGCACTGGATCACTTCCCGTGCATCCAGAAAAAGGCTGACTGGGCCCGAAAGTGGATCAACGACAACCGCAGCTCCTTTGCGGCCCGCCTGGTCGCCTTTGCGGTGGTAGAGGGCATATTTTTCTCATCCAGTTTTGCATCCATCTACTGGATCAAGAAGCGCGGACTCATGCCTGGTCTCACCTTTTCCAACGAGCTCATCTCACGTGACGAGGCACTCCATACAGAGTTTGCCATTTTGCTCTACGGGAAGCTCGAAAAAAAGCTGTCCAAGAAGCGCATCCACGAGATCGTGTCGGAAGCAGTGGACATTGAGAAGGAGTTCATTCTTGAGGCCATCCCATGCCGCATGATCGGCATGAATGCCAAGCTCATGAGCCAGTACATCGAGTTTGTTGCCGACCGTCTATGTGTCCAGCTCGGATATGACAAGATCTACAGCAGCGCCAACCCATTTGACTTCATGGAGCTCATTAGCGTGGAGACCAAGGTCAACTTTTTCGAGCGCACCAACTCGGAATACTCACTCGCTAACAAAAAGGTAGACGCCAATGTGTTTGACTTCACCGCGTCGTTCTAAACCGTATGTTTTTGAAAACATATGGTTGAATTATGCCATGATGGTATTGATGGTGAATGTTACAAAGAAGACAAAGATGATAGTGATAAAGGCGTAGTTCAGGTAGGGCCACTTCTCCCAGGCGCCTTCTGGGATGTACTTGGGTACCAGTTCGGGGTGCGCCTCCAAAAAGCTGGCAAATTCTGCCCCCGCCGTAAGACCGATAAAAATCGACAGGATGAAGATGGCACTGCCGAGTGCGGTTAACAGAATGCGCATGTTTTTACCACGGAAAGAGTTACTGAAACCAATGAGTGCGATTGCTACGGTCGAACTCACAAACATATTGCGCTGACCCGATATCAGATTTGCATACACGCTTTCGGCATTGATGGAAGTGGACATACTATACATTATACCGCGTTAAAAACGTGCGTCATTTGGTTGAAGTTCAATACAACATTGACATAAACATATATCGGTGGTTATAGTAACCTCATGTGCGGAATCTTCGCATTCCTCAATAACCATGGTCAGTTTAATCCCAAGTTTATCCATCACCACTTTCAAAAAGGGCGGGCGCGTGGCCCAGACACGTCTGCCCTTACAAGAGAGATGAACGGAGTTATTTTAGGGTTCCATCGTCTCTCCATTAACGGACTCACGTCGGATTCCGACCAACCCTTGTGGTTGGGCGACATCGCACTCATATGCAACGGCGAGATATACAATTATCATGCACTGGTTGATGCGCTTGATTGTGAAATGACGACAGAATCGGACTGTGAGGTCATTTTGCATTTGTATGCTCGGTTTGGAATTCGCCAGACGCTCCGCATGATTGACGGAGAATTTGCCTTTGTTATTGCCGACTTTCGCAACGTAAACACCCCAGCGATACATGTATGTCGCGATCCATTTGGGGTACGGCCCATGTATACCATCAACGGTAAGTATGTTACGAGTTTTGCATCGGATTTGAAGCAAATTACTGCATTTAAGTGGGAAGGGGCGGTGGGTCATTTCCCACCCGGGACCATTTATACATACACGCCCAACAATAGTAAGAAACATACGTGGTGTATCGAGCGTTCGGTTCAGTATTATACACCGTCGCCGTGTATCATTGGGAGAAATATGGAGATTGCAGACATTCACGAGGGAATACGGCATTATTTTTCGCGCGCGGTGCAAAAGCGGTGCATAAACACACATCGGCCGTTTGGTTGTTTATTATCAGGTGGTCTTGATAGCAGTTTGGTCTGTGCGCTCGCTGCGCTCTATGGCAGACAAAACAACTCGAAACCGCTGCGCACATTTTCAATTGGTCTAAAGGATTCAGAAGACCTCATGTGGGCAAAACGAGTTTCCGAACATATTGGGTCGCAACATCATGAGGTCGTACTAACAGAACAGGACTGTGTTGACGCCATCGAAGAAGTAATTTATGCCACGGAAACCTGCGATACAACCACAATTCGTGCCAGTATCGGAAATTATCTCATTGCCAAGTATATCCGGAACCATACAGATATTCGTGTTGTGCTTAACGGTGATGGTTCTGACGAGCTATGTGGTGGATATCTATATATGCATGCAGCCCCCGACACACTAACGTTTGACCACGAGTGTGTTCGCCTGTTGCGCGAGATACACGCATTCGATGTGCTACGATCGGACAAGTGTATGGGCGCACATGGCCTTGAGGCGCGGACCCCATTCCTCGATCGCGAGTGGGTTGACTTTTATATGAGCATCCCCGCGCACCTTCGGAACCATGCCATCCAAGGTGAACAAGAGAAATATTTGCTGCGCAGGGCATTTGATACCGAAAACGACATGTTTTTGCCAAATGATGTGTTATGGAGACGCAAAGAGGCGTTTAGCGACGGCGTTAGCAAACAGTCACGATCGTTATATACGATCTTGCAGGAGGCCATCGAACAAAAAGATTTCAAGTACGTCCCGCCCAAGACACACATTATGCCCAAGACCATTGAGCAAATGTACTATAAAAGCGTATTTGATGTGCATTTTTCGGGTTGCGATTCGGTGATTCCTCATTATTGGATGCCGCGATTTGTAGATGCCCGTGACGCAAGCGCGCGCACGCTCGATATCTACCGTGCGCCGTTGGAGTCGTAGTTTTTTTTCACACGGTTATGTATATGTTTATCGACCACAACAAGAACAACGTGAAAACGATGCCAACTGATTTCAAAGCACCTGCGCAACCACAGATTCTTAGTGCCCCAATACCGTCGGGAGCGTACGATCCGGCTGCGCTCATGGACAAAATAAATCTGGAGGTGCCGCAAAATACGCCGTTTGTCTCATTCTATGCAGACAATGAAAGTATGGATGTCGAGGACGACGATTCTCTTCTTGAGCGCCTCAACAAACATGTGTCACAGAGCTTGTCGATGCACGCATATGTGGGCGCCCTTACTATTACCGGTATGTACATCGTATATAAGATGATGCGTATTCCAAAATAAAATGCATGCTTTTCTCGGTTAGCGAGAAAAGTATTTAGTTTGATGCAAGCACACAATGTTGCTAAAGTACAACATTTATAGGCTATTATCATTGTAGTTGCGCAGGGTCGCACGCTCACGTTTGAAACGTGCGTAATCGGATCCCGATGCGGTTCTTCCGGTTCCAGACACATTGCGGGTGTTCGTGTAGCGTCCATCGCTGTTGGCGCCGGTCCACGACATGCGCACCACGCGGCGCGCGGCGACTTCCTCTGCTTTCTTGTATCCCAATGAAGTTGGTTTTGGCGAAATTCCTTGTACTCCTCCTCCAAGACTGGTCATATACAATAGCGAAACATTTTTTGGCACAGAATCGAATATTGGGCGCAACCACATAAACATTGGTCGGATGGTTGTATATGTCAGACGATTCTTATAATCATGAAGAGCCCCTTTTGTCCGACGACACGGACGAGATGAACGATTGTGACCAGCACGGCGACCCCGATGAAGAATGCATTGAAAGCGATGGACACGAAAGCGACAGTGACAAAGACAGTGTGGATGGAATGAACGACGTCACGCTTCAGTATTTGTTAAATGCAAACACCTACCAGCGCGTGATGAAATCCAAGGCTCCCGAGGAGTACGGTGATGTGTTTCTCGACAAAATGAAGCAGTACAAGCGCGAAATTGTGGACACGGTGAACGAAATCATTGAGGGCAAAGTGGTTTCCACTGACGTGAACGAGGCCTTTCGCTCCTTCGCAAAGGCTGTGTTCCGTACGTGGGAACTGGAAGCAATCCAGGAGACCAACGAAAAGGAACGCGAGGAATATGAGACAAAGCAGATGGTAAAGGACAGTGGTCCCGGGTGGTCCTTTTGGAGCGCCGAGCGTGTTGTCAAGCGAGGATAAAGTCTCAGGGTATATCAGATGACAACTGCAGCGCGGTTTTCACGAAAAAAACCCATACGAAAATCTCGGTCCAAAAAAGGCAACAGTAGCAAGAACAAGACGCGGTGCGCGCCCCTTTACCGGGGATCGCGGAGCTGCTTTACCGAATCTGCATTGCGCGAGATAATTGCCCATTATAATGCACATAACGACCCTCCCATTCGCGCGGATTCGGAGCGCGGCATGTGGAGCGCACTGAAGCGTCGGGTCAAGGACTGCGACGACGAAATGTGCTGGCTGGAGGGACTGCCGGACTACGTCGCCCAACGTCTGCGCACGGAGCACTTTGCGCCCATTCCCAGGTATGCTAAAAAATGGCGCAAGAACCGCGACACCTGGCTTACCAACGAGGACATTGAACTGGTCATGGAGCAGTACGAGCGTGCGCACCCTGAGTTCGTCTTTTTTTCTCCTGCGCCTATTGATTTTGCAGACCAACAATGGTCAGGCGCATGTATCGTGCCTGAATTATGTATGTACTCCCCTGTCGACATGGGGGACAAGACCAAGGCCGGATGGGTATTTAACCTCGACCGTCATGACGGCCCTGGCACCCATTGGGTGGCACTTTACGCCGACTTTGCAGCCAAATACATTATGTTTTTTGACAGCGGGGGCGACGGCGCGCCACCAGAGATCCGCGATTTTATCGAGCGCATCAAGGCAGATGCACCGGACATTACCGAGTACGTAACGACGATGGAACACCAATTGGAAGATGGACAGTGTGGTATGTACGTCTTGTATTTCATCGCGACGCATGTCACGGGAATGATTGACGGCAAACATGCAACGCCAGAGAAGGTCGTGAAGTATTTCAAGGAACATCGGGTCAGCGACGCCGATATGGCAAAGCTCCGTCCTGAATGGTTTAACATGTGAGGTCTCTAATCTCGCAAAATATGTACAGTTATTGTATATCTATACATACCATGAGTGAATCAAAATGTAAGGCGGAACAAGAAGATGCCAGCGGAAACACATCCGGTGCAATTTGTAATGACATGGCTGAGGCAGAAGGAATGAATAAGATTAAGGACATATATCGTAAATACTTATTAAACAATCGTCCCGAAAAAGAGAAAACCGAAGAGTGTAAGAAATATTCAAGTGATAAACTGGCAATAATCAATCAGTGTAAAAAAGAGGCAGAGGAGAATCTTCCCGAGTTTATCATACCCGATGATCCAGAAACACAAGAACAAGAACCTGTCGACAACAACGCATACTTTGACAAAACCAAACAAGAATTTACGACTATATTAAACAATTTGCAAAATGCCACAGTAGACTTTGCCATGAATATTAATAAAAACAACGATATTAACATTATTGCTGAAGAAGTGAGGAATATAGAATATTTACTTGACAGTAGAGTCAATGGATATAATAAACGATTAAACAATTTATCGACCAATGAGTTGAAGGAACATGCCGAAATTGTTGAAAGCATAAATGAGATTATTGAGAAAATAGGCGATGCGCGTGAGAAATTTCACAAACAATACGAACGACTGGTGAATCCTAAAAGGAAGTTTGGTGACGCTTACACCATCCGAACCAGGGTGTTCCCGGCGCCTTTCACGAATCAAAAAGGTACCGATATCGGACGCATCGAGCAGGTGTACGAGGGCGAGCTCCCATACGGCGCCACCGACTACGTCGACCACTTTTTGGTTAACCTGTACCGCAGCATCGAGAATGAAACGGGACAGGCCAATGCCCAAAAAGCCTTCGAATACGAACAGGCAGACCCGCTTATCATTCGCCCCCTGAAGAACAAGGACGGCGGCTCCCGCAATGCCAAGAAGAGCGCGAGCAAAAAGTCGCGCACGCTCCGCAAGAGGCGCGCACGCAAGTAATGCGAGAAAATGCATAGCCGGCTATTCATTTTCCTGGAATTCTTCCCTCAACGGCTTAAACACTTGACGGCGGTACTTTCAATGGCTGCTTTTGTAAGTGAAGAAAATCAAAAACGTTTATGGGACGTCATCAACGCAAGGCAAGACGTGGCAATGGCGTTCGGTAGCGAGGCGGAAAAGGTGGAATGGTTTAGGAACTTTATCCGTGATACGCACTCCCAAATCGGTCCGGTTTCACACGACAAACTCAGACGCATCAATCGTCATGTTATGCAAGCAATGGCGACTGACATACGCAACCGGATAGAAAGCATACAGCCGGTAGGTGCAAGTCAGTCATACGAGTCCCGTGAACGGGAGTACAAATCCCTTCTGGAAACGCCAAAACCCCCACAACCCGATTTTGGCGAAAATACCCTGGACGCGCCTGTCACACAGCATGACATGGACGCGCTTATGAAGAGCAGAAACGAGGTGTCAGTCGGAAATCCCATGGCCGGGGAAATACAGGCGCTGCGGCGCGACATGTCCAAGATGCAGGAAGCATTGGACGCAATACAATTGGGCATCAAGTCGCTCACAGATGCAGTGATGACAAAACAGGTCGGGAATGCAGTCGTCGTTGCTTCAGACAAACCAAGCATAGATACTGTAGACACAGAGGCCCAGACTGAAGAGCCCGAATACGAGGAGGAAATCATTGAAATCGTCGAGTGATTATGTGGGCACAATGTATATGCTATTTAAACATCTATTCGGCGATTTTGCCATGGACCATATCCTTGTGTTCATTAGCTACTTCGCCATCATTATATTCATATTTCCGCTGGAGGGAATCCTGTTCCCCAAGCTCACGGCCAATCTGTACAAAGTGATCCAGGAGACCAAAAAATTCGCAGATCCGTACAACATCAAGGAGAACCTCAAGCTCCTGAATGCGCCGGGGCTCATTGTCGCCACGATTATCCTGATGGCAATAGGAAAGCTTGCGGACATTGGAAAGTTCGCCATTGAATCACATTTGAACCCCACATATTTCAAATACTTACGGTCGGCCATGTTTGCTGGTACGGTGAACCGTAGCGTCTCGCAGTATAAGGACATCAAGAGCGCAGAGTATCTCGCGCGCGGCATGGAACTGACACGTAATGCGCGCGACCTGTTCCACTACATGCTTGGACACTATATTCCGTATTTGGTCATGACCCTGGTCTATGCCGTCTATTTGGCGTACACCGTCCCGGGTATGTGGAAGATTATCTTGGGTGGCTCCCTCATTCTCATCATGTACAGCATGTACACCGCCGTACATGCTATGGATCTTGCCAGGGACCGCGAAGACTTTTTCATGAACAATGTTGCGGAAGAGCTGCAGAGCAAGCTGGGTAACATGATGAATATCGTCGTGAATAACCAGGGTGATGAGGCGATTGCCAGCAACGATGCCATGGAAGAGATAAGTCGACAAAAAATGAAGAATATCATGGACCACGAAACGGTGGCTATGGGGGCCATGGATGCCATCATGACAACCATGTACGGCGCGGGGGCGTTTGCCCTTTACGGGAGCGTATCCGAAGGCATTATTAACGTCGAGACCACGATTTCGTCACTTCTTGTCCTTGGAAATTTGACATCCAGTCTCAACACAGTGGGGTACGGTCTCATGTACAATGTGGCGTATCGTCTGGGGGTCATCACTTCGGGAAGAGAGTTTATCAACGACGCATTTACATTCAGCAAGAAGACAAAGGGAGATACGGTTATCATGCCCGGGGACATCCATTTTAGAAACGTCACGTTTGGGTACAAGGACGACGAGCCCGTCATTGCAGACTATAACTTGGACATTGCGCGCGGCGAAAAGGTGGCCATCATGGGACAATCGGGATCCGGGAAGACCACCCTTATGAAACTGTTGGTTGGGCTGCATCGACCGTCGGCAGGCAAGGTTACCATAGGAAACACAGACGTATCAACCGTCGATAAAATCGCGCTGAGGGAGTACGTCAACTACAACAATCAGCGCACGGCCATGTTCAATGGCACGGTGCTCGACAATATGAGATATGGTCATGACCGCAGTCCCGAGGATATCCGCACAATGCTCGAGAAATACGACCTTACAGGAGTGTTCATTAATGGACTCGATGCCGACGTGGGTATTGGCGGCGGCGAACTCTCGCTCGGTATGCAAAAGGTCACCATGTTGGTCCGTGGTATCTGTCGCAACTCGCACGTGCTGGTGCTTGACGAACCGCTCGCGGGCCTCGACAACGCCACGCGAAAGAAGGTAATCAAACTGATTGTGGATGAAACAGAAAAGAAGACCCTGGTCGTCATTACGCACGACCCCGATATCCTACCGTTTATGGACCGCATCATCAACATGGACGACCGATAAACATTTGTGTTGCAAAAACATAAATGTTTGATTAGGAACATTGTATATGGAGTACTTGAAAAATTGCCTTTACATTAATCTCGCACACCGCACTGATCGGAAGGAGCACGTTGAGGGACAACTGCAGAAGCTCGGAGTATCCGGAGAACGATTCAACGCAATCAAGATGAAGGACGGTGCGGTTGGTTGCACCATGAGTCATATTAAGTGCATTGAGACGGCGCGCGACCGTGGTTGGGACCATGTATTTATATGCGAAGACGACATCCATTTCCTTGACATGGAGAGCTTCAAGAAGTCGTTGTGCGATTTTGTTGCCAGCGGAATCGAGTGGGACATGATCCTCGTTGCCGGAAACAATGCCGCGCCATATGAGCAGGTGGCGCCATTCTGTCTTCGCGCGCATAATTGCCAGACCACCACGGGATACATTGCCCGCAAGGAGTACTACGACGTCCTTATTGCGAATTATCGAGAAGGCGTCACGCAGCTCCTACGAAACCCGGAAAATCGCCGACAGTTTGCGCTTGACATCTACTGGAAACGCCTCCAACAGAATGGGCGATGGTATCTGTTGACGCCCATCTCGGTCGCACAGCTTGCAGGATACAGTGATATTGAAGAGCGCGACACGGATTACAGTGCGCTGATGACAACCGTGGATAAGGAGTGGCTATTCAAACTTCAGCGCGAGCGCATGGGGCTTCCTAATTAGGCTAATTCTTCAGTCGTAAGAACATGGAGGCCATCACCTGTCCATTCTTCTTTTCGTACTCCATACTCTCCAGTTTGGCGGCGTGCTGTTTTTGCACCACATTTTCCCAGCGGACCTTTTCACGGTCGTCCATCATCTTTGTTGCACGCGCTTTATCAATGGGTGTCAGGTTCTGTGCTCCGCGAGCACGGGCCATGTCTTCTACGTTGTTGTATTGAGTCACATTATTAATGTCGGATTCGCGCACCGAAAACACGGTCTCGTCTTTATGCACCCGTCTTAAATCGTCGAAGCGGAGCTTGCCGAATGGGTCCGACCCGATATAATCGTCGTCTTCTTCCTCATATAGTCCTGTACCACCAGTGTGCATCATATCGCGAACATCCCTACGCACCACAACCTGCTGCGAACGCACGCTATCCAATGCGTGCGCCATGTTCCCGGCATTGACATTGTCGGGAACACTCACCACTGGATCATTATTGTGGAACCATTCGTTGCGCGTCTCGTCGACCTTGCGACTCATGGTGTTGTCAAAAATTTCATTAAATGCTCGCGAAAACTGCTTGGCGTCCACCTCCCCCAATTTTGTCTTAATTTTCTTGTTCTCGTGGTCGTCGTCATTGAGAGGCGAATACTCCTTATCTTCCACCGCTGCGCTTTGTTTTACTTGATCATTGTAGTGTTCCAGTAAAATCGCATAGGCCTTTTTGTAAAAGATGAAATAGTCGCTTTCCAACCCGGACTTATCGGGATGCGTCATGAGCACCTGTTTTTTCGCCGCCACCATTTGCGTGTGAGACGGTTTGTATGTATCGATGCGAAATAGCTGCAAGAGGTCTTTCAGAGAATACATGGAGATGTCAAGATTATGCGCATTCATTGAAACAATGCGAGACTTTTTTCGAATCATTCAAACAAATAGAAATAAATAATAAAAACTACCTGCTTAATATTACAAATGAAGCCGCTTTGTTTTGTAGGATTATGTGTGTATAATAACGAAGAAGGGCTTCCGAGGGTCTTGTTGAATATTTGCAAATTGTGCAAATTATTTCAAATTACGGTAGTTGTAGTTTACGACGTATCTACCGACAGAAGTCTTGAAATACTGGAGAGTGATGATTTCCGATGTCTTCGCATAAATATTATCAAAAATACACAGTCCAAACATCCAGACAGAACATACCGGGTTGCATTTGCCAGAAACGTAATACTTGAAATAATAAAAAGGGACAGACCAGGTAGTGATTATTTTATCATGATGGACACAAACGAGTATGCGTGTGTAGGGGATATTGACGTTGATGTCATTGAAGAAACGATAGCTCGTAAAGACTGGGATTCAATATCATTTGACCGTGCCGCAGGGTATTATGACATATGGGCCCTATCGGTAGCGCCTTTTGTATATAGTTTTATGCATTTTGAAGGTAACGTAAATGTATGCGCAATGATGAAAAGCTATATCAAACAACTGATAGATAACTACAAACATCGTTACCCCGATAAGCTGATTCCGGTACAGTCGGCATTTAATGGATTTGCTATTTATCGGACGAGCAAATTTTTAAATTGTAGTTATATATCGGACATCATTGATGATGTATTTCCTGAAGGTAGTATCGAAGCAGAAGAGGCACTGGTTGGTGTTATGACGCGACGTGCTAAGATTATAGATTGCGAACACCGTCACTTTCATTTGGAAGGCATTAAGAAAAACAATGCAAGAATTCGCATTTCTACAAAGCATGCATTTGCAAAGGTGGAAAATCCGCGTGAAGGACTTCGTGGTCCATGTTAGTATGTCATAATATTTGTTATAGAGTTTACACCTTTGGATTACTCAATGCGTAAAAAGGCCTTGCTGTGTGTATATGGTACGTTTGATAAATATACTTGAATACATGCCATGCAATAAAGATTATGAATACATATTGAAGTGGGCATTCAAAAAGAATAGCGTGCCATGATGCGATGAGTACAGAAGAATTCGCACCATGCTGTGATGCTATTGATAATTTCCTTACAATGATTGATTATTAACTGACATTGATGTGCAGAACAAACAGTATAAACATATACCTTTCAAGAAGGTATATGTACGTAGACGAGATTTCTGATAAACATGCGCTATTTGCGTTAATAAAAGGTGCACCGGGTCCTATTGTATTGAAGTTTGGTGCCGAATGGTGCGGACCATGTAAACAAATAGATTCGTATGTGGGAGACCAGTTTCGGAAAATGCCTGATAATGTTACCTGCGGCATGCTCGACGTTGATGAAAATTTTGAACTCTATGCTTTTCTAAAAACCAAACGGGTTATTCCTTCCATTCCAACGATTGTGATGTATCTGCCGGGTATTGCCACACACATTCCCGAAGCGGTTGTTGTCGGTACGACTATTTCAGAAATTGACGCATTTTTTACGACTGTTCTACAACAGGCTGCGCGTTAGGAATGGCGCGAACTTCTCCTTCCACGACATCTTTTTCTTCGGGGGCAGTGGGCTCGGTAGCAAATACATAATCCGAGTTGTCTTCCTCCATATCTTCGTCTTCCTCCATATCTTCGTCTTCCTCCATGTCCTCGATTGGATCGGTATTTACCGGGGGAATGGGTTCTTCCTGAGTATTGACCTCGACCAAAGGATTGGGTTCTTCCTGAGTATTGACCTGTAAAAAGGTGTCAATCTCGCGTGTTTTGTCAAACACCGTAGCAAATGCCAGCACCAGGGTCGTCACTGTCATAAGTCCATACGCAAGAAAAGGTACAGATTCTTGCTCCATGTAAATGATACTAAAATACGTTTAGATATTTTGCGTTAAATGTGTTTGGAAACTAAAATCCACGGTTCTCGTAATACCAATTTTCCATCATGTTGCCCATTCGAAACCCTCTCACCTCCGCATCAAACAAATGATTGTTTGCGTATATTAAATGTATACGTGACTTCGTTAATAGGGTCCCCATTTCGTGCTGTTTTGAAAGTGTGGTCGTACTTACATTTCGGTCACTGTGAAACTGGGGGCGACGAAAATCCATCCCGGTATCCTTGTATATATTTGCAAAGTCCCCTATTTTGGCAGCAAATGCAAACAATAATGCAATCCAGGTCATGTTGTTTACATATAGTCTTTCAAATCAAATAAAACAATTTTGTGGTTCTATTGTATATGAAAATATACGATAGAGAAAACAAAAACTATTATATCAAAAAGTTTTTTCAACGCACGCCGTTTGTGGAAGAAGATATGGAGTACGACGAACCCGAACCCATAGCGGATCTTGGTACCAACCTAAAAATATCGTCGGAGCTACGTAGCGACTTTTCACTGATCATGCGCGAGACGTCAAAAGAGACATTCTCGATGCGTCTGTTACCATACCGCATAGATTATATGAAAACGGGTATCGCGTATGTCAAGTACCTTGTCACACGTGACACGCCCGCGGCACTTTTTAAGTTTGAGATTCAGCGTACTGCATTTGAAGGTGCTGAAGAAGAAGTGGAGGACGAGCATCCAGTAACTACGCGTTTTCGCACCATGGTAAATGACGAAGCGCAGAAGATAGGGGTGGACGGAGATTATAAGGGGTTTCTTGTTATTGACGGTGTGACTGTCGTGTTTATGGAAGCAACAAAAGTATCGCAAGAGCATGGTATGTGGACAATACCTGGCAACCAGACGTTTGCCCAGGACGCATCGGTGCTATTTGGGACGGACAACATTTCGGTCGTTACGAAAAACGGAAAAGACCAGCCAGTTCCGTATTACGGGTATGTAATGAAGGACGACGACGGACTCTCAGTGGTTACCGACAAGGACTGGCTTGAAATGCCCATTGACATGGACAATGAATTTGTCTATTTATTTTCGCAGCAAACCGACGTTAATGACGCGCGTCGGTATGCAGTCATTGGCAAGGAAATGGAAAAGGACGGCATATCCTATTATATGACGCACAAGTATGATAATTTCCAAGAGCTATAATGCCGGCTAATCTGTTATATAACTAACATATTAGCAATCATATTTATACTTCACGTTCGATGTATTCGCGAAGATACAGGTCCAAATTATCTGGGGTTATTTCGGCAGCCATGTACGTATTTGCATACTGACGAATTTCATCGGGAATGGGATTGCGCGTATAGAGTCCGACAAAGTTCTTGACATATTCATCGAGCTTTTCGCGGTCAGACTTATACTTATCGGCAGCTTCCTGCACGCCTCGTTTAAAGTTTTGTCTCGCGTGCTCTTTGCGGATCTGCTTGTCAATGATCCCGTGCTCCTTCTCTTTGATCATTCTCTCTTGTTCTGCAAGCTCTGCCTGGCGCTGTAGAATCTCCTCGGTGGGGTCATTGGGTACTTCCAGATACCATTTATGACGAGCTTCATTCGCGGTAACAATAATGTTGCAAATGTCGGGCTTCTTCAAATTTTCATATCGGTGTCGCTGTTCGGTTCCGGGCGCACCCTTAAATGTTACCATGAACTCATCAATGATCTTTTGATCGATAGGCGGGCTGGTTTCCACAAGACGATCAAATTCCTGACGTGTCAGTTTTAAAAAGCTTCCTGCATCCGAGCGTTCCGGAGGTGGCTTTGCAAGCTCGATGCGGATATTACGAGCATACTTGTCCCATGCAATGGACATCACGCGATGGGACTCATTGAGTTCCGAGATTTTCAGGTATTGTTGTATGGTGGTTAAAATACCAATGAAAATGTTCAGTGACCCGATTGCAAGTGGTGCCAATGCCCGAAAGTTGGTCGGCATACTTTCCTGTGCAAACGATGCAGTACCACTGATGGTCGACAGGATAATTGCTGGGATAGTGAACCATGCATGTGATCTGGAGTACTTGACATGAGAACGGGCATGAAGCCATTTGTAACACTGTGCAGCATCACACCATTCTACAAGGATTTCCTCGTTTTCAGGAGACCACTCCACTTTGATTTTGCTTTCGGTGGGCACGCTTGAACCTCCACCTACACTTTCTGCGTCTCCTTGTTTACCACTCATTACACTACAATCATAAAAAGAAACATTCATTTACACGAGTTTCTATGCGGTAATTCTATCAGCATCGTCGTCTGAGTCGGTAAATGTGATATCACTGGTAGGAGTATCCGGCTGTTTTACCGCTGCGGGTTCCAGAACAGTTTGTACGTTGACGATGATTTCCTTGGCCTCTTCCTTGGCCTCTTCCTTTTCCGTTGTTTCACTCTTGACATCGGCATTATCACTTGACTCCCCATACTTATCGCGGATTTCTTCAGAAAGCTCTTCCTCGCGTCCACGTACGTCATCGATGCTGAATGTGCAGTTGTCGTTTACGGAATTATTGACCTCGTCGCAAAACCCTCTCAGCTTTTGCTTGCAATAATCAAGATGCTTCTCATGGGATATTTGGAAAAATGCCAGATAGTCCATAAAAAGCTTAATCTTGTTCTGTAAAAACATGTTATCGAACTCCAATGTGTTAATCAGATTTGATATACAGTGCCCCACTTGGTGTTCCTTATAATAATTGGCAATCTCTTCGCGTTTCAACAAGTATCGGTTAAATAAGTCTCCGATAATTTCAAGAATAGTTTTCTGAATTGTGGTGATTTCGCTCATGTCATATTCACGAAAAGGCTCAAGATCCTTGTACAATGTATGTTCTCTAAATTTTCGCGTGGCAGAGTCGGGCATCCGTGCCTCGCGATAATATTTGATAACCATATTCAACAGCTTGTAATAGTCACAATATAGTCGGTTATTCACAAAGGATACACCTCTCTCGATGTTTTCCAGTTCGTATTGGAATGCCTTGTATTGGAAGTAGAATGAATCAACGCAGAACAAAAAAGTTGGGTCCGTTGTATGTTTGACCATTTCTGTGTAAGCCGTTTTAAGAGTCTGGAGGGTTCGGGCTGAAACGCCACGTAATTCTTTACACTCATCCATACTTATTCTTATGTGTATGAAGCTGTTTTTCAATTCTTCTCTATGATGTGCGTGTGCCTTATCAAAATCCATTGTACTATATAGGGATATATTCAATAATTCGAACAACAAACGGTGTACCAAATATAGTTGATAAACGGTATGAAGTTTCTGCACCCTTACAATATACATGGAAGCAGACCCAGTAGAAAACTTTACCAAGATCGTCAATGACATGATTGGCGATCTGAAACTGACATTTTCCGAATATTCGGACAAACTCGATATGGTAAGTGAGTTACTAAAGACTGATCAAGAAGACGTACATAAGTATGCCATGGGTGTCATCCCACCCCGTTTCTTTGACGTGCTTTACCAAAATGAAGACATGTTTACCGACGATGACATTGACACCATGTTCCTTCCTGATTTGGATTTTGCCTTGTTTTTCACAGCAAGCGGCGTGACTGAGAACACCAAGGGCGCTATATGGAAATATCTTCACATGATACTGTTTTCTCTGGTCGGCGATGTGAAAAATAAGTCCGAATTTGGCGACACAGCGGATCTGTTCAAGGGTATCGAGGAAAATGACCTGAATGACAAGATAAAGGAAGCCTTTGAAAACATGGGCAACCTCTTTGACAAGGTTGACGATGCCGCAGCGGACGAGCCCGATGCCGAGTCGTTGGCTGACGGTCAGGAACCTCCCAGGATGCCGGAAGGCATGCCCAACCTCGAGTCCATCCAAGAGCACCTGAAGTTTGTATTTGAGGGGAAGATCGGAAGCCTCGCCAAAGAGCTCACTGCTGAAATGAAAGAAGAATTGACTGAGCTCATTGGTGACGAGGGCGACGTCAAGTCGACCAAGGACATGTTCAAGAAGCTCATTCGCAATCCCAAAAAAATCAACGATCTTGTCAAGAAGCTCACCTCAAAGGTGGAAGAAAAGGTAAAAAGCGGCAACGTTAGCAAAGAAGAGCTTCTGGCCGAGGCAAAGGACATTATGGGGCGCATGAACGAGTTTGGCGGCAAGGAGAAGTTTGCGGACATGATGAAGGGCATGGCGAAGACCATGGGTGGAAAGGGAGCCAAGTTCAACATGGGCGCCTTTGAAAAGATGGCAAAGCAAGGCCAAGAGCGCGAGCGCCTGCTGAAGAAGATCGAAGAGCGCAAGAAGGCACGTGTGGTAGCAGAGAATAACAAAAAGAAGTTTACGATTGACGGCGAACAACAGCAAAAGAGCCGTCGCGAGGTTGACGAGACCTTACTTAATGAACTTCTCGAGGACGAGTCGTTGTCGCAGCCTGTTGTCGTCCCCTCGAAGCCGAAAAGCAAATCAAGCGGTAAGCCAAAGAGCAAGTCAGGAGGAAAGACAAAGAGCAAGAGCAAAAAATAGACGAATATAGTAAGTAGTCATGGGAATCCTCCAAGCCATCAACCTCCGTGTGTTTTTACTATCCTTTGTTGCGGGCCTGCTCATATTGTACTATGTCATGCCCCAAGAGGAGATGATCTATGTGTATCCCACCCCTGAAAATGTTGACCTAATACAATACAAGGACCGTGCCGACAATTGCTATGCAGTCCGAAAAGAAGAGGTAACCTGCCCCGGCGAAAGTGAAATATCGCATATTCCCGTCCAGTAAAATGCATACGTATAGTATATGCACTTTGCCAAATTTATCCATACTGAACCAGGAAGAGTTATGCTGTCGGCCATTTTGGGTCTCGGGCTTGCTACGATGTTTAGACGTACGTGCAACAAGAAGAACTGTCTGGTGTTTTCCGGCCCGGTGATCCAAGAGTTTACGGACCGCGTGTACAAGTACGACGGAAAGTGCTACAAATATGCCGTAGAAGAGTCGCAGTGCATGCCGCATAAAAGAACCTTGCCAATTGCACAATAACTTATTCGTTGCAAATGTAACAAATAAGTATCGATGTGTTGTATACTGTATGAACAACGTCACGCGCATTGGTGATTTGCCAACGGGCGACCATCCGTCGAATTTAACAAACACGATGGTAAAGGAGCAGGCCACGAATTACACCCCCATTAATGTTCATCCCAACCCTTACGGGATTTCTGACCAGAATCCATTGCCGCCACAAGAACAAGATCAACCTAATTTTAACCAAATGGTTGCAAAGCAACCTCTTCCATCGCGCGACATCCCCATGGATACAACGGCGGTTACCCAAGACGAGGCGGTGCAACCCGATTATATCCCATCGCCTCCACTGACCCGTGATTTCATCGCTGACTATGCAGCCGAAGATGCAAGGATCCAGAAGGCCGAGGAGAAGGACAAGGGGAAGTTATTTGACGCGGTTGTGAGCGAGCTTCAACAGGCCATGTTTGTGGCGGTGCTGTTTTTCCTGTTCCAAACGGCGTTAATTCGACGACTTATGTGGAACCATCTTACATGGTTACCCATACTGAACTCTGACGGTAATCTCAACATGTATGGCGTGATGCTCAAGAGCGCCGTATTCGGTTTGTTTTTCTATTCCAGTCAAAAATTTGTTGAGTTCTTAACCAGCATTTAGTCAATCTACTTGCGATTTTTGCGCGTACCGCCTTTTTTAGAACGCGATACACGCGGAGCACTCGGGTCGTACTTGAGGAACCATGACATGTACTCCCGCGACTTTTTGTTCTTTATCGTGGTATGCATTTTGCTTCTGGTAACCATCATATCACGTAATGTGGGTTGTTTACCGACGCAGGGCAGTGAGTATCGTCGCATAATAGGCTTGTTGGATACATAACGGTTGCGGTGAAGCTCATGCAACTGTTGTGACAGACACATAAGTCGATTCGTGTTGTAATCATTTCCGCTCACATATACAAAAGCAAGGTAAAATGCCAGTATGGTATCAATGGTGGCAACCCGAACAGAAAAGGAATTAATCTTGATAATATTGTAATTATGACACGCAATTGGCTTATACAAATATAGTCGCACACTGCCGTTCACGGACAAGATATAGTGTTCGGGGATTAGCTCCGCCGCTTCTTTTCGATGGTCCACCGTTAATGTCAGATTGCGGCCCACCAGGGCCGCCTTCACAATGTCCAATACCCGGCTCGGTTCGTTGACAATAACGTCAAAACTGGGGGTTGAGCCCACACGCCCATTTTTCAGAAACATGCCGGCAGCAAACGCACCGAAAAACACACCACCTTGTTGATTGACAATATTAAAAATAGTTTGTTGAATGTTTTCTGCATCACCCGTGATTTTTGACGGAGGCAGTGCGGTACAGACATGGCCGCGTATCGGATAATAACGATCCAGGAGTTCCAACCGTTTCGCAATTTTTTCCCATCGCGACACGTCTCCAAGAGGCCGAGACAATTCTAAATGCATGCTCATTCGTAAAAAGTCAGGAGGCGTATAATGGATATTTTTGATGACCATTGCTTCCTTTTGCAGTTTCTTGAATAGTTGCGTGGGTATCTGTGTGATATCTGCGACGGGTACAAAATCCGCAAACACCTTGTAGGTGCCATGGTGGACGCCTGACTTTGCTTCGATATTCGCGTACCCCTTTTTGTAGAAGATGTCCGCAAGTTCAATTGCGTCGTCCAACGCGTTCATCGAATAAAAGTCATAGTCAGGTACGTCTTTTACCGGGTCATAAAAACGCTCGTCCGGAGGCAGGATATCGTTGATGGCCGAACCTCCGTAACACACCAGACGCTTGCGCCGAATAAATTCCCGAGTTATATTTAACATACTTATTACGTTATTGTCTCCGGCAATCGCCTTTTTCTGGATGTCGGAAAGTTTTTCCGCGCGATCCCGAACGATGGCCAATTGACAATCATGGAAATTTACTGCAGTATTGCATGTTTCTGGTGTAGTCATTCTTATACTAACCGTATATATTTTCATTCATGCGTTATGAATAAAAACTAAATTACTCCGTTGCTCGCCTGGCATAGGCTAATGCGTTCTCAAGAGGCACGATGGCAGAGTTATGATGATTGAAAAACTCGTCATATAGATGGAGGTTACGGGATTTGAAATGCATGCGATAGCACGGTACCTGGATACACTGGGATTTCACCAGTGAATATATGAGAGGCGCGCCAATATCGCTGTTTGCATAAAATTCCGGAACGCCGATCACAAGCCCGTTGCGGTTCGTGATGGCCCCGTTGTTGTTGAAGTCGGCGCTGAATTGGGGCTCGTCAAGGAGATCAACGAACCGCTTTTTACGGCACATCTCCTTTGTTCCTGACTCCAAGTTCATCAGCTTGCCAAGATCGTAGCATTTATCAGTGGCGTTGCACTGCGTGCGCGTTTTGAAAGACGGGTCATAGGTATTATCGACAATAAGGACCACCTTGCGCTTGAGATCATGGAGTGGCGTTACAGAAGGATCTATACGACCCTTGTAGAGTCGGTCGCCAACAATGTGGCTTACACTTTTTGCAATGGCGCCATATGCATTGTAATCCTGGTCATTGACCTTGATGCGCAGGTGCAAAAACAACGGATCAGACGGATTGGGCGTGCTATTTACAAACCCGTAGCTCATTGCGGTCTCAAGTGCAGACTCGATGGGAATATGGTTTCGTGTTTCGGTAAGCTCGTAGTTCTTGTCCGTGGTGCGTCCTACTACAATCTGACCATCGCGCACCATCACTTCAAAATCCAGAAATCGGCAGCCGCGACCAATTACATACTTGATGGCGTCTTTGCTGACAAAATCGTTATCGTCAATCGCGCTATTGTAACTACTTTTAATCATGTAATTCTGAAGGGGGAGGTACGAATTGCCTTTATAGCTACTGATGCTGACGCCGCGGTCAAAGATATGTGCTGGATCAAATGCCTCTTTCTGTGGCATCCAGTAAACAATAACCGCAGCCAGGATGAAGGCAATCAAGAATAATACTTTTATGTTTAAGGATGGCATCATTATATAGAGTATAGTATATACGTATATAATAATGGCAGGAGGTCTTCTCAATTTAAAAGCAGTAGGCGCTAACAATGTGATATTAAACGGTAACCCCACAAAGACCTTCTTTAAGGTCACCTACGCTAAATATACCAATTTTGGACTTCAAAAATTTCGCATTGATTACGACGGTCTGCGCGAGCTGCGACCGACGGAGGATTCCGTGTTTAATTTCCGCATTCCCCGTTATGCCGAATTGTTGATGGATACCTATGTTGTTGTTACGCTACCTGATATTTGGAGCCCCATCTATCACCCGTCCATTCATACCAACAATCGATGGGTCCCCTACGAATTTCGTTGGATTCGGGAAATTGGCGTTCGGATGATTAAGGATGTGGTGTTGAGCTGCGGGTCCACTGTAATACAGAGATACACCGGGGATTACCTTGCAGGCGTAGTGGATCGCGATTTCTCCACCGAAAAGAAGGCACTCTTTGACAGTATGACCGGAAATGTGCCCGAACTACATGACCCGGGAAATGTCGATGGTCGGGTCAATACGTACCCTTCGGCATTTTACACGGAATCTGCAACGGGCGCAGAGCCGTCCATTCGCGGACGCAATCTTTACATTCCCATCAATTCGTGGTTTACACTGGATCAGCGTCGGGCATTCCCGCTCATTGCGCTCCAGTACAATACATTGAATATTTCGGTAACACTTCGCCCAATTCAGGACCTTTTTCAGGTACGCGATGTGTTTGACAGTCAGTACAACTATCCGTACATCCGCCCTGATTTCAACGAAGCGCGGTTCCAGATGTACCGATTTCTCCAGACACCACCCAGTGTGCTTGGAGATGCAAGCTACTATGAAAACAGAGTGAATACGTGGAACGCCGACGTTCATTTGATGGCAACATACTGCTTTCTATCACCCGAAGAAGCCACCAAGTTTGCGCGCGAGGATCATGTATACCTCGTCAAGGATGTATATGAACACAAGTTCGAAAACGTCACCGGGACAAAGAAATTAAAGTTGATGTCCTCTGGCATGGTTTCAAACTGGATGTGGTTCTTGCAGCGCAACGACGTAAATATGCGCAATGAATGGAGTAACTATACCAACTGGCCATATCGACGTATGCCGGAAACGGTACAATTGGCACCGACAACTATTAACAGTCTAATACCCGCAAATACTATCCCACAGGAATATGGTCCAGCAATCGATCCCCAAGATGGCCGAAACACGGGTCTCTATATCACAGGTAACTTTAAAACCGTGAACCGCAAGCACATACTGGAAACCATGGGGATCTTGATGAACGGGGACTATCGCGAAAACATTCTGACCCGCGGTGTATTCGACTACATCGAAAAGTACACGCGCACCCAGGGGTTCGCCAAAGAAGGTCTCTACTGCTACAACTTTGCCCTCAATTCCGATACACGCGAGTACCAGCCATCAGGCGCGATCAATATGAGCAAGTTTAAGAACATTGAACTTGAAATCACTACCCACATACCCGACATTGATTTAGAAAACGCCAACTTCGATGTCATTTGCAATGCGGATGGACAGCCCATCGGTGTTCGCAAACTGAACTACCAACTGTTCGATTACGCATACAACTTTGTCTTGTACGAAGAGCGATACAATGTGCTTTCGTTCATTGGTGGCAACTGTGGCCTTATGTACGCTCGCTAAGCTGTGCGTATGGTAATGGTTTTTTACCTCATTCATAGTATATACTATGAACGAAACATCTTGGAAGACCGACAATCAAAACACCGTCGTCGAGGACTTTTCCGTCAAGGACATGATGGACAAGCTCCGCAGTCTGAAAACAAAGAAACGATACGAAAACTTTATGAACATACCGCCCGTCAAAAACATACATGACGAAAAGGCGAAAGAAGGATTCGATAATGGGTTTCTCAATGGAACGTTTGGACTCGACGACAGCGATTACGATGGTCATGATAATGTAAAGGACGAGGGTACCGACGTCAATAAACCAGGACCGTTCTCGAAGGCAACTGACGCGATTGCAAATGCACTCAAGTATATATTGGACCTCATTCCGCACTTGATTTACATGTTGGCGATACTGATATACCTTATTTTCAGCGGCGGAGAGACCATCAATACGGACAGCTATGGTCCCGAAGACCTCCGCAAAGGCATGACCGAGGAGCAAGCACATGACGTCGACATTATCTATAACTACATTTGCTGGATCTTCTCTGTGCTGTTCGCCATTCCAATCACCTATGGAATGTACTTTTTCTCGTTCTACAAGGAGACTGTGACTGAAGATAAAAACGCACCCAAAGAAGCATATGACATAAACCCGCCTTCAGGGACGCAACCAAAGTTCAATTCGCCTGGCAGTACTTGGCTGCCTCTGCTATTTGGATTTGATCACAAGAAGACCATGGATATGTATTGTAGTTACGGAAATGACACCAGCGGAAAAATGTCCGGTATGATGTTCTTGCTGGTTCCACTTTTTATCTTGTTCGAGCCGTCTATCCGTGCGCTTGATATTGTGAATATGCTGGTCATGCGAAAAATCCCGCAGGGAATTGATGGCTTGCGCAACATGTTGTCAAAATATGGCATTAACATTTCGTACACATTCATCTTTTTTGCCATGGCCGCGCTGTTTAGTCAGGCACTCTACTACGGAAGCGGATACCTCCGCACTGCAATTCCCAACATGTTGAAATTCAAACTGGATTCAAACGGCGCTACGCCATACCCGCTTATGTTAATTATTGCGTTCGTGACAATATTCCCATTTTTATCCACTTTCTTTGACCTCGGAAAGTTGGCGGGACAAGGTACGCCACAGATGCCATTGGGAATGCCTGGGTCAGGACAGGACGAGGAGAAAACGGGTTGCGACGCATCGCCGTTTGGCAATGGTCTTTACATACCATACTGGCAGCTCGGGAAAACATGGCCGCCTATTGACATTGCCATGAACATATTCATCATGGTCTTCAATATCCTGCGATTCATGGGCGGGTATTTGCTGACAACAGCCATCACACCCATCTTTGTCGGCATTTACATCCTGTTTTATCTGGTACTTTACCCGATCACTTCCTTCGGAACCAACTTGTCCCAAGTAATGAAGAATATTGATATTACCAAGATCGCGGATGGAGCGTCATTCAATTCGTTTTTCACCACATTTGCTGGAAGAGATGTCGATATTCCCGAGGAGGAGATCAAAAAGGTAGTGGACGAGACCGATCCTGTGGGTATCCTGGGATGGGTGTCCAAGATGACCAAGCTCATGTCTCGGCTCTCGACCCTCATTTTTATGCCCGTGTTCACAATCCTGATGATCTCTCTTGTCAGCTCTGCCGCAATGGACTTTTCGGGGGCCAAGAATAACACGATACGTGCGCTATCGGTGCCCATGTTTTCCGCACTGACACTATTGCTTGTTGTGTGGTACATACATAGCCTTATGACTTCAGGCCAAACATCAGCGAGGACTCTCCTGGAAACATACCTTAACCTGAAACCAGCACAGGGCGTTGACATGAAAGAGCTTGTGAAAAAGATGGAGTTGCTGATTAATAAGCACGGGAGCGATACGAACAACCGCTGGTCGGAGATATTGGACGACTTTAAAAAATATTTCGACGGGGAGTACAAAACACAGCACCCCACCGGCGACTGGGCCAAGTACGGTGCGGCCGAGCCAGACAAGAAAAAACCCGCCGGCGGGACAGGCGGAATCAAATTGGCTGAATTTAAACAGGCGGTATACCGTTATTTAACGCATAGTGCTCGTTCATTTTCACCGATTCATGCAATGATGCGAGGCGAATGCAATGTTCGCGAAATGTTCAGCATGGATCCAAACTATGGGAACTGCGCCCAAGACGATGTTGAACCGGACGCTAATAAATCATCCGAAGCCAAATAAGTCTGAATCATACCCATAATGTATATTGCTCGTTAAATAGCATAGAATAATGTCCTCTGCTATTTCATATGCCAGCCAAAAAATATCACCCGTTTGTTTCGGTGTGTACACCCACATTTAACCGCCGGCCATTTATTGAAAACGCCATCAAATGCTATAAGAGCCAAGACTATCCCACGAACCGCATGGAATGGGTCGTTATTGATGATGGTACAGACTGTGTGCGTGATCTCTTTGATAATGCTGGAATTGTGAACTTGAAGTACTTTTATGTAAAGAAGATGCATCTTGGCGCCAAGCGCAACTTTATGCACACCAAAGCCAAGGGTAGTATTATCGTGTACATGGACGACGATGACTACTATCCACCTGACCGCGTTTCTCATGCCGTGGAAACCTTGACAAACAATCCAGATGCACTTTGTGCCGGGTCAAGTGAAATTTACATTTACTTCAAGGGGCTTAAGCGCATGGTTCAATTTGGTCCATATGGACCCAACCATTCCACTGCGGGCACATTTGCCTTTCGTAAACGCCTTTTAGACCAAACCCAGTATGACGACAAGGCTGCAATTGCAGAAGAACGAGCGTTTTTGAAGGAGTATACAATTCCCTTTGTTCAGCTTGATCCCATGAAGACCATTCTGGTTTTCTCACATGAACACAACACGTTTGATAAACGTGAATTACTCAAGAATCCTCATCCCAAACTTGTCAAAGACTCCACCAAGAAGGTGGAAGATTTCATCAAAAAGCCATCTGAATCATCCATCATCAAGTTTTTCATGGAGGACATCGATGGGCTTCTTGAAAACTATGAACCCGGGCGTCCTATCAACAAACCCGAGGTAATCAAACAAACCGCGGAGATTAAAAAAAAGAGGGCGGAGATGGAGGAGAAGTTGAAGGAGGATTTCAAGAACGAGGCCATCGGTATCACTCTCGATTATAAAGGCGTCAAAGGAAAAGACCTGACACGCATCGAAGTATTGGACGTTATCAAGACACTTAGTGCTGATGTTCGCAGACTTACCGATCAAGTAAAGGAGAATCCTGTGCTTGTCCGTAAAGATGCCAATGGAAACGACGTGAATATTACAAGTGTTCAGCTCCTTGATGGATTGCGTGCAAACGAAAACCGACTCAAGTCAGTAGTAGACAAATACAATGGATTGGTTAGTGTAAAACAATCAATCGAGAAGGAAAAAGAGACACTCGAGAAGGAAAAAGAGACACTCGAGTCAAGACTCAATAAAGCTACCTCGACGCAAGCGGAGATGCAGTCAAGCCTTGATAAAATGAAGGATGTGATTACTTCTCTTGGAATTGAAAAACGCCAATTGCAAGAAAAATGCAAAGGTTTGGAACAACAATTGCAAAAGAACCCGTCGGCAATGACCCCCTCGATTCGCATTATTGCGGATCCTGAAGGGTAGGGTCGACGGTAATTGATTTGTCCAGATAGCGATATATCCGTTTTATGTCCAAACGAGATATATCATACCCATCAATGAGACACTCCAGCTCATATATATTTTCAGACGTATTCATGTCACGGTGACTATATCGAAATTCCTGAAAGAAGCACAACACGTCCTTTTTATCGAGTCCGAGTTTCTGACACAGTCCCGATATGAAATTATGGTTGCTGTATTCAGACGAGTACTTTGTCAAGACCTTTGTGAATCGCATCTCCGGACTCACAATACAGTTCCTAAGAATGGGGTCAGTGTGATATATGTGGTTATTCGTCATGAGCTTTATGATGTAGCTCATCTCATTAAACTGCCAAATCTGGTACTGGAAGGTGACACGGTCAATGTAATCCGCGAAACATATATTATTCAAAATCTTCTTGTATACCCCGATATGACGGTAGTCCTTGCGAAAATGGTCTACAACATTTTCATGCCACAAGAGTGACACGGTAGTGCGTTCTGTTTCGTTCATGATATCAGCGTACTTGTTAAACGGCACAGGTTTGCAGAATAGCTGGCGCGTGATGTTCTTGACGTCGTTATTATGGTTCTTGGTTTGGAAGATTTTGACAAATGCATTCTCATCGACAACCTCCTTGTTTTTTGCGTAGAGATCCGCAAGAAAGTACATCTTGCGGAGGTCCCCTTGTATGTACCTGAGCGCGACCTCCGTCATGGGTTTGCTAAATTTCTTAAATTCGGGCAGCACCATTTTCAGGCATTTCGTAATTTGTGCGTTGGTGGGGGCGCGGATTTCGTATACATTGCACACCTTCATCAGCTCCTTTGTTTTCTTGTCCGCGGACATGTTGCCGATGCATATGATGGGAATATTGCTCTTATGCTCGCTGCGCTGCTTTTTGGTCTTTTTCTGTCGGATCAGTTTAATAAGGGAGGTTATACCTCCCTTGTCCCCGCCGTTCATCCCGTCAATCTCGTCCATGATAATCGCCAATCGCCGTTTTTTGCGTTTCATCATATCAAGAACGTTGACGTTGGCCAGGTGCTGGCTGGTCAGTGATTCAATGAGATTCTTGTTTCGGACGTCACTCGCGTTGTACTTGATAATGTCATAGTCTATTTCCTTAAGCAGTCGCTCGACAAAAAATGTCTTCCCTGAGCCCGGTTCGCCATGAACGTAGATCCCCTTTTTCTCCAATGAAGTGTCTTTGTAGTTTTCAAAATCGAGAATCTGGTGCTTTATGTTTTCATCGATGGTGGTGCGGTTCAAAAGTTCATGAAAGGAGGGTTTATTTTCGCGCATTACTCTTGATACGCGGTCTCCTTTATGCATATTTGTTTATTTGTAGTGAACAAATATGCGCTTTCTATCGTCCAAACGCACTGAAATCAGCAGTGATGGGCACATACACATTGGTACTCTTTTGAGGCATGGCTCCGAACCGGTTATCCACGCCCATATTTACCTGAGGACCATTGGTGTTGTAAATGGTTCTCTGTGTGGGAATCTGCGAGGGATTCTGGGTGGCAATCGCGGCAGGGGGAGCATAGGACGCGGATCCCAGCCCCTTGATGCCTGAATACAGATCGGTGATTACCGTTTTCACGCCGCCGTATACGTCACCGATTACGCTTCCGGTAGCCTGTGCTCCTTTCTTTCCGGCACCATATACGTCTTCCACTACTTCGGTACCGGCCTCAACCCCAGTCTGGAGACCCTTCTTTCCGGCACCGTACACATCCTTTGCGACATTGGATCCGACTTCAACCCCGGTTTGGAGCCCCTTCTTTCCGGCACCATACACGTCCTTTGCAACTTGGGCACCCGCCTCTCCAACCTTGCGAATGCTGGGACCAATCGTTTTATCGATCACGTTTCCAGCTTCATCGAAGGTTTTGATAACGAGGTTCCCTGCGGTATCCACGGTTTTGACGACCACATTTCCAGCGGCATCAATCGATCGCTCAATGATGTTCCCGTCTTTCTTTGCCTCATTGGTAATTTTTGTCTCCGGGTCCGTTTCGGTTACGTCAGAACCGTTCTCGGCTTTGGTACCAGACCCTCCCTTTCCACCGCAGTCAGTACACACCCCGGTACAACCTGCGCAGCTGGGACACTGTGGGCATACGGGAGGCACAATCTGGGTTTTCAGGATGAAATCGTCGCTGGGTGCACCCGGCACCTCAAACATCTTGTCAATGTTCTGGATCATCTTGTCTCCCATGTGGCTCATGATTCGGTCCTGGAGTTTCTCCTCCGGACTTCTTGTGTCTACCTCACCGCACTTCTTTTCTTCCTTAGGAATCGTGTAAGAATGGGTTGCGGTAGCGACAAGCTTGTTGTTCACGAGCTGCACCACTGCAATCGTCACTTCATTACTCATGGAAGCGTAGACAATAAGGGAGTTATTAAATAGGCGGTACCAGTATTTTTCTCCATTGGCCTTGAGTGGCTCCTCTGACTTGATGTCATTTCCACTGGGCGCTACTATGCGGATGTTGTTCTCCTCAATGACAATCACATTTCCAAACTCCGGATCGAATAAAGTAGTTGGGTTTACAATATTCAGTTTCTTGGTGGCACTGTATTCATTGGCAATCTTGGTAGCACCGGGTTCTCCGGCCATTGCGCTGGTTTGCGTACTGGTAATGTCAATCTCTTGATTAAATTCCTGGACACCTGCGCGCACTGATTCAGGGCATTCGCAGCATTCCGTCGCTCCGTTCACCACCATGCCATACCCGGAAGGACAGCTGGTGGCAATCGTATCGCACTTGGCGGCGGCGCCGGTATGCGTACAGGCGTCTTTATCCACAACCGCGGTAAAAGAGAAGGATGAACGAAGAGTGATGACCGCGTCCTTCACCGTAAGCACAGTGAGAGTGGTGTTCTTCTTGTTGGCCACATAGATTACGACCACCTCATCGTCCCTTTCTTTGATTTCTTCTTTGATTTCTTCTTTGATTTCTTCGCCGTTCCCGTTCTCCATACCTTCGTACAGAGCAAAGGTCTCGGTAATCTCTGCATTCACGATTCCACTTTGAGGTTGTGCTTCGGGGGCCTTGGTATCGGGAGCAGGTGCTTCTTCCTCGGCAACGGGTTCCTCGGCAACGGGTTCCTCCGCAACGGGTTCTTCAGTAGGCGTTGCGGTGTCCTCTTCCGCGACAGGGTCTTCCTCCGCAACGGGTTCGTCCTTGGGGACCAATTGAGGACAAGTGGCACCCTTGTTCTCCGATGCGCGGTAGGTGTAGGTCGCCGGGACATCTTTGCTCATCATATATGTCATGCGAGCGACACTTGAGTTAAGGGTCTTCTTTTCGCCATTTCTGGTCATAATCTTGATTCCGTCTGGCTGAACATCGATCAAAGTACCGTTCGCTTGATCGTAATAAATGTTCTCGTAAATGTTCATTACGGGGACGGTTCCATTGTAGTAATCGGGCAGCATTTTTTCGTTGCCCACAAATCCCTCAATTGATGTAGCACGTGGCATTATCATAAAATATATCACGATAGCCGCGAGTACCGCAATGAGCAACAGCACCCATGGTGACATTTCGTATAACCACTTCATATGTATACTATAATCTCACAAAAAAACATGCTTATGGAAAAGGGTTGAACATAACATTGTACTATATCTAAAATGACACTAACCGACTTCTATGACGACAAATACAAGTATGAAATATGTGTAGACGAGGTAGGCAGGGGGTGCATGTTTGGCGACGCAGTCGTTTCTTGCGTGGTGCTGCCTAAACCATGCACATTTCCCCGTGAAAACATCAAGGATAGTAAAAAGTTTTCCTCCAAGAAAAAGCTATTTGCCGAAGCGGAAAATATCAAACAACATGTGAGCTACTACCACAGTGCCAGTATATCTCCTGAGGTTATCGATCAGAAAAATATTTTACAAGCAGTGATGGACGGTATGCACCAGTGTATCGATGCCGCGTTAAGACACATACAGAGCATGGAACCGGATGTATCATATAGAGATGTCCTTGCAGTTATCGATGGCAACTACTTCAGGCAGTTTGTATTTCAGGGAAACTTCCTGCCTTCCGTCACGGTAAAGCAAGGGGACGCAAAGTATGTGGGAATTGCCGCCGCGAGTATCCTCGCAAAAACCGTCCGCGACAACGCCATTTATCGTCTGTGCGAACAACATCCCTATCTCGACACCCAGTATAACATCGCTAAAAATGTGGGGTATGGAACCAAGGCACACCTTGCGGGCATTGCACAGTTTGGCATCACCAAATACCATCGCCGAACGTTTGGCGTGTGTCGTTCTGCACCGCTTACAGGGGATATAGAGGAATCTGTTCCCGGGGAATTGTCATGAGCTTTGCGGTAGAGTCATTTGTGCTGTAGCTCATGTAAATCTCATCGTCTTTCATTTGAAAGCCGAGACAGTACTCAATCGGTGTCTTCTCAAATGTGAAGAAGTCGCTCATACGAACAACATGCGTCATGTTTCGATCAAAACAGACAATTGCATGGTAATAATACCGACGGTCGGCACAGTGAACCCGATGACACAGGAACCACATTTCGTCGTCTACAACAATTCCATTTGTCGAACCACGTAGACCTTCAAAAACTTTCGGCGACGCAATGCGCATATCCTCCATGAATCGGTAGTTGCCCACTTTGAGGGATGTTTCTCGATGTCCGACAACTACATTAGGATACCACTCATAAACGGTACCCAGTTGTCCGTTTTCATGTGAGAATAAAACCCAATTTTTTTCAACCGGCCTTTCTGTACCATGGGTGTACGGAGAACCCGTAAAACAAGGTGCATCAAGCGTGTATTCGAGAGTCCCACAGACTACACCGATTTGATTGTATCCGTATCCCCGATTTCCTGTATAATAAATCTCATTGCCGTGCTCATGAATTCGTATATCTTCGATTCCGACATACACCTCATTATCGTCACGCATGTCATAGCCGGTCATAATTGGTATGCCTTTCCCCTCGAGCGTAAGAGGGTACCAATAGTTGATCGTTCGTATTGGGAGGTCATAAATATACGAACCGTCTGGCGGGATTCTATAGTTCACTGCTCGCACGATAACAATCATGGTTTTGTCCCGTATGAGAAATGTGGGGGTGCTCGGAACAAACCCATCCATGCATTGCTCGGGGCGCAACAAATATCGTATATTTACGTTCGGTTCTCCGCGTAGCGTTTTGGCATAGAAACGAAGATTACTCCATACATTGGTTTGTATAGTGTTGGGTAAACCAGTATTCAGTAGTTTCCGATATATTTCAGAAGTAGACACAGGAGAACCAACGTAGTATGCAAAAATGG
>Ga0181558_10000067_pt1 | contig 79545 bp, 70 predicted proteins | sample 011ome_22_FD_133754 | JGI IMG/M metagenome (GOLD analysis project Ga0181558, IMG submission 133754) | Coastal salt marsh microbial communities from the Groves Creek Marsh, Skidaway Island, Georgia - 011507BT metaG (megahit assembly) | ecosystem: Environmental > Aquatic > Marine > Intertidal... | reverse complement strand
TTTCAACTTTAGCACCTGATTTTTTGCTGTTTCACTAACCTTGATCATAGTGTGTAAACCGTTTGTTTATCAATTGGTTCAGATCTATTTAGATCAAATCTAAATAAGTTCCAAAATATGCGCAAAAGTAGCTGATAATAGTGAGTTTAGCAAACCACAGCGATTATTACATTAATTCATCGTGCACGTTCCATATATTTCGATCAATTAGTATTTTTGTGCGATTTAAGACTCGAATTTTTCCATGAACCATCTTAGGGTATATTTTTTAATCTCGAATATTGTTCTTCTTTGTTTCGGACAAGGGTTCAGTCAGGTATTGTTCAATGACCAGGCTCTTTCGGCTGGACTTACAAACAGCTACAGTACATTACCAATTTTTGGAGGTGGTCTGTCATTTAGAGATTTCAATGGAGACGGTTGGGATGATATTACCATGTGCACCATAGGAGGAGAGCCGGTAAGATTCTTCGAAAATAAATTCGGTGTGAGATATGAAGAAGTATATCCAATCGCGTCACTGCCAGAGAAACAATTTTACTTCGCTTGGGTAGACTATGACAATGATTCAGATTTAGATGCATTTGTAGTGACCGAATTGAATGGTGTGCATCTATATCAAAACGATGGCTCAATGGTTTTCACTGAGGTTACCTCAGTAGCTGGGCTAGGCGGACTATCTGGAATACTGAGAACAGGCTGTGCATTTGGTGATTTCAACAATGACGGTTTAATTGACCTGTATATTCCAAACACAGGACACCAAGAAGAAAATAAAATGTTTTATCAGGATAGCAATAACGTATTCATCAACGTGTCCGCTATATCTGGAACTGGAGACTCCCTAAGGTACACTTTTCAGGGTGTTTTAATTGATTACAACCAGGACGGTTGGATGGATATATACTTGGCAAATGATGTGTACGATGGCAATACTTTATTTCGAAATAATGGCGACAGCACGTTTACCGATGTGAGCGTAGAAACTGGAGCCTACCAAGAACTCGATGCGATGGGATTGGCAGTAGGTGATTTTGATGGTGACTTGGATTTAGACATTCATATCACAGACAAAATCGACAGTAAGCTGCTGGAATTAACACCAAATGGAACATTCAATGAGGTTGGCACTGCTCGAGGTGTTGATTTTTACAATGGTTTTGGATGGGGAAATAATTTTTTCGATGCAGATTTGGACGGAGACGAAGATTTATATGTTTCAAGTAGTTATTACCCCGTGGGTCTATCAGAACCTAGTGTACTTTACATGAATGACGGCCTTGGAAATTTTACTGGCCTGCTTATCGGAGCAGATTCTGCTTACTCTTTTACCAATGTTGTAGGAGACTTCAACAATGACCGCAAAACAGATATTGCTGTCTTAAACTCAAATGGCGACCCCATGAAACTTTGGGTAAATGAAACCATGGTCAATGCATCTAGAATCACCCTTGGATTAGAGGGTTGTCAATCAAACATTGAAGCTGCGGGTGCTAGAGTCATTGCCTATGACGGTGCTGACTCAAGATTATACTCTTATCATGTATCCCAATCGTTCTTAGGGCAAAATTCAGACAAAAAAATCATTCCAATTCTCAACGGAAATGTGCTGGACTCTCTGAAGATTATATGGCCTTTGGGCGGCACATCCACTCTTCACCAAATCGAACCCGATCAGACTTTAATGGTGAATGAATGTTCCACGCCAAGACCTCTTCCAGTAGTTGTGGTTCCGAACTATTCAACGCAAGGATTAGTGTTGTGTTCGGGAGATTCCATTTTACTCACGGTGAATGGCGACTACCCAAGCGTAACGTGGTCAAATGGCGAAACAAGCAATAGTATTTATGTCACATCGCCAGGAAATTACTTTGTTTCCGTTACTAATCAATATGGTATTTCCGCCAACTCGCAATCTGTCGAAATTATTGAGAGGGAGTATCCTGCATATAGCATTGAATACGAAATTGCTAGCTGTTACGACAATGGGTTTATACAAATTACACCATCAGATTCGAATAGTCAATACACTTACACTTGGTCAAATAATAGCACCAGTAATAATATTGTAGACCTCACTCCAAATACATATCTTCTTACCATCACCGACCAAGGAGAATGCGCTGTCTACGAAACCATTGTAATAGATGGCCCAGCCAATTATGAACCCATTTACTTCAATGCTCAATCGAGTAATGCCTTATGCTACGGAGAAAACAGTGGCTTAATCACGCTTCAGCCTACAGGCGGTTCTGAGCCATACACATTTTTATGGTCAAATAATGAGACTGACTCAGCTTTGAACGTAGCTGCAGGCAACTATTCAGTTACGCTTACGGACTTCTATGGCTGCGATAAAGACACTTTAATTGGTATTTCTCAACCCGATCAAATTCTCTCTTTTATCGATGTGAGTCCTGACACCAACTTAACAGGAGTTGGCTCGATTTTATTGCAAATCTTTGGTGGAACACCTCCTTACTCTGTGAACTGGTCTAACGCACAATCAGGTGACCAGGCCACAAATCTTATTGCCGGGGCGTACTCTGCTGAGATTATAGATAACAACCTATGCGATAGGGTGTTGCAGATTAATGTTCCAAATGTCCAAATTTCTGGTTTGCAAGACGCAGAAGGAACATCTTGTTCATTAAGGTGCATTGTTGCAGATGGCGTAATTCAGTTAGGCCAGATGAATAATTGCGGCAACAAACTCAACAATAATTCTATTGAAGTATATAATAGTCTCGGACAATCTGTATCATTTGATCTTGATCCAATAACCGACAATACATCAACTCTTTACTGTTCGGAGAGCGGTATGCTAATTATTCGAAATTCACAGAACAATCAAACATGCAAAGTCCTGCGTCCATGAGGTGTTTACTTCACAGCGTGTTGCTGATTTGGTTTCTTGCAGTTGTATTGAATACTGCAGGACAGCCAGCTTTTTCTCGACTCGAACAAGAAAGAGCTGATTTTGTCAGTTATAGCTTTTTTCCAACGTATGCAGGCGGGATGTCTTTCAGTGATTTTAATGATGATGGATGGGATGATATGACCCTAACTACTGACTTTGGAAGACGCGTTCATTTTTATCAAAATCACTTTGGCGCTTTTAAGGAAACCTTTCCATTATTCACCTACCTCACCAAACAGAGCTTCGCAGTGTGGATTGACTATGATAATGATGGAGATAAAGATTTTTTTTCTTTTTCAGAAATGGGTGGAATGCAGCTGTTTAAAAATAACTCAGGCACTTTTGTTGATGCAACATTTATCAGTGGCCTTTTTAATCAGTTTACTTTTCTCCGCGGAGGCGTATTCGGAGACTTCAACAATGATGGACTATTGGATTTATATGTATGCGAGTACAATCTAATAAGTCAAAACCACATGTTTTTTCAAGACTCTAACCATGTGTTTCAGGATGTTACGACTGTCTCAGGAACCGGAAACGGGTTCAAACGAACATTTCAAGGAGTAGTTTTAGATTACAACAATGACGGATTGCTAGATCTCTACCTATCCAATGATATTTTTGATGGAAACACATTGTACAGAAACAATGGTGACTCCACTTTTACTGACGTGAGTAATGAATCTGGAACCTATGTTGAAATGGAGTCAATGGGTCTAGCAGTTGGTGATTTCGATGGAGATTTAGACCTTGATATTCATATCACTGACAGGCTTACGGACAGTAAACTTTTCAGAAATAACAATGACGGTACGTTCACCGAAGTAGGAACTGAAATGGGTGTGGACTTTAACATGGGATTTGGATGGGGTAATAATTTCTTTGATGCTGATTTGGATGGTGATGAGGATTTGTATGTAGCAGGAGTTTCTACATCTGCTTACACCACCACGCCAAGTGCATTATATATCAACAATACTTCTGGTCCATTCACTAGTACAAACCTTCCTGGCGATACTCTGTATTCATTCAGTAGCGTGCTTGGTGATTTTAACAATGACCGTCTTACGGATATCGCAGTTCACAATTCTTGGCACACGGAATCCGTTGTTTGGCAAAACACGACTTCTGTTCTAAATGATGCGATAAAAATTGAATTGGAAGGATGTAGTTCAAATAAAGATGCGATTGGCTCTCTTGTCTATGCTTATTCAAATGGAATTCCTAGACTATACTCCGTGCATGGTTCACAAAGCTTTTTAGGGCAAAGTTCAGAGCGAATAATAATTCCATTGGTCAATGCTCCAATCCTTGACTCACTGATAGTAAAATGGCCCTTGGGTTACATCACAACTTTGTATAACATTCAACCCCGTCAAACTCTCTTGATAAAAGAATGCGACTTGCCAGAACCAGCGCCCGTGATTTTGGTGCCCAACTACAATTCACAAGGACTTACAATATGCTCAAATGATAGCATTTTACTCACACTAGATGGAGAATATCCTAATGTGCAATGGTCCTCAGGTGAAACTTCCGACAGCATTTTCGTTACGTCAGCAGGAGTGTACTCGCTTACAGTAACCAATCAGTTTGGGGTTTCGGAGGTATCTAGTCCAATCTCAATAATAGAAAGGCAATATCCAGATATCACTGTGGAATCCGAGTTATCAAGTTGCTTCAACAATGGGTCAATTCAAATTCATGCAAATGATTCTAACTCCTTGTACGAATACAATTGGTCGAATGGTGAGACTGCTGAGATTATTTCAAACTTAAGTCCAGGAGTTTACCATTTCACAATAACCGATCAAGGCGATTGTGCGATTGAGGATTCAGTAGTAATAGATGGGCCCACTAATTTTACTCCCATCAAATTCAATGGCTCTTCAGAAAACGCCCTTTGCTTTAACGAGAGCAGTGGAATACTATCTGTTTCCCCTACGGGCGGGACAGCTCCTTTTCAATATTTATGGTCGAATCAAGATACTACCGCAACGATCAATGTTCATGCTGGAAATTACCGTTTGACAGTTTCAGACAACTATAATTGTAAGAGAGACACGACATTCAAAGTGGATGAGCCTGATCAAATTTTGGCTCACATTGATGTTCATCCAGACTCAAACATGTCCGGTATAGGAATGATTTCCCTCGATGTATTCGGAGGCACACCTCCATACACCATCCAATGGTCGGATGACCAAAATCAAACAGGAAGTATCGCTCAAAACTTAACCGCTGGAAACTATTTTGCTCAAATAACTGATGCCAATTTGTGCAATCGATCGCTCGAGATAAAGGTTCCAAACATTGATTTGACAGGCGCCTCAAAACTCCTACATGAGGCGTGTGAATTGAATTGTATCAATAGACCAAGCTCGATTTTGGTTGAATTTACCGAATCATGTCTGCAACCTGCCTCCTTGGAGCAATTGGAAGTATTTAATATGCAGGGGCAACACATTAATTTTACGTCTAGACAAATCAGCTCAACCAAAATGGAAATTGTGCTGGATGTGACTGGTGTATTTTTAATCCGTGAGCATACTGGGAAGACCTGTAAGCTTCTTAGAGTGAATAGATTCTGAGGCGGATTAAAAGTCACAGGTATTCCTTCTCCATCCGACCTTGTAGCCCTCAAGTTAATGTGTAGTGCTTTTCTGTCGATTAATTTCTATAAATTTCCTCTCAAATCTATTTACCCTTGAGACTGTTGATTATATTTTTTCTAGTTCTGATAAGCTGCAATACCCAAAGTCAACCATCATTTAGCCTCGTGCCAGTGGCAAAAGCCGACTTTACTAGTTATAGCGCCTTGCCTTTTCCAGGCGGAGGCATGTCGGTAATGGACTTTAATAATGATGGCTGGGATGACATCACTCTGACTACTTGGCAAGGAGATAGCGTTCACTTCTATGAGAATCAATTTGGGAGTTTCACAGAAGTTTTCCCAATAAGCACAAGTCTTCACGGTCAATACTATTCTGTTTGGATTGACTTTGATAATGACGGAGCAAAAGAACTCTTTACTGTATCAGAATCGGGTGGAATGCAGGTATTTCAAAAAAATGTATCTGGAACATATGCAGAGATCACTTCGTTGGTTGGACTTTCTGGTTTAGGCGGAGTGGCCCGCAGAGGAGGAGTGTTTGGTGACTTCAACAACGATGGGCTCCTTGACTTCTATCTATGTGCTTACAGCTCTTCTTCAACAAACACCATGTTTTTTCAAGATTCAAACAATGTTTTTCAAGATGCTACTGCTGTTTCAGGGACCGCCAACGGTTTTAAAAGAAGCTTCCATGCTATTGTCATTGATTATAATAATGACGGGCTTTTGGATATGTATGTTGCAAATGATTTTCATGACGGCAACACCCTATACAGAAACAACGGTGACTCTACCTTTACAGATGTCAGCACTCAATCAGGCACAAATATGCATCTTGACGCCATGGGTTTGGCGGTAGGTGACTACGATGGTGATCTAGACCTTGATATCCATATCACCGACCGAGGTCAAGACAGCAAATTGTTGCGAAATAACAATGATGGAACATTCACAGAGGTAGGAACCGAAATGGGGGTAGATTTTGTGAACGGATTTGGCTGGGGAAACAACTTTTTTGACGCAGATCAAGATGGGGATGAAGACTTGTATGTCACCACTGAATACGAACCTATCAACAATCTTCAACCAAGCGCCCTGTTTATTAATCATGGGTCAACTCCCTTCACAAATTTTAATATCCCTGGTGACTCTCTGTTTGCATTTTGCAATACGATTGGTGATTTCAATAAAGACCGCATGACAGATATTGCTGTTCATTGTTCATGGAATACGAAGTCCATCATCTGGGAGAATAACACTCCTATCTCAAGCGAATCTATTTCTTTCAGATTTGAAGGATGTCAATCAAACAGAGACGCAATTGGAGCTACTTTCTATGCTTATGTAGGAGGAAGCGCGCGGCTTTTTTCAATTCATGGCTCCCAGAGTTTTTTAGGCCAAAACTCGAATGAGAAAATTGTCCCATTACTTGGATCTAATGTTCTAGATTCCTTGGTTGTTCATTGGCCATCTGGTCTTCAAACATCTCATTACAACCTTCAAACAAACCAAACCTATTTGATTAGTGAATGTGCGGCACCTAGCCCATTGCCGACCATTTTAACACCGAACTTTGACGCATTTGGCTTGACAATTTGCGGAGACGATTCTATACTCCTAACACTGAATGGAAGTTACCCCAATATCACTTGGTCTAATGGAGAAACTTCGGATAGCATATATGTAAGCTCGGCAGGAAGCTATACAGTCACGGTTGTCAATCAGTTTGGTGTTTCGGCAACCTCTTCACCCATAACTATAATTGAACGTGATTATCCCTTATTCACAGTAAACACTGATCATGCAAGCTGCTTTAATGATGGCTTTATTGAACTTATACCCACTGACTCAAATGCGTTGTACATCTACGAATGGGATAATTCATCTACTTCAAGCTATCTCTCAAACCTAAGCCTCGGGACTTACAATTTTACGGTGACCGATCAAGGGGAGTGCGCTGTCATAGACTCAGTGATCATTGAAGGCCCCACAAATTCTCATCCCATCATATTTCACGGTAGTTCAGAAGACGCCAAATGCCATGACGAAAGCAGCGGACATATTGCTGTATTTCCCTCAGGTGGTTCACCCCCATTCAACTATTTATGGTCCAATCAAGACTCTGCATCCTCGGTCAATGTTCCTGCTGGAAATTACCGTTTGACTATTTCTGATAATTTCAATTGCCAAAAAGACACCTCGTTTACAATACGCCAACCAGATCAAATATTAGCCTACATAGATGTTCATTCAGATACAAACATGGACGGCTTGGGAAGGGTCTCCCTCGATGTATTTGGAGGAACGCCACCGTATACAATTTCTTGGAACGATAGCTTAAATCAATCAGGAGCCACCGCCACACAGCTTATTGCTGGAATTTACCAAGCCACAATAATTGATTCAAACAACTGCACGCGATCAATCGAAATCAACGTTCCGAACGCAGACTTAACCGACATCGACCCTCGATTTAGATCAAAAAATGCCATGAAATGCCGTGTAGAAGGTGAACGTGTTGTGCTCATGCTAGACCAAGGTACACTGCTTACAAAGCTCGATGCCATTTCGCTTTTTGATCTTCAAGGAAGAGAATTAGATTGCCTAAAAACGACCGTGAATAGCACAAGAATCGAATTGGAATTCGAGGATCGCGGTGTTTTCGTTATTCGAGATGAAACAACATATCAAACCTGCAAGGTGGTGAAGCTTTAATTTACTTCTTGGGCAAATTTCAGCTTAAGTCGCTTGCGAATAAACCACGTGGTAGCATAAAGAAACGGTGTGTCTGCAAGCGCTACTAGGGCCTTGAACATCCAACCGTCACGAATGTAACCGCCAATCACCGACCACTCCAATTCGCCAGCAAACAGAACCAAGATAACGAGGGTTGTGTCGACCAGTTGAGAAAGAATCGTGGAAGCATTATTGCGCAACCATAGGTGCTTTCCACCGGTCATTTTCTTCCAAAAATGAAAAAGTCGCACATCAACCAATTGCGCAACGATGTACGCTACCATTGAGGACATAATCACTCGCCATGAGTTTCCATAAGCCCTTTGATAGAGCTCGTCAGAAAGCGGTGATGCTTCTATTGAAGGAAATTGACTTCCAAGCCACAAGATAAACAAGGTGAAGATGAGGGCAAAAAACCCCATTAACACCACTTTATTGGTCTTAGCTCTGCCATAAATCTCAGATAGAATATCTGTAATCAAAAAAGTGATCGGATAGGGCAAAACTCCCGCAGAAATGGTGAATATCTTGAACCCCAAATCTACCGTAACAAACTTGTTTGCAATCAAATTACAAACAATGAGTGCCGTGATAAACAGCGTTGCTAAAAACAAGTAAAGACTATCAGCCTTCTGACGAGTAGCGCGATTCATGACACAAATGAAGTGTTTTTCTAGCGCTTAGATATCTTGTTATTGGATATCGTGCGCTGACGTGAACATTTATGCCGTCCTTCATCGAAGTTCCGCAGCTTTGTATGCTTGGTTTTCCTCCCCGAAACCCTCTTCCGCCATAACTGAAAACTGGAGTCTTTCAAGTTGTTCCTCATCAATTCGATCACTTGACTTTCAGATAAGCCAAATTGAAACTCTATCGCTTCAAAAGGAGTCCTGTCTTCCCAAGCCATTTCAATGACCCTATCTTGATCTTTGAGTTCAATTATCATAATTCGGTTAACGATTAAACCGCAGTTATGTTCCAAATTTGAGAGGAAAGACTGTAGTTTTCTCTTATGGACAACAATTAAAAATAAAGGAATTGATCCCCTCAAAAATGCAGATATTTGAGACCATAGCATTAACTATACGTGCTCAAAAAGACACTGAAATACATACCCCTAGTCCTTCTGTTTTTCACAGTTAGCAGTCTTTCTATTGGCCAGACCCCAGAATTGGATTCATTGCGTATACAGGCCGAAAAGAATCCTAAAATAAGGATGTTCAAGTTCGCGCAGTGTGAGGCATTTGCGAAGTATACGATGGTAGATAGTGCTAAAATCTGCTTAACGGAGGCGCGATTCAAAAAAACAGCTCTGTAGAAATTGAAATCAGTTGGTTGCTTACCGATGCGACACTCGACCAAATATCCGCCAATGAGGAAGCCGCGCAAGTCCATTACGACAGTGTTTTTGCCGTTGTCGAGGAAGAGCTTCCAGCATTCAGAATCATCGCTAAAGCATACTTACAGGCGTTTGATTTCTTTAGGTATTACAGCCGGTGTAATGAAGGAGTAAAACGTGCAGTCGAATTCAAGCAATTTTGCATTGAAGAAGGCAACGATTCTCTTCTGATGCTGAGTCTTCTCCAAGAGCTCGAAATGCGTGAATGCATCGATGATTCTTCATATCGCGAAGAAATCAGTGATCAAATTGACGCCATACTTACCAAGCATCCATCTTACTTGGGTGTTTATTTTGATCGAATTGGGCTTACAGAAGCCTATTTTGAAAGATGGCCTCAAGCCATTAAAAACTATTTAGAAGCGGAGAACATTTATATCGGTCAAAACAACCAAGAAGCCCTCACCGACCTTTATATTTCAATGGCAGAAGTGTATGATCAACTCAATGATCCCTTCAAGGCTAAGAGCTATTTGTTGAAGGCTAAAGATCACATCGACTGCAAGCTGGACCATTTGAACGATGACTTCTACAATACGTTGGGCTGGATTTACTACAGAAATGGAGATCTAGACAGTGCACTCCTGTTCATTCGAAAGTCAAAACATTACCATGAAAAACTATCTCCAGGAAATCCTGAACTGGCATACCCCGTTGGTAATCTTGGTTTGATATTTAGAAAGCTAGGGATGCTCGATAGTGCAGCCAAATATTCTGAACAAGCCATTGGTCTCTTCACCAATATCAACCACCTGTCTGGTGTTGCCGAAGCCCACAACAATATCGGCAACATTCAGTTGGAACGCGGAAATTTCGAAAATGCTCTTAACGAATTCACAATAGGGCTCCAATTTGCGATTGATGCATTTGACCATTATGAAGAAATGATCGCGTTGGAGGGCTTGTTTCAGCTCTATCAAGATTCTGATCCGAAAAAGGCTTTTGATTACTTCAAGCGATTTTCTGAGCTCAAACTTCAATTTAGAGATAAAGAAGACTCCATGAATGCCCTTCAACTGGAGGCGGCATTTTACCGAGAGCAAAAGCAGAATGAAATTCACAATCTCGAATATGAGTCGAAAGTAAAATCGCTCCAGTTGGAGCAAAGTAATTTACGTTTGATCTTCATTAGCCTCAGCTTGGTCATTTTGCTGGTGCTCTCAATTATCATATTTGTGTATTGGTTGCAAAGGAAACTACTGGTGCATTCATTGGATGACTCCTTGGAAGTGAACCAACGCATCATTTCCATGATCAGCCACGATTTTAGAGGACCTCTTAACAATGTGAAACTCACCTTGGAATTACTGCAATCGCATGATATTAATGCCGCTGAATTTGCCATCCTATCGAAAGACTTATATCGCCAAAGTGCCGATCTAGCGCTCATGTTCGACTCATTCGTTGGCTGGGCTATTTCGCAACGCAATGGATATGTTCCCTCACGCATTCCATTTAAATGGTCAGATGTGGTGGAAGAAGTAATTAGTATTTCAATGCCATTGGCGAAGCATAAAAACATTAAACTCCTTGTTAAGGCACATTCAAGCATTAATGTGGAAACGGACCGCATGGCATCTTCGTTGATATTGCGCAACTTGATTTCCAACGCCATTAAGTATTCTCACCACAATTCAAAAATTGAAATCGAATACACTGAAGACAAAGGCTACGCAATTACTAAGGTGCGCGACTTTGGAATTGGCATTGCTCCCGACAAACTCCAAAAAATATTGATAAAAGGAGATGAATCGATTTTAGGAACCAACAACGAATATGGAGCTGGATTAGGCTTGCGCATGGTAATCAAATATGTGACTGGAATTGGTGGAACAATAAATGCTGAAAGTGTTGAAAAAGAAGGCTCAACGTTCACCGTAAGTATACCCCTCAAACTAAAGAGCGCCAACTAACCTAAAGTAGTCCTTCAATACCCTTTTCATCTTCTTTCTATCTTCCCTAGTTTTCCAAATTTCAAGCATTGCTTGATTCTCATCTACAAGGAAATATTGGCATGCGTCATCAACAAAAGAAGCGTAGACCCTCGATGCCATATATTGATGTTCCTCCATATTCATTGCGTCAAGAAGGAAGGTGTCTGAAAAAGATGACACCACTAGATGATTTGGTTCAATTCTGCTAGAATCGACCGTAAACATGATGTAGGCCATGTCGTTCAGCCAGTTGCTCACAATGGTAAAATTGGCTGCGTTTTGACTCGAATCATTCCCGTTCGATTTTAAATAGAAAAGATCATAATTGGCATCTTCTCTGGTCCTTTTAGTGTAGAAATACTGCCGTAAGTTTCTGAAATAGAGAGCATCACTTTCTAAAACTGAAAAATCCAAACGGTCGGTATTCAACTCTTTCTGTGACGGAGCGGTAAACGCAAATAGTATAACCAAGCCAAGAAAAAAGAGGATCAACGCTTTATGTAGAAAACCTAATTTCATCACGATTGAAACAATCTTTTAGGTGAGTATGTTTGAAGACTTGTTCAAATCAACCTCATGAAAGTTGCAATTATTGGTTCGGGAATAGCTGGGTTAGCGGCAAGCATTCGATTGCAACGAAAAGGTTATGATGTAACTGTATACGAAGCCAACGATTATCCTGGAGGTAAGCTTCACGCATTTCAATTGGGTGAATACCGATTTGATGGAGGCCCTTCCTTATTCACCATGCCTCAGTTTGTCACTGAACTCTTTGTTCTAGCGGGTAAAAACCCTTCTGATTATTTCCAATTTGAGCAAGTGGAAGAAGCTTGCACCTGTTTTTGGGATGATAAAACCATTCTAGCCGCAAAAAGCGATCCGGAGCATTTTGCCAATGAAGTAGAACGGGTGTTGCGGTATCCAAAATCGGATTTGATTGAATACTTCAATCATATCAAAAACATCTACGATCATTCAGCATCCATTTTCTTGGAAAAGTCATTGCACAAGAGCACCACATGGCTGTCAAAAGACACCCTTAGGGCATTGCTAAAAATTAGGCAGTACGACTTGTTCACATCAATGCATCGGGCGAACATGATCAGGCTTGGGGAGCCTCATTTGGTGCAACTTTTTGATCGATTTGCAACGTATAATGGATCCCATCCACACAAAGCCCCCGGCATTTTAAATGTGATCCCATGGCTCGAACATGGGTTTGGAACTTATTTTCCGAAAGGAGGCATGGAGCAGATACCAAAGGCACTGCATCAATTAGCCGTAGAACTCGGGGTGAAATTCCAATTCAAAAGCAGAGTCGATCAAATCACTGTAAAGCACAAGAAAGCTGTTGGCATTTTGGTAAATGGACATGAGGTGCCCACAGATAAGGTAGTGAGCAACATGGATGTATTTTATACATACCGGAAACTAATGCCAAATGTGAAGGCACCAGAAAAAATTCTAAATCAAGAAAGATCAAGCTCAGCCCTCGTTTTCTATTGGGGGATAAAAAAGGAATTCAGAGCACTAGGACTTCATAATATTCTATTCAGCGGGCGATACAAGGAGGAGTTCGATTCCATGTTTGATCGTGGCGATATCATCGATGACCCAACAATTTATATTAACATTTCAAGTAAATACGAAAAACCAGATGCTCCTTCGGGTTGTGAAAATTGGTTTGTCATGATCAACGCACCGCACCATGAGCACCAAAACTGGGATGAAATTTCGAGGAGGGTGCGTAAATCTGTTATTCGAAAGCTCAATAGAATACTCGAAGTGCATATAGAACCTTTGATCGAAGTGGAAAAAATATGGACTCCTGAAGGCATCCAACAAGACACACTTAGTTATCAGGGCGCCTTATACGGCAATGCATCAAACAGTCAATTCTCTGCATTTTTACGGCACCCCAATTTCTCTTCATCGATTGACAATTTGTTCTTTTGCGGAGGAAGTGTGCATCCCGGAGGGGGAATCCCCTTGGCGCTGCTTTCAGGTAAAATAACCTCGGAAATGATCTGATACGGTGCTTACAAAAACCAACATATCAGTTGCGGTATTGATAATCTTCCATTTGGTTGGTATTGGAGGTGTGGTTTTTGGTGATGCTCAAGAGTTTTTACAACTCACCCCGTTGAATCTTCTGCTTACTGCATTAATTATCGGCATCAACGATGCGCAAAACAGATTTTCAAAGGTTTTTCTTGTGACATATCTCTTGGGGTTTGCGATTGAGGTGCTTGGAGTAAACACAGGCTTTCCTTTTGGAAACTACGCATACGGCAGTGCACTAGGTATTAAGTTGTTGAACACACCACTAATCATAGGACTTAATTGGCTCATTCTGCTCTATTCTACCAATGCGATTGCGGTTAGGTTTGGTCAAACAGTCGTAACCAAAGCCTTGGTTTCAGCAGCACTGATGGTGACGCTCGATTACTTGATCGAACCGGTGGCGATTTCTTATGACTTTTGGACATGGGAAAATGGTTTACCTCCTTTCTCCAACTATGCAGCTTGGTTTATTGTGGCATTCATCATCTCCGCTATTTGGCAAATGAGCCGCATAAAATTGAACACTCGGATAGCCTGGGCTGTTTATGCCGTTGAATTATTCTTCTTTGGAATATTAAATTTGATTCAATTGTGATCACCCACCTCTTGATATTGGTTCTAACATTCTTCGTAATGGAATTCATGGCTTGGGCCACGCATAAGTATGTAATGCACGGCTTGGGATGGTACTTTCACAAAGATCATCATCAGCCCTCCAGCGGAGTCTTCGAAAAAAATGACGTTTATTTCCTCATTTATGCCATTCCAAGTTGGCTATTGATCATGTTTGGTATGATGGCTGGCAATGACTTTAGGGTACCCATAGGGTTTGGGATATTATTCTATGGTATCGCGTACTTTTTGGTACACGAAGTTTTCATACATCAACGGCTTCCTTGGTTTAAATGCACCAATAACGTCTACTTACGAGCGATTAGGAAAGCGCATAAAGTCCACCATAAGCATTTGAATAAAGAAGATGGGGAATGTTTTGGCATGTTGGTCGTTCCGATCAAATACTTTCGAGAAGCAATGCGCAGCAAATGATTCCAGATCACTATCATTACTTACTTATTAACCTGCTAACGATAGCCTATCCGCTAGCACAGAGTTACGAAAGGCGTCTTCGGTTTCTCAAAAATTGGAAGGCCATCTTCACCGCTACTGCCATTGTCGGTGGAATTTTTTTGGCGTGGGATGAGCTATTCACTGCATTGGAGGTTTGGGGATTTAACGAACGATATCTCATTGGAATATATATCGGCCGACTGCCTTTGGAGGAATACAATTTTTTCTTGACTGTTCCTTTCGCCTGCCTATTTATTTACGAGGTCTTAAATTATTTCATAAAAAAAGATCTTTTGAAGAATTACCATCAATCCATCACGTTTTTCTTCTTGCTCTGTACGCTATTTCTTGGCACCTACTTCTCGCCTAAACTCTACACTACCATTTGTTTTTATTTCACTGCTGTGGTCCTGTCATTGCAGTTTTTCTTTTTTAAAAATGACTGGATGGGCCGCTTTTATCTAGGATACTTCGTGAGTTTGATTCCCTTTTTAATCATGAATGGATGGCTGACGGGTTCATTTACTGAAGAGCCGATCGTTTGGTACAATAACATGCATAATATGGGGCTACGAATTGGCACTGTACCAGCAGAAGACGCCATGTATTTATTGGGCTATTTACTGGCTGTTACCATGATCTACGAGCGAGTTAAAAGGAAGAATCTAGCTATGCATAGCGACCAAAATTACCGCTCGACTTCTTAGTTCATTACATTTGATAGACGAAGAAAAGATTTACGCATGAAAGTTTTTACCACCGTTATCCTCTCCATTTTTGTTCTAACGCTCAGTGCACAGGACAATATCCATGTATTCAAAAGTTCAAAATTGAACGTGAATGTTAGGGGAGAAAAAATTGAAACGAGTACAACAGAACCATCGGTTATTACCGTTGACCTCGTAGCAAGCACTGTTACGATACAAACATCAAGTACCGAAATCCATGAGTTATTGAAGGAAAAGATGACCTTGCACATCGATAAATAAATGGGATCTATCGGGCCGCAATACAGCCTAAAATTGGATGAGTTCATTTTTGCCCATTTCTACATGGACATGCAAATGATCAATTTTACCCGAAACAATATTCATCCCCTAGAATGGGGTATCCAGTTTTTGGAAATTCAGAAAGTGGGCGCTTGATTAGCCCCAGCCGTTAATTATAGGCAAGTACACAGCTAGAAAACCTGTGATCCAGCCAAAGTAAATTTGTCTTAAGTCGTGAGACTCCAATATATATCTCGCGCTGCCGACCATCCCGCTTGCTACAAGTCCAAGCATTACGAAGCCTACAATTGGTAAATCGTAAACCAATGCAACGGCATATATACCTGCAGTTAGTCCACCCATACCGATCATGTGAATGCTGATCTTGGTGTAAAAAGTTAGGATGAAACCCAGGGTAACAGCAATGCTACTGCCTAAGAAAATACTGTAAAACACCTCTGGAAGAGGAATTCCTTTCATCAAATAGTAGTTGACAAAGTACAAAATCATAGAAAAGGCAAACGGTACCAATCGATCTTTTCTAGAATGAAGTTCTATAGAATCAACCAAGTTTCTCCACCGCAAAAACAGAGTAAAAAGCAAAGGAAGTAATAACGTATTGATGAATACCCATGCCAAAATGAAAAACTGAGCAGGCGTAGACATGGTTTGAGAAATGTATGTGTTTAAACTAAACACAAAAAGCAATCCAGCTGTGGGCAAAAACACAGGATGGAACACATAAGAAGTAATTTGAGCTGCCTTCCTCATAATTCTTTTCTCAGTCGCGCCACCGGAATATCCAATTGTTCACGGTATTTAGCAACAGTTCGCCTTGCAATATTATAACCTTTATCCTTCAACTCCTTCACCATATGCTCATCTGTCCAGGGCTTCTTTTTGTCTTCTGAATCAATCAAGTCCTTTAAAATTTTCTTTACTTCCCGCGTACTAACCTCTTCTCCTTCGTCATTGGTAAGTGATTCAGAGAAAAAATATTTAAGGGGAAATGTGCCATAAGATGTTTGCACATACTTGCTGTTGGATACTCGACTGATGGTGCTGATGTCCATACCGACCCTTTCAGCAATATCCTTGAGAATCATTGGTCGCATTTTGGTTTCATCGCCCGTCTCGAAATAAGCCCGTTGGTATTCAACGATCGCTTCCATTGTCATGATGAGCGTATTCTGTCGTTGCTTTATGGCCTCAACAAACCACCGTGCGCTGTCTAATTTTTGCTTTACAAACATCATAGCATCTCGCTGTGCTTTATTCGGCTTGCCTTTGATGCGCGCAAAATCATCCAACATTTCGGAGTATTTCTTCGATAGGCGCAATTCAGGTGCATTTCTGCCATTGAGCAACACCTGCAATTTGTCGCCCTCATTGGTGACCGTAAAATCAGGAATAACCTGTTCAATTGGTCTTGAAGACTCATTCAATGAATTTCCGGGCTTCGGATTGAGGTGGGTGATCTCATCAATGGCATCTTTTAAATCATCGTCACTGATCTCAAGCCGGTGCGTGATTTTATCGTAGTGCTTTTTAATGAACTCTGTGTAATGATTCTCTAAAACCTCAATGGCGGTGAGCACTGTAACGGCATGTTCCTTCCTCTTTAGTTGTATCAGAAGACACTCCCTCAAATCACGCGCTCCGATGCCTGCCGGATCTAAATCTTGAATATGCTTAACAAGTAACTCCTCCAATTGCTCTTCCGTAACCATGATGTTCTGCGTGAAGGCCATGTCGTCAACAATGGAAGACAACTCTCTTCTCAAGTATCCGCTATCGTCCAAACTGCCAACTAAATGCTCGCATATTATGGCCTCTTGTTCAGTCAGCCTGGAGAGGTTCAATTGAGAGAGCAACCGATCGTGAAAAGTAGACGCTGTGCCGATGGGGACACTTTTCTCTTCATCATCAGATGAATAATTACTGGATTGATACTTATAATCTGGCGTATCGTCATCATCCATATAATCGCTAAAGTCGAATTCTTTTTCAGCTTCACTAACCTCTTCTCCGTAATCGTCTTCTTGATAATCATCTGCATCGTCTCGTGCATCATCCTTGCCTTCTTCTAAGGCAGGGTTGACCTCCATCTCTTCTTTGATGCGTGCTTCTAAGGCAATGGTTGGCAATTGCAGCATTTTCATCAACTGAATCTGCTGAGGACTCAGTTTTTGAAGCATTTTCTGCTGTAATGATTGCTTTAACGCCATGGTATATTTATTGGCTCTTAGGAGCTAACCTGATTTTACCCGTTAAAATTCGGCATTTTTTGGTGTTCTCGGAAAAGGAATTACATCACGAATATTGGTCATGCCGGTTACAAAGTTGATCAATCGCTCAAAACCAAGACCAAACCCACTGTGAACGCACGTTCCAAATTTTCTTGTTTCAAGATACCACCATAGCGACTCTTCTTCGATGCCAAAATCAGTCACTTTCTTTTTAAGAACGTCATACCGTTCTTCTCTTTGCGAACCGCCAACTATTTCACCGATTCCTGGAAAAAGGATGTCCATGGCCCGCACTGTTTTACCGTCTTCATTTAGACGCATATAAAAAGCCTTGATAGAAGCAGGATAATCGTATAAAATTACGGGTTTACCAAAATGCTTTTCTACCAAATAGCGTTCATGCTCGCTCTGCAAGTCGGCACCCCATTCCTCTATGATGTATTGGAACTTCTTCTTCTTATTTGGTTTGCTGTTCCTTAAAATTTCGATGGCTTCGGTGTAACTGCATCGCACAAATTCGTTTTCTGAAACAAACTTCAATTTATCCAACAACGGCATAGAACGCTTGTCTTCTGGCAATCCTTTCTCTTCCTGAATTTGCCGTTCGTGCAAGAAATTCAGATCATCCACGCAGTTCTCCATAATGTAGCGAATGACATACTTCAAGCAGTCTTCGGCCAAGTTCATGTTGTCGAATAAATCATTAAATGCTACTTCTGGCTCGATCATCCAAAACTCAGCTAAATGGCGTGTTGTATTGGAGTTTTCGGCTCTAAACGTTGGCCCAAAGGTGTACACCTTACCCAAGCCCAAAGCAAAAAGTTCAGCCTCTAGTTGACCTGAAACAGTTAGGTTCGTCTCTTTACCAAAGAAGTCTTCCTTCCAGTTAATGCTTCCGTCCTCGTTTCTTGGCGGATATTCGGGATCAAGCGTGCTCACACGAAACATTTCACCTGCTCCTTCAGCATCTGATCCTGTGATGATGGGTGTATGGACCATGAAGAAGCCATTGTCGTTAAAATAATTATGTATGGCAAATTGAAGTGCGTGACGCAATCTGAAGATCGCTCCAAATGTTTGAGTTCGCGGACGCAAGTGGGCGATCTCGCGCAAGAATTCCATCGAGTGTTTCTTTGGTTGGAGCGGATACTCTTCAGGATGAGAATCGCCTAAAATTTCGATAGACTTGCTGTTCAATTCTATGGATTGTCCTGCTCCCTGAGATTCAACTACAACTCCAATCACTTTCAAACACGCCCCCGTTGTAATGCGCTTTAAGGTTTCTTCTGATTCGCTTTCGAAGTCTACTACAATTTGAAAGTTCTTCACCGTAGAACCATCGTTGAGCGCAATAAACCTATTGCTTCTAAACGTACGAACCCAGCCTTTAAGCTCTATTTCTTGTCCAATAGGTTCGTTGGCAATGACCTCTTTAATATTCATGATGTGCAATTCAAAATTGAGTTGCAAAGGAAAGAAGTAGCAATGAATTGGAGGCCAACGAAATGAAGAGATTTCAGATCGCTAGTAAACGTCTATGAGGCGGCACCCCTCTTCTCTAAAAATAACCCATCCCCATTCCAATATTCCAGTTTGAGTTTCAATTTCATAGTAGTACTCCCCTGGTCTTCTCACCACTGATAGCGAGCTGTCAGAGCTTTCGCATTCTGGAATTCTCACAGGGAAAGAAGAAATCTTTCCTTCATACCTCAATCGATCTGGTGCGCTATTATTGCTAGAATCGGCTACCCAAACATCGATCCATCCATCGGTTCCATACTCACTATAAAACTCCCGAACAAAAACACATCGATTGCTATTTAAGTCTGCTTCAGGACAATAATTGTAGGCTCCAAACACCGTACACCCCTGACAATCGCCTGCCTTTTCTGCCTTTGCATCAAAATTGTCTACACAAGGCACATCTTTCTTGCAACCAGTTCTTTTGCAGGAAGACGAGGTTAAAATTGTTCCGAGAGCAAATGATGCCAATAAAATGTGCTTGATGTGGTGAGCCTTCATGCCTCAAAAATAGTCGAAACCATTAATAAGCGCCTTTAGACTTTCATCGATGAACCTTTGAATATCATTAAGGAGCTTCTTCAGGAAAAGTTGGTTTAAAAAGTGAATGTCCAAACAATATCTTAGCGGCATACAAGTTTCTCATTGGAATTTGAAAAACAATAACTCGACAAAACTTCAGAACTATGTTTTCACCCTCAAGGTTTGGCCAATTCAGAACGCTGCTTTTGGCTGTAGGTCTATTCATGCTAATTGTCATTCCATTATCCGGTCATGCCCAATTTGAAGAGGAGTTGACGATTGATGAGGTAATGCGCACTTATGATGAAACTACTATGATTATGCTGAATAATGGTTTTGAAATTGGAGGCAAAAAGAAAAACTTTGGAGTTTTCAATCAACATTGAAGACGGCAAATCAAACAATCGCCTGCAGCCGAAGAGCTCAGAAAAAAATACGCAAGAAAATCGATTGGTGGTTCACTCTTGGCACTAACTATAGTACCAGGGATGGCCTTATCTGCAGCTACCGTGAACCCTGCGCCAATCATAGTTGGCACAATCGCTTATATAGCAGGGTTTGTTTTGATAATTGACGCCCAAGATACACGTCAAAGGTGCATTTGGGTTTACAATCGTGACATGCTCAAAAAAGGGCTTTGACAACAATGCCGCTCATCAAGGAGATTAACCACTGAGCACACAGGAAACGTTTTTGTCAGTTTTTGTTTCCTGAATAAATAATGTTTCTACATTCGCATCCTCAAAGGAAAAATTCGAATGGACGAAAAAGGCATTGAAATTTTAGGAAAAACGGCCCTACTTTTTATGCGCCTGGGCATCAAGAGCATGACCATGGACGACATTGCGCGGCAATTGGGTATTTCTAAAAAGACGCTTTACCTCTTTGTTACCGATAAAAACGACCTCGTTGTCAAGGTAATGCAACAAATCGTGGATCATGAAAAAGCCCTTGCAAATCACTTGTGTGAGGTACATGAAAACGCCATTGACATGCTTTTTGAACTGAGCAAAGACATCAGTCAAAAGTTTGGTCAAATTCACCCGTCTATCAACTATGACATGCAGAAATATCATCCTGAAGCATGGTCAATTTTTAAAGAATTTAGAACAAGTTTCGTTGCTGATTGTATTCAACAGAACATTGAGCGAGGAATAGAACAAGGATTGTACAGAGAAAATCTAGATCCATTTATCGTTTCCAGACTATACGCAAGTAAAATGGAAATGTGTACTGATGGTGAAATTTTTCCGGCAGACAAGTACGACTTTAAAAACATCCACTTTGAAATGATGCGCTATCACATTAGAGGCGTAGCAAGTGAAAAAGGATTGGCCTATCTGAAAGAAAAAATCAAACAAGAAAACATCCAATTATAATTCATGCGATCACTACTCATCATAGGCTTTGCTATGAGCTTTGGCATTTACGATGCTCAATCCCAAAGCGCTTCGGCACAAGTATTTAGCTTAGCTGAAGCACAGGCTTACGCCATCAAAAACAACGAACAGCTTAAACAAGCTACTTTAGACATTCAAATTTCAGAAGCCAAGGTCAAAGAAACAACGGCCATTGGCCTGCCTCAGGTCAACGGAGAAGCCGGAATGAATTATTATTTAGACATTCCTACACAGGTGGCTCAAGCAAACACCTTTGATCCAACTGCCCCTGCCGACATATTGGTTCCTCTGCAATTTGGATTGCCTTATTCAGCAACTGCTGGAATAAGTGCTTCTCAATTGCTTTTTGATGGAAGCTATTTTGTAGGGCTAAAGGCATCTAAGGCTTACCTCAACTATTCTCAACTTTCAAAAGAGAGTGCTGAAATTCAAGTAAAAAATCAGGTCGCCCAAACCTATTTCGCTGTTCTGTCTCTCGACAAAACGCTTGAATCACTTAAGGCAAATAAGTTAACAGTAGATCAAAGTACCGCAGAAACAAAAGCGTTGTACGAAGTGGGTTTTGCAGAAAAACAAGATGCTGATCAAGTGCGATTGGCGCAAGCAAATCTGCAGTATCAAATCGATATGATTGAAAGGCAACGCGCTTCTGTTATGGATGCGTTGAAGTTTCAAATTGGTGTGGGTTCTGATCAAGAAATAACACTATCCGAAACATTTGAGGATCTATTAGGAACCGTGGAAGAAGCAACGGTACTAGACCAAACATTTTCCATTCAAAACCACATTGATTATCGAATAGTAAATCAAGGCATCGAGCTTTCTGAGTTATCGTTGTCGGCAGAAAGAACCAAAAACTACCCTCAAATAGCGGCCTTTTTCAACCATAGTCAAAATGGGTTTAGTCAAGATTTCTCGGACTTGTTTTCCAATACATTTTACCCAACAACCATTGCCGGATTGCAATTGAAGGTTCCAATTTTCGCGTCTGGCATGCGCTATTATAAGACGAAACAAGCCAAGTTCGAATTGGAGAAAACTCAAAGTCAAAAACGCCAAGTTGAACAAAACTTAACCATGCAGGCCAAAACCGCCCAAGGTGACTATGCCAGCGCACTGCAAAACATGACTGTAGCGAAGGAAAACCTCGAATTGGCTGAAAGCATCAAAAAATCAACCAATGCCAAATACCAACAAGGTGTTGTTTCAAGCTTAGACTATGCGCAATCAGAGTCACAATACTTGCAAACATTATCTATATACATAAACACAGCTCAAAATCTTTTCAACGCAAAACTAGCCTTAGACAAAGCACTAGGAAACAATTAAGCCATGACAACAAAACACACATCATATACTTCCTTCATGCGACCATTAGCATCATCCTTAGCCATCGCAATCATCGCTGTGGCATGCGGCCCAGCGGCAGAAAATAGTCCGCTTGATCAATTAAAAGCTGAACGCGATTCACTAAAGAGCGCTCGTGCCGAAATCACAGAAAGAATAACTTCTATCGAGGCGGCCATTTCTGATCAAGACACTTCTCGCAACGTCAGAATTACGAATGTTACAACACTTGAACTCGCTCCACAAACTTTTGAGCATTTCTTTACAGTACAAGGTATCGTAGAGTCTGATCAAAACGCACAGATTTACCCTGAGGCAGCTGGAAAGATTACTTCTATCAAAGTAAGTGAAGGCGATAAAGTGAGCAAAGGGCAAGTGCTTTTGACCATTGACAGAAAAATCGTTAGCAATCAAATTGATGAAGTAAAGTCACGCTTGAGTCTTGCTGAAATTGTTTACAAAAAGCAATCGTCACTCTGGGATCAAAAAATTGGTTCTGAGATCCAGTTCCTAGAAGCCAAAAACAACTTCGAATCGCTCAAGCAAAACCTCGAAGCGCTTCAATCTCAGCTTGCACTTTACACCATAACTGCCCCTTTCAGCGGAATCATTGATGAAATTTTTCCTAAAGAAGGCGAAATGGCTGCTCCGCAAATGCCCGCATTCAGATTGGTTAATACTGATAACATGTATATCAAATCAGATGTTACAGAACGATACCTCAGCAGCCTAAAAGCAGGCGACAAAGTGAACGTTTCTTTCCCAAGCATTGGATTGGCCCAATCTACAACCATAGAGAGACTAGGTAGTTTTATCAACCCAAACAACCGAACATTTAAAGTTAGGCTGGGATTAAAAAATGAAGAAGGCAAGCTGAAGCCAAATCTATTGGCTGAATTAAAAATCAGAGACTACGTGGCAGATTCGGCAGTAGTTATTTCAGCTTCATTGGTGCAAATGACTCCTAATGGTGAAGAGTTTGTCTACGCATTAGAAGACAATAAAGCAAAGAAAGTAGCTGTAACTACTGGCATGACGTACAACGATCAAATAGAGATTTTAAGCGGACTCAGAGGAGATGAAATCCTTATTGACAAAGGCGCACGCTCTATTAAGGACGGTGATACAGTTAACGTTCAAAATTGAATTGACACTAAAAAATTGAATCCAAATGGAATCTGAAAACAAGAAACATACCCGCCAATTTGGGCTGAGTTCAGCGAGTATTAATAATCGCATGACCGTCATCGTCATCTTGGTGATCATGGTGATAGCTGGATTGATCTCCTACATCAACATGCCTCGCGAAAGCTTTCCCGAGATTGTTATCCCGCAGATATATGTGGGGACACCCTACCCAGGAAACTCTGCGCTCGACATTGAAAAGCTAGTGACGAGGCCACTTGAAAAAGAGATAGGTGCAATATCGGGTATTGACAGAATGACCTCTACTTCGGTTGAAGGCTACTCAACGGTGTTTATCGAATTTGATTTCAGCATTACACCTGAGGAAGCCCTGGGTAAGGTAAAGGACAAGGTGGACATTGCAATGGGAGATCCAGAATTTCCGAGGGACCTGCCGGCTGATCCGAATGTATTTGAAATGAATATTTCGGAGCTAACACCAGTGATGAACATTAATCTGAGTGGCGATTTCAGCTTGGAACAACTCAATGAATATGCTGAGTATCTCGAAGAAAAGATCGAAAAATTGTCAGAAATTACTGAGGTCGATATCAGAGGCGTTCAAGAAAAAGAGATGAAGGTCAACGTTGACCTGTTTCAAATGCAAGCAAGCGAAATCAGCTTCAATGACATTGCCAACGCCATCAACTCCGAAAACATAACCGTTTCTGCGGGTAGCATGCTCCAAGATGAAATGCGAAGAACGGTGCGTGTGGTTGGTGATATTAAAAACGCTGAAGAGCTCGGTAATATCATCGTCAAGCAAGAAAAAGGAAACATCGTTTATCTGCGCGATATAGCAGAGGTTGTTTTCGAAGACGAAGAGGCTCAGAGTTTTGCGCGTCAAAGCTCCAACTCAGTGGTCATGGTTGACGTAAAAAAGCGTGCCGGAGAGAATTTGATCAACGCTGCCGACAAGATTGAAAAAATCTTGGAAGAGGCGAAGTCAGAAGTTTTTCCAAACAACCTAACTGTTACCATTACGGGGGACCAATCAAAACAAACCAGAACTCAAGTAAGTGAATTGGAAAACAGCATCATCTTCGGAATGATTCTAGTAATTACTGTTTTATTGTTCTTCCTTGGTTTAAGAAATGCATTATTCGTAGGAACGGCAATTCCTCTTTCAATGTTCATTGCCTTCTTCATTCTCAGCATCATGGGCGTTACTTTGAACATGATGGTGCTTTTTTCACTTGTTCTCGCACTTGGAATGCTCGTAGACAATGGTATCGTGGTTGTAGAAAACATCTATCGATTGATGGACGAAGGCTACGATGCCATCAATGCTGCGAAACTGGGCGTAGGTGAGGTGGCTTGGCCAATTATTGCCTCTACAGCTACTACGCTTGCCGCCTTTACCCCACTAATGGTATGGCCAGGCATCATGGGCGAATTCATGTTCTACTTGCCGGTTACGCTGATGATCGTCCTGGGATCCTCACTCTTCGTAGCACTTGTAATCAACCCTGTTTTGACCGCCATGTACATGAAGTTAGAAGAGAAAGAAATGCCCAGCAGAAAGGCCATTACAATAGGTTCGTTGCTCATTGCCATTGGAATTGCCTTATCATTTGGGTCAATCGTTTTAGGAAATCTAGTAATCATCTCAGGAGTACTTGTGCTTACTACTAAGTTCATTCTAACTCCAGGTACCAAGTATTTCCAGAATGTTGTTTTACCCTACTTCGAAAACATTTATGAACGCACGTTAAGAAACGTGTTCCGCGGAAAAACCCCAATTTATTACTTCTTCGGAACGATCGGTTTGCTGGTGGTTTCTTTCATCTTATTGGGAGCATTCATGCCGAAAATTGTGTTCTTCCCTTCTAACATGCCGAACTACGTCAACATTTTCATCGAAGCTCCAATTGGAACTGACATTGAAGAAACCAATCGCATTACAAAAGAGGTAGAATCAAAAGTTATTGAATATGCCAAGCAGTTCGAAGTAACCGAGGAACGCAAGGGAATCAATTACAACTACAACTTTCTGATCGAATCGATCATTGCTCAAGTTGGAGCTGGCACGAGCGATCCAAATGAAGGACCATCAATGGCTGCCACTCCGCACAAGGCAAGAATAACAGTTTCATTTGTGCAGTATCAGCAACGAAGAGGCGTAAGCACAACAAAGGTGATGGACGAATTGCGTGCGCTTGTTGCAGGCACGCCTGGAGTTCAAATTACCGTTGACAAAGACCCTGCCGGTCCTCCACAAGCAAAACCAATTAATATTGAAGTAGCGGGTGACGACTACGAAAAACTCCTTGTAGAAGCCCAAAACCTAAAGAACTACATCGTTGACAAAAACATTGGTGGTATTGAGGAGTTGAAATTGGATGTTGAACTTGGAAAACCTGAAATGCCCATCAACATTGATCGAGCAAAAGCCAGACGATACAATGTTTCTACTTCTCAGATTGGTCAAACATTGCGTAACTCGCTCTTTGGATTAGAAGTTTCTAGTTTCAAGGAAGGTGAAGACGATCACCCAATCATGATAAGATTACAAGATAAGTATCGCTATGATGAAGACGCCATGATGAATCAATTGATCACATTCAGGGATCAAACCAATGGCAGAATTCAACAAGTTCCGATTTCAGCATTAGCCAACGCTGATAACTCAACCACATTCAACGCTGTGAAGCGCCTAGATCAAACAAGGCTGATAACAATTGCATCCAATGTGCTAGAAAGCTATAACCCCAACGAAGTGGTGGCTGAAATCAAGGATGCGCTTGAAGGATATGAAATGCCTGAAGGAATGACTGTGAAATTCACGGGTCAACAAGAAGATCAAGCCGAAGAGATGGCATTTTTGAGTACCGCATTGATGATTGCCGTGTTCCTTATCTTCTTGATCCTTGTGGCTCAATTCAACTCTGTGCTAACGCCATTTATCATCGTTGGGTCCGTTGTTTTGAGTTTGATCGGTGTGTTTTTAGGCTTGGTAGTTTTCCAGATGGACTTTGTGATTATTATGACCATGATAGGCATTATATCACTTGCCGGAATTGTGGTAAATAACGCCATCGTCTTGATCGACTATACCAAACTCATCATGGATAGAAAGCGGGCGGAACTTGACATGGGTAAAAACGCGAAGCTGCCCACTCCAATTCTCATAGAGTGCATGGTTGAAGGAGGAAAGACACGTTTGCGTCCGGTATTGCTTACTGCCATTACCACCGTATTGGGCTTGGTGCCTTTGGCCATCGGATTAAACATTGACTTTATATCCTTGCTCACAAGCTATGATGCCAACATCTACGTTGGAGGAGATAACGTGATGTTCTGGGGGCCAATGAGTTGGACCGTTATTTTCGGATTGACGTTTGCGACATTTTTAACCTTAGTGATCGTTCCAGTTATGTACTACCTCAAAACGCGATTTGCATATAAGCTCGCTGGGGATAGGGAACTTCATATATAGGTAAGACTTTCATAGGTAGTAGGTTGGTTGAAGGTGCTTCGGTTTTTGCCGAGGCGCCTTCTTCTTTTATTTTATGATCAGTACTCAAATCAAATGTTAAGAATCCAAACATGAACGCGGCTTTCTTCTGCACGCTGTGGCATTTAATTATTTTTGTGCTCTTATAATTTCAAGCAAATGAAGCTTCGTCTTTTGTCCTTCTTGGTTAGTTTTTTAGCAACCCTTTCCGTTACCGCACAAGTTTACAATCCAGTAAAGTGGACATTCAATCACAAATTGGTGGGCGATGATAAGGCCGAACTCACCTTCTCGGCCTCTATTGAAGACAAATGGCATGTCTATTCTACGAAACTTGCAGATGATTTAGGTCCTGTGCCTTCGGCCATTGATTTTTTAAAAATTGAAGGAGCAGAGCTTATAGGAGGAATTACTGAATCAGAAACGCACACAGAATTTGACCCCATTTTTCAAGCGGAGCTGACATGGTTCGAGCACACAGCCGCAATCAAGCAAATGGTTAAGCTCACGGCTCCAAGGGCTAAAATATCTGGAGAGTTGACTTACATGACCTGCGATGACTCAAAATGCCTTCCACCTGAATACCTAGAATTCGATTTTGACATAGAAGCGGCAATGAGACCGGCCAGCGCTGCTAAACCCAACATTTCAGCTGAAAAAACAGAAAACAAGACCGCTTCGAAGCTCGAGCCCGCTCCTGTCGATAAAGATCTCTTTGAAAACAGCAACGAGCAGGAATCGCAAATTTTAAATCCGGTTGATTGGACCTTCAGCATCAAGAAAAAAGAAGACGGCATCTACACGTTGATAGCAACTGCAACCATTGCAGAGCATTGGCATGTATACTCCAAAGATCTGCCTAACGATGACGGGCCCGTTGCCACCGAATTAAACTTAATCTCAGGTTCGTTTGAAAAAGTTGGAGAACTTCGAGAGGTTGGAGAATTGATTCAAGTATACGATCCAAATTTCATGATGGATCTCAGCTACTTCAGCAAGACTGTGGCCTTTGAACAAGATTTCAAAATCACTGGTCCTGAAAACATTGTAGGTGAAGTATACTATATGACCTGTGATGAAGAAAAGTGCTTGCCGCCTGAGGCAGTAGAGTTTGAAGTGGACGCATCAACAGGAATGCTTATTGGCGAGGCATCGACTGAAGATAACCTTGAGGGAAGCATAGACAACAATGAGCAATCATCCGATTCAAAAAGTGGTTCTGGGCTTTGGGGAATATTCTTCCTTAGTTTCCTGGGTGGTTTTGCTGCATTGCTCACACCGTGCGTATTTCCCATGATTCCGATGACGGTGAGCTTCTTCACCAAGCAATCGAAAACAAGAGCAAAAGGAATTAGCAATGCCATCATTTATAGCTTATTTATTATTGGCATTTACACGCTTTTGGGCTTTGCCGTCACTGTTGCATTTGGAGCTGACGCTTTAAATGCACTTTCTACCAATGTTTGGTTCAATCTTTCATTCTTTTTACTCTTGATCATATTCGCCATTTCATTCCTAGGTGCGTTTGAAATCACATTGCCTTCTTCGTTTGTCAATAAGGTTGACCAACAGTCTGACAAAGGTGGCTTGATTGGAATTTTCTTCATGGCATTTACCTTGGCACTTGTGTCATTCAGCTGCACGGGTCCAATCATCGGAACACTATTGGTCGAAGCAGCTGTGAATGGTGGCGTTGCCGGACCATTGGTGGGAATGGGCGGTTTTTCTCTTGCTCTTGCCCTACCTTTTGGCTTATTTGCAGCTTTTCCAGGTTGGTTGAATTCCCTTCCAAAGTCGGGTGGTTGGTTAAACTCGGTTAAAGTGGTACTGGGTTTCTTGGAAATCGGATTGGCATTCAAATTTTTATCCAATGCTGACTTGGTAGTGCAAGCGCACCTCCTTCAGCGTGAGGTTTTCATTGCTATATGGATAGCGGTTTCAGCTATGATTACACTTTACCTTCTGGGCTATATCACCATGCCGCACGACTCTCCTTTAGAGCGCCTTTCGGTGCCAAGATCATTGCTTGCGACTACCTTTCTAATGTTTACCATCTACCTTATCCCCGGCTTGTGGGGCGCACCGCTAAAGTTGATCAGCGGCTTCCCTCCGCCAATGTTCTATAGTGAAGCGCCAAATGGATTTGGTGGCGGAGGTGGAAACGTAATGCATACAAGTATCTCAGATGAAAACATCCCTGAAGGTGCTGACCCTGCGCATTGTCCGCACAATCTGAACTGCTTTCACGACTATGAAATGGGATTGGCTTATGCCAAAAAAGTGAACAAACCCATTATGCTTGACTTCACCGGGTGGGCATGTGTCAATTGCCGTAAAATGGAAGAAACCGTATGGAACGATCCGCGTGTATTGGAACTTTTAACCAATGATTTCGTGCTCATTTCGTTGTATGTTGACGAGAAAACATCCCTTCCAAAAGAAGAACAATACGTTTCTGATGAAACCGGCAAAAAGGTAAAAACCATTGGAAATAAATGGGCTGATTTCCAAATCAAGCATTTCAAATCAAACTCTCAACCACAATACGTTATTGTTGGTCATGAAAGTTTAGACGCACTCAATGGCACTGCGGCCTACGATCCAGATATTGAAAAATATATCAACTGGTTGGAAGAGGGAAAAGCAGCTTTTTCCAAATAGGCGATTTGCATTATTAACCTGACCTTTAGTATTTTGCATGCATAAACGGATTTATGCTTGTAAAAACCTACGGAAGTGCAGTACAAGGTGTTGATTCTACTACCATCACTGTTGAAGTAAACATAGACAAGGGTATCAATTTTTCTTTGGTCGGATTGCCTGACAGTGCAGTAAAAGAAAGCCAGCAACGCATTGATGCCGCCCTGAACAATACAGGGTACAAAATTCCAGGTAAGAAAATTACGATCAACATGGCTCCGGCCGACATTCGCAAAGAAGGTTCAGCCTATGACCTCACTATTGCAATGGGCATTTTGGCTGCATCAGAGCAAATCAACGGGAATGAAATCAGTGATTATGTGATCATGGGTGAGCTGGCTTTGGATGGAGAACTTAGACCAATTAAAGGAGTTCTGCCCATAGCGATTCAAGCCAGAAAAGCAGGCTTCAAAGGTTTTATTCTACCCGAGAAAAATGCACTTGAAGCAGCCATTGTGAATGACCTTGAAGTATTAGGAGTAAAGCACATCAAGGAAGTAATTGATCATTTTGATGGAGTAAAAAAAATCCCCCCGACTTTCTTAGATACAAGAGAAGAATTTTACAATCGGCTGAATGATTTTGATGTCGATTTCAGCGATGTGAAAGGCCAAGAAAACATTAAACGATCTCTGGAAATAGCGGCAGCTGGCGGGCATAATGTTATTTTAATTGGGCCTCCTGGGGCAGGAAAAACGATGTTGGCAAAACGCCTTCCAACCATCCTTCCGCCAATGACGCTTCAAGAAGCATTAGAAACCACCAAGATTCACTCTGTAGCCGGAAAAACGGAGGATTCCAATGGGCTAATTACCGTGCGCCCTTACCGTTCTCCTCACCATACCATTAGCGATGTGGCACTTGTTGGAGGTGGCGGCTTCCCTCAACCAGGTGAAATTTCATTGGCGCACAATGGAGTGTTGTTTCTAGACGAGCTTCCCGAATTTAAACGCACCGTGCTCGAGGTGATGCGTCAACCTATGGAAGAGCGCAGAGTAACCATTTCTAGGGCTAAGTTCTCAGTGGATTATCCGGCATCATTCATGCTTGTTGCATCGATGAATCCGTGCCCGTGCGGTTATTATAATCACCCCGAAAAAGACTGCGTTTGCCCACCAGGAGTGGTGCAGAAATACCTCAATAAAATCAGTGGGCCATTGTTGGATCGTATTGACATTCATATTGAAGTAACGCCAGTAAACTTCGATGAACTCTCTGATAAACGACCTGCTGAATTGAGTGAACATGTCCGAGACCGTGTGATGAGTGCAAGAAGGATTCAAACTGATCGTTTTGCAAAGCAAGAGGGCTTCTATTGCAACGCCCAGATGAACAAAAAGATGATTACTACCTATTGTGAAATTGATACTGCGGGGCAAGCGCTTCTAAAACGAGCCATGGAAAGACTAGGACTTTCAGCCCGCGCGTACGACAGAATATTGAAGGTCTCTAGGACGATAGCTGATCTTGCGAATTCAGAAAATATTAAACCCGAACACCTCGCTGAAGCCATACAATTCAGAAGTTTGGACCGTGAAAATTGGGCGGGATGAAACCTTAACTTTGTAAATACGTAGGAATCCTCCCCTTTTATAAAGGAGAAAACTTCTAACACTATGAAAAATTTAATACTCACACTTTTCATCCTCATACTCGGACAATCGGCCATAGTTCAAGCGCAATGCATTTCTAGCGTAGGGGTTGGAAACTACTCCGCCAATGGCGCCAGTTTTTCTCAACAAAAAGTTGCCCCATGTAACTTCGCTGGCGATTATGCCACGGTGACTGTACCGGCTGGTGTATGAAGATTTGAGACCAGTATGGCAACAGACTTTATCACTGTAACGGATTTAAGTAATGTGGTGATTGACACTGGCACTTCATCTGTACTTATAGGTTTTGTATCGGCACAAACCGTTCGCATGCACATATCAGCCAATGACCTTTGCGCGACCAGTTACGTTTGCCGAATATCTTACGTCACGCAAGAATTAACACCAACTCCCCAAATTTCAGCTAACGACACATTCATCTGTGATGGATTTGGCCCGGTAAACTTGACTGTACTCAATCCGTTCGGAGACCAAACTTATTGGTACACTGGGTCTTGCGGATCAACGCCTATTGATTCTGGAGCGAGCATTACAGTTCCCATTTCGGCTACAACCACATACTACGCAGCCAATTTTTTCAATAATTCGCTATCAACCTGCGGCACCCTAACTGTAAACATCGTTTCAAACCCCACTGTTTTATTTAGCTCAGTGCAAGACGTTTTGTGTTTTGGAGACTCTACTGGATCGATTACAACATCAGTTAGCGCTGGAACAGCTCCATTTAATTACCAATGGTCTAACGGTATGATGGGCATGATGATCGATACTCTGGACACAGGCAATTATTCAGTTACGGTAACTGATACCTATGGATGCACAGGTCAAAACAGCACATCAATTTCGGAACCGACAGCCATCAGTGCTTCAACTGCAATTATAACAACTCCCGCTTGCGCTGGGCGAGCCACCGGTTCCATTCAAGCAACGGCATCAGGTGGTGTAGGGCCATATTCATTTTTATGGTCAAATAATGACACCAATGCCATTGCAGATAGCCTAGATGCCGGTCCGCATAAGGTAACCGTTACAGATGATAACGGATGTCAGTTAGTGGCCATGGATACTATAGTTGCTCCTGAAGTAGTTGTGGTTTCATTGGTAAGCATTTAGGACTCAGTATTGTGCTTTGGAGACGCAACCGGAGAAATTGTATTATCCGCAAGCGGTGGTTCAGGGCAACTCGACTTTTTGTGGTCGAATGCGTCAACAGACACCTTAATTTCAGGATTAAGCACTGGAGAATATTCCGCCACGGTAACGGATCAAAATGGATGCACCGCAGTTTATATTGATACCATTTACAGTCCAGATCAATTGACCATCTTTCTATCTATTGCGGATGCCACTTGCAACGATTCTGGAGATGGGATGCTCGAGGCGCAAGCCAGCGGAGGAACTTCACCATTTGAATATGCTTGGTCAAACAACCAAACAACATTTCAGATCAGTGGCTTAGATACTGGGGTTTATTCTGTGACAATCACCGATAACAATGGCTGCGAAGCAGTTGCGAACGAAACCGTTGGGTTTATTAACCCCGATCCAATCAATCCTCTTGATAGCTCTTACGTGTTATGTACAGACGAAATCGTATTAGACGCAGGCAACCCAGGCTCGACCTTCAATTGGTCATCTGGCGAAGCAACACAGACAATCAATGTAAACACCTTGGGCTTTTACACTGTTTCAGTAACCGACCTGAATGGTTGCTCTTCAGATGCGACAACTGAAGTCTCAGATTCGTTGGTGTTGAAGAAACGGTTCTGGTTGGGTCAATTCAACTCTTTCCCAATCCAACTCGCGGAAATGTAATGATGTCATTCGATGTTTTGGGAGTTCAACACGTTAACTTCATCTTATACAGCATAGAAGGCCGTCCCTTGATTTCAGACCTTGTGAACTTGAATAACGGTAAAGCAAATGAAGAATTGAACCTTACGAGCTTCAGTGCCGGAGTGTACTTCATTACATTTGAGAGTGAGGGTAAAACTCAAACACAGCGAATTACTCTTCAATAAACATGCATTGAATATTTCTTAAAAAGAGCCTCCTTTTCGAGGCTCTTTTTATTTGAACCTGAAAAATAACGGAGTTCGCTAAATTCGCCCCATGATCAAAGGCAAGAAAGTAGTTGTGGTGATGCCCGCCTATAATGCGGAGCTCACGTTAAAAACCACCTATGATGAAATTCCATTCGACATCGTGGATGATGTGGTATTAGTAGACGATAAAAGCTATGACAGAACCTCTGAACTTGCTAAAGAAATAGGCATCAAGCATGTGATTACCCACGAAAAAAACACGGGCTACGGTGGCAATCAAAAGTCGTGTTACAGAAAAGCGCTTGAGTTGGACGCAGACATCACCATCATGGTGCATCCTGATTATCAATACACTCCATTGCTTATTCCCGCCATGGCAGATATCATAGCAAGTGGGTTGTATGATAGTGTTCTGGCCAGCAGAATCTTGGGTAAAGGAGCCCTAATAGGTGGAATGCCAATGTATAAGTACATCGCCAATCGCTTTCTTACATTAACACAGAACGTCTTAATCGGCCAAAAACTGAGCGAATACCACACAGGTTATCGTGCATTTTCAAAATCTATTTTAGAAACCATAGATTTTGAAGCCAATTCAGATGACTTTGTATTCGATAATCAAATGATTTGTCAAATATTTCATGCGGGCTTTGAAATTGCTGAAGTAACCTGTCCCACAAAGTACTTCGAAGAAGCATCTTCAATCAATTTCTCTCGCAGTACTACTTATGGGCTAGGGGTTTTAAAAACTTCCGTTCAATATTGGGCAAGTAAAAAAGGCTTAGGAAGCAACAAAATATTCCGGGTAAAAAAATGAATAGCACACTAGCCCGAACGCAAGTCTTTGTAGCAATGCTAATCGCTTGGATTATTTTCGGTGCTATCGTTATTTCATTGACGGAAAAGGAACCACTGCATCTTTACCTCAACAATTTCAATCACCCTTACTTTGATGTGTTTTTCAAATACGGAACACACCTCGGAGACGGCATTTTTGCTGCCATCATTGTTGCGCTGGGATTTATCTATCGCATTCGATTCGGAGTGATCGGACTACTTGGCTTGGTGAGCTCCTCTATTATCACCCAATTTTTGAAACGTCAAGTATTTGACGATCATTTGAGGCCTTCTAAGGTGTTTGAACAAATGGCCGACATCCATTTTATTGAAGGCGTAAATCTCCATACGAACTTTTCGTTTCCTTCAGGTCACTCCACAGCAGCATTCAGTACATTCTTCTTTCTTGCCCTCATTGCTCAAAAACCGTTACTTCAGTTTATTCTATTTTCAACTGGTCTTTTAGTGGCATTCAGCCGTGTATATATTAGTCAGCACTTCTTTGAAGACATCTATGTGGGCAGTATTATCGGGGCATCACTTACATTCCTTGCTTCCGTTTTTATCATTGATAAACCATGGGGACAAAAAGGATTTGTTGAGCTTTTTGATTCGAAAAAATGAGATGGAAAAACGAAATAGGGCTTCTCGTTTTGAGCATGGCTCTTTTTCTTCCCTTTCTAGGTTCGGTTCATTTATTTGATTGGGATGAAATCAACTTTGCCGAGAGTGCCAGAGAAATGCTCATCACGCAAAACTGGTTTCAAGTTCAAATCAACTTCGAGCCTTTCTGGGAAAAACCTCCACTTTTCTTTTGGATGCAGGCGCTCTCAATGAAATTATTTGGGGTGAATGAATACGCAGCTCGTTTTCCAAATGCCATTGCGGGTATTGTTGCCATTCAGGTTATGTATAGCATTGGTAAGAGATGGCAAGGGCGTGATTTCGGATTTTTGTGGGCCTTACTTTATCTGGGTAGTTTCTTGCCTCATCTTTATTTTAAGTCGGGCATCATTGATCCGTGGTTCAACCTGTTCATCTTCTTATCCATCTACTTTCTCTATTTAACCATCGAGCACGGGCAAAACAAGCCACATCGTAATGCTATGCTAGCCGGTGTTTTTAGCGGATTAGCCATACTTACTAAAGGGCCCGTAGGCTTTTTATTGTTGCTGTTAACCTTCTTAGTTTGGTGGGTTTTCAATCGATTCAAGAAGCCCGCAAAAATTTCTGCAATACTCCTCTTTGCTGTTTGTGCTGGAGTTGTGAGCTCTTTTTGGTTTGGCTATGAAACCATCACCAATGGCCCTTGGTTTTTGGTGGAGTTTTTCAATTATCAACTGGATTTGCTTCTTCATCCAGTGGCGGGACATAAGCAACCTTTTTTCTATCATTTCGTGGTCATATTGCTAGGCTGTTTCCCGTTGTCCGTGCTGGCTCTCCCTGCTTTTACGAAGCGTTTTCACGGGGATAAACACCACCTATCGCAATGGATGAAATACTTGTTTTGGGTAGTGATGATCTTGTTTTCCATCGTCACTACCAAAATTGTGCACTACAGTTCGATGGCTTACATCCCACTATCGTATTTATCGGCATTGATCGTTTATAAAAGCATAAAAGACCGTAATAAGCTGCCCAAATGGCAAAACAGGTGGCTGCTTATTCAAGGAAGTATTATCGCAATTGCCATCGGTAGTGTGCCGATTGCATTAATGACCAAAGAAAAATGGTCGTATTTGATTGATGATGAATTTGCACGAGGCAATCTTTCGGCTCCTGTTGATATAGCCGGCTGGGAATGGATCGTGGGTTTGTTCTACTTAATTCTAGTAGCCTACAGTTTCATTGAACTGAAAACCAATATGCGAAAGGGAATTATTGTACTTTTTTTAGGAACCGCCCTGACGCTTTTCGCTACCATGCGCCTCGTTGTGCCAATGATAGAATCTTTCAGTCAGCGTTCAGCCATTTCATTTTTTGAAGATCAACAAGGAAAAAACGTTTACTTAACAACATACGGCTATAAAAGCTATGCGCACTACTTCTACGGACGTGTACTGCCTGAAAACAAGCACAGTATGCCAGACCAGACATTGACGTTTGCTGACAAACCAATTATGATTTCATGCAAAGTAAACAAAGAGGAAAAATTTAGGACGAGATATCCTAACGCTTTGCGCCTGTACGAGAAAGGTGGTTTTGTGTTCTATACCATAGAAAACTAAGCAGAAAAAAGGCGGATCTTTCGACCCGCCTCCGAACTAGTATCATCTAATTTAATCCTCAATTACATTCAGGATTTCCCAAAAGCCTTGCTCTACTTTTTGCTCAGCTGCTTTGAATTTAACCACTTGCGTTTCTCCTGTCTTCAAGTCACGGATTTCCACTTTATCATTTCTACCTGGCTTCTTTGCCACCTTAATCGGCTCTTTCTTCATTTCTGATTGTTGGCCTGCATTAGTAGAAACGTTAGTAGCTTGATTTGGATTTAGTGTTGAAGTATTGCGCGTTGCAGATACTTTTTCAAGTGCTGGATCTGCCTGTCGACCCTGCGTTGCATGAGCTTCATTCGCTTGCTGACTTGGGAGGTTTGCTCTGAACAAGAAGCTTACAATATCTCTATTGATCTTCTCCATCAATTTTTCGAATAACCCGAATGACTCAAACTTGTAAATCAACAGCGGGTCTTTTTGCTCATAGCGCGCATTTTGTACCGATTGTCTCAAATCATCCATTTCCCTCAGGTGTTCTTTCCAATGAAGATCAATCATGGCAAGGGTGGTTGCTTTCTCCAGTTCAAGGCGAATATTCTTACCTTCTTTGGCCAAGGCATCCTCCATATTCACCACCAATGGTAAAGCTTTCTTACCATCAGTCAATGGAATTTCGATGTTCTTGTATTGCTCTCCTTGCGTACTGTGAACTCGTTGAATAACTGGCAAAGCCATCTGAGAAATCAAGGCATTCTTCTTCACGTAATGTTCCATGGCTCTTGCAAAAACAACATCCGTCAATTCTGCTGCAGAGCGCTCAAGAAACTCTTCTTCCGCTACCGGACTTTGAATAGTAAGAGTCGTATACAGTTCCATTTCAAATCCATCAAAGTCTCTGGAATCTTGATATTCGGCTACAATTGCAGAACATACATCATGGATGGCATTAGCCGTTTCAACCCCCATTCTTTCGCCATACAATGCGTATCGCCTTTTCTTATAAATAACCTCTCTTTGAGCGTTCATTACATCATCGTATTCGAGCAAGTTCTTTCGAATTCCAAAGTTGTTTTCTTCAACTTTCTTCTGAGCCCTCTCGATACTTTTACTTACCATGCTGTGCTGAATCACTTCTCCTTCTTCTAAACCCATTCGGTCCATCAACTTGGCGATTCGCTCAGAACCAAACAAACGCATCAGGTTGTCCTCTAACGAAACAAAGAATTGAGAAGCTCCGGGATCTCCTTGACGGCCCGATCTACCGCGCAGCTGTCGGTCTACTCGTCTCGACTCATGGCGCTCAGTACCTATAATCACAAGACCGCCTGCATCTTTCACTCCATCTTTCAGCTTAATGTCAGTACCCCGACCCGCCATATTCGTAGCGATAGTTACCGTGCCCGCTCTACCCGCTTCTGCTACTACATCCGCCTCTTTTTGGTGCAACTTCGCATTCAAAACCTGATGTGGAATCTTCCGCATTTTGAGCATTCGGCTCAATAATTCTGAAATTTCAACTGATGTTGTACCCACCAAAATAGGTCGGCCTTCATTCCGTTGTTTTTCAACTTCATCAATTACAGCATTATACTTTTCACGAGCCGTTTTGAAAACCAAGTCTTCTTGATCCTTTCGTTGTATCGGCCTGTTGGTAGGTATTACCACCACATCCAATTTATAAATTTCCCAGAACTCTCCGGCTTCAGTTTCCGCAGTTCCCGTCATACCAGACAGCTTGTTGTACATTCGGAAGTAGTTCTGCAGGGTAACAGTAGCATAGGTTTGCGTTGCAGCTTCAACCTTCACGTTTTCCTTCGTTTCAATGGCTTGATGAAGACCGTCAGAATAGCGTCTTCCGTCCATTACCCTACCTGTTTGTTCGTCAACAATTTTCACCTTTCCGTCCATTACAACGTACTCAACATCAATTTCGAACAGCGCGTATGCTTTCAGCAATTGGTTTACCGCATGAATGCGTTCGGCCTTTTCAGCGTAGTCGTTTATCAATCTATCTTTCTCAATCGCTCTTGCTTCCTTATCTGGAATGCGTTGCTCCAAATCAGATAACGAGCTGCTGATATCGGGCATAATGAAGAAAGTGGGGTCGTCACCTTGATCGGTAATCAAGTCTATGCCTTTCTCTGTAAGCTCTACACTGTTTTGCTTTTCTTCAATCACAAAATAAAGCTCATCGTCTATGATGTGCATTTCCTTGCTTTGGTCTTGCATAAAGTAATTCTCCGTTTTCTGGAGAACTGCCCTCATCCCTGGCTCACTTAAAAATTTAATCAATGCCTTATTCTTAGGCAATGCCCTGTAACAACGAAGCAGCTGTTCTCCTCCCCTTTTCAGGTTAGCTTCAAGTTGCTTTTTGTCTGGCGTATTTTCTGGTGTTGAGGCCAATAATTTTTTAGCCTCAGCCAACAATTCATTGATCAATTTTCTCTGTGAAGACACCAATCTTTCCACACGGGGTTTCAATTCGATAAATTGCTGCTGATCGCCTTTTGGCGTTGGACCGGATATGATTAAAGGAGTCCTTGCATCATCAATCAATACGGAGTCAACCTCATCCACAATAGCGAAATTATGAACGCGTTGGACCAAGTCTTGTGTTCGGCTAGACATGTTGTCTCTCAAGTAATCAAAACCAAACTCATTGTTGGTTCCGTAGATAATGTCGCTTTGGTAGGCTTTTCTTCTCTCAGCGCTGTTAGGGCGATGTTTATCAATGCAATCAACAGACAATCCATGAAATTCAAAGAGAGGACCCATCCACTCGGAGTCACGTCTTGCCAAATAGTCGTTGACCGTAACCAAATGAACTCCTCTACCAGGAAGGGCGTTCAAGTAAACTGGAAGTGTGGCTACCAAGGTTTTTCCTTCACCTGTTGCCATTTCAGCGATTTTACCCCCATGAAGCACCATTCCACCGATCAGCTGCACGTCATAATGCAGCATGTCCCAAGTGATTTCGTTTCCAGCAGCATCCCAAGAGTTTTTCCAAATTGCCTTATCCCCATCGATTCGGATATGGCCTTTCGATTTGGCTAATTCATGATCAAACTCCGTGGCTGTTACTTCCAATTCTGAGTTTTCTTTGAACCTTCGAGCAGTTTCCTTTACCACTGCGAATGCTTCCGGCAATATTTCATTGAGAACATCCTCAATTTGGCTTGTCATGGATTTTTCAAGCTTGTCAATTTGCTCGTAGATTTCCTCTTTTTCATAAATCTCCTTTGCATCATCATTAAGTGATTCTCGGAGCGCTGCAATTTGATCCTGAAGTTCTGAAGTAGCTCCATGAATGCGCTCTTTAAACGAATTTGTTTTACCTCTTAATTCGTCATTTGAAAGGGCAGCATATTGAGCGAAATGCTCGTTGATAAGATCAACATTTGGCATCAGGGCCTTGATGTCCTTGTCGCTTTTATTGCCAAAAAGTTTGTTGAGGGTTTTATTTACAAAATCTAACATGTGCTATTTTAATTAATTCCCTTTGGTCAATGGTCTTGCCAAAATCAAAAGTCTGCCATTCTGCCACTTGAATTTCCAAAGGGCGTCAAAGTTAATCAGAAAGAAGGGGCATTAGAAGGCGAATGTTAATCACAAAAAAAGCCTTCCACAGAGGGTGGAAAGCTTCATCTTGTTGAGCGCCTAAAAAGCGCTAATACTCATCTTCATTGAAAAAGAAGTCATCCTTGGTAGGATAGTCTGGCCAAATGTCTTCAATTGTTTCGTAGTTATCTCCTTCGTCTTCTAAAGCTTGCAAATTCTCAACTACTTCGAGTGGAGCACCTGTTCTCATAGCGAAATCAATCAGCTCATCTTTGCTGGCTGGCCATGGGGCATCTTCTAAATATGACGCTAATTCTAAAGTCCAATACATTTCTTCCTCTTTATAAGGTACTTGATTGGCGCAAAAATATCATTTTGAAGAATCTGCGCAAGCTCTTTTTTTAAGGTCTCAAACACCTTAAAATCATATGTTTAATTCTATTTTCTAGGTTTCCAAGGAATCTCTTCTGCACCCAATTCCATCGTAAGTTGTCTAGAGAGTGTGAAAAAGTAGTCCGATAATCTATTTAAGTATTGTAAAATCAAATCATTAACCGGTTCGTTCTCTTTCAATGCAACGCAGTGACGTTCAGCCCTGCGGCAAACACATCTACAAATGTGGGCAGCAGAAACAGATGGATGTCCGCCAGGAAGAACAAAAAAGCGCATTTCAGGCAAGTTAGAGTCCATCTCATCCATTCGTTTTTCGAGATAATCCACGTCTTTGAGAGATATCATCGGAAGCTCCATTTTGTTCTTGACCGGATCAGCAGCCAGCTGAGAACCAATCGTAAACAGTTCTTCTTGAATCTTAATCAATTCTTTTCTCAAGCTTTCATTTGACAAACCATCTCGGAGCGCACCTATAAAAGAATTGAGTTCATCTATGGTGCCATACGACTCAATACGCAAATGGTGTTTCGGCAGGCGCGTTCCACCCAAAATACCTGTACTTCCGTCATCTCCTTTTTTTGTGTAAATCTTCATTGCTCAACATTATGAATTATTGCGGGTTTTGCAAAGATTACATTTGCCCGCTTTTAACAAACTCCATGGTAAACATCAATTTCAGCAATAAGGTTGTTCAATGGGTCACTCTGGCCCTCTTGGCCATTACTTGGGGTAGTTCTTTCATTCTCATGAAAAAAGGCTTAGAATACTTCTCTCCGCAAGAAGTGGCCGCCTACAGAATTACTGTGGCTGCCCTGGTACTCTTGCCCTTTTCACTGCCAAATTTGAGTGTTCTCTTTAAATATTGGAAACCTATTGCCGTTGCAGGGCTTTTCGGAAATGGAATCCCCGCATTTTTATTTGCTATTGCACAAACAGAAATTCCAAGTTCGTTGAGCGGAATTCTCAATTCGTTGACGTCCTTGTTCACGCTTGCCATTGGAATAATATTCTTCAGAGTCGCATTTTTAAGATTTCAAATCATGGGTGTGATTGCAGCGTTAATTGGCGCATTAGGACTAATCGGCTTCGGAAGTCTGTTAGAATTCGGAACCTATGCGAAATATGCAGCACTAGTGATTATTGCAGCGGCTTGTTACGGCATTGCTGTAAATATCATCAAGTTCTATTTGCACGATATAAAACCCGCACACATAACGTCACTCTCCTTTTTAATGATAGGGCCGCCAGTGGCTGTTTATTTATTCTCCACCACAAATTTCATTTCCACTGTTTCTCTAAACCCTAATGCTCTTTGGGGTGTCTTTTATCTTTCCATTTTAGGAATAGTAGGCACAGCCATTGCAGTAATTATCTTCAATAGATTGATAAAGGAAACCACGGCAGTTTTTGCGAGTTCAGTAACCTACTTGATTCCAGTAGTAGCACTAGCCTGGGGGGTGTTTGATGGCGAAGAAATATCATTGCAGCAAGTAATGTACATGGCCATTATTCTGGTGGGCATATTTTTGATTAATTCTTCTGCCCCAGGAAGGTTTTTCAACCGCCTTTTCAGATAAGTAAGCTTTCTATGTAGAATGAAATCTCTAAAACCTATTGGCGTTTTAGCTTTAATACTTCTGCTCGTTGAGACCATAGGTCTGATCATCATGCCCGAGGCAACGAACAACCCAGCCGACCCTATGACAGAAGCACTTTATAGAAGGTACATTATTATTCAAATCGTTGTATTTACCTGCTCGTTCATTGGATTCTTTACCGGCCTAATTTCTCTCATCGTTGCCATTTTGAAATCAACTCTCAAAGAAAATGCGTTGGGGCTGGCATTGCTATTGTTTAGCTTCTTGATCCCCATCATTGTCTATTACGCTTGAGTATTCAAAACTTATTCAAGATCATCAAGGCAAATAAAATCATGGCAGCTATAGTTCCAAACCACGTTGTGTCAGGTATTTTCTGCTCAACAGGCCAGGTGATGTAACCATAAAGTATCGGAAATCCGAAAAAACCAATGATTAGAAAGAACTCAGAGCCTGGCATGTTTTTCACCCTAAGAATAACCCCCGTTAAACCCACAATAATCAGGACAATGAGCCCCATGGTTTTTAAGCTTTTAATCATTTCTTGATCTTATTCACAATCTTGTTTGTTGATAACTCGAAAAGGATTACTTTTGCGCCCGTTTATTAAAGTAAAATTATAGCTATGTACGCAATTGTAGATATAGCAGGGCAGCAATTTAAAGTTGAAAAAGACCAAAAGGTTTACGTTCACCGGTTGGATGCAGAGGCAGGAAAGAAGGTTAACTTCGATCGCGTTCTCTTGATTGACGACAAAGGAAAGGTAAACATTGGCGCCCCAGCTATCGAAGGTGCACAAGTAAGTGCCACCGTTTTAGAGCACCTTAAGGGTGACAAAGTAATCGTCTTCAAAAAGAAGAGAAGAAAAGGTTACAAAAAGAAGAATGGACACCGTCAGTATCTGACTGAAATCCAAATCAACGACATCGTTGCGTCAGGAGCGAAGAAGGCTGCAGCTCCGAAGAAGGAGGAAGCACCTAAAGCTGAAGCTGCTGCAGCTGAAAAGCCAGTTGCTAAAAAAGTTCCAGTCAAAAAGGCTCCGGCTAAAAAGGCAGCTCCTAAAGCAGAAACTAAAAAAGAAACCAAAAGCGAAGAATAAGCTTTAGAAAAACTTAAATCATGGCACATAAAAAAGGTGTAGGTAGTTCTAAAAACGGTCGCGAATCGGAAAGTAAACGACTCGGAGTGAAAATCTTCGGAGGTCAAAAAGCGATTGCAGGTAACATCATCGTGCGTCAGCGTGGTACACAGCACCACCCAGGCGAGAATGTAGGAATTGGAAAAGATCACACACTTTTCGCTCTTACTGACGGTGTTGTAGAATTCAGAAAAAGAGTTGGCGACAAGTCCTTTGTTTCGGTTGTTCCGAGCACAGAAAACTAAAGCCGCGTTGAATCATATTAAAGTCCCGATTTTGCCTGCGGCAGATCGGGATTTTTTGTGTTGATTCGTTTCGTATTTAACCTTTCTTGCATTAAAAACACATGCTACAAGTAGTAAACATAAGATCAAACAGAGCGGAGGTAATTGCCGCTCTCAAGAAAAGAAATATCGATGCAGAAGCATTGATCGATGAGGTAATTGCGTTGGATGAAAAGCGCAGAAGTACCCAGCATGAATTGGATCAAAACCTCAATGAGAGTAAAAAACTGGCTGCTGAGATAGGCATGCTGTTTAAACAAGGCAAGAAAGAAGAAGCAGAATCGGCTAAAGGCAAAACTTCAGAGCTGAAAGTGCTCACCCAATCTTTAGACAGTAGCTTAAAGGAAACGGAGTCCCAACTCAACACACTTCTTTCAAGTATTCCCAACGCACCTCACGCCTCTGTTCCAGCTGGCAAGAGCAGCGAGGACAATGAAACAGTAAGAACTTGGGGAGATGCATCAGATGCTGCGCACCACACCCCTCATTGGGAGCTCACTTCAAAATACAATCTCATTGACTTTGAAACAGGAGTGAAAATCACGGGTGCTGGCTTCCCGATTTACACTGGAAAAGGAGCCAAATTGCAGCGTGCATTGATTCAATTTTTCTTGGATGAAGCGGATGCCGCTGGATATACCGAAGTTATCCCTCCGTTGCTCATCAACGAAGATTCAGGATTCGGCACTGGTCAATTGCCAGATAAAGACGGTCAAATGTATTTTGCCAACGAAGACAACTTGTTCTTGATCCCAACGGCAGAAGTTCCGATTACAAACATGTACCGTGATATGATTGTAGATGAGGCCGATCTTCCGATAAAAAATGTTGGATACACGCCTTGCTTTAGAAGAGAAGCCGGTTCATATGGAAAAGATGTAAGAGGTTTGAATCGTTTGCACCAATTTGATAAAGTAGAAATCGTGCAGCTTGAAACACCAGAACGATCCTATGCTACTTTAGAAACCATGGTTTCTCATGTAGAAGGTCTATTGCAAAAACTCGAACTTCCTTACCGTGTTTTGCGTCTTTGTGGTGGTGATATGGGATTCACATCGGCTTTGACATATGATTTAGAGGTTTATTCAGCAGGGCAAGGAAGATGGTTAGAAGTAAGTTCGGTGTCTAACTTTGAAACTTATCAAGCCAACAGAATGAAGCTGAGGATAAAAAGAAAAGACGGCAAAAAAGAAACGGCTCACACCCTTAATGGCAGCGCTCTGGCCCTGCCACGGATCGTAGCGGCCTTGCTTGAAAACAATTTTGACGGCAACAAAATCAATATTCCTTCTGTTCTTGTACCATATACAAAATTCGAAACCATCTCATAATGAAATCGGTAGCCGCAATTCTATACATCGCCCTTTTGGCCTTTTCTTTTACATCATGCGATAGCAGCATTAAAAAAGAACGAAACCAAAGAATAGACAGCTTGGGCGTTCATCTAAACTACGTGGAAGAGACGCTGGCACAGCTTGATTCTGTGCTGATCGAGAATAGGCTAGATGATATCAAGGAGACGAGCCGTTGGTTGGCTGACAATGCTACCGATACTCTGAACAAAAAAGCGGGATTGGCTGTAAGTGATTTCATGCGTTCTGGAAAATTTCTTGGCCAGGCGAAGTCACGCTACCATGAGGTAAGCAAGGAATTGCGACACAGCAAAAAGCAGTTGGAAACTCTTAGAGCTGATGTGAAAAACAGCTTTTATAGCGATGAGGAATTCAGAGGTTACTTCAACACAGAATCGCAATCCATAGCGCAATTGGTCTCTGCAACCGAAAAATTGAAAGAAAAATATGAAATGAGCAACGGCTTTTTTGCCCAACAGAAACCCACGGTGAAAGAAGCGCTCGACTCTATCAAAGCAATTATTTATGGTTCTGAGCCGGTATCTAATTAGCCTGCTCATAATTGTATTTTGCGCAGCAGCACCCATTCGTGATGTCCAAGCCCAAGGAACCACGGATGACCAATTGGCTGCATATTATTTCAGAGAAGGGGCCTTTGATAAGGCTGCCAGATATTATGAGCGGCTGTATGATCGCACACAATCAGACGACAACTACAACTACTACCTCAAGTGCTTGCTTGCGTTAAGGGAGTTTAAAGCAGCTGAGAGATTAGCCGAAAAACAAGCCAAAGCCAATCCAACAACCATGCGCTATCGGGTGGACGTGGGAAGCGTTTTAAGCAAGGCCGGAGAAGAGGATAAAGCTCAAAAAGAGTATTCAAAAATCATCAAAGAACTAGATCGAGCTTCTGTAAGTCAGATTCTTGATCTTGGGAAATCATTCACTGAAATCGATGAAAACGACCTCGCTTTGGAGGTGTATTTAAAAGGCCGGAAAGAGATCGGAAAAGCCTATCCATTCAATTTTCAAATCGCACAAATTCTTGGTCAACAAGGCAATATTGAAGGAATGATCAATGAGTATTTGGACGTACTAGAAATCAGCAACGGCTACATACAAAGTGTCCAAAACACATTGAACAGAGTGATCGGCTTCGATGAAGAAAACAGATACAACACCATCCTTCAAGAGCAGCTCATGCTTCGAATTCAAAAAAATCCAGATGCTGACATTTACGCACAAATGTTGATTTGGGTGCTCATGCAACAAAACAAGTATGATGCTGCCATGGTGCAAGTAAAAGCACTTGATAAACGCAACAAAGAAGATGGACAACGCGTGATTGCATTGTCAAAGACCGCCTTGAACAATTATAAATATGACGTGGCTATTGACGGATACAAGTACATTAAGGCAAAGGGGGCGAGCAATTACTATTACATCGAGTCGTCCATTGCCCTGTTGGATGCCATGAAGCTCAAAGTGATCAACTCAGCTTATACAGAAACCTCGATCGATCAACTTGTTACAGAATACGAAAACGCATTGATCGAATTTGGAAAATCACCTGCCACCGCGCAAATGATCGTGGACTTTGCCCAAATCAAAGCGTTTTACCAAAGCCGATTTAAAAATGCTGCTATTGGCGAAGCCATTGATTTGCTTGAATCAGGACTCAACATCCCCGGCTTAGATGACCGTCAAGTTGCCCAACTAAAAATGGAACTGGCTGATATTTACGTTTTAACCGGACTGATATGGGATGCCTCGCTACTCTATGGACAAGTTGAAAAGAAATTCAAATACGATGAATTGGGGTTTGAAGCAAAACTCAAAAACGCCAAAGTTTTTTATTACAGCGGTGATTTCGGCTGGTCTGAAGCTCAACTAGATGTGCTCAAAGGCTCTACTTCAAAACTGATTTCGAATGATGCCATGGAGTTATCTGTTTTTATAACAGATAATACCGGCCTCGATACCACTACTGAGGCGTTGAGCATTTTCTCGAAGTCAGAATTGATGCTCGCCCAGCACAAGTATGACAGTGCCTTGTTCATGCTTGACCTCATTGAACGAAATTTCCCTGGGCATGAGTTGGCGGATAACATCCTTTTTCAAAAGGCTGCCATTGCAAACGAGCAAGGCGACTATGTGCTTGCGGCTGAAAGTTATATGGCTGTTTATAACACTTTTCCGAGCGACATTCTAGCTGACAATGCCCTGATTGAAGCAGGTCGGATTTATGAATCTGCACTAAAAGATAAGGGGAAAGCAATGTCTATTTATGAGACCATTCTCACAGAGTTTCCAAGCAGCCTGTTCGTTGTTGAAGCCCGAAAGAGATACCGAAGCCTACGCGGTGACACGGTTCAATAACTCCTAAACAACTTACGTTCCGTTGTTAGTTACTTTCTTTTCGGAAGAATAGCAATGCTTTGGTTTTATTTAGCTTCGCTTCACTTATGGCAAAACAGGCAGAGGAAGGGTTTCAAAAACGCAGGCTACGAGGGTCATACATTTCAGTGATCCTAAGTGTGTCTCTGGTATTGTTCACTTTGGGTATGCTGGGCCTCGTTTTACTCTATGCTCAAAAGCTGAGTGTTCAGGTTAAAGAAAACATCGGGTTTACCATCTATCTGCAAGACGATATTAAAGAAGTGGATGTTGAACGGCTTCAAAAAGCCATTGACATTTCTGAATATTCGCTTTCAACCACATACATTTCTAAAGATGATGCCGTAGAGCTCTTGAAAAAGGACTTGGGTGAAGACTTCATGCAATACCTTGACTATAATCCTTTGCTAGCAAGTATAGAAGTGAAAATGAAGGCGGATTATGCCCATCCCGATAGTTTAGCCAACATAAAAGCTCAATTGAGCAAAAGTTCAAAAATCAAAGAAATCACCTATGAAGAATCTTTGGTGCATATGGTGCAGAAGAACATTCAGCGTGTTGGTGCTTTGATGCTCGCGTTTTCCATTTTGCTATTAATCGTTGCCATCGCTCTGATCAACAACAGCATAAGGCTTTCAATTTACAGCAAGCGCTTTCTGATCAAAAGTATGCAGCTCGTTGGTGCCACCCAACCTTTCATTCGCAAACCGTTTGTTCAAAAAGGTATTGTGCACGGCATTTACAGTGCATTAATTGCCATTCTTTTGATCATGGGGGTGATGTACTACTCTCAACAATACCTTCCCGACCTTATTCAAATCCAGGATATAGAAATTTTAGCATATCTATTTGTAATTGTTATGATCTTGGGAATTGTAATTTCGTGGGTTTCCACTAGTCTTGCAGTGCGAAAATTCATTAGAACACGAAGCGACAAATTGTATTGATCATGAGCGAACAGAATAATCACCACGAATTTCCACTCGGAAAACAGAACTTTATCCTTATTGCACTTGGTGTGCTTACCGTAATTGTAGGATTCTTCTTGATGAGCGGTGGTGGCGCTGAAGATGCCTCATCTTTTAATCCTGATGTATTTAGCGCGCGCAGAATGTATGTGGCACCTATCGCTATTCTTGCTGGCTATGGCATTGTCATGTGGGGAATCATTAAAAAATAAACTCTTTGAGTGCGCTAGAAGCCATTGTTCTTGGGATAATCCAAGGTTTAACAGAGTTCCTTCCTGTTAGCAGCAGCGGCCACCTCGAACTAGGAAAGGCCCTTCTAGGCGATCAAAGCCTTCCTGAAGAAAGCCTCTTATTTACGGTGGTTTTGCATTTCGCTACTGCACTAAGTACGATCGTTATATTCCGAAAAGAAATCTTTGAAATTATTGCTGGATTGCTCCAATTCAAGTGGAATGAGCAAACAGAATTCTCCGTAAAAATTGTCCTTTCAATGATTCCGGCAGCCATTATAGGGGTGCTGTTCAATGATCAAATTGAGGCACTGTTTTCACAACAGATTCTTCTTGTGGGAGCCATGCTCATACTCACAGGCCTCCTGCTCTTTCTGGCCGACAGGGCAAAAAATACCGACAAGAAAGTAACATACAAAAGTGCCTTGATCATTGGGGTTTCTCAGGCAATTGCAATTCTACCGGGAATAAGCAGAAGCGGAGCCACCATTTCAACTTCAGTTCTTCTTGGTATCGATAGAGAACGTGCAGCTCGTTTTTCATTTTTAATGGTTGTTCCGTTGATAATTGGTAAGATGGCAAAGGACATCCTGGATGGAGGATTAACATCATCTCAAATGGAAATTTTACCATTGATTTTAGGGGCAATTGCAGCGTTTGTTTCTGGTCTTTTGGCTTGCAAATGGATGATTTCTTTGGTGAAGAGGAGTCAACTGAAATATTTTAGCTTTTACTGCTTGATCGTTGGTGTCATTGCCATTGTCATGAGCCTGTAATGAATTAATTTGACCTAAAACAGCTTATTCTTGACCCAAGAAACCCCCGCTTTCGGACTTACACTGTTGGTAGACAAACCGCTCACGTGGACCTCTTTTGATGTGGTCAATAAACTTCGATACAAGGCAAAGCATGTAACTGGAAGAAAAAAAATTAAGGTTGGTCATGCAGGCACCCTAGATCCGCTGGCTACCGGCTTGGTCATCATTTGCGTGGGAAGCCATACAAAACAGATCAACGATTTAATGGGACTGCCTAAAGAATACACGGGTACTATTCGTTTGGGCGCAACTACTCCTTCTTACGATTTAGAAACCGAGGTTGACCAAACGTTTGAGTTGCCCAATAACGATTTAGGATTACTTACACAAGTTGCTTCGCAGTTTGAAGGAAACATTACACAAATACCGCCTGCATTCTCAGCCAAAAAAGTCAATGGCCAAAAAGCATATCACCTCGCCCGCAAAGGACAAGAAGTGGATCTGAAAGCAGCGCACATCCACATCGATTCTTTTCAAATTGAAGCTTCTTCCTTTCCTGACATCAACTTTGTACTCAACTGCAGCAAAGGAACTTACGTACGAAGCCTGGCATACTACTATGGAAAAGCTCTGAATTCCGGAGCGCACTTAACCGCCCTTCGCAGAACTCGAATTGGCGATTACAATATCGAAAACGCTTTGTCTATCGATGAGGCAATACAGGCCATCGAAACTGCTTATTTAGATTCGAAAGAATAGCATTCGGAAAAGCGCTTTTTAATGTTAAGTTTGCAACCCTTTTTTAAGGGTTGATACACTCAAACCAAAACACTTATGAAACTTTCACAGTTTAAGTTCGATCTTCCAAAAGAACTCGTTGCAGAATTTCCTTCAGAGCATAGAGATGAATCTAGGCTAATGGTTGTGGATGCTAAAAATGGCACCATCGAGCACAAAGTTTTCAAGGATGTAGTGAATTACTTTGACGAAGGTGACGTGATGGTGTTGAACAACACAAAGGTTTTCCCTGCTCGACTTTATGGTAACAAAGAAAAAACTGGAGCCAAAATCGAAGTTTTTCTATTGAGAGAGCTGAATAGAGAAAGTCGCCTTTGGGATGTTTTGGTAGATCCTGCACGAAAAATTAGAATTGGAAATAAACTTTACTTCGGTGAAGATGATTCATTGGTTGCTGAAGTAATTGACAACACTACTTCTCGAGGAAGGACCCTGCGCTTCTTGTTTGACGGCAGCTACGAAGAGTTTAGAGAAACATTAATGGGTCTAGGCAATACGCCACTTCCAAAATACATCCATCGAGATGTTGAGCCAGAAGATGAGGCGCGCTACCAAACAATTTATGCCGAACGTGAAGGTGCTGTAGCAGCGCCTACGGCAGGTCTTCATTTCAGCAGGGAGTTGTTGAAGCGTCTAGAATTGAAAGGAATTGACTTTGCAAAGCTCACACTTCATGTGGGATTGGGGACATTCAGAACCGTTGAGGTGGAAGATTTGACAAAGCACAAGATGGATTCAGAGCAAGTTGAAATTACTGAGGAATGCTGTGATGTAGTCAACAACGCGAAAAAGAACAAAAAGAGAATATGCGCAGTTGGCACAACGTCCATGCGTGCCATGGAGACTTCCTTCTCAACAGATAACTTGTTGAAACCATACAATGGCTGGACAAATAAGTTCATTTTTCCACCTTATGATTTCAGCGTTGCAGACCGCATGATCACTAACTTCCATGTACCTGAGTCAACATTACTCATGATGATTTCAGCATTTGGTGGTTATGACCTGATCATGGAAGCCTACCAACAAGCCATCAAAGAAAAGTATCGCTTCTATAGCTATGGCGATGCGATGTTGATCTTAACTTAGGTCTTTTCGTGGATCATTTTGCGCTCATCGTAGCAGGTGGTAAAGGTGCACGCATGCACAGTGACTTGCCGAAGCAATTCATGCTTTTGCTGGACATACCAGTGCTTATGCATACCATTGAGCGATTTGCTGTTGCTAATGATGACATTAAAATAGTTCTCGTTCTTCCCAGCGATCAGATTCCATTTTGGAAGCGCCTATGCGCTCAACTTGACTTTGACATTGAACATACGCTTGTTGAAGGAGGAATTACGCGTTATGAATCGGTACAGAATGGGCTCAATGCATGTCCTGACAAAGGTATTGTGGCCATTCACGATGGCGTTCGCCCTTTGATTTCAACCCGCCTCATTCAGCATTGCATCAGCGAAGCAGAATCGCACGGATCAGCGTTGCCCGTTTTACCCGTTACACAAAGCTTACGAAAGGTTACCAAAGGTGGAAGTGAAGCAATGAGTCGCGAAGGAGTTATGGAAGTGCAAACTCCCCAATGTTTTCATCTAGAGCAACTTAAACTGTGCTATAGTAAACCATTCCAAGATTCGTTTACAGACGATGCCACGGTGTATGAAGGCGCTGGACACACTATTCATTTGGTGGAAGGTGAATCGACCAACATTAAAATCACAACTCCAGCAGATTTAACCATTGCGGAAGCAATTTTGGGTTTGTCAAAATGAGACGCATTAGAGCTTGACCACAAGTTTATCCTTATAGGTCATCAACCCTGTTTCAAGCACCAACGTATATACGCCCATTGCTAGCCTTTGAGTAAACACTACTTCGACCAAGTTTTCAGATTGATGGCTTAAAGAAATAGGTGCGTCCACTTTACCTCCCAAGTGGTCAAAGGCTGAAACCGTTAAATCATCAAGGTTGCAATCGTTGCATTGCACAAAGCAAGTGTATCCATCGTTGGGGTTTGGATAAACCACAATTGGAACTTCATATTCAAAACTCACCGTTCTCACCTCTGAAAAATCAATTTTGCCGTCTAAATCAACTTGTCGCAGACGATAAAACGAAACGCCATTCAATGGCTCTGGGTCTTTGAACACATAATCTGTAGTGGTATTGCTCGTATTCATTGCCCCCATGATCCCAAGTTCTCGGTAATCGGCACCATTTGTGCTCCGCTCGATGACAAAATAATCAGAATTTGACTCTGTTGCCGTAGACCATTCCAACAACACCTCGTCTCTTACTGGAATGGCACTAAAGCTCAGCCAATCAACAGGCAAAACAGCGGAAGCAGTGCTCGCATTTATCCAAAATTCTGAGAATCCAGGAACGGTTAGGTCAATGTAGTTATTTCCGAACTGAACCCCATTTCCTGTTTGAGGAATAAACATCACTGAAGTAGCATCGGTTGGGTCAAATACAGCATCTTCTGTTGGGCCATTGTATTTCGTAACTCCTAAATCTGATAAGGCCAATACATCGTCATTCACTTCCATGGTCCCTGTGGCAGAATCCTGCAAATCTGAGTATTCGGCAGCAGAAAAATACAACCTTATGTCAGCAGAAACTGCCGGCTGGTTTTCTGGAGTAATTAAATAGTTTCTTCCCAAAAACGCTTCTCCTGAATACACACCAGCGTTTGGGTTGATCGTGACTTGAGCGGTAATCATCCCCAAGTCGTCACCAACACTTTGTACTGCGGCTATCACCTCATTTGAAGCGTTGGTGATGTAGTATATATCTCCTCCTGAAAAAACATTGCAGGAATCTGTGGAAGTTGACAACGCGATGGACGTAGGAGCCGCAGAAGTGACGATGCCCGTAATTGTATCTAGACATGCATTCTCATCTTGCACTTCAATATCATACGAGCCTCCATTGGGCAATGATTGAATTACAGGAGTGGCCTGAAATCCGCCTGAATATGCAAATGTGCCCGATAGCTCTCGATAATCATAGTTACCTGACCCATTTCCACCTTGCATTCTTACTGCAGTGCCCAATGCTCCAGGACAAGACACTTCAGCCACACTTCCTGATACTATTGGATTTACAGTAACCATCACCATGTCACGATCGCTCTGTCCGCAAGAACAATACACTTCTTGACCGTCAGATATCCACGCAGTAGCAACATTCATATTGAATAAAACACCGTTATGACCATTGCCGGTAAGATCAGTCAAGGTGCTGCTTCCAGGACCATCATCCATAGTATAATAAGCTTCTAAGTTTGGTTCTTGACCAGTTAAGCAGATATTTTTCTTCGCCAAGATTTGACTCCCAGTGCGCGCAATACTCCAAATACGCAGTTCGCGCACGTCACCATCGTAATAAAGATTATTTCTATTTCCATTATATACGTCTGCTTCTGAGCCATCACCTATAAACCCATAACGAAAAGCATTTGTACCGAGGGGATTTCCATTGTGTGTGTTTAAGTCAGTGGCAACGAGCACACCATCAACGTATATGTATTTGTTGGTTCCATCGTAAACCCCTGCGATATGGTGCCAAGTACCATCGTTCACTTCACTTCCTGGTGGACCGTAAAAATCTCTAATGCCATTGGTTGAAGTGGTAGCAAAACCAACTCGCCCGTTGTCCCCGCGAACAAATAAATTATAGTACTCGCTTCTGTCAAAATCAATGATTGCCCAATTGTTATTCGACCCTGTCCCTGACTCGCTGGTTCGCACCCAAACTTCAGCCGTTACCTGAACAATTCCACTAGAATAAAACATATCCAGAGCCACATAATCGTTTGACCCATCAAACGACAACGCTTGCGATGATGTGTCATTGGACGCCCCAGCTACGTAAAATGTATCTGTGCTAGCAACGAATGGAGTATATGCTGTTCCAGTAAAGAGCAAGTTTCCGTTCTGGGGTGCATCATACCAAAAGTAACTCCCGGTAGATCCGCTGGCAGAAAGGGGTACATTCTTCGGCCCACACACTGACGTATCTGCGATTGCTACAGGCTGATCAAGCAGTGTAATAAGTATTTGATCCGTAGTAATGCAGGTAGAGCCAATATTGTCTACAGTAACTGAAAAGGTTCCTGTTGAAGATGCAACGATGGATTGAGAAGACTCTCCTGTACTCCAATTGTACGAGTCTTAACCTGGACCTGCATCCAAAGTAATTGTGCTGCCAATGCACGTATCTATTCCAAGGTCAACTGCCAACGGCAGGTCAATGCCTGCTGTTACCGTATCCCTCACGCTGTAACAGTCTGGGCCCCCAGTCAATGACACCCCAGTATTAATCCAAGCAGTTGTCGTATTCATGTTTTGCAAGACTCCAATATTTGAATTCCCACTAAAATCTGAAACGAAGGTCTGTCCAGCGCTTCCATCCATTCGGTAATAAATGGCCAAAGAGTCTTGTACCTGTATGATGCAATTGTTCATGTTACTCATGATTTCCGCTTGCGTAAGAGCTCTATTCCAAACGCGCACTTCAGTCATGTCACCATTAAAAAAGTTGTCAGGACCTGTTGTGCCATTGAAAGTACTTGCCTCCGAACCAACTCCTACAAAACCATAAGAAACACCTCCAATTCCGAAAACAGTACCAACGGTGGCAGCATTATCAAGCACTCCATCAATATAAATTCTTGAAGTTCCATTATCAAATACCGCAGCTACATGATGCCAAACGCCATCGTTAATCAAGATGCTTCCTCCAAAATCGTGTTGACCCGCATCGGTCAATACATCAAACCCAATTTGTCCGGTTCCCGCACCTTCACCATTTATCTCTAACCTCCAATATTCACTCCTATCAAAGGAGACCAGAATTTGATTTCCTCCATCGGTAGTGCGCAGCCAAAGCTCTATTGTAACCTCTGTATAATTTGTTCCATCATAAAAAATATTATCGATGGCTATGTAATCGTTTATACCATCAAAACTTAATGCATTAGAAGTAGTTCCGGTATCGAACTCAGCTACATAATAATCTCGTGTGGCATTCAAAATAGGGGTAGAAAAAGTATCGTTATATGAAACCAAACTGCCCGCAGAGTCAGAATCGAACCAAGCATAAAACCCAGAAGCCCCGGTTGCAATGAGACCTACAGATGTAGGACCGCAAAGCGTATCACCAGTGCCTGTAGGTTTCACACATTGGCTTTGCGCTTTAATTGCCAAGAGCAAAATCCCATAAAACCCCCACTTTTTCATAACACTATGTATACGAATAAACCCCCAAAAGTTCGTTTGTAAATATCGAGCTTTTTAATGGTTTACTACGGAGCAGATCATTAATTCATCAACTTCATTTATCAACTTGTCTAACTTCGTAGAAATGCAGACAAAAAGAAACATCCGCTCACTAAGCACTGACGAAATCATTGATTTTTTCACTCAGCACAATCAGCCCAAATTCCGTGCAGCGCAACTAGAGCAATGGCTTTGGCAGAAGCAGGTCAAGTCGTTTGACGAAATGACCAATTTACCCAAAGAGATTCGACCAATCTTGGAGAAGCATTTCATCATCACCGAGCTTTCAATTGCTGACGAACAGCTCAGCAATGATGGTACTGTTAAACTGGCTTTTAGATTGCACGATGGCAAGGTGGTTGAAGGTGTTTTAATTCCTGCCAATGACCGAATGACTGCTTGTATTTCTTCTCAAGTTGGCTGCAGTTTAACCTGCAAGTTTTGTGCTACGGGAAAGTTAAAACGCATGCGCAACCTTGATCCTGACGAAATATTTGATCAAGTTGTGGCTGTGAAAAACATTGCGCAGAAATATTATCAAAAACCTCTCACAAACATCGTCTACATGGGTATGGGAGAGCCCCTGCTGAATTATAAAAATGTTGTAACCTCGATCGATCGAATTACAAACGACATAGGTTTAGGCATGTCTCCTAAACGGATCACTGTTTCTACCGCGGGCATATCGAAGATGATTCTGAAGTTAGCCGAAGACAAAGTAAGGTTTAGATTGGCTTTATCGCTGCACGCTGCCAACGATAAAAAACGCAGCGAAATCATGCCCATCAATGATCAAAACACATTGGAAAGCTTAAGCCAAGCGCTTGACTATTTTCATACCCAAACGAAAAATAGGGTGACCTTTGAATACATCATTTTTAAAGACTTCAACGATACCCTGAAAGATGCAGAAGAATTGGTGGCTTTCCACAAAAAAGTGCCAGGCAGGGTCAATATTATTGAATACAATCCTATTGATGGCGGTGAGTTTGAACAAGCTGACGAAGCGAAGGTAGATGCGTTCGCGGCATATTTGGAGCAACACAAAGTCACCGTAAACATAAGACGAAGTCGCGGCAAAGACATTGATGCCGCATGCGGACAATTGGCAAATAAGAATACAGCATCTGTTGAAGCCCGATCCTAACATATTGCTGATTTGGGCAACCTTTTTTGCTTTTTATTCAAGTATTGCTCAAGACGAAATTATTCAGTGGAGTAATCCCATAGAAATTCCCAAGTCAGAGGAAATAATACACTATACACTGGTTGAGGATAGCATTCCTGCCATTGTCACTAAATATGGTGAGTCAATCATAATGCGCTCGTTCACAAATACGAACCAAGACTTTCCTCTTTTTATCCGAACAGATCAAGATCCGCACTTAGTATCGTATAATTTGATGGGCAACAAACTCTTTACACTAGTGAGTCAAGGCTCAGATGATCAAATAAACTACAGCCTGATTGCATTTGAACTTTCAAGCACACGAGCTGAAAAGATAATGGAGTTGCCGATTGGAAACTCCATAAACAACAACCGAGAATTGTTTTTCAGCGCGTCAAAAAATGGAGATTATTTATTGCTATGCCAGCAAACGGCTTTTGAAAAGCAATCTAAAACTTCGTTTTCAGTATTCACGGCCCACGATGGAATGGCAGATCAAGTATCGCTGCCCAGCGAATTTGAAGGCGATGACGTAACTCTATTAGGCGCTACCATCGATGATGCTGGCATCGTTTACTTCGCAACCGAAACTGGAATCAAACTGAACAGTCCTTTCCGTAAAAAATACTTGGTCTACAGCTATCATCCTGCATCTAAAACCCTCACCGAATTCGACCTGACCTCCAGTGAATTTTTTATCCTCGACTTGGTGGTAACTACTACTGAAGACGGAGCAGCTATTACCTGTTTATTTAGCACAGACCCGCTCATTGAGGACAAGTCAACAGGCTACACGTTTGTAAAACTAAATGAGGATGGTTTGGATATAGACACGCGTCTTGCTGGAAACTTTGACCAGAAAATGATCGCCTTATTGGGCGAAGACGAAGGAGGCTCGCGAAGCATTAAAGATTTGTTTTTGAGTAAAACCCTCGAAGCAGATGGAGAGACTTGGATTGCAATGGAAAAACGCTATAAAAGCAGAATATGCACTGCAGATCCCCACTCAGGCATAATGACTTGCTCTGATCAATACCATTTCAATGCCGTTGCCTTTGAGAATGTATTTAATCCTTCACAATCGGCAATTGTAAACAAACGACAAATCGACTACGATACTCCAGGAATTTTCACAAAACAAGCTATCATAGCGCACAATAATGCTATTTACATGTTCTATAATGACCACTTCAAGAACATCGGCAGTGGACATGAATATGTTATGAGCAATACCAATAGATCGGTCATACGTTTTGCCAAAATCAGTGGTGCATCTGGACTCGATAACGGTGTTCTTTCAAGCGAGCGCCAAACCAATTTTGTCTTTGTCCCAGCATTTGGCATTGCGCAGCATCAGAATTATTCATTTTTACTTGCTGCAGATGGAAAATTCTTTCGTGTTGGAAAATTAGACCTTAATCGACTCCATGGAGCAGAATAGGCTCAGAATTAGTGTAAGTTTGGCCATCAATTGCGAAGCAAGGTAGTGACATCTATAGACAGCATAAAAGCACCCATCGCATCAGAGATGGTGACGTTCGAAGACAAGTTTCGGAAGTCAATGAAAAGTTCAGTCCCCCTGCTCGACAAACTAACCCACTACATCGTAAAGCGGAAAGGCAAGCAAATCAGGCCTATGTTCGTTTTTCTTTCTGCTCAAGCGCTTGGTGGAATCTCAGAAAGCACGCATAGGGGAGCTGCACTTATTGAATTATTACACACCGCAACCCTAGTTCATGATGACGTTGTAGATGATTCTTTTGAAAGAAGAGGATTCTTTTCAATCAACGCGCTATGGAAAAATAAGATCGCAGTATTGGTCGGGGACTATTTGCTTTCAAGAGGTTTGCTCCTGGCCATAAAAAATAAAGAATTCAAACAACTGGAAATTGTTTCAGCAGCAGTGGAAGGAATGAGCGAGGGAGAATTGCTTCAAATTGAAGAAAGCCGGGGGGTGAATCTGAAAGAAGACGTTTATTTCGAAATTATCCGTCAAAAAACTGCCACTTTGATTGCAAGTTGCTGTGCTTGTGGAGCGGCCTCAGCAGGGGCTGATGACGCTACCATTGAAAAGATGCGACAAATAGGAGAAAACATTGGCATTGCTTTCCAAATCAAAGATGACCTGTTTGACTATGGACTTGGGGGTAAAATTGGCAAGCCAACAGGCATTGATATTAAAGAAAAGAAAAGCACTTTACCGCTTATTTACGCGCTCAACAACGCTTCATCCAGCGATAAGCGAAAAATTTTACGGATCGTAAAAAGAAATAGTAAAAACAAAAAAGAAGTAGACGAAGTAATCAATTATGTGCTCGCTTCAGGAGGTATAGAATATGCCGACAAAAAAATGAGAGAATATGCTTCAAAAGCAATTTCAGAAATTAAAACTCTTCCTGAAACGGATGCCAGATCATCGCTCATTCAATTGGTGCAATTTACCATTGACCGGGAAAAATAAAAGACAAAACAATGAGTTAGTTTTGTCATTAATACATTATTATGAAAAAGAATTTACTCGTATTGGGTTTAGTTACTCTCTTTGGTTTTGGCTTATCTTCTTGCAACAAATGCCAAAAATGCTCTGGCTGTGATGAAGGGGTAACTTTCTTAAACAAGAATGGCACCGAGTCTTTGGAAGTAGAAGTGTGTGAGAATGATGCCCCGAGCAAAGACGACTTTGAAGCCGCTATCGCCAACTATGAGTCATTCGGTTGCACATGCACTGAAATCTAAAACTGGTTCGTGCCAGGCCAATCAAGCAAAAGCATTTTCTCCTGTAATGTCTAATCCTGTGATTAAAAGGTGAATATCGTGAGTCCCTTCATAGGTGATTACAGATTCTAGGTTCATCATATGTCGCATGATGGGATATTCGTTGGTAATGCCCATTCCACCAAAAATCTGACGTGATTCCCGAGCGATGTTAATGGCAATTTCCACGCTGTTTCTCTTGGCCATGGAAATTTGAGCCGAAGTAGCTTTCCCTTCATTTTTTAACTGGCCCAATCGCAATACCATGAGTTGAGCTTTTGTGATTTCAGTAACCATTTCAGCCAACTTCTTCTGCTGTAATTGAAACCCAGCTATTGGCTTTCCAAACTGATGCCGTTCTTTGGAGTAACGCAGTGCTGCATCATAACAATCCATTGCTGCACCTATTGCTCCCCAACTAATTCCATACCGCGCAGAGTCCAGGCAACCAAGCGGTGCTCCCAACCCTGTTTTTCCCGGTAAAATATTCGCTTTTGGGACCTTCACGTTTGAGAAAACAAGTTCACCAGTATCTGACGCCCTTAATGACCACTTGCCATGCATGGTAGGCGTAGAAAACCCTTCCATTCCACGTTCAACAATCAACCCATGAATTCTCCCTGCTTCATTTTTGGCCCATACTACAGCAATATCGGCAAATGGCGCATTTGAAATCCACATTTTGGCACCATTCAGCACCACATGTTCTCCTGCATCTTTGAAATTTGAACCCATTCCTCCAGGATTACTTCCGTGGTCTGGCTCGGTCAACCCAAAGCAGCCAATCATTTCTCCTGTGGCCAACTTCGGCAGGAATTTACGCTTTTGCTCTTCAGAACCATAGGCGAAGATTGGATACATAACCAAAGAGCTTTGTACCGAAGCTGTAGATCGCAAACCGCTGTCGCCTCTCTCGAGCTCCTGCATAATCAACCCGTAGGAAATTTGATCTAGGCCTGGGCCGCCATATTCTTCAGGAATATAAGGACCAAATGCTCCTATTTCGCCAAGCCCCTTAAGAAGATGCTTTGGAAATTCAGCTTGTTCATACGCCTCTTCAATGATCGGAGAAACCTCTTTTTTCACCCAAGCACGCGCTGTGTCGCGAATGAGCTTCTGCTCCTCTGTCAATAAATCATCAATGTTGTAGTAATCTACTCCCTGAAAACGATCTTCACGATTTGCCATGGCCACTTAAATTAAGGTTGCGAAGTTAGAAGAATGTTGTCGTCATTTTGTTCACTTTGAGACTAGCTTTGCCAATTATGACTTGGATAAGTTCTGCAGCAGAAAACCACACCATTGAATTCGCAATACTTGCGCTGCTGCTGCTCATTCTAGGACTTATCCGTCAAAGAGAATATGCTCGGCTTGCGCTTTTCTTAAGATCTTTCAATAATTCTTCATTGGTCAGTCAGCAGGTGCGGGAAGAAAAAGCCTTCAACCGCATCGCCATCCCTATTTTCTTTTTTGTGGTATTTGTGATGTCTTACTTTTTCAGCAAAGCGTTGCAACACTTTCATTTACTCCAGGAATGGTCTTTTTTTTCGCTCTTCTTTGCGGTATGTTCTGCCGTATTGGTCATCACAGGAATTCGAGCGTCAGTTTATTTCGCACTGAGTCTATTATTTGACCTGAATTACATTCACCGTGCACACTCATTTCATTGGTTGCTCAATAATTTCATCCTCTCTTTGATAATTCTTTGCCTCAATGTAGTCTATACTTTCGGCCCAGAATTCTTAAATAACATTCTGATATATTGTGGATTAGTCCTTTCAGGGGCATTGTACCTGGTACGAACATTCAGAATATTTACTCTTTTCTTGGGCGAGGGTCGAGTGCCTCTCTTCTATAATGTTTTGTACCTTTGCGCGCTCGAATTTCTGCCCCCCATTTTGGCAATCACGGCAGTTTTTAGGGCAGCACAAGGATAAAACCAAGATTGAAGTATGAGCAGCGAAGCGACAACGAAGAAGAAAATTAAGACGATTCTTGTAAGTCAACCCAAGCCAGAGAGTGAAAAATCTCCCTATTTCGAACTTGGTAAAAAGCACAAGTTGAAGATCGACTTCAGGCCATTTATACATGTTGAAGGTCTCACAGCACAAGAGTTTCGAAAACAACGTATTCAAATCTTAGATCACACTGCGATCATTTTTACTTCGCGTAATGCGGTCGATCACTTTTTCAGATTGTGCACCGAATCGAGGGTTACAGTACCCGAAACGATGAAGTATTTCTGCATGTCGGAAGCCATTGCCTATTATCTTCAGAAGTACGTAGTTTACAGAAAGAGAAAGGTATTTGTGGGAGAACGTAAATTCTCTGACCTCATGCCACTCTTCAAAAAACACATCAATGAGCGTTACTTGTTGCCTTCGGCCGATAAGTTAAAAGAGGATATTACCAAGCAATTGGAAGACACTGACGTTAAGTTTACACGCGCCATTTTTTACCGTACTGTAATCAGCGACCTGAGCGATTTGGAGGATGTAAAATACGATATGCTTGTGTTTTTCAGCCCAAGCGGAATCAAATCCCTCTTTCATAATTTCCCTGATTTTGTGCAGGGAGAAACGCGCATTGCAGCTTATGGCGCAACTACGCACAAGGCCATTGCCGATCACAATCTTAGGTTAGACTGCGCTGCTCCAACCCCCGAACACCCTTCGATGACTGCGGCTATTCAGTCGTATGTTAAAGAACAGGTGAAATAAGTAGTATCGGTTTCTTTTAAGCACCTTTGAACTTCAACCATGAAGGTCAATAATGCATTTCCCAAAAAAGAGAAGCTGACTCATCAAAGGCTCTTTGATGTCCTATTCAAAAAAGGAAATAAGGTTTTTCAATATCCAATCCTCGCATTGTGGGAAGTAGTGAGGTTGGATGAAGAGGTGTGTTTTCAGGTAGGTTTCAGCGTTCCCAAAAAGCATTTTAAAAAAGCCCACGACAGAAACCTCGTAAAGCGATGGCTTAGGGAAGCCTTCAGAACTGAAAACCATGATCTAGAGTGCGCTCTTCGAGCAAAAAATATCCAACTGGCCATCCTGTTTATCACCATTAAAAACGATAACATTTCTTTTGACCTTGTGCAGCCCAAAATCAGGTTACTTTTGAAAGAAATCACCGAACAGGTATTGAATGCTGAGTAAATTTTTCATCCTCCTTATACGTTTTTACCAAGGGGCTATTTCTCCTTATTTTTCTGCAAACTGCAGGTATACTCCAACATGTTCAGAGTATGGAGTGCTCGCACTAAAAAGACATGGAGCGCTGAAGGGAGGATGGTTAGCTTTAAAACGAATCGGATCATGTCATCCATGGGGCGGAAGTGGATACGATCCTGTTCCTTAATCAATTATTATGAAGTTTTCTCTGAGAAAAATAATCGTCATTTCTACACTATTGTTGGTCAGCATATTCAGCTTTGGGTTTGTAGAAAGCTATTTTGAACTGTCTAAAAATCTCGACATTTTCAGCAGTGTTTATCGTGAAATCAACGTGAAATATGTGGAAGAGACCAACCCGGGTAAGCTGGTCAAAACAGGTATTGATGCAATGCTTTCGTCTTTAGATCCTTACACGAACTATATAGCTGAAGCAGACATTGAAGATTATAAGTTCATGACGACCCATGAATACGGGGGTATTGGAGCATTGATAGGGACTAAGGATGGCGAAATAATGATCACAGAGCCTTATGAAGATTCCCCGGCAGCAAATGCGGGTATTGTGGCCGGTGATGTGATTTTAAAAGTGGGAGACATCAATGCGAAAGGAAAAAACTCAAGCGAATTGAGCGAACTGTTGAAGGGAGAGTCTGGAACGACTGTGGAAGTCACCGTTTACAGAAAATCAACGGATGAAACCATTACCACGACCATCACAAGAGAAAAAATCAAGCTTGATGACGTGCCATACTATGGCATGATCGATGATGAAATCGGGTACATCAGCTTGAGAGGATTCACTCAAACAGCCAGCCGAGAAGTAAAAAAAGCCTTTGAAGAGTTGAAGAAAGAAAAGGGAATGAAAAAGCTCGTGTTGGATTTACGAGGCAACGGAGGCGGGTTGCTCAATGAGTCAGTAAACATTGTGAACTTCTTCGTACCAAAAGGTGAAAAAATTGTTGAGACCAAAGGCAAACTCAAAGAGCACTACAGCTTGCATCGCGCCCTCAATTCTCCTCTAGATCTTGAAATCCCGTTGGTTGTGCTCATTGATGAAGGATCGGCATCTGCCTCTGAAATTGTTTCAGGCAGCCTGCAAGATTTAGATCGAGCGGTCCTGATAGGGCAAAATAGTTTTGGAAAAGGCCTTGTGCAAACCACCACTGAATTATCGTACAATTCAATGCTCAAGATCACGATTGCTAAATATTATATCCCAAGTGGAAGATGCATACAGCGGATTGATTATGGAAAGAGAGACGCGAAAGGGAAGGCTTTGAATGTTCCAGACTCTTTGATCACCGCGTTTGAAACTGCCAATGGTAGAATTGTAAAAGATGGCGAAGGCATTACACCGGACATTCAGGTTGAGGTTGAACAATACAGTGCCCTTCTCGCTACTTTACTCAACGAAAATATTGTGTTCGAATTTGCAACCCGCTACTATTTCGAGCACGACAGCATTGCTCCACCTGAAGAATTTCAACTTAGCGATACAGAATTCGGTCAATTTGTAGACTTTGCGTTAACGCATGATTTCGAGTACAAAACAGGAAGCACAGAAATGATGAAGGAGTTACGAGAGATGATCGAAGAAGATGAATTCATGGAAGATGTTGCTCCTGAATTTGCTGCTCTATCTCAAAAGTTGGAACGCGATAAACGCGAAGACCTGTTTAAGTTCAGAGAAGAAATTCAGGTAATTCTTGAGAATGAAATTGCCAGTCGTTATTACTATTCTCGTGGTCGAATTCGCGCATTCATGTCGCACGACCCTGAAGTGCAAAAGGCGATTGACGTTTTAAGCAATAAAACTTACTACGACTCCGTTTTGCAAGGAACCTGCGAAGATTGCCTCACGAAAAAGGGCTAACTTCACCTACTTTTTAAACTAACCTATGATCCTCAACGAGGCCCATCATCGATGGCTCTTCCTTATTGGCTTGTCATTAGTTGCCGTAGGATTACCCTTATCCAAGGCTTTCATGAGTATTGGAGGGATAGTGCTTGCCTTTAATTTTCTAATTGAAGGAGACCTAAAAGCCAAGTTTAAAAAGCTACTAGAATCTCCTGTTTTACTGCTTCTCATAGCTGTTTTCATCATACACATAGTTGCCCTCCTTTGGACCAGTGACTTCGATTATGCACTCAAAGACTTAAGGGTAAAACTCCCACTGCTTTTATTTCCAATCGTGATTCCACTCTCCAAACCACTTTTAAAGAAGGAAGTGCTATTGGTCTTGGGAATATTTGCTTCTACCGTAATACTAACTTCCTTTCTTTCAACCTATGAATACTTTCAAATGAAGGACAGCCCTTCGTTTGATTTTCGTTCTATATCGCTATTTACCAGTCATATTCGCTACGCATTGATGGTGTGTCTAGCCTACCTTATCCTATTAAATTTTGCTTGGAATGAAAAAGACAATCTTGGGGCAAGAATCAGTTATATTCTGTTGGCCTTTTGGCTGAGTGTTTTCATTTTCATCCTTCAATCAATGACGGGAATAGTCGCATGGCTATTGTGTAGCTATCTTCTACTAATCTACACACTCGGATACTTGAAAAGCACTGTTTTTCGTGCCATCGCCCTTACGGCAATCACCATCACTCCGCTCATAGTATTGTCTTATATCGGATTCCACATTGATGCATTTTACCCCGATCAAGAACCAGACTTTTCACAGCTAGAAAGTCGCACTGCCGCAGGAGGCATTTACGAGCATGACACGAACAATCTGACCCTAGAGAATGGTCATTACATTAATTTTTACATTTCCAATTTCGAACTGGAAAAAGAATGGAGGAAGCGCAGTGATCTCCCCGTTTGGGAAGGGCTTGACAGTGCACAGCAACCGGTTTATGCAACCTTGATAAGGTATTTAACCAGCAAAGGACTTCGAAAAGATTCGGTTGGCGTGAACTCACTCACTGATGCGGATGTGAGCGCCATAGAAAATGGTGTGGCTAACGTGCGCTTTACCTATGGTAACCCCATTGATAATAGAGTTTATACGGTGATATGGGAGTTTGACAGGATGATGAATGAAAAACGTGTTCAAGGTCATTCGGTAACGCAAAGGATATTGTTCTGGAAAACAGGTCTTGAGATTTTCAAAGAAAACTGGCTGTTCGGCATTGGTACTGGCGATATCAATGCTTCCTACGAAAGAATGTACAATAAATCCGTTTCAGAAATAAGCAAGAAGTATCGAAAAAGAACCCACAATCAATATTTGGCCTTTGGCATTACGTTCGGTGTGTTAGGCCTTTCAATCTTTCTATTGTCCATTATTCTTCCCTTTTTTACAATGAAAAGCGCCAATAGCTTTTTATACATTGGCTTTGCCATTGTGATCTACGCGAGTATGCTCAACGAAGACACATTAGAAACACAAACTGGAGTTACTCTCTACGCCTTTTTCAATGTATTTCTACTTTACGGAATTCATGCACTTTCTGAGGATGAAGAGAGCACTTCCTGATATATCTTAAGCGACTTTCGTGCCGTCTCCGTTTTGCTAAATTGCTTGACCTTGACTCGTCCACCGGCCCTACACCTCTTTTTTAATTCATCATCTGAAAGCATGCGCTTCACCGCACTGGCCAATTGATCAGGACGCTCAACATCGCACAGCAAACCGCAAACTTCATTCTCAATGACCTCCACAATTCCACCCGCCTTTGTAGCCACAACCAGCGCGTCAGAAGCCAATGCATCGATAATGGATGTCCCCAAACCCTCTGTTTTTGAGGTGATCAGAAAAACGTCTAACTCCTTGAGCAACTCTGGAACATCTGTGCGAAAACCTGTCAAAATAATGTGATCTTGCATCTGGAGCGAATCGATGTATTCCTCGATTTCTTTTCTACTTGGGCCCTCGCCTATGGCAATGAATTTTGCCTTAACTCCTTCATCTATTAGTCTTTTCGCAGTATCAACAAACGTGCGGTAATCCTTGTGAGGAGCCAATGCCGAAACATTTCCGATGATAGCACATTCACTTGGAATCTGAAATTCTTTCCGCAATGTGCCCCTTGATTCTACCTGTTCAAAACGCTTGAGATCAATTCCTGAATGCACTACTTCAAGCTTGCTTTTATCTTCTATAAATTCCAACATGACGTCTCGGATGGCGGCCGAAACACAAACCACTTTTTTGATATTAGGATGGTTGTATTTAAATAACGACATAGAGCTGCCTTGAATTGCAAAATCAACCCTTCGCGAAACGATTATAGGCCGTTCATTTTTCGTTAAAACAGCACTCAAAATGGCGAAATTATGAGCGTGAGAATCGTGCACATGGATCAAATCAATTCGCTCTTTAAAACATACGTGAGCCACACGAAAGGCCACCATTGGATTGGCAGAAAACCCTTTGAAGTAAGTCACATGCGACAAATGATTCTTCAAACAATACTTGTGTACTTGAGAGTCAAATGGGCACATGATTACCTGATCGACCCCCAAGAGTTTTAACTCCTCGGTCAAGTAAATCAGCTGCTGCTCGCCACCACGCCAGGTTTTTGGTGATGATATGTGTAGTACTCTCATTTTGTGCGCTGAATTTGGAGCAACTTAGAATACTTCAAGTATGTGGCGTAGGCCGAATACGTGGCGATAACCCAACCGTAATATCCATCTAGAAAGCCCCGCTTAAGGATGTAGCTTTTGAAAAATTTCGCCACTGTTTTCACCATAACCTTTGCCCAATTAGAGCGAATCCCTTTATTAAACTTTGCTTGAGATGAAATATCCGAAAATTTCTCTATTTGAGCCCGGTGCTCCTCCATCGAATAGAACGAATAGTGCAACAAATCTCCTTTGAGATGAGTCGCTTTTGCTTTGGAGGCCAACTCATAACGATCGTGTGGATTCACGCCTGTCCAAGCACCATCATCTTTTCTGAATAGGCGCAATTTTACATCTGGATACCAACCACTATGCTTGATCCACTTGCCACAGTAATTAGTAAGCCTGTTCATGGTGTAACCGCCTTTTAAGCCACTTGCCTTTTGTTCTTTTATAGATAATTTCAATTGTTCGCTCAACGCCTCATCGGCATCCAACGAGAGCACCCAGTCGTGTGCGGCTTGACTTTTTGCAAAATTCTTCTGCTCGATATGTCCTAAAAAAGACTGCTCGATGACTCGTGCACCCAGCGATTCGGAAATTTGCTTGGTGTTATCTGCCGAGAGTGAGTCTATGACCAATACTTCATCAGCAATATCAATCACGCTTTGTATGCAGCGCCCAATATTGCGCTCTTCATTCAGGGTAATGATTACAACTGAGATTTTATCCATTACTCTTGAATGTATATTCTCCGAACGCGCTCGGGAATTTTGGTCAATATTTCGTACGGAATTGTGTCCAATTTTTCAGCCATCTTTTGAATATCGATGTTGCCAGAAAAAATAGTGACTTCATCACCCTCTTTCGCATTGGTGTGCGAAACATCAATCATGGTCATATCCATGCACACATTGCCCACAATCGGACATTCGATACCTTGCCAAGTTATGTTCCAATTTCCATTGCTGAGCCTTCTGTCTAGGCCATCAGCGTAGCCCAAAGCTACCGTAGCAATCATTCTATCGACTTGATCAATTCCCTTTCGGGCATAGCCAACCGATTCCCCTGCCCTTACCATCCGAATTTGTACGATATAACTCTTCAATGATCCCAAGGCGTGTAAGAAACGACCTTCATCACTTCCACTAAAGCCGTAAAGTCCAATACCCAATCTCACCATTTCAAAATGATAATCTGGGAATCGCAACACGCCTGTAGAATTGAGTACATGCCTATCTGGTTGGTATCCCAATCCGTCAGCGATGATTTGATTCATCTTTGAGAACGTTTGGATTTGCTGCCTTGTAAATGCGTCCTCATGTTCGTCATCTGTGGCCGATAAATGGGTAAAGACCGAAGCCACTCGAATAAAACCAACCTCATTGATGATGTTCAGCGCCTCTGACAATTGCTCTTCAGCAAATCCGAGTCGGTGCATACCTGAATCAATTTTAAGGTGGATGGGGTATTCATCAAAAAAGTGACGCATCGATTTCGTTGCACGAACAAAGTCTTTGAGGGTATTCAAAGAATAGATCTCTGGCTCCAAATTATGCTGAATCATTGATTCATAAGCCGTTTTACTCGGGCTCATGACCATGATAGGTAAACTTATGCCCTTTTCCCTGAGTACAATACCTTCATCAGCATAGGCCACCACTAAGTAATTGACCATCTTCCTTGATTGAAAGAAATGCGCTACTTCATAGCTACCACTGCCGTAGGCAAAGGCTTTCACCATGACCATGATCTTTGTTGAAGGTTGAATCTTCTTTCTAAAATAAGCCAAGTTTTCACCCAGTTTGCTTAGGTCAATCTCGAGGGTGGTAATGCGCTGTTTGGCTTGAAGGCGATTCACCAATTTTTCCAACTTAAACTTGCGCGCTCCTTTTACGAGAATGGCTTTTTTACGAAGGGTTTTCGTGTCCAACTGATCCCAAAATTGATCCGCAGAATCGAAGCAACGCACAGCTATCGGTTCAAATGCTGTTTTGTGTTTTGCGATTTCTAATCCAATGGCCACCAAGTGAGTAACTTCCGCCTGACGCAGCATTTGCGCTATTTGCACATAAGATTCATGGTTATCGGCATTCTGTTCTAAGTCCGATAAAATCACAAATTTATCACGATCGGCATGCGTCATCAATTGATCGACAGAGGCTTGGAGTGACCCCAGGTCAGAATTATAAGTATCGTCTATGATCAGGGAATCCTCCAAACCTTGTTTCACCTCCATTCTCATAGCAATGGGCGAGAGCTCGTCAAACTTCGACAATACCCTTGGGTTTAATTTGCCCAACAAGGCACACATGGCAAAGCAATGACTCGCATTTTCGATGCTAATGCGATCGGTGAATGGAATCTCAAAAGCACATGTTTTCCCTTCTACGTGAGCTTCAAAAGCAGTTAACCCAGCATTTACCTCTTTAATTGAAAAATAAATATGTGCCTGTTTATCTTCCTTTGACCAAAAGAAGCATTTCTCCACATCCTCCTTAGGAATCCATCGACTTGATAATTGGTCTTTGCAAACCACCACCTTTTTGGCAGTTTTAAAAAGTTTCCATTTTTCTAAAAACTTGGCTTGATCTGATTCAAAATGGGCAGCGTGGGCATCACCAATATTGGTGAGCAAACCGATGGTCGGTTTTAAAATACGTTCGAGCCGCTCCATTTCATTGGGAAGGGAAATGCCCGCTTCAAAAATCGCCAGAGAGTCAAAACTGCTCAATTCAAACACAGACAACGGCACTCCGATTTGTGAATTATAACTTTTCGGACTTCGGCAAATCTTAAATTCACTTTCCAGCAAGCTGTTCATCCATTCTTTTACAATGGTCTTGCCGTTGCTTCCAGTAATCGCCACCACAGAAAGGTTATAATTGTCTCTATGTTCCTTGGCAATGAGCTGCAACGCAGGAATCATGTCTTCTACAATGATGAAATTGGCCTGTCCTTTATATCGTTTGGCAATTTTCTCATCGCTTACAAGAAAATGATGGCAATTTAGATCCATCAATTCGGGTATGAAGTCGTGGCCATCAAAGCGGGCACCTTTGATCGCAGCAAACAAGGCGTTATCGCGTCTTGCTATTCTGTGGTCTATATTAATCCGTGTTACCGTAGAGCCTGGAAAAGCAATCTGCGCTTTTCCATTACAGAAATCTGCGATACTCTCAATTGTATAATTCATTTTGTAATTCCCGAATTAAAGCATGCTCTACACAAAGGTTTGTATTGATTGATCTCCCCTAGTTCAATGAGTTTATCGCTACCTGTTACCCGATATGAGTGGTTAGCCAATGAGCCACAATTTACACAGATGGCATGCACTTTTGTCACGTATTCTGCAATCGCCATCAAGCCAGGCATCGGACCAAATGGTCTTCCTTTATAATCCATATCCAAACCAGCTACAATAACTCGTTTACCCGTATTGGCCAGCTGATTGCACACGTTTACCAACTCTACATCAAAGAATTGTGCCTCATCTATCCCTACAACTTCTGCGGCATTTGATAGGATAAGGATGTTGCCAGATGACTCTACAGGGGTTGAACTGATGCTGTTTTCATCGTGCGACACAACCTCTTCATCGTCATATCTCACATCTACTTCGGGCTTGAAGATTTCAATTTTTTGTCCTGCGAATTGGGCCCTTTTCAACCTTCGAATCAATTCTTCGGTCTTCCCAGAAAACATAGAACCACAGACCACCTCGATCCACCCATACTTATACCTTTTATTGCCTGTATATTCTAAAAACATCTGCTACGAATTTCTATATTCATCATGGAATAAGCCGCAAAATATGACTTGATTGCCATCATTTCTTAAAGATTAGCAATTCGAGAGCACAATTGCCATCTTTGAACAGCGTTTGAAAGCTATGAACATGAATGAATTGATTGAAAAAATCGAGCGGTTGGAGAAACAACTGGCAGAGAAAGAGCATGAACTCCATCTCATAAAAGAGGATTTAGAAGCGGTGCGAGCAACGCTTGAAGCAGCCATGGAAAATGAGTCGGCAACTGCAGCTGAAACCCCTGCGATCCCAGCTGAAGAAGCACCAAGAGAAAAAGAAATAGAGGAATTAGCACGTGCGCAAGCTGATGAGAATGACTCTATAGAAGAAGAGCCAGCTGCCGAATCGAATGAAGAACAGCAGCATGAAGCCATTATGCGCACCATCGAAGAGTTCTCTCAAGAGCAGCGCAAGTCTACGGTGAAGCAAATGGTCAAGCCTGAGTCTGTATCGCTTGCAGATAAAGTGAGTGCGCGACCTCTCAATGATATTAAGAAGGCCATAGGAATCAACGAACGCTTTCTTTACGCCAACGTACTTTTCAATGGCGATATGGGTGCATTCTCTCGGGCTGTGGAAGAATTGAACCACCTTGAATCCATCCTTGACGCCACTCGTCTAATGGACGAGGAGCTTTCGGTAAAATACCTTTGGGATGATGAAGACGAAACCGTGATCGCATTTAAAACATTGGTATCAAGACGCTTTTCCTAATGCCTCGCTTTCATCTCGTAATCTTCGCTTGTTTTTTATTCACCTTATCTGAAGCTCAAGACGTTACATACACAAAATCCATGATCGATTCGCTGTGCGCACCAGGTTATCATGGCCGAGGCTATGTTTTTCAAGGTGATATAAAGGCAGCAGCATTCATTCAGCGGCAGTGTAAGGCAAAAGGATTAAACCCCATTGGAGATTCTTATGCTCAAACCTTTGAGCTGGGCGTAAACACTTTCCCCGGAGAGATGAGCGTCAATATCAATGGCAAACCATTGCGAACGGGCATTGACTTTCAAGTGAACCCCGGATCACAGAGAATAAATGGTTCCTTTAAGCCATATTATCTGAAGCCAAACACGGTTAAGACCCCAAAAAAACTATTGAAAACGGCTTCAAAGAAAAAATTACGCGAGCGGATTATTGTTATAGATAAAACATCGGAAGACGCGATATTGGATGAGTTCGTGAAAAACATTAGTCAAAATCCCTTGAATGCGAAGGGTTATGTTTTACTTACCGAGAATAAGCTCATATGGTGGGTGAGCAGACGTACCTACAACACAACAATTCTCGATGTTGTAAAAGATCACTTCGATAAAAAAATTAAAACAATAGACCTTGCTATTGATCAAGAATGGGTGAGCAATTATCGGTCTCAAAATGTTATCGCTTACATTCCAGGGCAAATAGATTCAACCGTAGTTTTTAGTGCTCATTTCGACCATTTAGGCCGAATGGGTATGGACACGTACATCGCAGGTGCCAGCGACAATGCGAGTGGAAGTGCGATGCTTTTAGACCTTGCTGATTATTATTTAGCGCACCCGCCAAAATACACCACAGTATTTATTTGGTTCGCTGGCGAGGAAGCCGGGTTGGTAGGCTCAAAATATTATGTCGAGCATCCTGCTTTGCCATTAGAAAAGATCAAGTTTTTACTCAACCTTGACCTGATGGTGGATGCCAAAAAAGGAATCACCGTGGTGAATGGAACCATATTTAACGATGCCTTTGACCGGTTAAAAGCAATCAATGAAAGCGAAGATTTATTGAATCAAGTGAAAGCAAGAGGTGCTGCTGCCAACAGCGATCACTATCCATTTTATGAAAAAGGAGTGCCCAGTTTTTTCATTTATACAGAAGGAGACTACAATCACTATCACGATATCAACGATGTTCCTGAAAACATTCCAATGACCAATTACGCTCAGGTGTTCAAGTTGATCACTTCGTTTGTGGATGCGGGCTTCTAGTTGCGCATGATGGTTATGCTTCCCTTCGCATTCTTTTCGAGGTAAGGAAGATTGTCATCACCAACCGCTTGAATTTCATAAAAGTAGATGCCCCCAGGAAGTGCATTACCAAAACGATCAACTCCATTCCATCGTACTGAAATGTCATTCGACTCGAACACCAGCTGTCCGCCTCTTGTCATGATTCTCAGCACGAAGTCTTTCACGCCAAATCCTTCTACTTCGAAGTATTCGTTGTAAGGATCTCCGTTCGGAGTGATTACCTGCTCAGCGCTATGTGTAAAATAGGCGGTGGTTTTTTCTTGCATTACCTCTTCATTCAACGATGAAACTTTGTCCGTTGATGAAGCAGCGATTTCAGGTGTTGATTCTCCTTTAGTGGGGTTTGAGTCTTCAGCCTTATTGCGGTTCGTGGTTTCAGCTACCTGAACGGCTTGAGCGGTTGTGGCTTCTATGGATGAAATTGAGGTTTCTGTTTCCGTTGAATGCGTTTGCTTGTCCAATTGAGCTTTTGGGGCAACTACAGACGTAATTGACTCATTTTCTTGTTTATAATCATCGCCTTGTGTTGAAGGCGTAGGCTCAATCGTTGAGCTTGTTTGTTCTTCACTAGTATTCTCTTCTTCAAACAAAACTGTTTGTTCGGCTTCGTTTGTCTTACTATTTTCTCCTTCAACTACAATTTCTTGTGCTGCATTACTTTCAGCTTGATGGTAATTCACCTCAGCAATAGTGGCCGCAGTGATCAATCCAGCAAACCCAATAACAGCTGCTGCTTTTCCCAAGAAAAGGCTTCCAACTGCAGTAGATGTCGCAGTGCTTAATCCAGCCAATGAAGACTGGATCGATGCCCAAACTTCAGGACCCACCGGCACCTCGTGAGACTGTAAAGCCTCCCTGAAGATTTTTTCAATATTTTCCTTTTGTTCAGACATTATATATTTTCTCTTTCTCCAATTATGTTCATTAAATAAGTGCGGGCTTTGCGATACTGCGTTTTCGAAGTGCTTTCAGACATCCCCAATTCATTGGCAATTTCTTGATGCGAATAGCCTTCAATGGCATACATGTTAAACACTGTTCTGTATCCTGTGGGCATCGCTTGAATGATGGTCATCATCTCCTCAACACGCAAACCGCTGGTTGACATTTCACCGTCTCCAGCAAGGTATTCTGCTTCGGAGATATCGGCATCGATTTGTAATCGATTTCTCTTTCGCAACTCGTCCAATGCTGTATTGATCATCGTTCTTCTGATCCAGCCTTCAAAACTCCCCTCGTCTTTAAATTTATGCAGATGAACAAAAACCTTCACAAACCCATCTTGAAGCAAATCTTGTGCTTTCTCACGATCGCCTGCATATCGCATACAAACAGACATCATCTTTCCCGCAAACTTTTCAAATAACGCTTGTTGTGCCCTTTGATCTCCTTTCAAACACTTCTCAATCAACTCTTCGTCAGTCATCATTGGGGCAAAACTTGGAATAAGATGCAATTAATAGATAAATAGTTGTCTGAGGCAATCGAATATATTCAGAATATCTCTGGTTTTGACTTGCCTTTTCAGATCGGGAACGATTAAACGCAGTTAAAAATCAAGATGCGCACTCATCATGAATGAGATTGAGTCGTACTGACTACCTTCGCCACACTTTCTCATGAAGATTTCAGCATCCGTATATTCCAGCAAAGACACACCCCTTCAAGAACTCATTGAAGACCTTGATCAGCACGGAATAGACTATTTCCACATCGATTGCCGAGATGATGAAAGCGTGTTTGACGATATCCAAAAAATCAAACAATTGAGTTCAACTCCTATTGACCTTCATTTGATCACAGCAGATCCAGAAAAATATTTTGATCGGATAAACGCCCTAGAAATTGATCTTGTTACGCTTCAATATGAAGATTTAGATGGATATAATTACACAGGCGGATTAAACGCAAGAATGGGATTGTCCATCATTTCCACTACTGATATTTCAGCCTTTGAAGCCAATGCTGATCATTTTGATTTTATACTAATGATGGCCACGACCCCTGGCGAAAGTGGCGGGCGATTTGACAAGATTAACTTTCGAAAAATTCGGCAATTCAAAAAGGCTTTTCCAGGAAAAGAAATACATGTGGATGGTGGTGTGAATGCAGAGGTGAGCTTCATCTTGCGAAATATGGGCGTTCATTCTTCTGTAGTGGGTTCATATTTATTCAAAAACATGCCCATTGGAGCTGCCTTGTTGAACCTGAAAACGCACGACATAGAAAGCCACTATGTGGTAGGCGACTTCATGAGACTCAGAGAGGAAAGCCCTATAGTGGGGGCTGCCAATCGTACCCTCAAAACTGTGCTTCAAAACATTGAAGACTTTAAGTTGGGGTTCACCATTTTGGAAAACGCTAATCAGGAACTAGAGGGAATCGTGAGCAATGCTGATTTAAGAAGAGAGCTGCTGAGAAACGTGAGCAATCCATCGGCCATTGAGCTCGATCGCATGATCAACAAATCGCCCATTTCAGTGCAGGAATCGATGACGGTGAGCGCCATGCTAATGTACCTCAAACAATTTGAATTTCCCATTAACTACCTTCCCGTGGTTGATGCACACAATAAAGTAAAAGGAGTGGTTTCATTCCTCAATTTGGTAAAAGGAGAACTATGATCATTCATCTTAAATCCAGCATTGGCGAAGGTCAAGCACATGAAATAGCCAAGGCAACAGAATCTGCTATTTTTCACAATGGCGATTGCTTCGTGTTGGTAACCCCATCAAAATTAAAGGACGCTCCAAGCCAGTTCAACAGTTCGATCGAGCAATCGTGGCCTATGGACAGCGACATTCAATTGGCAAGCAAAAGCTATCTTCCTGAAACCCGAGAGATCAAATTGGGCAAAACGACCATTGGTGGAAATACCGGAAACACCATGGTAATTGCTGGTCCTTGCTCGGTAGAGTCAGAAGAGCAGATCAGAGAAAGTGCTGCATTGATGAACGAACTCGGCATAACAGGATTGCGCGGAGGGTGCTACAAACCAAGAACTTCGCCCTATTCTTTTCAAGGGTTGGGCTTGGAAGGATTAAAACTATTGGCCAAAATGCGCGAAAAACACGGTTTTACGATCGTTAGCGAAGTGCGCGATGCTACGCACGTAGATGAAGTAATCGAGCATGCCGATGTCATTCAGATTGGAGCAAAAAGCATGTACGATCACGGCATTTTGAAAGCCTGCGCTAAAACAAATAAAGCCGTTTTAATCAAGCGCGGATTTGGAACCACCTTGCAAGAGTTTGCGCAAGCCGCAGAATTTGTATTGTCTGGTGGCAACTCAAACGTCATGCTTTGCGAACGTGGTATCAGAACCTTCGAAACCAAAACCCGGTTCACTCTAGATTTATGTGGAGTGGCTTGGCTGAAAGAATACACCAACTTACCTATCATTCTCGATCCATCGCACGCACTTGGATACCGCTATGGCATTGAAGATTTAAGCAAAGCGTGCGTAGCCATGGGCATTGACGGATTGTTGGTAGAAGTTCACCCGAATCCAGCTGTTGCGAAAAGTGATGCTGCGCAGCAATTGTATCACGATCAATTCAGAGACTTGCTAAAAGCCATAAAGCCTATTTCCGCTGCCGTTGGCAGAACCATTGTATGACGCTTTTCGATAAAAACATAGCATACCTACAAAAGTCGATTCCCAATCACTTTTCAGATATTGACTTGAAATCAAGCCTTGATGAAATTCGCAACGCGTGCGATGCAGCGGGAATTACCTTAGAAAACCTGCTCTTTTTCAACCTTGATGCAGAATCCATCGATTGGTCAAAAATCAAGTTTGTTTTTTTAGACGTGGACGGCGTTATGACCGAAGGGGGCATGTTTTATACTGAAGACGGTGACGAGTTCAAACGCTTCGATACCAAAGATGGCATGGCCATAAAAGAAGCAATTAAAGCAGGTGTTGATTTTGGCATTATTTCATCGGGCGTCAATAAAAAAATCATTCAACACCGGGCCGATATGTTTGGCATAAAGCACGTGTATGTGGGCACCGAACCAAAGCTTAAAATTGCCGAACGTTGGCTTGACAATCTGGATTTAACTTGGAACCAAGTCGGATATATTGGCGATGACATCAATGACCTTCAAATGTTCGAAAAAGCAGGAATAACAGCTTGCCCTGCTGATGCGGTCATTCCGATTCGAAAGGCAGCCAATTTCATACTAGAATCAAAAGGCGGACATGGCTGCGTGCGTGAGTTTGTGAGCTACTTGCCCAACTTGAAAAACATTCTCTGATGGCAGGTAAGTTGACTCTTGTGCCAACGCCTATAGGTAATCTAGACGACATCACCTTGCGTGCGCTGAAAGTCCTGGCGGATTGCAACACCATCCTCTGCGAAGACACTCGCCACAGTGGAAAACTCCTACAGCATCACGATATCAGCAATAAGCTTCAGCCCTTTCACCAGCACAACGAACACAAAATCACCGATTCTCTAATTCAAAAAATGGAATCTGGCGAACACCTCGCCCTCATCACCGATGCTGGCACTCCGGGAATAAGCGACCCAGGATTTTCATTGGTTCGCGCATCCATTGAGGCGAACATTCAAGTGGAGTGCCTTCCGGGCGCCACCGCCCTTGTGCCAGCGATCGTGGGCAGCGGATTTGCCTGCGAAAAATTCGTTTACCTCGGCTTTCCCCCTCAGAAAAAAGGCCGACAAACCTTTTGGTTATCCTTGGCAGAAGAGCAAAGAACAATGGTCATGTACGAGTCTCCGCACCGGATCTTGAAGGCCTTAAAAGAAGCGTCTGAAGTTTTTGGCCCAGACAGAAGGGCATGTGTAGTGCGCGAATTGACCAAAATGTTTGAAACGTATCATCGAGGAACCTTGAGTGAACTGCAGTTGGAAGGCGAAGCAAACAAATACAAAGGGGAAATTGTGTTAGTGATTGAGGGCGCTGAAATCAAATCGCGCAAAACGAAGAAATGAAAGGTATTTACCTCATAAAACAAGGACGGGCAGATCAGGCGTTTGAAATAAGCAAAATGCAATTGGCAGAAACACAATCAATAATAATAGCTCTCTTAAATCTAATACCTTAATAGTTCACTTTTTGCTGACGCTATGCAAACCGCACTGCCGTGAATGTTGATTTTATTCTGAAAATTCGCGTCAAACATAAATTTATTGATCACCTCGTCAAAACGCGTGCTGCGGTTATACCCATAGACATTCGCGCTCCGGGCACTTAACAAGTCTCTTTACACTCTTTAGTATCAGCAGTTAAGGAGGTTTTTGGTTTTTAAATATTCCCGTTTTGGTACAAAAAAGGCATTGAGTACCGCTACGAACTGCGCGCCGCTGCCGAATGGCCAAAAGCAAAACATTTTAGACCTTTAAATAAAATTGGTTGATGAACCAACCCCCTCATATAGAGGTGTTTACGAATAGACTTGGAATGAGAAGAAATGCTATTTTCTAAGTAAGAGAGGAATATAGAATCAATTTTTTTAAACATTTTTAAAGTTTTATTAATTATTTTATATTCGCACTCATTCAAAATAACTTAACCAATTAATTATGAAAAATCACTCACTAATTTTTTTATTAGCCTCAATTTTTCTTACGTCATGCGTAAGTATGAAGCACACGTATCGCTCACAAGATGTTCAGCCTTCTGGTATAATGGTAGCTGATAACTATGTAGCAGACTTAGATATTAATTTCAAAAAAACTATTTCAGGAGAGACTTCCCGTCAACACAAATCTGAGTCGCAAGCGAAACAAGAAGCATATTTTAATGCTATCTCTAGTAATAATGTTCATGTATTAGTAGACCCTATTTATAGTGTCAGCTCGACCAAAAGGCTTTTTGGGTCAACTAGCACCGCTAAAGTTTATGGATTTGGTGCATTATATGAAAATCCTCGTATCGCAGGCGCAGGAGCGGAAGGTACAAGTTCTGCAACGGTATCTGACCGTCTTGCACAATTAGAGCGTTTTGCAAAAATAGAAGGCGTTCAAGGTGGTTTGACCAAAGCTTCATATGCCATTGACACAAGAGGCTGCTGCGATGGAAACACGGATGGGGATAGTTTTGGGAGCACACACTTACTGCACGCATCAGAAAACGCAACTTCTCTAGTTGATGAATTCGAAAAATTCTTGTGCCTAACAGAAGGTGGCTCTGGATATTGCATGGATCTCAACGTGGGGATGAACATTACAGAAAATAAAATAGGTTTTATTCACAATTTATATTGCAATACATTCGGAAGATTACCTATTTTCCGTAGACTTTGCAGATAAAGGTTTGATTTATTAATAACAAGGCAAGTTACAACGGCTCATTCATCACAGCGAGCCCTTGTAACTTGCCTTTTTTCATTCGTAAAATTAATCAGTGAGAATACTCGCATCGATACTAATTATAATTGTGGGCAGCATCCATGGTGTGTCCCAAACTATTGGGATACAGCAAGACGTTGCTTCTCGATTAATTCAAAGCCA